>Ga0116148_1002052_pt1 | contig 20545 bp, 17 predicted proteins | sample AD_UKC055_MetaG_FD_89786 | JGI IMG/M metagenome (GOLD analysis project Ga0116148, IMG submission 89786) | Active sludge microbial communities of municipal wastewater-treating anaerobic digesters from USA - AD_UKC055_MetaG | ecosystem: Engineered > Bioreactor > Anaerobic > Digestate | place: USA... | reverse complement strand
CAACTTCATTAATCCACTTTCTGTAATATCTGGCGTTTGGCAGGTTTCTTATACTAAATACACTATCGAAATCAAATCTTTCATTAAGAAACAGTTCTCGCAAATTTGGAAGGTTTTCAAACTTGAATAATACATCTGTATTTTCTGAAATATTAAAGGCTTTCCCAATGTTTTCTATGTTCCTTTGGAGAATTTTATAGTGCTCATAATTCTCATAACTTTTAAACTGATATTTTGATAGTATCGCGGTTTCTAAGACCTTATGTCCAAGTTTTAGCATTCTAATCCTATCATTTACATTCATCTGATTAGGTTCTGTAATGTATGGTAATCCCAATCCAGCCAAATTGTTGTTTTGATAAGCGTCAATAACACACCGTGCTGATTCGGTTGAAAACTCCATTCCATCAGGAACAATATAATTCTTTATCGCAGTTCTGGTTAATATTCGTTTTCTATCTCTGTTAATGGTGAAATGTGAAATAGCATTATTAATGTTTTTCTCAGGGTCTAAATCTTCTCCAGATAGCATACCAGCAGCAATTGGAGGCTTACCATATATAGTAGACTCATCAATTGTACCATCCTCACGTTGACTACCACTTGAAGTGACAATCACTGGTGTCCATATCATAAACTTCAGATAACCATGGTCAAGCAGTCTTTCTAATGTATTAATACCGATGGTTTTCAAAAGGAAAAACAAAGCAAAATTAACCCTGTTGGTGCTAACAACTACTTTATCAAATATTAACAGTTGTTCAAAGAATCCAGCAAGTATGTTCTTTTCTTGTTCAGATGTAAGCCTTGGATAAGCAAAGTCGTAAGGTGAACCGATGTTGCTATTGAATACTTCTCTGCTCATATTCTATTTTGATTCTTGTATATCAATATGTTCTATGCCAATGAAATATTTCCCCTTCGATAATATCATACTTCATTAAGATTCTTTGATATTTTTTCAATGATTTTTTCTAAGTTTTCAATAATATTTTTGGCAGATTTTATGGCATCACTTGAGTGTTCCATTGATTTATAGTTATACTGGTTTCTAATATTTTCAGCATCACCATATAATTCATTAACAAGACCCGTGATTTCTGGAGTATCATTAAATACAATGTTACCTTGAATTTTTAGTTCTTCAAATGGGTTCTGTACAATAACACTATCAGCCGTCCATTCTAAATAGTCTTCGTATTCAGCGTTGGGAAATTTTGGCTTCTCCAACGATACTTTATACTTATTTAAATAACTGAGGTACTTAACCTTAGCGTTTCTTGACTCTTTTAGTATCTCCGTTTTGTACTTTCGATTTTCGCTCCAGAAATCGAACAATCTTGTAATGACCAAGGTTAAGATTGCCGCTAAAACTGGCAGTATAATCTCAAGAGTGTGTGACTTATCTGGTGGATTATTCTTAATATAATGTTCAATAATTTGTTTATCAACGGAATAGGATATTGTATCCTTGCCGTTTATAACCTGCAGAACTTTTTGAGGTTGGTTATCCATATTTGTAATTTTAGTGTTTTGCCAAATAAACAATTCTTCATAACCATTAATAATTGAGGTATCTTTTTACTTTTTCAAGTAGGTAATCTCACACCCTTTACACAACCTCTTCTCCTGATAATACTCTGCTATATCATACCAGCCATTTGTCTTCTGGTAAATATCCAGTCCACGACCAAGTACTATTTTCCAACCATTGTCCAACGCTATGGAGCGGTCGTGGGCATTATCAACAAATTCGTATGTAAATTGAATACCAAGTGATTCAAGCGAATCAGTGATTTCTTTGAAGGCTTCCTTGGAATTTTCGATGTACTCTTCATTGTTGTTTGTTATCAGGTGCAATTTGACTTCTTCCAGTTCATCCTTTTTAATTGATACCAGTTTTGCAAACTCCATAAAGTTACGGAGTTGGTATGGTAACCGAATGTATGGGTCAGTTACAGTTATTTCTTTTGCTCCCAGCAGATACGCACCAAACAGCATGTCATATGATATACCAGACTGGTTATCACGAATAATTTTCTGCCCTTCTGCTAATTCAAGACCCTTTTTTGGTTCTTCCTGCTTGATAACTGGCTGAATTATGTCTGGCATGGGTTCATCATCTTCAAGACCCAACAACTTCTTGTTTTCGATGTATTCAAGTGTTTGGACAAAGGTTTTTTTGTTGGTCTTTTTATTGATGTAGGAAAAATCAACCCTTTCAAATGTTTCATCCATTTTACGGAGTTGGTCTTTCACTCTTCTTCTGCTCTCAATAGAAAATTCAAGCATGAACTTGGCATCATCTTCAGTAAATTCCCCGTGTGGGAAGATAATTTTTGCCAAACCAGAAAAAGTTTTTGCAATGGATGTTTTATCACGGGTCGTTATCGAATCTGATAGTTCAAAGTAGTTGGCGTAATCATTCATCCTATCTTCTTTGCGAAGTTCCTTCATGATTTCTGACAGATAATCAACAATGAAACCAAAGTTGTCTGTGAACATTTCATTGCGTAACTTCTGTACTTCCCATCCTGCCAGATAGCAGTGCACCCTGTCCAAAAAGGCGGTATCATAGTACTCTTTGGGTAATGCATCAAAAAGATTGCTATGCTTCAACATATAAGGTACTGGATGGTCTGTATTACCTATAAAAGCCATAGATGCTGCTGCTCCATATATTTCCTTACCACGGCTAAAGGTCTTGTTAGCCATATAGTTTTTCATGATATCAACCAGTGCACGTTCAACCTTTTTGGTTTTTCCAGCAAACTCATCATATGCAACAACATCCCAATATCCAACAAGTCCGATATCCCCATTACTATTGTTAACAAACAATTTTGCCTTGGATACCTCACCACCAGAAATTAATATTCCATGCGGAGACATTTCTGAATATATGTGGCTCTTTCCAGTGCCTTTCGGTCCGAGTTCAATCAAGTTGTAATTATTCTCGCAGAAAGGAATCAAACGTGCTAACTGAATAAGTTTTGAACGGAAGGTAAATTCTTCAGGATTCAAACCAATTGATTGCATCAGCAGGTCAATCCATTCATTCGTTGTAAAGTTTTTGCGGATTTCCTTATATTCGTCCACATCTACATTTGCAATCTGGATTGGCTTCAGGCTCTCAATTATCCAAGGCGAGGAATCTCGTTCTTCTGATGGCTGATAACCCATTGTGACTAAACTCCAGACTCCCCCAGAAAGAAGTTTTTGGTTTTGCTTGACAATACCTTCATTTATTGGAACTTTAGTCAAACCAAGATTTGAAAAGGAAGTTTCGTACATGTCACGTTTGTCGTTCAACCGTACCAAAATCTTGTCGATAATACGATGAGATTTGGTTTCCCTGATAGTTGCTTTTATCAGTTGTGCTTCATCACGGTGCACAAAATGCTTGGCTATAACACTTTTTACTGTTTCCACTCCCTGCGCAATGGTAGGTTCATCATCTGTGGCACAGTATTGACCAAGTAGATACTCCAACACATAAGTTGGTACTATGGCATTGCCTTTCACCAGTTTGGTTAGGTCTTTTCTGACTACTTTGCCACCAAAATGTTGGTTAATTTTTTTATCAAGTTCATTCATGCTACATGTCATCAAAGTCGTTTGTAAATGAAATATTCAGGGTATAAGAATATTCTTTATATGTCTTCCATTTGCTTGTTCCTTCCACGGGTTCTTCCAGAAGGAGTTTTACACGTTGGTTTTTATACTTTCCGCTTGCCTTTGAACTTAATTGGAAACGATGTTTAACTTCACGCATTCTTTCAGTGCCCTCAGCAATATCAAAATTGTACGTGAACTGGTCACTGAGCATTTCACCATCTTCAGCATATATGGCACTCCTGATTTGTCGTAGAAGTACTTTTTCACTCACCAAATCGGTTTGCAAAAAGGAGACGGCAAGAATGTTGGTTGTTATCTTGTCAGTCGATTTTATGATATCGACATCGACCTGTTTTGTGGTGTCCTGACGTGTTTTTGTGACTTTTACCAGAGGTATGACGATTTCCTGAAGCGATGCTCCACCGTGAACATAACGTGAACCAGCACCTTTAATTCTTATCCTATTGATAGATTTTGGAATCAGTACCTCAGCATCACCAGTAAGGTTCAGTTGCTCGGATGTAAAATGCTTGGTGCTGTTATCGCCTTTAAGGTTCTTGCCAATAATATATCGTCTGGATTCCTTCCAGATATCACCTGAAACATCACCGATTGAGAAATCACTTTCAGCCAATTCATTATTTTGATACAAGAAGCCATGGTCAGAGGTAATGAACATGTTATTGCCATTCATATTGGCAATCTTTTTTATTATATCCATCAGAAATTCCAATTCCTGTTCCACTGCCTCAAATACTTTGTCTTCTGTAGTTTTATCATCCCCAATTTTATCGATACGATTATGGTAGATGTAAATCAAATCGTACTGTTTCACAAATTCCCGACCATCGGTTGCAGAATTCATCTTCATAAAATCTTCGGCATTAATTGCTGTGGCTCTTGTACCAGCCATTTGCTCCAATATCTTAGTTCTTCCTTGCACACCTTGGGAAGAATTACCGTTTATCAGGATGTTTTCACTATCTGTTTGAAATGTCATATTTGTGTTAGGAAGTAGTGCAGCCATACCTAATTGAGTATAAGAGGGAAGTGATGAAACCATATATTCCAATTCACCTTCAAACCGTTTCTCTGTCTGAATCTTCTGCAAGTACTCCCAACCACATTCATAGCGTAATCCATCCGAAATAATGATGAAAAGACGCTGCCCTTTGGTAATAAATGGTTTTATGTGGTCTGTAAAGAATCTTTGTTGTGCAATTTTGTGTTGATTGAACCATTTCTCAGTGGTATCAATAACTTTCTGCCACTTGTTTCCATGGTTAAGCAGCCAGTCGTTGCAATATACCTTTTCTACTTTTTCTGTTAGTGGCTGCAATACTTTGTTTTGCTTTGCATTGCGGTAATGTGCGATATATTTTCGATAGTAAAAGTCAATTTTAAAAAAGTTCTGAACGTAGGATTGAACACCCTCACCAAATGCTTCAACTTTAACTTTATCGGTTTTCCTGATAGCAGTTATCATCTGCATCCCGTTCTCCAAACATGCATAAAAATCTTTGTAATCGTGATACCAATATTTGTTCTCCCGTTGTTTTATCAGTTGGTTTAACCTCTCATTTGATATTGTTTCATCGCAAATAAGTTGCGCAAGTTCTGATATTATTCTTTTATCAATCAGTTCAAATAAATCATCCTGAATAATGTCTTCCACTCTCACACTATTTAGTGCGCCTTCAACTTTTAAATCATCAGCAATTTTTTGTGAAAGTTTGCGGTATGGCTGTTGGTATGATATGGAATCCTTCCACATGCTTACCAGAATCTTCGACTCCTTTGCAATACCTGTTTTCTTCCCAACGGAAAAATTATTGTTAAATACTTCCAGCAGAAAATCATAGATGGTTGGAGTCTCGTTGTTGTAACCGTACTTTCTTGCAATTTCTTTCCAATAAAAACTTTTCAGGTTATATCGTTCCAATTCCCTTTCGTAACGTTCATTACCGTCATTGAAAGCCGAGGCTTGTACCTGAAGAAAAGAAACGAGACTAACATTATCCGTATTAAACAGGACAGCCAGCATTTTATATCGGATTGCTTGGAAATCATCATCTTTGCCCAATAATACTTTCAGATTTGCTTTACGTTCTTTGTTCTTAAAGAATTCGATGTGTTCAGATATTAGGTTTACATATTCATAATCCAGTTCCAGTTCCTGTGCAAACATGGCTTCCTGCTTGGTCTGAAATACATAATTTGCAAGTTCCAAATCCAACAGCCAGTTATCCGTATTCTTTGGCTTTACAATCGGCAGATAAAGTAAAAACTGATTGTTTGGTTTATTTCTGGTAGTGAGATACTTTATATAAAATTGATTATTCCCCACAATGACCTTTTCTACGCCATTCAACACTAATGCATCGAACTCTTGCTTTAACTGCATATTCTCATCGTATCAAAAAATAATGCGATGCTTCTTGAATAGTTTTGATAGTGCTTCTTCTATTTTGTTCATCGTATTTGGTTTGTATCAATCCAATCAAACTGTTTTACTTTCTTCTTGGTGGCAGGGTCATTTATGCCATTGACCTCTTTCACTGCTTTACCAAACTTGTTATAATTCACGAGTACCCCATCATCCAAATCAATTTCAATGCGTTCTGTTGCCAAAGGATAAAGAATATCTCTTTCATATTCATGCAAATCAACCAGCATTTTATCAATGTTGTCAATTTCTTTTATGGCTTTGGTTTTATCAGATGCCGAACCAGTGACTTGAATACGCTGAAGATGTTCCTTGCGTGTATTTAATTTACCGATAAACTCTTTCAGGTACTTATTTAAAATATTGCTAACCATATCTGGAGTGTAACGATGCATATAAATCAGCACATTGAATGAACCCTTTGGCGATGAAAACATCCAATAAATTGGACGTTTTTTGTAGCGTTTGATGTGGTCTGGATAAAAGTCTTTGATGAAATATTTCCTAATGTCTTTATCAATCTGCGCTTCAATAAATGCAAGGTTTTTAATGAAATTCTTTTCGCCAAAGGTGACTCTTAGAAACTTATAGAACCTGCTAACGATATCATCTTCAAACCATTCATTATCAAGTATAGGAATGATATTGTCCTCGTCAGGAGGGAAAGAACATTCGGGAATCGATTTCCCAATTATATCAAAATAATTCCGAAGAGTTTCTTCCTGATTGGCTAATATTAAACCCTTTTCATCCAGACTGTAACGACCAACCATGACACCTACAGAATAACTTAAAAACTGTGCTACAAGTTCAGAAGATAAAAATGGTAATGTAATCTCTTTATAGTTTTGTACAGAAAGGTTTATTGGGTCACGGACAAGTAGTTTGTTGATTCTTTTGATAGATTTCTTGTCAAGTTCATCTTGTAGTAATGATATATTTTCTAATGAAATCAATGGAGTAAGTTCCCCTGACAAATCATATAATTCTATTAATTTCTTATTGATGGCTTCTTCTAAAAAGTGAAGATTGAGAAATTTCTTTACCCAGAGTTGTATAAACAGATAATAAACTTCTTCAAATTCTACATCATCATTGCCTTTTATTCGGACTAATTCATTTTGTTTGAAATTCCATGAATTCTCATGAATATCCCATTCAGACTTTGAAATTTCATAAACATCATTTATTGATTCTTCGATTACAGAATCTTCAAGAAATGGTATTGATGAGATATTTCCAACTTGAAAGTTTAATGTAGGATTAAAAACTTGAAGAATAACTTCAGCAATTTTGCTGTTTAATAATCCCATAATATTTTTTAGGGTTTTTATTTCTGAGAACACTGAAGAACCAGCAACATCAAACATAAATCCTTGGGGATAATACCGAACAGCAAATGAGCCTGATGTGACAAATGACCATGAAATTGATTCACGAAATTGAAATGATTTCGCTCTTACTGGTGCACCATTATAAGTGAGCGGCAAATTATGAAATTCATGAATTGCTTCACCAGAATTTTCCCAATTAACTACATAATTATGATTCCCATACCATTTTCTAAACTCCCCACCTTTGTTGTATGGAAACCATTTTCCTGTATTCGCATTCTTTGGAATTCCATTTAAGTTTATTTTCTTAAATGGAACTTCTTGCCACAATCGAATAAACTGTTCATTGCTTCCAGTATGCATTCCAACTCTGATTTCAGCAACATCAGAGATTGTAACATTTTTAAAAACTTCAATAAATTTATCGCTCAACCAATAACCAATTGGACTACTTGGAATTTTTGCAAAATCCAGTTGACAGATTGTGTTAAATCGTCCATTATTCTTTATTGGAAAATGTCTCGGTCTATCATTGCTTTTATCAATGTCATCGATTTCAAGATATGAATATGTGCCTTTAAAATTATTATCAGGTTTTTTGTTCTGAAGGATAAAAGATACTGTACCAAAGGCAATGCGCATAACATGCCATCCAAAGTGTGTTAAACTCTGAATTCTTATGTTTTTAAGTAAATTTTTTCTAAAAACTTCAAAACTTGAAAGGAACATCCAACTTTCCATGGTAACTAATCCACAGAAACCATTTTCTGGTAAAAATCTGACCGACCTTTCGATAAAGCAACTAAACAAATCTGACTTTGAATTTGAAAAATTGATTTTTGCCCATTTAGATAAATCATCATTCATGTTCCCCCCACCCATATATGGTGGATTTGTGACAACACAATGATATTTTTCTGCAAGTCTAAGTAGTTGAATACACGTTTTTTGCAGAGCATCAGATTTTTCCTTCTGATATATATCTACAATGTTCGATTGTTTATTCAATTCTTCATTTACTTGATAAATTTCACTCCATTCTGCATGAGGTACAATAAGTGACCCGAAATTTGTGGCTTGTTTTAATTGTATTAAATCATGAAAAAATTCATCTGAAATCTTTATTTTCAATGAGTTAAACGTATCTCTAATCTCAGAATTTTCGAGTTGTAAATCTTGATAACAAATAATCGTTGGCTTTATATCCTTCTTGAGTACCCTACGGTGGTATTCCATGGCTTTCATCATCAATGCCAAGCCAGTAAGTTGTGCTGCTCTGTCATCAATTTCAAAGCCGAATAGATTTTTTTCAATTATCAATTTAGGAATATCATTCAAGTTATATCCTTCTTCTTCATATATCCTTGAAAGTAAATCAAATGCATATACCAAAATGTGACCACTACCACTTGCGGGGTCGAGAAGTTTTATTTCTTCGGGGGATTTAATCTTCAAATTATTTTCCTCAATTGGTGTTGTTGGTTCAATGTAATATGGCATATCGGCACGTAATCTTGACATGGGTCGGTTTTGTAGCCATAGTTTTCCAAGAGTATTCTGCACCATATACTCGACAATCCAACGTGGAGTGAACAATTGAGTTGCTGCAGGTATATCCTCTTTTTTTATTCTACTTTTTGACCCAATTACCTCATCCTTTTTCTCTGAGATATAAAACTGATATAACCAACCAATAATTTCCACATTCATGCAATCCTCAATAAGCATTCCTTCCCTAACAACTTTCACAATCGAAAAATCGCTGGTCAGGTCATCAGGTAAAAGAAGTTCCGTATAATCACTAATTTTTTCAAACAGAAAGGGGAAAGTGGTATGTAGGTGATTGCAGGTTGCAATAAGCAGTTCTTTGAATGCTTCATTTTGTGGATTAGTGCTTGGTATTTTGGCATCCAGCAAATCGTATATTTTCTGTCGATTCACTTTTAATTCTTCAGGAATGTTTCCACGTTTTGCTTCATCCAGCAGTTCTGGTATAGTATAACCGCTTTTTGGCGTTATAATCTTGATACCCAACGGCTGGTAATCATTAACATCCATGAAACGAAGTGCCATCAAACGGTTAAACCATATGTAGGCAACCTTCTCAATCAACTGTTCCTTGGTAGTTCGGCTGAGTTGTTGCCTAAGTTGTTTTAATTGTTCGGTTTTTTCACGCAATTCAGCCGAATCGGTGGTTAAAACAAAGTTTAGTTTCGAACCAACTTGTTCGAGTAGTTTTCTTCTGGCTTCCTGAGCGAATTTTTTAAGATTGTTGGTATTCATGAGTTCAGGGATATCCTTTTATTATCGTTAATCAGTTCTGTAAGTTTGGCTTTAAGTGCTGCCACATATTTCTCCACATCATCTTTTGTTCTGAGTTCTGTCTTTGGAAACTCAACCTTCAGCGTATTGATTCGTTGGTAATGCACAACAGGCGAGTCATCCTTTTCAGGTGGCAAAGCCAATTTTGCCATTTCATTCAATTGCAGTTCCAGAAGTTCACCCTTAACATATGCACGTGTGCCTCTTAAATTGGCTATAAAACGTTGCTCCTTAACCTTCTTGGCTTCTTCTTCAAATGGTTTTAGCACCTGCTTGCGTTTGTTTTCATCCATTGCTTTGAAATCGTCATGGGATTTAATCAGATTAATCGCTTTGCTAATCTCTGCTTCAGTCAGTTTTCGTTCTTCTTCAATTTGTGAAAGAACCTTCTTGGTTATTGCATCTTTTGCAGATTTGGCATCCCTGATAAGATTCCCATAATAAGGAGTTTCATGGTCATTTACCTGACGTAGTACATCAAGTTCATCACATTGGATATATTCGAGATTTGATTGGTTGCCAGAAAAGAATTTGCGAATGGAATCATAAATATTTTTTTGTTCACCGTTCCAGAACCGCTTGACAGGGTCAACTATTTTCTCTTTGAAATCAAGCAATTCGACTTCAAAATCTTTTACATTAGTCAGATAGTAGGTATATTCTTTTTTTGTAAGTTTTTCCACAAATTCAGTAACATGGTCGAGCACAGAGAGGAACGGATATGTTTCCTTACTCATAAGCATCTGGTTCAACCAACCTAATTCCTGATTGAGTTTACTCTTGAACGCCAGTGCTACCTCTTTGGCTTCTTTAGCAGGACATGTTTCATCAAAATAGTCGCTGAATACTGTCATTAATTGCTTAATAAGCCGAGGGTCATAATCTACCTGTGGTTCAAGCAAAGTATTGCCATACAACCTATTGTTCATGAAAGCAGTTAGAGCACCATCGTCATCCAATAAATTTGAGTCTTGCGAAAGTTCAACCTTCCCACGTTTATACAATTTTGCAGCAATGCTGAATACTGCATTCTGATACCAACCATATGGTTTTTTTGTAAAATGGTCACGTATATCAGTTAGTGATGTCCTTTCAGACATTTTTTTTCTTCTGTGAATAATGTTTAACACTTCACTCTCGGATTCTGACAAAGTTGAATCATCATTGCCAAACAAATCATCCTGATTGTTCCTGATGATGGCTCTTATTGTTTCTTCAGAAAAGAGGGCACTTCCAAGCATCTTCAGATTCGGATATGCCAGTTTAATCAGATTCTGAAAGGCATTTACCAGTCTTGTTTTTCCATCGGATGTACTACTCACATCTTGCTTCATACCGTTCATATATACGGCTGACTCACCAAGCATTCTTTTCAATTGGGTTACAAGGTTTGTCCTTCTTAAAGTATTTTGAACACCTTTTTCCCCTAAAATACGTTTGACATTTTCCTTATTGTTCGAAGATATGTTTTGCCGAATAAACTTCTCAGTTTTTATATGCATTCGAATATCTTGCAATAAATGTTCGTCATTTTGCAAAACCATCATAAGGAGGGTGTTGTAACCCATGGTTTGGGATTTAAAGAAATCTTCCCTGTCATGGTCGTGAAAGTTTGGTGTAATTATTTCAATAGTAAGTTCCTTTTCTCTGCCAACAATAATTCCATCAATCTTGCTTGTAAATTCATATTCCTGTTTGTTTTCCAAATACCGAATTTTAGTTTCACCAATAATGGTATCGAATATGATTTGTTTGAAAAGGTCGGTTACCTGTCCATCGTCAATATCAGTGGCTTTTATTTCCTCTTCAATATCCTTCTCATCATCCGTCAGGTATTCATATAGTTCACCACTTCTCTGAATATAGGTTTGATTCTCAAGAAGAGCAAGTGCTTCATGAACCTTCTTATCATGTTGTTTCAAATCAACCTTAATGTTATCAATCATCAGGGTTGAAATATTTCTGGCGGTCGTCTTAAAATTGCTGTAATACTTCACCATGAACAATGCTTTCAGGATTTTCACAGCAAATGGATTCTCTACTTGCCTCTCCGCAAGTATAATGGCACTTTGCAGTTCTCCACGAATAGTAGAACGGATGCCCTCAAACAATAAATCGAAACTGACAAAAGCATTCTGGTCTTTGGTCTCAATCTGTTGAATTACGTGCTGGAACACTCCAAGCATTGAACGTTCACCAACAGAAGCATGTTTTCCCTGAAATGCGTTATGATTTGAAAGTGCCCTGATGCACTGCTGGAACAAGTCAAACTGATACGAAACAAAAGGATATTTGCTGATGAAATCTTTTTCACTGTGATACCCCCTGAATTGAACCCCGACTTCAGAAAATGATAACAGGGTTTCCATCTTGGATTGTTCGTTTTTCCATAATGTTTTCAGAAGTACTCTTGCAGGTTCGGTTTTGCTGAGAAGCCTTTTTTCAACACTTCATCCACATTGGCAGATGTTAATGGTATCTTCAATTTAAACCGTGCCTGAATTTTCGAAAAATCATTCTGCTGGCTTTTGCTCATATCACCGACTACACGCTCCATATCTTCTTGTGAGGTAACCAATATCCACGAGTTCCCCTTTGTTTTTGTAGCAAGGGTCTCTGCAATGGTCTGAAGGTTAAGCATCAGTTTGGTGTTTTCGGATATGAATTGACCAACTTCGTCCACAAAGAAATTCAGCCTGAATCCCTTTGGTTTGGTTTTGATATATTCACTCACCTTCGTGCAAAAATCATCAACCGATATGCTGGAGTCGTTTCGTATTGTCTCAATAATATTGGAATACTTTTCAGGTTTTCCGCCCAACAGTTTTGAAAGTACCTGACCAATGCCTTCTTTGACCTTTGGTGAGAAATATTTTCTACGTGCATTCGACCAGAACTCACCAGTTGCTTTTTCGAATTCTTCCTGAAACTCCTTGTATTTCCCTTCATTATCTATCCACCGTTCAAATTCTGCCACATGCCGTTGAGCACCGAAATATCCAAGGTGGTCATTAAATACTTTGTAGAACACGTTCAACAGTCCATCTTCTTCCTGTTTACTGGTTATTTGTGCTTGCTGGTCAATATTGAACAGTACTGATTCTGAAGGAATTCGTGTGGCACTCTTTATATCAGCCTTGAGTATCTTGTCATTCTCAATTTTTTCAGCAAATAATTCACCAAGTTTATACCCATTGAATTCTTTGTTCTCAAGTGCGTAGGAGAGTATTTTCAGCAGATGAGATTTACCAGAACCGAAGAAACCTGAAATCCAAACACCATTTGCACCATGGTAATCATTGTAAGCAGAAAAAAAGTCACCAATTTTCTTTGATACCTCATTGGTAACGACATATTCAACCACTTCATCCAACACATGTTCTTGGTCATCTGCTTTAATAACCGTCTCAATTGTACGGTTAATGTCCTTAACGAAGAAATCTTTAAGATTCATTTCTTTAATTTATAGTTAGCAATATTGAATGCACGGTAATAATTATCATCTTTCATTAAGCCAAAAAGTTCCAGCGAGTACCCATTGTATTCTCCAGCAAAGAAGGCAATAGTAGGTGCTTTCTTGGCTACATTCTGCAGGTTATTCAGTACATTATGGCTGCGGATATATGGAAAAACCAGACCAATTCCTGTTAAAAAATACACTTTGGCAGAACTTTCTTCAATCAGGCTCTTAATTTTTGGAATCAGCACCTCATTAATGTCAATTATGGATTGAAGTGCCTCTTTAAATTCAGTTTTATCCATGCTTTTTTCGAGTTCGAATATTTCACCATCACCAAGTTCACTATTCAGTAGTTCCAGAGCAATATCATACAGATTTAATTCAAGCACGGGAATACCATTGGTTTCGAGTTTATTTTTCAGACTGCGTATTGCTCTGTCAACTTCCACCTGTTGCTTTGGGTCATATGCCGAAATGAAAAAGGGTATTTCACCACCGAGTGATTCCATCCGTAGGAATTCTTGGTTGCTGACAACTTTATATAAATGTTCGAACTTGGTTACTATATCTTCCATATCAATGTCTTAGTTGTTGTATGTCTCTGTCGGATATCATAAATATTTTCAACCATACTGAGTCGTCTTGGGCAATGGCATTTATTACTTCCTGCTGAAGAATTTGTGGCTGTATTGTTTTTTCAATGGCATTATTTATGATACCAGCCTGTTCGAGAATCCGAAACATTACCTGTTTTGCTTTTTTTTGTGTGGTTTCTGAAAATTCTTCGAGTTCGGGATGTAATAACACCTTGCTGTTAATAAACGATTTGTAATCAGATTCGTGCAACTGGTAATCATATACCAATACCTTATCTCGGATAACCTCTATGGTAAAATCTCTTATAAATGCATAATGCTTACATGTCGCAAGGAATGCTATCTGTTTCTTGCTGATAAGGTCTCCATGAATTAAGATGTATTTCTGTTCCTTGGTAAGTTTTTCCAACCGTTTACGGATTTCACGGAACTCTCTATCAGTTGTTCTGCTTTTAACTGAACCAAATACAACACCACTTTCTTTTACAATGGCAAAGTCGGAAGTATCATTCTCGTGAGAAGCCTTTGCAACCTTAACCATTTCATTTAATCGCAATGATGCAGCAGTAAATGACAGAATATATTTAGATTCTTGCTGCATCATACATTAATTATTGTTTTAACTGGAACTTCAAGAATTTCGCTGATTTTCTTCAGGTGTGCTTTCTTGGGCACACTTCTTCCAGCACACCAGTGGGATACTGTCACTTCACTGACACCAATCTTGTTTGCAAGCCACTTTTGCTTCAGACCTTTGGCTTTCAGTAGTTCTTTAAGAAGCATTGATTTAAGAAAAGTTAAAGTTTTGGAATATCGAATGTACGGAATTTAAATGAATAAGCACAGAATAATTCGTTGTTTATTTATAGGCTTCTTGGTGACTATGAAAAAAGGGGTGCAAGAATATATTTGATTTTCTGCACCCCTGATTTGAGTTAAAAAGGTAATTCTACTACATCAACTACATCATTGCTTGAAACATCAATACACCATGCTGCAGGGTAGCCTTTCTGCAATTCAGTATAACCAATTTGAATGCGGTATATATGTTTCTTGGGTAAATGAATTGCACCGTACAATCCTTTGCTATGTTTAACATACACATAATGAACCCTATCATATCCTGCTTTTTTTAATGCTTCAATCCTTTCCTGCATAATCGGTTGCTGGATGCAAACATCCTTTATTTCGCTTATAATCTGGTTTAAAATCTTCATATCCATATATATTAATTACAAATTATCTACATGTATACTATCCAACATAATCGCCATAATTCAAACGCCAAGAATATGTGTCATCGCTTATTGACTGTACAATTCGGCTGGATTTGCTGATGCAATAGCAAGTGACACGCTTCTTACCTTTTCTTATGGTATCGAACCCATACTCAGCCATGAGTTTTCCAATAACCAGCACGTTGATACGTTTGCTGGCATGAGGGAATCTCCCCAGTAGTGAATTTACCAAGTCCAGATTGGTAATTAGGAAAGTATCACCTACGATATCTGGCTTCTGCACGTATTCATCGAATATCAAATCTACATCTGAATATTGAACATAATCTGAATATAGGTGCTTCAATTCCTGCTTGTTATCCTGCTGGTATGAGTATGGAAAACCATTGACAAGCAGGTTATATGCTTCCATAAACAAATCAGTGTAATCAATACCAGCCAGTTTCTCAAAATGAATTTTCTCAATTTCAAGAGGAATAATTCTACGGTTCTGCTGTTCCCTGACAACAAATAGATAGTTTCCACTACCAGCAAAACTACACCTACGCTTAATCGTTGATATTCTTCGGTCATATTTTCTGCGCATGGTCAGTTCTTTGGTGCTGAGAACCGTCTTGAACGTTTTGTCTTGTTCATATGAGCGACCATCCATTTCATCATCCACAATTAACAACGCTTGTGACATTAAGACCTTGAAATCATCATCAAAACTCAGGGAATGTTCTTTCCTGTAGCCATGAAGGTCTTTCGGAAGAGTGTAGTTTCTGAGCAGGGTGGTCTTCCCAAGACCTTGTTCAACAGATAAAAGAGTTAAAAAAAACTCGTTAGGGTACTCATATCCCAGTGCCTGAGCAATCATTCCAACATACCATTTCTTCAGATACTTGATAAGCACAGTCCTGTCAATGGATTTGTTCTTCAGTACCATACAATCCAACCATCTTTCAAACATACCCACAGGATGCCTGTCTTTATTGGATTCAATAAATTCAAGAATTGGGTTGATTGTTGTGATATAATTTGACTTTATGGTTTCTTCAAACCTCGTCCTCGGAATCTCCTTATCGAAATGCTTTTTCAAATCAATGTATAAGGTGTTGTAGTCGAGTTCTTCGATGATTTTACCATCAAGGGTAAGGTCTTGGATAAATGTATCATACCTGACACCTCTGGTGTTTAGGTAATTTGAAATGTCTTCAGAACTTATTTTGTCAGGCTTTGATTTTACATCATAGCCATATTCCTTGAGCAACCTCAACGTACTTCGGTAGTCATTCTTTCCTTCCAACACCTGCAAAACCTGAAAGTGGTTGTAAGGTTTTTCTGGTTTAAATTCGGTCGAAGTACTGAAGCAAAAGAAGGTCTTAGTATCCTTTAAGTAATATCCAGAATGCACTGCCGAAGACCCGTCCCTGAGTAGGTAAACCTTCTGGTCATCGTCTTTAACAACTGCCCAACCATGCTTTTGAAATAATTCTACAATCGGGTATTTATCATTGAAATCATTTATGGCAGGCTCGTCATAGACAAATGATTTACCGTTCTTTGATGTACTACTTGTTGGGAAGTATCGGGTCAGGCTTCTCGCTGATTCGAGAAGGAGAGTACGTTCTTCAACAGTGATGGTTGGAATTTCAACATGAAGATTTTCAAGGTCGAACAAACCATGAATAATCGTATTGTTTACTTTACTTGTGCAAAAGTAACCACCTTCACCACGTGTCTCGATAATCACAGTTTTATCGGAGTGTAGAGCAAGTTTGAGATTCTTATCAATAATTGTATCTGGACACCTGTATATAAAGTGGAGACCACCACTTGGTGTGGACTGAGATACTAATCTGTCAAGAAGGTACTCAGGAATGAGGTTTGTATATTCCGTGATAATTGTTCTAAGCGGGTCGTTCTTGATGTCGATATCAATGCATTCAAGGTTACCGCTTATTTTTCCCGAAATAATTCCAACCGTGCCATTTTTTACGTAATGTGAGTGCCAGAGTGATGTTGGTGCGATTTTGCTCTGGTACTCCCCCCACGGTTTGAAAGGTATCTTGTTAGTTGATACGGGTATGATTGACAAACCAAACTCTTTGGGGTCAATCATTGTGTCTGTGCCACTGTTATTAAAGTCCCATTCCAGTTCTTTCATTTTGAGTTACACATTTATCATCGCTATTATTTTTTTCAAGCAGATTCTTCATAAGATACTGCTTGACCCATGTGGCTACTCTCACATAGTCTTTTTTTGCTTTCTCCTGAAGCAATTCAAAGAATTCACGTTCAAGAGAGAGGTTCATTTTTACAACTTGTTGTTTTTTAATCTTTTTCATTTTTAATAAGATTTAAATACATGTTATTTTTATCGGGAGCATATTGCCCCCTTCTGCAACTAAATACTCAGAAAAAAAGCATAAGCCATTTTTTGCATCATATTCATTGTCTTTTTTTTATTTTGGGGTAGACAAGAAGACAAGATAAAAGTGAGTCTAAAACAGGAATTAAAACAGTGACAGTGGAAATCAGTGCCAGTAAATTTGACTGTCACTGTTTCAATAATGTTTTTCGATGGGCACTTTTTCATGTCTACTTGTCTACCTATTTTATTTGATTCATGTTGACTAACCTACCTTCAAAGCCTAAAGGAAATTTTTCACCTTCAGGCAATACCCAAATATGATATTGGTTTGCTGCGTCAGCAATCCTTGACATAGCAGGAAATAATTCAACACCTTCACTTTCAACACCACATATATCATTTTTTATTTGTTGTAGGTGTTGCCAATTACGAATTGGAAATCTGTCGTTTCTCTTAATGGATAAATATCGAATTCCATTGGGTAATTCTCTCAGGAAGCATTGGTATGTATCGTTTGCATATGCTTCCATTGAGCCACCGCATGCGATATCATCCATAATTCGAATGAACTTCATTCTCTGCCAATTCTCAATATGCCATTTATTGTTACCGAATTCTCGGCACATTTTTCTTTTCTGTTGACGTGTAATTCTTTCCATACTATAATTCAAAATGAAATGTTATGTTGGCAATATTGCCTGTTATTCTTTTTGTATCCCTTCCTAAAAAATAGAGTGTGAATGAATACGAAGCAAAAGTACAAATTGCAACATATTGATAGTAAGTATTTTACATATACTTACTTTACTGAGTAAATGGAGTAAAGCATTTAGTGATTAAGACTGAACAGACACTGAACAAAAGAAGGTAGGGTCAGCAGTTTTTCAATGCATATGGAAACGGATGGTGTTGATTATTTGTTCTGCTTACCATCTATGTTGAAAAGTTCATCAATAAGTTCAGCACCTTTGGGAGCACCCTCTTTATTGAATACGGTGACATGTGCTTTAACACCTTCCTCAATTGGCACATATTGCCCAATATCATTCCTGTTATATGTGAAACAATATTGAAGGTTAATCCATGATGGTCTTTGCGGAATAAAATTTCTGGTGATTAGATTGTTGAAAAAATAAGCGAATAGTTTTGCTCCTTTTTCCCATTGGACTGGTTTTTTAATATCCGAAATTGGTGTGTTGGAAAAAACTGCCATAAAATCGTTGATATCAGTGTCCATAGCAATTAGTTCATTTAATTTTAAAATGTTATAAAAATCTGTTAACAATCCTTTTTCTTTCAGCCATTTGAAAGAACGCCTTATCTGTGGTTCTTTGACTGACAATTCATCAATATTTTTGTCCTGATGGCTCAAAATAAACTTAGATGCTTCATCACACATCTTTGCTTTGGCTTCAAACATTTGCGTCAAAGTCTCGTCTTTAAGTTGTTTTGATTCATATAATATTTGTTCAATTTCCTTTTTGATTTCTGCAATCTGCTTCAATAATTCATTTTTATATAATTCATTGTCATCATGTTTCTCGGCAAGAAACTCATTTTTAAATTGCTGAAAGGATTTGTTCAGGTATAATGCCAATTCAGACGAACTTACTATTCCATTTAATTCAAAAAATCGTAAAGAATCGGGCAACAGACCGTCATCATCCAGTATAGTTTGAAGTTCGGCAATTATTTCATCACGATTATCAACATCATCAGGTATCTCTTTATATTTTGCCTTGTAATCATTATCGGCAAGAACATCTATGAATCTTTGAATGATTGAGTTCATATCAATAAAATTGTAAGTTGTACAAATTTAAGATTTTGGAACTCGTTATGAAGCAATATTTAATTTTACTGCATGGTTGACATCGCTATTCTATGATTGATAGTATTTCCGAAGGTTGCATGCCATAGTAATCGGCTAACTGAAAAAGGGTCACGATTGTGAAGTTCTTTGAATTTTCGACTCGCAGTAGTGTATTACGGTGCAATCCAGATTCATCACCTACCTCAACCTGCGTTTTGTTTTCAGAGGAACGTAGTTCACGCAGATAAGCACTTATAAGGTCGAAATGTTTTTGATACTGATTGTTTGCTGACTTTGTTGGCATTATTTTAATGGCATTTGAAATAAATACTGATTATCGCATAATAAATTATGCTTTTTAATGTACGATAATTGCCATTACTACCTGCTTCATTATGAGAATACATACACCTTATTCGGATTATCAATTTCAATAGGAGAGCCGATTAGTGAGGCATTGAACGCTGGACATACGAAGTCTTCATACATGGAAGTAATAAAAATGTAAGTCCACCATGCGCATTTCAGGATATATTTCAAAAAACACAGAAAAATAATTGACCAAGATTTCACTGAATACCTTTGAACAGGTCTTCGATTTTTATCCCAACCGCCCGTGCAAGAATTATTATTGACCTGAGTGATGAATTTTCACCATTCTCTACTCTGGAAATGGTTACCTTATTTAAACTGTAGTCTCGTGCAAAATCTTCATAGTTATTCCGTATCAGTTTTCGCTGTGACTTAATTCTTGACCCGATTTCTTTTATTATCAGTTCGATGTCAGCAGTTAATTGAGGGTCAATTTCCTTTTTCATTTTCCGTTGTTTTTAGCAAAGGTATAAAATACATAAAAAATTATGCAATTTTATTGTAATACATAATATATTATGTATTTTTGCTTCATGAATAAAAGAGTTTGGATTCAGCAGCAATATTTAAATACAGATATGGAATGTCCAACACGTTATTTGATACTTGTAGAAGTTATGGGGTCAGTGCCGCTCAAAGCATACATAGTGGAACTTCCGAAGGACTTCCATTTTTGGGATGAGAAATATCAGTATTACCAGATAAACCAAAATTAGTACCCAATATGAAGCACTTAGCAATTTATGTACGTGTATCAACCAAAGAACAAACAGTTGAAAACCAAACCGTCAGGTTAGTTGAGTTTGCAAGGAGTAATGGTTATACATTTGATGTTTATGAAGAAACTGAATCAACCAGAAAGACACGTCCAATAAAACAAAAACTAATGTCACGTTTGAGAAATCACGATTACTTTGCAGTTGCAGTATATAAACTTGACCGATGGGCACGTAGTTCACGGGAATTGATTCTTGACACTCAAGAACTTAT
>Ga0116148_1002049_pt1 | contig 20552 bp, 22 predicted proteins | sample AD_UKC055_MetaG_FD_89786 | JGI IMG/M metagenome (GOLD analysis project Ga0116148, IMG submission 89786) | Active sludge microbial communities of municipal wastewater-treating anaerobic digesters from USA - AD_UKC055_MetaG | ecosystem: Engineered > Bioreactor > Anaerobic > Digestate | place: USA... | reverse complement strand
GGGTTGGCTCTCCGGGCCCTGGGCAAAGCCCATCACCTGTTCTTCGCAGGTTCAGGACGCGGGAACACAGCCCCGCTATCGCCGATTATTGTGGCAGGTTATGTTCTTCCCTGCCATGACGGGCCAACCGTGCCTGACCCCAATGTGTAGTTTGCCCTTGCACGGAGGGCATGATTGGGTTAGTCTACTCGATCTCGAAGTCAAGGTCGCGCGCACCCCACCCATTTCGGATTCCATTGGCCGCACAGACCAGCATATCCGAAATGTCTTCATGTGTAAGGGCGAGTCCAAGGACCTCAATTCCGTCTGCTCCACCCATCTCATTGACTGCCATTGCAGCCGCCTCAATGGTGGCAGCGAGCATTGAAACGAATTTCCCACAGTCGTTGCTTTCAACAACGGAAATGGTATTTCCGTTACGTAATACGTCGAATCTCATGTTTCCCCTTTCATAGAAGGCCAGCCGTGCCTGGCCCGATTGCTAGTGCCCCCCCCTGCACGGAGGGGTTGCCCGCCAAGTGATGATAACACCCTCCACTTCGCGGGCACTAGTGGAGGGTGTGGAGGACTAATCGCCGTAGGCAATGTCCTCTAGTTTAGAAATCATCGCTTGCTTTCCCATTGCTCCCCAGCCCGGCTCGATGCCAGGGAGGCCGAATCCAATGACTCCAGCCTCGTGGCAGGAGTTAGACACGTGGCGGAAGTAGGCGAACTTGTGACCCCGAAGGGTCACGAATTCGCCATCAAACTCCCACTCGGATCCAGAGTGAGCCAATAGGTTTTTGACGTCCAGACACTTTTGACACATGGAACACCTCCCCAAGTTGAAAGTTTCAGATTTAGGCTGGCTCTGAGGGGCCAACGCCAGGGCAGGTCTACGCCCGCATCGGCTCAATATGGTTTTCGTCCGATGCCGGATGGTGATACTTGGCCCATTACTGGGCTCTTCATTCACGCCATCCATGGCGTTCTGGATTTGTACCACTGCGTGCCCACGCTACCAATCCCGATATACATCAATCTACGTGAGTTCCACGTCCGCGCTTCTCCCCCCATGTCTATCAGATTTCAGGGGTGCATTCCGCCCTGTAGCGCGGAACTTTTCAGACGCACTTTTGCGGCGGCGTCTACTCACCATCATACGCTGTCTTCAGGCCCAGACAGCACTGGCTGCGCCCTCATGGATGGCGCTGTTTGTGGGCTTGCACCCACGCGGTAGGGGCTGTAGTGGGCCCCCTACTCGTACCCCGGCATGTTACGGGATGCCGCCCGTCCGAGCCCGCTGTTAAGCGGGCGACAGGAACTACAAGTCCCCGTCCGTATCTCCAGGTTCCAGGTCCTCTTCCCAGTCGTCTGTGCCTCGAGCCAGTCCTCCTCAGCAATCATGGCGCGTACGACATTGCTGAGAAGCCCGAAGATGTCCATTGGCGTGAGGATGAGGTCAAAAACCTCTACTGCAGTCTCGTTGTTGTGTGCAGCAATTGCCGCGTCAACAAGAGCGTCCGTTAGCCCATCCCCACTTGGGGACGGAAGGACCTTGACAACAGAATCCTCAACTACAACATCGAACTTCGTTTCCATCTCAAAATACCCCTTTCTTTGGGTCGTCCGTGCCCGACCCGATGATAGTTTGCCCCGCACGGAGGGCATGATGTTGCCGTCGCGCCTGCCTAGTTCAGGCTTCCCTCGCACCTCCAGCGCGACGGCTTTGCGAGATTGGCAGTGGTAACGGGATGCCAGCCCGAAGATTCTAGTCAGACAACATGTTTCCAAAGGTTTCCACGATCTTGGATGTTCTCAGACCCTCAGGATTCATGATTTTCGTCGTGAAATGAACATCCATCACAACTGACACTTTAGCAAACAACTCGATGCTTGTGGTTGCCGCCACAAGCATCGCCTCCCGTAGCGGCATTCCAGTTGCGCCACCAATAACATAGACCTCTTCGTCCTCTTTGTTGATGAGCACCTTGAACAACATCTTACTCCTCCATTTGATGGGTCGTCCGTGCCCGACCCAGAATGTGGTTTCCCCCAGCACGGTGGGGTTGCCCGCTTGTACTATATCCCAATCTTGGCGGGCGTCAGGAACGTGATGGTGGCGTGCCCCCACTAGGGGAGCGCGCTACCCAGGCTCTCCGTCACCTCGAAGAGACCATCAATGGTCTCCGCGAGGATAGGGGACAGGACGATGACAACGATGACAAACACAACCATCAGAAGCACGAACACCAAAACACCCTGACCCTCTTCACTCATTTCAACCCTCCATGTGCTGAAACTGGCATTTGTACACGGGTAGTGCCAGATACACCCCTTGATTTCAGACATACGCGCCATCGCACGGCGCGCCAGTAAGCCGCATGTATGCATTCACAATCATCCCATGCGGAAGATGATTGTGAGGCGTTGGCCGCCACCCCGGTGTGCGCTCGTCACCCGACTGCTGGACATCTCCACCAGTATGGGGTGCTTAGTCACCCTGATTGCTGCTGGATGGGCGTATACCCCCAGGTTCACTTCTGGGACGCCTATCCAACATCACGTTTCCTCCGACAAATTTTCATTTTTTTTCACCCACGAGTGTCAGCGAGTGTCCGCGAGCAGTATCCACGAGCATTCGCAAGCACTTGCGAGCCCACCCACTCCGAGCCCGCATAGGATATCGTGCCCCTTCTGTGCCAGTACGCCGGTGATAGTACTTGACATGTGGGAACAATCGTATAGAATGCTGGTATCGTTGTATACAGGGGGGGGCACGGGATATGTGGAGCAAGGTGTATGCGGTGTACCTGGTGTTACTGGCGCGGGTGTGCTGGGTGGGGCTGGGGATGTTGCGAATGGTGTCTGGGTGGCTAGAGCGAGAGCAGGAGGAGTGCAATGGGGACTGAAGATGCCATTTTCAAGCATTGGGTTGAGATAGAGAACAGTTATCGCGAGCAGTACATCACCGAGTTCGTGAATCAGTATCCAGAGTTGAAGCATGAGACTTTTGTGATTACGGAGAAGATTCACGGTAGTAATATGCAGTGGTATTTCCGGCCCAATGAAGCCATGATGGTGGGGTCGCGCAACAATTTTCTGAGTACCACGGGCAGTTTCCAGGGGGTACAGATAGCGGACCTGATAGAAGCGCAGCGGGATTTGCTGGCCTCGGTGCAGGCACTGGCTGACCGTACCTGTGCTACGGTGCGTCTCTTCGGAGAATTGTTTGGTCGTGGAATTCAGAAGGGTGTGGAATACGGGCCAGAGAAGCGCATTTTGTACTTCGGGATGATGCTCAATGATGTCCTGATACCCTTCGCGGAGTTGGTGCGGACTATTCCGGTCGCATATCTGGTGCCGATGGTGGGTATTGTGGCGGGTTTGGAGACGGCTCTTGGGTTCGATACCCAATTCAACTCCATGATCATGGGTATACCCGACAATATCTGCGAGGGTGTGGTGATACAGCCACATACCAAGGTATACCTTGATGCGTACGGGAGTCCGTTCATCCTCAAGAAGAAGAATCCTGAATTCGGGGAGAAGAAGCAGGCGCAGAAGCAGCCCCGCGCTGGCGAGGACTCAGAAGTCGAGCGGCTCAAGGCCGAGTTCTTGTCCTACATTACGGAGAATCGCCTGGAGTCTGTGTTCTCAAAGTATGGCAGGATTACGAGCCCTGGCCAGATTGGAGATTACATCCGGCTGCTGCTGGCCGATGCGCGGGGAGAGTTTCTCAAGGACTTCGGCCCCGACTTCGCCGCTCTGAGCAAGGCGCAACAGAAGAGCGTGTGCAATGTCGGGAATACGATTGTGGACATGCTCAAAAGTTACCTGTAACTTGCATGAGGTGTAGTATGTCCATCGGGGGACACCGGTTAATCAGTGCCGTCTCGGATGATGACTGGTATGTGTCGTATAGTTCCATCCTACAGAAGCAACAGGCATGGCACAACTGGCGCTCACGGGGCTATACGGTTATCACGGGCGAACTCGCCGGCTGTCATTACGAGGCTACAGAAGTCCACAATGCCCTGATTTACAATAGCCGTCAGGATGGCTGCAAGCCGGATGGCAGTCCCTATGACAGTACGGCAGCGTGGTTACAAGGGCAAGTGCTGAAATACTACGGCACGCACCATCAGACACTGCCCGAACCCATCTACGTTTTCGTGTACGGGTCGCAAATGTTCCTGTGCAATGCCGATGGAGACCTGCTATCGGACGAGAACGGCAACCCCATACTGCACTTTGATGGCAAGTCTCGCTGTAGGAGTGGCGAAAATAGCGACACCTCCACGTGATTTTTATACATGTGTAAAAAAGTTGTTGTCATACGGCAAGCGTACTATACGCTTGCCGTATGCTTTATGATTGTGGTATAATGTATGCATCACTTACCATGGAGAGTATAAAATGCACGGAATCATTGCTGAAGTGCATAAGTTTTACGCCGAAGCAGGAGAGGCATTCCCCTTACCAGACCCCAAATCATGTCTGATGTACGCGGTTACCGAAGTTGGAGAGGCTGTAGATGCCTTGCTGCGTGAGGAGCGGCCTGGGGACAAGCGCCGCCGCACAGATAAGTCTGACTTCCGCGATGAATTGGGCGACGTGGTGCTGATGTTGAGCGCGTCGCTGTACGATGTAGACTATCAGAAATATCCCATCGAAGATGTCGAACCCACGCTTCCCAACCTGTTGTTCCAGATTGCCGCAGCCTGGATGAAATTCGGCACTGGCAACTGGGTTTCTCCGGTCATACGCGCTCTTGCCATCCTCCAGCGATACCCAGATTATGATGCTTTGACCTCCGTGCGTTCGCGCATCTTAAAAATCAAGCGTGAACGCCTTGAAAAGCCCGAAGTAAAATCAGAAAGGATGGAAACAGAATGAATACGGATATCCCGAAGTCGTACCGCACTAATGTCACTGCGGCTGATGTATTACCACTGATTGATGCTGTTACACCGGCGGACGTGCCCGGTCTTGGGGATCTCGAAGATGAAACTGCCTATTACATCACCATAGCCCCTTGTAACAGTTACGGACGTGGACTACCCCTGGAAGCGGTTAGTATCATCACAGATGTGGCTGGAGACGAAGACCCCGACACTCATGCCATTGATCTGACGTTCGATGCCGTTCCTGGCGCTGAATATTACGACGTATTCCTGAGTAAAGACACGTCCCCCAAACTGGTAGCGCACGTAACTGCTGCTCAACTGGCTATTGGATGTGAGATTTCAGACGTGGGCGTTGTGGACGAGAATGATGAAATTCCTGGAACTGTGCGGGTTATGGTTGTTGGTACCGGTGCGGCCGCATCGGAATATACCGTCAATCGCGCACTCGTGCCTCCTGCACAGATATTCACCAATCGTGGCCTCCGTTCCATGGCCACACTCTTCATGGATGTCATTCCCGACGATGCCATCACCACACCCGTGGTGCAGGTGGCAGTATTGCTGCCAGTGCATGGAGAATGGTTTGCCTACAAGACTGTAGATCTGGACTTCGGGGACAGTGGTTACAGGCAAGCGATTAGTTTCCCCATCATAGGCAACAATGTGAAGGTCGTTGTTACCCAACTGGAGAACGTGTCCTCCGTGGACATGTACATCAGTTCGTGGGACGCCAACATTGTCGGTACCTTGTCTGTATAGCGCTGCTGGCGGCATGTGTCTGCTGGCCGTGGATAGATAGATGCGTGGGAAGATACACAATACCGCCAGTGCCCTGGCCGCAATCCCTGGCGGACTCGCGGTAGGCTTAACGTATGGCCCAGGGCCTGGTGTACTAACGGCCCTGGGCTGCCTTACCGGTATCGCCGTTGGGCCCGACAACGACATGCTTACCATCACCACCTACGAATGGGCCATCATTAAAAGGACCTTGGGATTGGGATATATCTGGTTGGGATATTGGGGCCCCTACGCCGCCATCTTCAAGCATCGCTCGTTCTGGTCTCACGCTCCCGTCATCAGTACAGCCATCCGCATCCTCTACATCCTGCCCCTGCTCTACATTCTGAGTGCCGTCTTGCGACAATCCCTGGGACATTTCATGTGGAATACCTTTTGGTGGGTTGGGATAGGCTTGCTCATCTCAGACACCTTGCATTGGATTATGGACCATGTTTCTTGACAATGAATCGAAAACCTGGATTTCGGAGTGCACCAAGCGGGGCATTATCACGCCTGATGCACGCGACCTGATCCTGGCAGCAGATGAAAAAGATGATCCCAACATGATCATCTCCTACTTCACCTACCGCGAGGGCATGATGCACTGCCCCATCTGCAAAACCGGCTCAGCCATGTGCATGTCTCCACAGATGCACAGCCGCCATTTCTTCAAGGCTGGATACATGCTCTACCCGTGGTCCATTCCTATTCTCTTGGGGAAGACCATAGACAGTTATGGCAATCCGGCCCACACCAACATCATCCTGGGCGGGCCAGGATGTGGCAAATCCACGTTCGTCGCCATCGCCTCATGGTTCTACTGCTCCCTGTTCCCAGGATTCATGGATGGCATTGCTGCTCCCACCATCAGGCAGAACAACGCCGTGGAGCGTGAGTTCGATAAAGTGTTCTCCGGGACTCGTGGGGCAGCATTCATACGCAACACCATATCCACCCCTATCCTGCGTCGTCAGTACATCAACGACTCTGAACAGCATGTCTTCACCACCGCCGTCTTAGCGGCTGGCAAGGAGGGCTCAGACCGCATCCTGGGGTCGGAGTATGACCACATGGTCTATGACGAGGCCGGTATTGACGCCTACTTCGGAAGCACCATGTACAATATCTCCACCCGCCTACGCGGTACCCGTAAGGACGGCACACCCAGAGGCGTTTGGGCCGCCGAGAAGCAAGAACGCATACCACAACTGTGGATTGTCAGCAACCCCCATCCCGACATGGAACAGTTTGACTCCTTCATCTCCTATTCCGAGTCCGCGACCGGCTTCTGCACTATCGCGGTACCTTTCAACAAAAACACCGCCATGAGCGCCAGCCAGACACGCGCCACGGTAGACCGCGTTATGGCCGCCAAACTTGCTGCGGGCGATACCATCGAGGATGCCATGGCCGAACTCAACGGCCAACAGACAGGTTATGGCGGCGGTGAAGTGTTCTCCAAACGGGCCATAGAGAACGTCATAGACTTGGACTACGACATCTCGCCCTACATCATCTCCGACCTGTACGGGCCTCATGCCCGCTCGTGCTTCGAGTTCGTCGTGCCACCGCAGAAAGAGCATGTGTACCTCATCACCGGAGACCCCGGAACCGCACCGGCGCCCAATCGCAACGCCCCAGCCATTGCCGTGTGGGACGTTACCCACAAGCCCGTGGTCATGGTAGCGCTATTCTGGGGCAGCCCCATTCCAGGAGAGTACACGCCCTTCATCCAGACCCTCAAGAAATACATCTACACCTACAACGCCCATGCCATCATAGACACCACCTCAGCCCAGATTCTGCTGCTCCACTCCAGCGAACTTACCGAACTTCGCGACTACATCATCCCTGCCGACTTCTCAGGAGACTTCAAGAGGAATGCCCAATGGCTGGCGCGGGTGTGTGCGGAGAGTGGCGTCTTCAAAATCCCCAACTACACCTCCTTGCGCGTACAACTGCGGCGTTACGCATTCGACGACCGCAAATTGAGGCAGGACATGGTTATCACCATCCTGCTGCTCGCCTATTGGATGAACAGTAACCTGATGCTAAGAGAGGAACCCACGGATGACACAGAATCAACAACCCCCGGAAATGCCGATGCCAACGATAGACACCCATGGCACAGCCGTGACAGACACGCCTACCACGACAAGCGTTAAGCAAGATAATGGCGCATTGACACCTGAAGTAAAAATGTTATCATTAGAGATAGAGGACGGCCTGTTATGTATTCCGCGCGGAGCCAGATTGCACTCCGGTGGAGTACAGAAACGCCGACAGGTATTATTGAGGATTTCCGGTACCGACGTGTTACTCATGAGCCGCACTGACGGTGCTGAGTATCACATCGGGGACGTGGTGAAAATACACAACGGGTGCCTTGAACTGAAAATACCCGTAACAGTAATCTCGTAACCATAACCGTAGAGCCCACATAGGAGCCCAGGTAACAACTGGGCTCCTATGTATTTTACAATCAGGTGACCATGCACGACTTCTCTGGCGGAGCAGTAGCATTCAATCCGGCGACATACGGATTCACGGGCATGTACCCCGAAGACATGTGGCGTGAAATGTATGCGCAATACAACGCCGCCCACCAATTAAGCAGTGGCGCCGTCTTCGCCAACGAAAACCGCGCCACGGGCAAGTTGAAATATCCCCTGGCAGTTAATCTCTTTGACTTCGTGGCCGAAGTACACGCCACCATGGTCTGTGGCGAGCAGAACGTTCCCATGCCCCCGCGCACAATCTTTTCCGGCGGCAAGGGCTCACGGTCCGTGAGACGGGCACAGGAAGCCAGCGACATCATTGCCGAAGCCTGGAATGCCTCGAATCCGGCCATGTTGTGGACGTTGTTCTACAACACGCAAGTATATGGCGGCGCGCCCATCATCGCGCGCTACTCGCGGGATGGGAAATTCCCATTGCGCTGCGAAATCATCAACCCTACCCAATTCTATCCTGTGTTCGATTCCTTCGGCAACATCATCGAGTTCTTCATCTGCCGACGCATCACCCACTCAGAGGCCAAATATCGCTACGGCGTCACGCTCAGCAGCCTTGAGACTCCCTACTATATCGAGCACTGGAATCCAGAATGGTGGGTCGTGAAAATCAACAACGTGGTGGCCACCCGCGATTCTGGCACGGTCATGGGTGGCAACAATCCTCTCGGAGGTCTGGTTCCGGCGGTATACATTCCCCACATTCCCAAGAATCACATCTACGGAGACAGCCAGATACTGCCCATTGCAGACCAGGTTTTGGACTTCAACTCACGGCTGGCCGACGTCTCCGATGGCGTGTCTGCGGGTATGCGGATGCGCTATTGGGGCCGCAACATGGGTACCTACAGAAATATAGACATCAATGGCGTGTCAGTCGTGGACCTTGGCACGTCCTACAGCGAACACACCAGTCCAGAAGTCTTTGCCTTCAACACCCCCACCACCATCAAAGAAGGCATGGAATTCGTAGACTATCTGTGGGACATGATTTTGTACATGTCCAACATTCCCCAGGTGGCATTGGGGATAGACGAGGGCAGCCAGCGCTCTGGGCAGACCTTGCGCGCGCGATTCTGGGCTCTACAGTCGCACGCCAACATCGAGCGCAGTTACGCCACCAGAGCGCTCAACGAACTTGCGTATATCCTGGTGCGCATGGCCGAAGTGCATAAACTGTTAGCCTCAGGAGCGGGGAACATGATTGCCTCGCAGGAATGGCCGGAGATGTTGCCACAAGACCGTCTTGAACTGGTCAACGAGATGGTTCAGCGGCGGTCAGCGAATCTGGTAAGTTTACGGACGGCAGTTAAGTCATTTGGGGACTATGAAGACCTGGATGAAGAACTGGAAGCCATCGAAGAAGAGCAGCAAGAGGCGCGCGAGGCGATGATGGCACAAACGCAAGTACAAACAGCAGTAGACAAAAAGAAGGAGGACAGCAATGGTAATGGAAGCGTTACAAAAAACAGCGGGGACTAATGTTACGTACTATTACAATCCCCACAGTAGCGTGCGCGAACGCGCTTTGTACATCAGCAATGCCGAAAGCACTACTATGTACGTGAAATTGGGGCAGACGGCAGATACGAGCGATGCCGCACCGGATTCTGCGAATTTCGACTTCGCGGTTCCGGCTGGCACGACCCTGAAGATTGATGACTTCACCGGCCTGTATCTCACCGTCGGGAAGGCCAACGCAGCCGTAGGTATGGTTATCACGTAGGGGGTGTCGCATGTTAGTACAGGTGAGTGGCAGCATTCAGGGTATCGCCAACGGCAAGGCACTATTGGAGCAGCCGTTCAGAGAACAACTCCAGGGCGCCAACTTTACCGTGGACTACCTGACCCTGCCCCCCAACACCCTGCGGCACACCCTGGTCACCACACTCGGCGCGCGCATCGTCTACATACAGGCCGACTATCCCGTGACCGTCTACCACGGGCGTTCACTACAGGGATACACCTGTAGCCTACTCGTAGAATCTGGTGACTTCCCGGAGGGATTGTCTATCACCACTGGAAACAATCCTACAGAAGTAGTCATTGCGACAGCCAAGGAGGGCGGCTCATGAACTACCAGATCAAACTCAACCTGGTCCAACTGGACAACAGCAACGCCGTGCTGCGCGATGATGCCGTAGACATCACCTCGCAGTTCACTGAATTTGTCAACATGCAATACAATGTGGCGCCAGGCGCATCCGACATTGACCTGGCGGCTATGCTTCAAAACCTTGGTACGGCGTCCAAGGTGCGGGCTATTGCGATCATCTCCAATGTAGATGGAGTCACGGCAGAAATCGGAACCACTGAGAATGAGACTGCCATCGTGGGTTGCTATCCGTTCTTCTTCATGGGACTGGATGCTGGCATGGATGTCAGCACCGCAAACCATTTCGTCCTGAACCTCAAGGCCCACACTGGCGATTCCATTGCTACCGTGAAGTTGATTGCGTATGCTTAAGGAATTAGGCTACGACCCAGACGACCATGCCTCAGTTCTGCGAGCGCTGAACGAGAGACATAGCCATCGTGTCGCCTCCGCTGGTATTCTGACTCGCGAGGTATACTATGCGGCGGTGAAACATGGGTGGACGGACGTAATTTTGCAGGTACAAATGGCACAAACGCGAGACAAAAATAGAGCCGCGACGTCAGCCGCGACACAGGAGGAAAGTAGAAATGGACGACAGCGAAAAGACCCCACAACCGGAGATGGTCAGCAAGGCGGAATACGACAAACTGTTAGCACAGATGCAGGCGAAGGAAGCAGGCTACTCGGGCGCCCTGAAACAGCATCAGGCCAAAGTCGGAGAACTCGAGGCGCAACTAAAAGCCGCTCTCGATGAACACGCCACAGTCCTGACGCAACTCGAAAGCCTGCGTACACAACATACGCAGGCCCAAGAGAGTCTCAGGGAACTCGAAGCCCTGAAACACAAGACCGAGCGCCTGGAGCGTCTGGCAAATTATCCTGGGGTCCTCTCCAATGAGGGATTACGCCAATTGGCCATCAGCAGCACCTTACCACTGGAAGACCTGGCGAAAATTCTGGAAGGGATTCAGAGTTCCCTCACGACATCCGTTCCTACGACTTCGGCACAGCCAGAGCCGCAGAAAGCATCGGATTTGGGAATGCCTGAACCAACCGGGGGCAACTTCTCGACCGGTCCGACACGTGAGAGTCTGATAGCCTTACAAGCCGAGGCCCTCGCGAATGGTAATTTCGATGAGGTCAATCGCATCTCACAAGAGTTGTACAAAATGTTGGGTAAGTAGGAGGATTAAATGAGTAGCACTCTTGAAACCTACATGGCGGCCAATCCTATTCAGGTCTTCAACGCCAACCGTTGGGACGTGTGGGATGGTACCATCGCTGCCATGTTTCATCAGCGAGCGCAGTGGACGCCGTTGATGGGGTATGTGGACATGACGGTGGAGGGTAGCGAAACCACGCAAACCCTGGCCACCCAGGTGTTGCCTGGGCATGTGAACCATAACGAATTGCCGTTCCGCACGCAGTACGTGGACCCGATGTACTTCGACACTCGCGAGAAGAAACTGACCGGCTTGAAGCAATATGGCCAGAAGGTCATGCTGCACAAGCAGGACAAGTTCCTCAACATGTGGCGCAATGGGTCCATGAGCACCGAACAATTGCTGTATCAACTGGCACGGACGCAATTGGGGTATTCTGTGGTCCAGGAAATGGAGTTGATTGCCCGTGATGCTTATATCGGCAATGCAGTCAACAAACACTTCGGTCCCCATGGTCAGTACGCTGACTTCTCGGAGATCACACGCTCGCCGAACGATACCTTCGATATCAGCGTCCTGAAACACATCCGTGGAGCACTCTCCGAGCGGGTCTACGATGTGCAGCGTCAGTATGGCACCTACGCCACGCCGGTTCCTGGTCAGCCTGGCAACATCATGGTGCTCACGAGCCCTGGTGTTGTCTCCGACATCTGGAACCAACAGAACGACTTCATGGTTGACCTGACCACGTTGCAGGACCAGCGCCTGCTCAACGGGGCCAAGATTGAGTACCAGGGATTCACGTTTGTTGAGGGCGACTGGGGTCTGACCGTGCTGTACAATGCTGGCAACATTGACAAGCAGGTGGCCATCACCGCAGCGGTTAACCAGGGCGACGGCGCTCCAGAATCGCCGATTGACAATGTTTACTATGTCGGTCAGAATAGTGCCAATGTCAAGCACTATGTGCAGTGTTCGCCCTTCAGTGCCGGCGACTTCCACGTCGGTGACAAGGTCTCGCTGCACACCGAACGCACTACTTCCTGGGGCATTACTGATGGCTGCGACTTCCTGGATGGTCACACCGTCGTGCTTACCATTGCCAGCATTGATACCAACAACTATCGGCTGTCGTTCCGCGAGCCCGTGACTATTGCCTTCAGCACTGACCTGGGCGCGTGTTCCTCTCTGGGTGGTGCATCTCCAAGTCCGTCAATTGGAGCGCACTACGGATACATCACCAAGGCGCAGCACATTCATCCGGTAGTGTTCCTCGTGGGCCGTGGAGCGCACGTGTTCGCCATGACTCAGAAAGTCACCTTCCACGAACCTGCTCCTGTGGACGACTTCGAGAGCGTGTGGCGGGCGTCCTGGGACATGTACGGGGCCCCCAACCTGTGGGAACCTGACATGTACGACATTTACTTCGTGGCGGGTAGCAACTACCCGCGCGGACAGGAAGTTACTTACTGATGTTGACCTTGGGTGAGTTCAAGCGCCTGCTGCGGAAGGTCCTGGACGAAATCAATCCCGTCCCGGACCAGACAATCGTGGATGATGACCGGCTAGCAGAACTAGAGTGGGCCTTGCACGAGTTTGCGATGCACACGGCGCTTGAACGCACCCTGCGTGTGGAAAACCATGGAGGAAGGCTAACACTACCGCCTGACTACCTGAAAATGGGGGGTGTACTGGACGTGGAGGGGAACTACTTCCTGGAGCCCTTTCCAGCCGTCACCCCAGGTAATGAGCGCCCGTTGCGCGGTTGGTATGAATGGCCCCATGGTGAACTGAGACTGTTGGGCGTGTACGGCCCGGTGGACATCTATTACTACGCCTACTATCCACCCCTTCGGGGAGATGATAACCAGGTGATAGATGTGCCTACCTGGGCCGTACAGCCCATCCTGATGCTGGCAGCAGCCTTCGTCCAGATGCCTTATTCCGTGACGGCCTCCTCGCTAGCGCAATGGAAAACCAGGATGGATTCAGGGACTCCCACGGACAATCCCCTGATTGAACAGGTGAACTTTTTCATCGCCCAATACGAGCGTGCTCTGAGTAAACACCAGCCACAACAGCAGGACGTCGCATTTACCAGGAGTCGCAATGGACGTTAAGACCAAGATCACCAACGACATGATTGCGGCCCTGGAAGCAGCCCTGGGAGATAAAGTGGGAATCATCAAGGCCGGGCCGCTACACGATAACCCTTTGCGCCGTCGCGTAAGCATCACACTCAGGAACACTGATCCGGTGAGCACGGACAGCAACTGGATTGACCGCAAACTCACCAATGCTCCAGAGGACCGGAGCATCTTCACCATGAACGTGAGTGAACTTGGTGGAGTAACTTCCTGGTTACTTCAGGGCGTTATCGAGATCAATGTCAATCTGGGCACGACCAAAGAGAGCCGTCCTGAGGGCATGGAAATAGTGGGAGACATACGCGATACCGTCATGCGTTGTGTGGCTGCATTACCTGCAGGGCAACAAAGCGACGATGGCTGTTGGACAGTTTTCCACATTCAGCCCGCGAAACTGGATGAGAAAGAGAGCGGGGGTGAGGGAAACTGGATTTGGCGCTATTTTCTCTACTGGCAAGCCTTTGCCATGTTCGAGCCGAACAAGAAGGAGTAAGTAATGGCAATCACATCAATTAAGGGGCGGCTGGGCTTCAAGTTACAGTCCAGTCAACTCCCCCAGTACAGTATGAGCGGAGACCCCAGCGCGGCTCCCGTCGCGTACTTTCCCGCTGGCGGTGGGGTCTTAAGCCATCGCGCGACCAGCATCAACTTCGGGCCCACCATGGATCAGCGCCAGTTGGGTCAGGAGATTGGTGGTGGTATCTTCCCGACTGGCGCTTATCGTACCAGTTACTCCGGCTCCGGCGACTTCAGCATCCAACCCCGTCTCGAAGGCACCCTGGGGTGGCTATTGTATGCCATCACCGGAGAAGTGGTGGGCGAGTGCGAGAATTCGACCGCGACTGTCGTCGAGCACAACTTCGTCATGCCCCAAGGCGCCAATGCCGGAAACCTGCCCTGGGTTACTCTCTTCAAGTACCTGCCCGGCTTGGGTGTGAACTCAGACGCCGTGGAGATGTTCGAGGATGGGCGCCTGGTCGGATGCAACATCAACATGCCAGCAGCCGGTCTTCCCACCATGGACTTCACGGCGCGCGCGCGGCTGTGGGGCATTACCGGCACTGAGCACTTCCTCGACCGCAGCGTCCTTGTGGGCCTGGACTTCGATGCTTGGGCCACGGCTACCGGCGGCACTACGGCCACCCTGGTTGATAGCACTGTCGAGTGGGAAGTGAACGAGCACGCCGACAAGTATGTTTACATCGCGGGCAGCATTAAGCGATGGGTCCAGGTGATGAGCAATACCGCGACGGCGCTTACCTTCTCCGAGACGTTACCGACCGCTGTAACCGAGGGAACGCCCTACGCTTTCGGAACGGTGGCGACCAGTGGCAACATCAAGACCGTGACGGTTGTCTCAACACCAGCCGCCTATACGGCAGGCGCCGAGGTCAACAAGTTCGCGATCGTGCGAAACCGTGGTACGCGCAGGATCAAGCGCAACACTACCTCCACGCTGTATGCCGATGGTGAGTTCTTCAGCGAAGTGGATGCTGGGGACGTCTTCGTGCTTGTGCCAACCGTTAAGCCAACCAGCACGAGTTCGGATGCCAGCACCGTTGTCAGCACCAGCCTGTTCGCCAACGACGACTACCTGGACTACTACATCCAGGTGTGGGATGCCGCAGGGAACAACCTGGGGCTGTACAAGATTATCGCCATTGACGCGAACACCAAGACGGCGACCGTGGATGGAACGTTCGCGGCCACTCCAAGTGCTACTTGCAGTATGGTTCTCTTCGGCCCCATGACCGACATCTCCTGGGGCGAATACGAGGACATGCTCTCCATTCCGGTTACTAGCGAGCCGCATGGATACTTCAAGGGCCTGCGTGAACCGCTGGATGGCGACCCGCTTCCCGTGCGCCAGGTGCGCGTGAACGTGCAGTACCAGACGCTGAACCCGGACCAGGAGATGATCATCGGCGCCTACGAGATGAACTACATCACCATCCAGGGTGCCACAATCGAGTTGTCCTACACTCAGCGCATCAAGAACTACGACTTGTACAGCGCCATCATGACCACGCAGAATATCACGCCAGAGATTGCACGGTTCAGCGCTGAGGTCTTCCGCTCAGACGTGGAACTGCGAGTCACCTCGCCGGCAAGCATCCCTGGAGCGTCCGAACCCTACTCTCTGGAGATCCTGTTCCCGGACGTGGTATGGGAAATGAATGGCTCTCCACGACTTTCCGGTGGTGATGTAGTAGAACTGGACTTCACGGGACGGGTGAACATCGTGGAAGGCAACCTGACCATGCTTTCAGAGAAGACCATCGCCAGTGCCGGAGACGTCAATGCCATCACGGGTGCCATCACCCATGCAGACCTGGATGCTACGGCCCTTGCCGGTATTGGCCTTACCGGGAATGACTTCATCGGCTATTTCGTGCGCATTACCAGTGGCAAGGGCGCCGGACAGGTGCGTGCCATCTCTGCCTATGCCGATGGGACTTCAAATGGCACCATTACCCCACATCGCAACTGGATGGTAACGCCCGATAATACCAGCAAGTTTGTCATCGAGCGGCGGTATGTGGTGTTCCAGTTGGTTAACAACGAACCCAAGTACCAACCCCGCATCCCCGCAATTCCCTAGTTTCAGGATTGGGAGTCGGGATACCACAGCGATATTCCGACTCCCATCCCCATCATTTCAATCCAAGGAGATTTGAGACATGCCGAAATTACTTGCCCCCCGAACCGTAACCCGCGAATACGAGATTGCAGATGGTGACGTGCTGACGGTATCTGTGCGTCAGGCTACTGGCGCTGAAGAACTCAAGCGCGACCAGATTCTGAACACGCCCATCGAGCGCAGCCTGGATGACAGCAACACCGTTAAGGTGCACATCCCCACTCCGCTTGAGCGCACGGCCATCATGGCCTGGTTGGTGTTGGAAGACACCAACATCCAGAACCACGATGGGAAGCCCCTGTTTGTCAAGGGAATGTCCCTCTCAGACTTCAAAAATGCCTGGGCTGCTATCCCAGGTGTATGGCGCGACCTGATTATGGAGACTGTTCTGGAAGCCAATCCAGACTGGATGTTTTAGTCAGGCATTCGAGGACAAGATAAGCAGATTCAAAGAAACAATCCAAGCATTACTAAACGGGGAAGAGGTGGAAGAGCCACCCTACGAGTGGCTACTCTACCATTACGGCGAGTACAGTCACTGCGCTCCCCTAAGCCTGCCCCACGTAGAGTATTATCTCTACACCATCATCCGCACAGCAATCGCCGAGCGCGAAAGACTCGCCGTAATCAACGAGCAAATAGCCAGAAACTACGAGAAGCGCAGAAATGGCTGACGAACGCAACGTTGTCATAGATACAATCAGGCAAATAACCGTAAGCGCCTCCAGGCTGGGATACACCGACCTGAACGACCCCGAAAGCGTCACCGTAGAGGCAGTATATGCGCTTGCCGATAGCGTGGTCAACGAACTGGCAGCCTCCAAGCGTTACCCGCCGGAAAAAATACGCGAACTTCGGGATAGCGTTAGGGACACCGTATTGCGGGTTTTCGGACGCGAACCATCTCCTGAAGTCATTATCAGGATGAAGTATGGGAGCGAACAACATCAGCGAATTGACCAAAGGTTGACCCAGAATGAGGCGTTCCGGCGCGATTTTGCCAGCAGTACGGCCTATGCCATTGGCGTCAAGCCAGAGAATGTCACTCGCGTTATCTCGGAAACCCAAGTACATGAGTTACTGCCTGGTTCCAGGACTGCGGGAATCAATCCAGACACCGTGCTGGTAGTACAAGAGCAGGATGGCACCTACAGCGTCTACGTGCCAGACATGAAGGCTGGCGGCACCTTCTCTGATACACAAAGTCACACTAGCCTGGCCGTCCAGCAAGCCATATACCTGAACCGCATTTTCGACCTTTCCCCAGAGGAATTTAAAGCCCTCACTGGAGTATCCAAAGAACAGGCCCGTCGTGGTACCAAGGCCGTGTTCGTCAATACTGGCGACTTGCTACGCGGCGACCCCATGCTGGCGCAAAAAGATGTCAGGGATTTAGATTTTGAATATGCCACTGGCATTGTAGCCACCATCCAGGAGATTGCCCAAAGAATTGTCAGTACACCCATGGGGTCAAAAGCCCTGGAAACCCTGATACACCACGGTCTTGGTATCACGGTTGCCGGGGATGTTGGCGAATACATACGCAAGATAACCCAGGCAACTCGTGGGAAAGTCAAACTGGACGAGGAAAGCGTTAGACGCGCCGCATCGCGACCTGTGGCAACACAGGTGAAATTACCACGCCCTATTAGCACCCTCACGGCCCCGCGCGTTGATAAGCGGGCTGAAAATATCCCCATCATCGGTACCAGGGATAAAAGACTAGGTGTCTCTACCGGCAGTAGTGCATCCACTATCGAGATGCTGGCTGGGGATGGCGTCTCGATGATTACCAAGAGTTTCAACAACGACCACGAGTTGTTGGACTACCTCAAGAGCCATGGCGCGAGTGGTGTCAATGACATTGCCTTGCAGTCCACCAATCGGGGCACCATGGCGCAATTGCTAGGAATCCTACGCACGAGCGTTCCTCCCATGGCTGTGCGTATGCCTCAGCAATTTCAGGACATGATTGGCACCCCAAAGCAGGAACTGGAACTCAAGGGGCACGACATGACCTTCCGCGTGGGTGATATTGTGGGCGACGTCAAAATCACCGCCATTCGCGAGGTCACTCCAGGCAAGCATTTACTGTATGGCACTCACGTGCTCAGCAGCCGAGAACTGGCCATTCCTGTGGAGGAAGCCGCCGGTGGCGTAGTGCTCTTCAATGGCATTGCTCCTATTCCCATGACAGAAGTTAACGCCAAGTGGTCCCCTCAGGCCATCTCCGACGCGGCGGCTGCTCCAAAGCGTTTCAGCGCTCGTGAGGCTTTTGACGTCGCAGTTACGGAGACTCTCTATGGACACACCCACTCATCGCGCGTCACCGACCTGAGGAGTTTGACTCCGGCTGCTCAGATTGTCTATACTGGTCACGTTCTGGCCTCCGTTGGTGGAAGAATCAACCTGGACAAACTCGATCCGCGCGAGTTGAACATGTTCTTCCCGCGCAGTGAAATGCACCGCGTCATGGGAGAGGAATCCGCCGCAGAGGAAGCCTTATTCCGGCTGATGGCCGTCCCCACAGAGGAAATCTTGCGTACCCTGCGCCTACCGCAGACATCCCTGGGGCCCTGGGCCGGTATCTCCGGTGGCGCTGGGAAGGCCGCCAAATTGGTGAAGCGTGCCTTCCGTCCCACGCACGTGCCTATTGCGGAAGGCTTCAAGACCCCCGAACGCTACGGCCAGCACTATGGAATTCAAATGTCCATCCTGGGTGCAGGTGTTTTGCCCCAGGGATCAGCGTTAGTGGTATTGCCCAAAGGCGTGAAGCAAGGACAACTCCAAACTGGCGTGCGCCTCAGCCGTCACATTAAACTGGATTACACAGGGATGCCAGGAATAGAGGCATTTGTCCCCGTGACAGATGACTGGATTAAGGTTGAAGATGGTTATGCCGCTGTAGGGCACCTGGGCGAACAGGAAATTAGAGTGCCTGTAGGCAGATCATACGACCGCATCCGGCTTTCCATGGATGAAGGTGACATCTACTTCGACGAGAATGGCGTCAGTCTGACCTTCATGGCTGCCGCGCCTGCTTTTACCTCCAAGTTCGAGGACATCAAAGCCAACCTGATGGTACTCACGGAAGAAGAGGCTGCGGCCTATTTGGGCACTTCCGTGGATGCTATAGGCAAGATGCGGATAGACTCTGAAGAACTGATGCTGTTGGGTGGGCCAGACATCATCAAGTCCAGCGGCGGGCTGTTCATGAGCGCCATGACCCGCAATGCCCCAGAGGCCCTAGCCGATCTGGAGGGAGCCACTCCCCAGCAACTCCTGGAATCCCTGCACGCTTTCTTCTCGGTGGACAATCCTGCCCTACGCACGGGCACACTCGACTTGACGGGCCTGAAGTCCCTCCAGGCTGCGATTGTGGGGGCCCAGGAAGGCAAGTTGGGGCAGGTGCCCTATGTGACCTTCGAGAGCCTGATGCGCTTCACCGCAGAGGCTCCCACAGGTGGCGCCAAACTCAACCCAAATATGGCTGCCTGGTTCGCACAATACTTCCCTGAATACTATCGCAGGATGGAACGTTACAACTACACCCGTTCCGGCATGACCAAGGAAACCATCCTGCGGGCCATCATGCTGACAGCAGACCCCGAACAGCGCAGACACGAAGCGGACGTCATCCATTTGGAGCAGCGGCCCGAACTCATGGAACTATTCACGCGGGGAGATTCCATTGGCACAGTCTTCCGCAATCTTGCAGACATTCTGCGCGAGAATGGAGAGCACAACTTCATCTTGAGCGCTGGCGACAAATACATCCCCTCCGCTCAGGCGTTGGCGCAAATGTCCACTCACGATCCTAACAATCCCACCAAGGAATTGAATCCCTTTGTGCGTGCGGCCTACGGCCTGATCATTGGACATGGGTCAGAACAGTCCGTGAACAACTATCTCACTGAACTGGAAAAGATGCGCATGTCCGAGAACATGATTGCGGACATGCTCAAATTGCAAATGCCCTATGCCACAACCGGCCCCTTTAGCGGACATCCTGACATGCCAGGTGCAGGTATCTTCATTCCCCCGCACCAGTTAATGCGCATGATCCCTGGACTTTCCAGGACCTTGAGCCGCTACAAAGACAATCCAGAGACCCAACTCGACATCATCAAGCGAGTCTACTCGTTACTTGAGGGAGAGATGGTCGCCGGAACACGCCAGCCCCTCCTGGATGTGCTCTTTGGTGTTTCTGGTCTGAAGGTGGTGAATCCCTGGTCTACCAAGGGATTACAGTCGGTTGCCTCGCAGTTGGAACGCGACCCGCTATCACGTTCATTGCAGATGCTAGTAGCAGACACGACCT
>Ga0116148_1002047_pt1 | contig 20561 bp, 20 predicted proteins | sample AD_UKC055_MetaG_FD_89786 | JGI IMG/M metagenome (GOLD analysis project Ga0116148, IMG submission 89786) | Active sludge microbial communities of municipal wastewater-treating anaerobic digesters from USA - AD_UKC055_MetaG | ecosystem: Engineered > Bioreactor > Anaerobic > Digestate | place: USA... | reverse complement strand
TAATAGTTTTATAGAATTGATAGATTGGTTTGGGGGAGTGACTATTGATGTTAAAGAAGGCTTCATTGATTATTCTTTTCCCGGACCAAATTATTCTTATCGAACAGTAAAATTTTCTCCCGGGCTTCAACTAATGGACGGAGAAAGGGTTTTAGAATACGTAAGGTCTCGACATGGTAATGGTGAAAGCGGTTCAGATTTTAACCGTTCGGCTAGGCAACAGCAAGTTTTATTAGCCTTAAAAGAAAAGATAAAACAAATTGATATTTTAGACACAAAGCAAATTTTTTATTTTTATAATTTTTTCACTTCAAAAATTAAAACTAATTTAACTTTGAAAGAAGCAACCCGTTTAGCAAAATTGTTTCAAGATACAAGTTCTTGGAACGTTAGAACATTTGTTCTTTCGGATAAAAATTTGTTAAAACCAGCTGTAGCATCAAATGGCGCCTACATTCTTCGTCCCAGAACAGGAGATTTTAAAGAGCTCTCTTATTTAGCTAAACACATTTTTGATATAAGCGAAGAAGAATTTTATCAAAATAAAATATCTTTTTCCGATTAAAATATGAATAAAAAATCATTTATTTTATCATTAGTTATCATTTTTTTTATTGCTTTAGGGTTAGGAATTATTTTGGGCAGTATTTTTTACGGAGTAGGAGTAGAGACAAAATCAGTTTTCAACCCATTCGTTAGTTTAGGGGCTCCTCTAAAATATCAAACTTTATTTGAAGAAGTTTATTCTGCGATTAAAACTCAATATATTGTACCCTCGGTTGACGACGATACATTATATTACGGAGCATTAGAGGGAATGGTTAATGGTTTAGAAGATCCTTATTCTGTTTTTTTAAAACCTGATTTGGCTAAAATGTTTGAAGAAGATATAAGCGGAAATTTTGAGGGAGTGGGTATGGAAATAGGCATAAAAAATAATCAATTAACTGTTATTGCTCCTTTGCCTGGAACTCCGGCGGAAAGAGCGGGTTTGCGGACAGGGGATGAAATTTATGCTATTGACGGAGAAGCAACAGCAGGATTATCTATTGATATGGCGACTTTGCTTATACGAGGGAAAAAGGGTACGCCAGTTACTTTAACTATTTGGAGAGAGGGGTGGGAAACATTAAAAGATATTGAAATAATAAGAGATACTATTAAAATTCAAAGTGTAAAATGGGAGAAGAAAACGCCGACTATTGCTTATCTTCGAATTGTTCATTTTTCAGAAAATACTTTAGAGGAATTTGAAGAAGCAGTTGAAGCACTTAATCCTGCTTCTTTAAAAGGAATTATTTTGGATTTACGAAATAATCCTGGTGGATATTTGGATACAGCTGTAGATATTGCCGGTTGGTGGGTAGAAGAAAATAAAGAAGAGATTGTTGTTTCTTCAAAAAATAATATTCATCAAATTCAATCTTATAAAACTAAGAGCAGAGGGAATTTTGCCAATTTAAAAACCGTTGTTTTGATTAACAACGGTTCAGCTTCGGGGGCAGAAATTTTAGCTGGCGCTTTGCAGGATTGGGGAAAAGCTACTCTTGTAGGGGAAACTACTTTTGGCAAAGGTTCGGTTCAAGTTTTGATTCCTATGGCTGATGGCTCTGCCTTAAAACTGACTGCAGCTTATTGGTATACACCGAAAGATAGGTCAATTGAAAAAATGGGCATTGAGCCGGATATAAAAATTGAATTTACCGAAGAAGATTACTTAAAAGAAAAAGACCCCCAGTTAGAAAAGGCAATGGAAATTTTAGAAGGGGCTATTTAGATTTTTTCTTTTCAGGAATAATAGTGATAAATTGTCGTTTTTTTAATTTGCCGGTGAAATTTTTTACTTTTTTAGAAGAAAAATGGATATAACCATTTTTAACAGCAAAAAGAGTTTTGTCTTTTCCTTGAAGCACTCCTTCCCCGGGATAAAACATAGATGATTTTTGTCTAACAATAATCATTCCCGGCTTAACAATTTGTCCGTCGAATAATTTAACACCCAATCTTTTTGATTGAGATGTTTTCCCTGATGTGGCTGAACCACCTGCTTTTTTATGAGCCATAATAAAATAGAATAATATAGAATAAAATTTAGAATTTAAATTAACATTATGTTAATACCTGCTTATTTTTTTAAAGGAAAGTAGTAAGCAGACAGTAATCTTTTTTATAAATCATAACACATATAAATAAAATGTAAATAATCTCAAATTGTAATTTATTGAATTTTTTATATTTAACATTTTTAAAGTGTCTTTCCAAGCGGTTCTTTTTAAAGCAAGAACAAGACAATTTATAAAGGAGCCCTTTAATATATTGGTTATTGGATTTTGTTTTATTTTTTGTTTGATAAATTGGATTAAATCAGGAATTTCGGAGATGGCAGAAATCCATTCCTTGGCGATGATTTTATTTTTGGGAAATTTAATTATTGCTTTTTTGTTGTGGTTAGAAAATTTTAAAAGGACTTCTCAAATTATTTTAGCTTCCACTCTTTTTTTTGAAATTATTTTATTAATAGCGATTATTGTAGCATAATACGTGCATTTCAATAAAAAAACTTTTATGAAAAAACTGCCATAGATTTTATATTTGATATTTTTATTATGTTAACCTATCAAATTATTCGCATTTTTGCTCTTTCTACTATTGCTTTTTTAGTGGCGTTTGTTTGGGCGCCACTTTTAACTGATTGGCTTTATAAAAATCATTTAAGCAAGACAATTCGTGATTCTGGATCAACGCCAATTTTTTCTCGTCTTCATAAATCAAAGGCAGGTACGCCCACTATGGGAGGAATTCTGGTTTGGGTGACAACAGCAATATTAGTTTTAGTTATTGCTTTTTTGGCAAAAATTACCCATTCTCCACTTTGGGAGGGATTAAATTTACTTTCACGAGAACAAACATATTTGCCCTTAGGAGTGTTAGTTGCTTCGGCTATTGTTGGGTTTGTTGATGATTTATTGAATGTTAAAAAGATAGGTCCTAATGGCGGGGGATTATCAGTAAAACATAGATTATTTCTTTATACTTTGATCGCTGTTGTCGGAGCTTGGTGGTTTTATTCCAAATTAGAATGGGATTTAATTCATATTCCATTTTTGGGCGATTTTAATATAGGATTTTGGTATGTTCCTCTTTTTATTTTTGTTTTAGTGGCTACATCTTTTTCGGTGAATGAAACAGATGGCTTAGATGGTTTAGCCGGTGGAGTATTATTAATTGCTTTTGCTGCTTTTGGGGTTATTGCTTTTATACAAGGGAGATTTGATTTGGCTTGTTTATGCGGTGTAATAGGTGGGTCATTAGCCGCTTTTCTTTGGTTTAATATTTATCCGGCTCGTTTTTTTATGGGCGATACAGGGACAATGTCTTTAGGTATTACATTGGCAATTATTGCTATGCTGACTAACACATTTTTGCTCTTACCTATCATTGGCTCTATTCTTGTTATAGAATCCCTTTCGGTTATTATTCAAGTTGCGTCTAAAAAGATTAGAAAGAAAAAAGTTTTTCTTTCATCTCCAATTCACCATCATTTAGAAGCTATCGGCTGGCCAGAGCCAAAAATTGTAATGAGATTTTGGCTAATTTCAGGAATTACTGCTCTTATCGGATTAATTATATTTTTAACTGAATCAATCGTGGGATGAAAAAAAATATTCGTAAATCTCAAGGGGGTCGTTTCATCAAGAATCGGCATATTGGCGAGGAAATATTTTTTCATTCCCCGGATTTCCTTTTTTTAATTTCCCTTTTAATTATTATCTTTTTTGGTTTTTGGGTTTTAATTCCCGCTAGTTTTTCTAAAGGTTGCTCTTTAGGTGATTGTTATTTTTATCTTCACCATCAGCTTATTTTTGGATTTTTACCCGGATTAGTTTTGTTTTTTGTTTTTTATTTTTTTGATTATCATAAACTTAAAAAAATCGCTGTTCCTTTTTTAATCATTTCTTTTATTCTTTTAGTTTTAGTTTTTGTTCCTCCTTTTGGCGTTTCTTATAAAGGAGCGTCGCGTTGGATTAATCTCGGCATTGTTAATTTACAACCGAGCGAAATAATAAAAATTGCTGTTATTATCTATTTGAGCGCTTGGTTATCTTATGAAAACGGAAAAGAAAATCTCTTAAAAAGTTGGAAAAATGTTTTTTTGCCATTTATTTTGCTTTTATTCTTAGTTTTTATTTTGCTTATTGCAGAACCGGATATGAGCACCCTTTTAGTTGTTGGCTTTACAATGGTGGCTATTTATTTTTTAGCCAATGTTCCTTGGTATTTTTTATTTATTAGTTTTATCAGTTTAATTAGCGCTTCCTTAATTTTTATTAAATTATCCCCTTATCGATTGAGCCGCGTTATAAGTTTTTTACATCCCCAAATAGATCCGCAAGGAATTAATTACCACGCCATAGAGGCGTTAGAAGCTCTTAGTTCAGGGGGGTTTTTAGGCAAAGGGTTATCTCAATCTTCAGCCCGATTTTTACCAGAAGTGCTTAGTGATTCTATTTTTGTTTTAGCTGCCGAGGGATTAGGTTTTATTGGCGGAGTTATTATAATTTTCTTTTATTTTTTCTTATTTTGGCGTTGTTTTTATATTGCTCGCAAAGCGCCAGATAAATTTGGTTATTTATTAGCCAGTGGCATAGGCTTTTCTTTTATTATTAGTGTGATTATAAATTTAGGAGCAATGACCGGTCTTTTGCCTTTAACCGGGATTCCTTTACCTCTAATGAGTTATGGAGGAACAAGTATGGCAATTACTTTAGCTTCTTTTGGTATTTTAGCCAACATCTCGCGTCAAACAATAACTAATTAAAATTAAACTTGACAAATTTTAAAAATCTGCTTTAATATTTAAAAACAAGCAGTTTCAATCAATCTTTAATTTTAAAACAAAAAGGAGGCGCATTATGAAGATTCTATTACAGATAGAATCTGTTTACGAAAAGGCTCGGAATGCCGAGGAAGCTCGGCAAAAAGTTCAGGGCAAAATAGATCGGGATTGTCCTGGATGGAGCAGAGTGGAAGAGGTTGTTTTATACAAAAATCTCCCGGGGGGAGAAAAAGTATGGGAAGTAAAAGTTGCACCGGTTGTCATAGATAACGTTCCTGAAAAGTGTTTTTCCCGGGCACTGAGAGAAGCTTGTAAAAAGTATGGTTTAACTAAAAGGGATCTTTGGGTCAGACCATAAAAAAACATAGGGGTGCTAGATGCTAAGGCATCCCTTTTTTTATTCTTTAAACCTGTTAAAATAATTGATTATGAGAAAAATTTTATTAGTTGGCGGAGGTACAGGCGGTTCTATAACTCCACTTTTAGCTATGCGATCGGAAATTAAAAAGAAAGAACCTGAAACAGAGTTTCTTTTTATTGGGCCTAAAAATGATGATGTGGCAGAAGAATTAGTTAGAAAAGAGGGTATTTCTTATCAAAGTATTTATGCTGGAAAATGGCGCCGCTATTTTTCTCTTAAAAATTTAATCTCCCCATTTTTAACTATTTTTGGTTTTTTTCAATCCTTAAAAATAATTAAAAATTTTAAGCCAGATATGGTTTTATCAGCGGGTAGTTTCACCTCTGTGCCTGTGGGGATAGCTGCTTGGTTTTTAAGGGTTCCTCTTTTTATCCATCAGCAAGATATAATTCCCAGTTTGACTAACCGCCTTCTTACTCCTTTCGCTTATAAAATTACCGTAAGTTTGCCTCCTTCGTTAAAAGATTTTCCGGCTAAAAAAACTATTTTGACGGGTAATCCGGTAAGGCAAGAGTTATTAAACGCGTCGGAAGAAGAAGCAAAAAAATTTTTTTCCTTAAAGCCAAATTTGCCAGTTATTTTAGTTTTAGGGGGAGGGAAAGGCGCTGCTTTTATTAACCAGTTAATTTTTGATTTATTGCCTGAACTTACTTCTTTTTCTCAAATTATTCATTTAACCGGCAAAGGAAAATCTCGAGTTTTTCAAAATGAAAATTATCATCAATTTGAATTTTTAGACAAAGAAATGTCTTTGGCTTATAAGGTGGCAGATATAGTTATTTGCCGCGCTGGTATGGGCACTTTATCTGAATTATCTTTTTTAGGCAAGCCGGCCATTGTTTTGCCTATTCCCCACACTCATCAAGAAGCCAATGCTTATTATTTTTTAGAAAAAAAAGCTGTTCGCGCTCTTTTTAGAGAAGAGCAAACCAAAGAAAATCTTTTAAAAGAAATTCGCCATCTCCTAAAAGGGGACAGTCCCCTTTTTCCGACCTCGGCAAATCCGCATCAATAAAGGGTTATCTCGCCAAAAAATCAAATTTGACACTTTTTTTACCAAAAATGAATTATTTCAAAATTATTAAAAAATCCAAAAATAGTTTAGCTCGTTTAGGAAAAATTTCTACTCTTCACGGAGCAGTTGACACGCCAAATTTTATGCCTATTGGCAGCCGAGGAGCAGTTAAGCTTTTAACTAATAAAGAATTAAAAAATTCCGGAGCGCAAATAATTTTAGCTAATGCTTATCATTTGTTTTTGTCTCCCGGAATTAAGGTTTTAAAAAAAGCAAAAGGCCTTCATAATTTTATGAATTGGCCAAGAGCGATTTTAACTGATAGTGGAGGATATCAGGTTTTTTCTTTAAGTAAATGGAGACAGATTAGTAAAGAAGGGGTAAAATTTCGCGATATAAATAGTGGCCAAGAAATTTTTTTAACCCCGGAAAACATTGTTGAATTTCAAAAAAATATCGGTTCAGATATTATAATGGTTTTAGATGAATGTACTCCCTATGCATCGGATTACTTGTCTACTAAGAGAGCAGTGATAAGGACAACCGATTGGGCTATTCGGGCTAAAAAGGCATTTAGGAAAGAGGAGAAAAAAGAAAGGCGTTCTCTTTTGTTTGGGATTATTCAAGGGGGTGCTTATTCTGATTTGCGTAAAATTAGCGCTCAAAGTATAGTGGATATTGGTTTTGACGGTTATGCTATTGGGGGGATGATGTCGCCATTAGAAATGAAAAAAGTTCTTCCTCCTATTTTATCTATTTTACCGGAAACAGCACCTCATTATTTAATGGGGTTAGGTAATCCTTCACAATTAGTTTGGGCTATATCTCGGGGATTCGATATTTTTGACTGTGTCCTTCCCACAAGAAATGGCAGGCATGGATTTTTTTATGTTTTCAAAAATTCAAAAGAGAAATTTTCTTTGAAAAAATTATTAGAAAGCAATTTTTATCAAACCATATCCATTAAAAATTCTATTTTTAAATTTGACCAAAAGCCAATAGATAAAAATTGTCTTTGTCCAACTTGCCAAAATTATTCCCGTTCTTATTTACATCATCTTTTTAGAATTTCCGATCCACTTGGTCAGAGATTGGCGGTTTTACATAATCTTCATTTTTATTTTGATTTATTCAAAAAAATTAGAAAGAGTATATGAACAATGATAAAATTTTAGCCAATTTAAATCCTGAACAAAAAGAAGCGGTTACTTATGGCGATGGACCATTTTTAATTATTGCCGGAGCTGGTACAGGGAAGACAACGGTTATTACTCGTCGTTTGGTATGGTTAATTTTAGAGAAAAAAGTTAAGCCAGATGAAATTTTGGCGGTAACTTTTACCGAAAAAGCTGCCAGAGAAATGGAGGGAAGAGTTGATCAACTTCTCCCTTATGGTTATTTAGACCTTTGGGTTTCCACTTTTCATTCTTTTTGTGAAAGGGTATTAAGAGAAAACGCTTTAGATATAGGGTTATCTACTGATTTTAAACTTTTAGATGAAGCGGGACAATCCCTTTTTATCCGCCGTAATTTTTCTCGATTTAATCTTGACTATTATCGCCCTTTGGGCAATCCTTTTAGATTTATTGGTTCTTTGGTGAAACATTTTTCTCGTGCAAAAGACGAATTGGTTTCGCCGGAAGAATATTTGGATTATGTTAAAAATTTAGAGCTTAATAAAGATTCCGCCTTAAGTGACGAATTGGTCAATGATGAAATAAGAAAATTAAAAGAAGTGGCAGGCGCTTATAATATTTATCAAAAGCTTCTTGAAGAAGAGGGGGCGTTAGATTTTGGTGATTTAATCAACTACACCATTAAATTATTTAAAGAGAGACCGGCTATTTTAAAAAAATATCAAAATCAATTTAAATATATTTTGGTAGACGAATTTCAGGATACTAATTTAGCTCAATATGAACTTCTAAAAATATTAGCTAAGCCAAAAAATAATTTAACGGTGGTAGCTGACGATGACCAAGCAGTTTTTTTATGGAGAGGAGCTTCTTATAATAACGTTTTTCAATTTAGCGAAGATTATCCCACGGCAAAAATTGTCGCTTTAACTAAAAATTATCGTTCTTACCAAAATATTTTAGACCTTTCTTATAAATTTATAAAGCAGAATAATCCCAATCGTTTAGAAGTACAAATTCCAAAAATGAAAAACGGATCTTCTTTGGAAAAAATTATTTCTAAACATTTAAGGTCAGTTAGGACAGGTGAGGGGATAATTGAAGTGATTAAAGCCAATACTCACGAAGAAGAAGTTGAAACAATAGTAAAAAAAATAGCTGAAATCAAAAATAAAGATAAAAGTTTGACTTGGAACGATTTCGCCATTTTAGCTAGAGCTAATAAATCTTTAGAGCCGTTTTCCAAAACATTGGAATACGCCTCTATCCCTTATCAATTTTTGGCTCATAGTGGCCTTTTTTCCAAATCAATAATTTTAGATATATTGTCTTATTTAAAACTTTTAGATGATTATCACGAATCTTCCAGTGTTTATCGGCTTTTAATTTCTCCAATATTTAAAGACGCTTTGACTAATGACGATTTAGTTCTTTTGACTCATGAATCCCGCAAAAGAGCTTGGTCGTTTTATCAAACTTTAACTCAAGCTGCTTCTCTGGGTGCTATCTCCCAAAAGGGATTATTGGCAATTAATAAATTTTTATCTTGGATAGAAAAACATTCTACTCAATCTCGCCGGGAGCCGGTAAGCAAAATTATTTATCAATTTTTGAAGGAGAGCGGATATGCCTCTTTTTTAACGAAAGAATCAGACGGAGGAAATATTCGCGCTCAAGAAGATATAAATTATGCTAATCAATTTTTAAGAAGAGTGATGCAATTTGAGAAAGAAAATCCCGATTGCACTATTAAAAGTTTTATTGAATCTATAAACCAAATTGAGCAAGCGGGAGATTTTGGAGCAATAAGCACAGAGATAGAGGGTCCAGAATCAGTAAAACTTTTAACTGTTCACGGGGCAAAGGGTTTAGAGTTTAAATATGTTTTTATTGTTGACCTTGTTGACCGTAGGTTCCCTACTCCAGAAAGAGGCGATATTATTCCTTTGCCTGATGCTTTAATTAAAGGAATTGTTCCGGAAGGGGATACTCATTTAGAAGAAGAAAGACGGCTTTTTTATGTTGCTTTAACGCGGGCTAAAGATGGTTTATTTCTTTGCTGGGCTGAAGATTATGGGACGAAGAGTTTAAAAAAACCGTCTCGCTTTCTTTACGAATTAGGATTAGAAACAAAAGAAAAAACATCATTAAAAAAAGAATCCCCCAAAATAATTATTCCTAGTTCAGTTAACATATTTCCAGTTAAAAAACAGAAAAATCAAAATTTATTCCTAAATAAAAAAATTAGCTTTACGCAACTTGCAGATTTTGATTTTTGCCCGCTCCAATATAAATATAAATATATTTTAACTATTCCCACTGCTGGCAGGCCTAATTATAGTTTTGGGCGAAGTATTCACGACACTTTGGCAAAATTTGGCAATTTATATTTGCGTTCTTTTGAAAAGCAATCTTCTCTTTTCCCTCAGAATAAGAAAGAAAAGAAAATGCCCATTAAATTAGAAGATTTATTTCGTTTTTACAAAGAATCATGGGTTGACGAATGGTATGATTCACCAGAGCAAAAAGAAGCTTATAGAGAAAAAGGTAAAGAAATTTTATCTAAATTTTATAAAGATTTTGCTAAAAATCCTTCAGAGATTATGGCTGTTGAGCAGACATTTACCTTTCCCTTAGAAGAATTTATTTTTAAGGGGCGAATTGACCGAATTGATAAAATAAAAGATGGTTTTGAAATTATCGATTACAAGACAAGTAAGAGAAAAGAATCCAATTTGACTTCAGTAAAAGAACAATTGTTAATTTATTATTTAGCCCTTTCTTCTCCACTTTCCCATTTTAAACCAATTAAAAAATTAACCTGTTATTATTTAGATGGAGGAGAAAAGGTTTCTTTTGAAATAAAAGAAGAAGAAATTAACCCCTTTAAAGAAAAGATTATTGGTCGAATAAAAGAGCTTTTAAAAAGCGATTTTTCCGCTACCCCCGGTTATCAATGTCAATTTTGCGATTATAACCATATTTGCCCCTATCGGGAAAAAGCTTGAATAAATATTTTAAATTGATAAAATATAAACAATAGAAGAATTAAAATTTTCAACAAAACGCTTTATGAAATTAAAAACATATTTAAAGACATTAATTATTTGTTTAATTATTTCTTGGGTTATTTTTGCTCTCTTATTTTTTGTAGAAACGCCATTTTATCTTCACTATTTTGCTTTATTTTTAGGATTATCAAGTACTTGGAGCTTTTTAGAATTTATTTGGCGAACTCGGCGGAAAAAACAGCCCCTATTTTTGCAAAGCTCCATCGCTTTTCGCCATTCTTTATGGTTCTCTTTTTTGGTAGTGGGATTTTCGCTTTTTCAAAAATTTAATATTTTATCTCCCTTAAATGGAGTTCTTTTTTTGATAATTTTAGGATTGTTAGAATTCTTCTTTCGCATAACAGATAAAAGATATCAACCATAAAACGTTAAATACCAAATACCAGGTGTCAAAATTAAAGATGAGAATTTCGTTTTTAAAAATTAAAAATTTTAATATTTGACATATTATTATGTTAGGTCGTGGATTAGAGGCATTAATTCCCACCTCAAAGGGCGATGTTTCTTCGCACGCTATTTCCGAGATAAAACAAGATATAAAAAGAGAAGGGGAGGAAATTATTAAAGTGCCTTTAGAAAAAATCGAATCAGATCCAAACCAGCCAAGGAAAAGTTTCTCTTATAGCGAATTAGAGGAATTGATTAATTCTATCCGAATTTACGGTATTATTCAGCCTCTTATACTTTGCCCTATAAGAGAGGGGCGTTATCAAATTATTGCCGGGGAAAGAAGATTTAGAGCGGCAAAATTTTTAGAGTTAGAAACTGTTCCGGCAATTATTCGGGAAGCAAATAAACAGCAAAAATTAGAAATTGCTCTTTTGGAAAATATACAACGCAAAGACTTAAATCCTATTGAAAGAGCAGAGGCTTATTTTAGATTAAGCGAAGAATTTAATTTAACCCAAGAAGAAATAGCTAATCGTTTGGGTAAATCTCGCTCTTCTGTGGCTAATACATTAAGATTGCTTTCTTTGCCTTCCGAAGTGCAAGAAGCTATAAGAGATGAAAAAATCAGTGAAGCGCATGGTAAAGTATTAGCCGGAATAGATGACCCGGAAAAACAGAGCCAATATCTTAAACGAATTTTGGGTTTAGATTTGAGCGTTAAAGAAACGGAAAAAATGATTAAAAAAAGAGGAAGAAGAGTAGCGGAAACTGATCCGATGATAGCGATGAAGGTACAAAAAATAAGTGACATATTAGGTGTTAAAATGCGATTTTGTAAAAAGGCAAAAGGAGGCAATTTAGTTTTTGAAATTAAAACCGAAGAAGATCTGTATAAATTTTTAGATAAATTGGAGCAAAAATTTAAATAAAATCTTTATGAAAAAACTTTTAATAGCCAATTGGAAGATGAATTTAAATTTAAATGAAGAAATTCAACTTTTTAATTCTACGGAAAGATTAGTTAAGGGAGGGGATTTCAAAAATTTAGAAATTGTTTTGTGCCCTTCTTTTTTATCTTTAGACAGAATAAGCGAAATGGCAAAAGAAAGTTCATTAATTTTGGGAGCTCAAAATTGTTTTTGGGAAGATAAAGGAAGCTTTACCGGTGAAATTTCTCCTCTTTATTTAAAAAAAATAGGAATTAAATTTGTGATTGTTGGTCATTCAGAAAGAAGAGAACACTTAAAAGAACTTGATGAAATGGTACACAAAAAAGTTAAAGCAGTTCTTGACAATGAACTTTGCCCGATTATTTGTGTAGGAGAAACATTTGAAGAAAGGCAGGAGAAGAGAAAAGATTATGTAATCATTCAACAAGTATTTAAAGCTTTAAGCGGTTTAATGCCCAAAGAACAAGATAAAATAGTGATTGCCTATGAGCCGGTTTGGGTTATTGGCAGTGGTCAAGCGGTTAATTCCGATGAAGCAGAATATACTAATCAAATTATTCGCCAAGCGGCTGTTGATTGTTTGCCGTCAAATTTTGTTTTAAATAATATGAAATTTATTTATGGGGGAAGCATCGATGAAAATAATGTAGATGAATTTTTGGGCAAGAAGACAATTGACGGATTTTTAGTTGGTGGCGCTTCGTTAAAAGCAGAAAAATTTTTAGCTATAGCTGATAAAATGGTAAAATATGTTGACCAGTAAACAATATCAAATATTTATTGGAGTCATATTTATTTTATTGTTTGTTTCTTTTTTAATTGTTACTTTTTTCTTAAATCAGACAACAATAATTTTTACTTTAGTATTTAATTTTCTTCTAATTACCCTTTTATTTTTTTATTTGGTTCGCTTTAAGCTTTCTATTTATTGGCCAATTATTATAGAGGCGATATTTTTGATTACTGGTTTAAGTATTTTTTGGTTGATTACTAGCAGTATTTGGCTAAAATTTATTTTTTTGTTTATTTCTTTTCTTTGGGCTATTTATCTCTCTTATAATCTTTACAATTTGATTCGCCGTCCTCGTTTATTCCAATCCGATGGGTTTAGCAAGAGCGTTGTTTTTTCTACTTTTTTAATCTCTTTTTATTTTTTTACAAGTGTTGGCGCTTTAAATTATTTTTTTAATGTTCCGCAGTTTAAAGTAATAATTCCCCTTTTTCCTATTTTGGCATGGCTTGTTTTTTATATTATTTGGTTTGAGGGGCAAAAAAAGTTTTCTCCCTTTATTTATGTTTTTGCTTTATTGGCTATAGAATGTTATTTCGTTTTAACTTTTTTACCGATTAGTTTTTATTTTAATGCTTTTTTGTCCAGTGTATTTTTTTCTATTAGTTTTATAAATTTTAATAAATTAAAATCGCTTTATGAACAGCAAGTGGGAAAAAATTATTTATCAAATTGAAAAAAGGGCTAAAATTATTGACTCAAAAACAGAAGAGTTTGACGTTGACACTTTATCTAACGGTGAAGTTATTAAAGGAATAAAAGAAATTATTGAGTTTAAGGGTCCGCGAGGAAAAATGAAAGTTGAGAGAATTGTTAAGCCGCGGGTTATTGATAAAAAAATCATTTCAGCTCGACGTGTTGGGGGAAAAGTAGCGGAAGATTTTGTTTATTCTAAAGACGAAAAAGTTGAAATATATAAAATTTACCAATGGAATAAAAATTTTTCCGATTGGGAAGAAATTAATAGTGAAGAATTTTTATGAGTAGAGAAAAATCAAGTCATCAAAAAATAACAGTAAACGATGGTATTGTTGATAAATCGTCATCAATTAAAATCAAAAAAGAAAGAGTTCCTCAAAGAAATAAAGAAGAAATCAGGGAAGATGTGGGGCGTTTTTATCATAAGCCATTTGACCATTTAGAGAAACCCGCTTCTTTAGGGGGTAGGTCTATTTTTGGCTTAATTATTTTAACCTTAATTATTGGTTTTATTGCTGGAGCGTTAGGTTCGATGTTTATTTTTTCCCGTGACAAAATTGTTTTTCCCTGGGGGAAAGAATTTAATTTAACTAAATATTTTCCAGAAAAACATGTTACTGAAATTACAGAAAAAAATATTACCGTGAGTAGTGATATAAGAATAAATGAATTGACGGGAGACATTGAAAAAAGTTTAGTAAGCATTTTCCCTAAAAAAGAATTAAAAGATAATCCTTCTTTTTTAGACCAAATTTACGCTCCTTGGCAAATAAAATCAATGGGGTTAATTATTAGTTCTGATGGGTGGATTTTAACCCCTTATCCTTTTGAAGAAATAGACATAGAAGAAAATGCTGTAGAAGAAACAGAAAATAAAAAATGGGAAGTTATAATAAATGGGGGAGAAATCTACGATTTAGATAAAGTTATAAGAGATAAACGGACAGGATTAACTTTTATTAAAATTAATGGCAATGATTTGCCATTTTTAGAATTAGCTCCGTTTTCTTCAATCAATCAAGGGCAAACGGTATTAGTGGCAGATAAATTTTTAAGATGGTATGTTTCTGCAATCGTTCGGTCAGATTGGCGAGACATTACTAAAACTGAAGATTTGGTTCGTTCTACAGATTATTTTTCCGAATCACTTCTCTTAAATAATATCTCGCCGAATACTCTAGGAGGAAGTTTTATTTTTAATTTAAAAGGACAATTAGTTGGTTCATCGAGTTCAGATAATAAAAAATATATTCCCTCTTGGCAATTTCTAAAAGCTATTTCTTATCTAAAAGAAAACAAAGAAATTTTTTATCCCTCTTTGGGAATTGACTATCTTTTAATTGAAGAAGCGCCGGGTCTTTCCAGCGCTCTTTTCCACGATCTTAAAGAAGGAGCTATTGTTTATGGTAATCCTACGCCGGGATTAGCCGCTTATAAAGCGGGAATTCGCAATGCCGATGTAATCATAAAATTTGATGGGCAAAATATAAATAAAAAAAATAATTTAACTTATCTTGTTTCTCAAAAATCAAAAGGGGAGGCAATCCATTTAACAATTTTGCGTCGCGGTGAAGAGCAAGATCTCACTCTCTAAAAGGGGACAGTCCCCTCTTAAAATATGGTTTATAGCGTTAGTAATTATTTAGACAAATTAAATATTGTTTTAGAAGGAGAAAAAGCGAAAATTAAGGGCGAAATAAGCAGGATTGAAAAAAGAGAAAAAACAATTTATTTTGATTTAAAAGATTCTGATGGAGAGCCGGCTGTTTTAAATTGCTTAATTTTTCGTTCAGTTTATAAGATGATGGGCATTGAATTTCAGGAAGGAATGGAAGTTATTATTGGAGGAGAGCCAAATATTTGGAAGCCAATAGGTAGATTGTCTATAAAAGTAGAATCAGTAGAATTGGTGGGAGAGGGGGTTTTACAAAAAGCCTATGAGTTTTTAAAGAAAAAATTAGAGAAAGAGGGATTATTTGCCCCAGAAAGAAAAAAGAAGATTCCTGTTTTTCCCACTAAAATAGGTTTAATTAGTTCTCGTTACGGAGAAGCTATTCATGATTTTAATGCTAATTTGGAAAATATCGGTTTTAAAATAAAATTTTTTGATTCACGAGTAGAAGGACAAGAAGCAGTGCCGGATTTAATTAAAGCTATTGATTGGTTTAATAAAAAATCAGATTGTGAGGTTTTAGTTGTCATTAGAGGAGGGGGGAGTTGGGAAAGTTTACAGGCATTTAATAATGAAGCTGTTGTTAGAGCTATTGCCGGTTCGAAAATCCCTGTTTTATGCGGCATTGGGCATGAAAGAGATATCCCTCTAGCCACGTTAGCCGCTGATAAATCTGTTTCCACTCCTACTGCTGCTGCCCAATTTATTTCACATTCTTGGCGAGAAACGAAACAATATATTTATAATTTACAAGCAAAATTATTAAATTCATTTGAAGAATTGCTTTTTTATCAAGAATCAAAATTGACTCAAAATTCCGAAGAGATAAAAAACCAGTTTTCATCCATTTATCACAAATTCCCCTTATTAATAGAAGGGTTTAAAAGAATTTTTTCCATTATTGGGCAAACCATAAATAATCAAAAAGAGAATTTAGCCAAATCAACAAAGACACTAAAAGAAAAATTTACTATGGCTATAGATACAGCTAATCAACAAATTAAAAATTGCGAAGAAAAAATAAAAATTCAGGATCCTAAAAAACAATTGCGTTTAGGATATAGCCTTGTTTTTGATGGGGAGAAGATTATTAAAGACGCGGCGCAATTGTCTGTTGGTCAACTTATTAAATTGCAATTTTATAAAGGTTCCGCTGATTCACAAATAAAAAAAATAAAAAAATAATATGCCTGCGAAAAAAGAAAATAAAAATTTAGGTTCATCTCTTAAAAAATTAGAGGAAATTGTTAATTGGTTTGAAGAGCAGAAGGAAGTGGACGTGGAAGATGGATTAGAAAAAGTAAAACAAGGGGTAGAATTAATTAAATATTGCCGTTCCCGATTAGCCGAAGTGAAAAATGAGTTTGAAGAAGTAAAGAAAGAATTAGATAAAGAAAATATTAAATGAAGTAAAGTTGTTTTGTTTTTTGATTTATTATTTTGTATTTTAGGATTCCGCTTTTAGCAGAAACTTCGAGAAAAAGAGAATATAAAATATAGAACTTAGAATATAAAATTTAATTTATTTTTATCATTTTACATTTTGATTTTTTAATTATGCCTTCTAATAATTATTTAAAAGAAGAAAAAACCTGTGTTTTAATTAAACCCGATGGAGTAAAACGGGGATTAATTGGTGAAATTATTAAACGAATTGAACAAAGGGGGTTGAAAATTATTGCCTTGGAGATGATTTGGGCGACAAAAGACCAAATTGATAGGCATTATCCTAAAGACAAAGAATACATTAAAAATTTAGGAGAAAAGACATTGGCTAATTACAAGGAATATCATCTTGATGCGAAAAAAGAATTAGGAACAGACGACCCCATCAAAATAGGAGAAATCGTTAGGGGATGGTTAATTGATTATTTAACTGCTGGTCCAATAGTTAAAATGGTGATAAGTGGTTTACATGCTATTAATATGGTAAGAAAAATTGTTGGAAGCACAATGCCTTCTCAAGCAGAGATGGGCACAATTAGAGGTGATTTTTCTGTTGATGATTCTACTATGGCTAATCGGGAAAAACGTTCGGTTCGTAATATCATTCATGCTTCAGGCAATGAGGAAGAAGCTAAACACGAAATCAATTTTTGGTTTTCTCCGGAAGAAATTCATAATTACAAACGAACAGAAGAAGATGTAATGTAGATGGTGGGGTGGCTGAGTGGACGAAAGCGCTTGCTTGGAGAGCAAGTGTGTTCGCAAGAGCACCCAGGGTTCGAATCCCTGCCCCACCGCCATCGTGGATTAAGAGCGGGAGAAACCGCTCTTTTTCCTTTTATTTATGCCCATTTTTATGGGCTCAAACGTAGCCCTTCTTCGGGAACCGCTTTTAGTCCCTCTTCGATTATTTCAAAAGATTCTGGCGGTTCAATTCGAAGTTTTCTATTAATTATTTTTATATTCGAACCAAAAGTGCGGTTTTTTTCGCTTTTTTCATAAAATTTTCATCTACTTCTTTATTTTGTCAGATTTTATCGGTTTGGTAAGCCTCTACTTTAGCCGTTTCTGCCCTTGACAAATTATGTATATATGCTATAATTATGGTAGTAAAGAAAACAGAATTGGCATTGGTTCGGAGAGAGATCAAATGCCATAAAATTCCAGTATTATGAACTCTCTCCAAAGAAAGTTCTTAAGATAAATAAAATAAAGATATAAAGGAGAAATAAATAGAAATTAGCCGAGGCGTAAGCCTCTCGCGATCGGTTCGCCACCGCCAAAAAAGAGGAAATATCATCCTCGCGGAGATCCAATTTAGCAATAAGGGAGGTTGGAATATCTTAAACTTCTAATCTTATTCCCTTCCAGAGATTACTAAGAAATTAGCAGTTTCTGAAAGGGGGAATATGCTATTATTTATTAAGGAAGGACACTTCAAATCACCTTGATGGTTTCGATGGTGAGAAGTTTCTGGGTGCTATGACTGAGTAAGCCACGAACCGCAAATAACGAATTATCAACCGAAATTAAACGAAAGGAGAAATATAATGAAGACGTATAAACCTCTTGCTGGTGAAAACATCAGCGAAACCGCTCGCACAATAGTTGCGATGGCCAAGAAGACGAAGGGAATTGTGAGGGCGAAGTTTAATGACATCGAACTCACAGCCAACCCTGGCGATAACGCCGATGCGATCGTGAAGTATTACAGCGCTGAGTCCAATCGTCGTCACGAGGAGTATGTCAATTCTCCAGAGTATAAGGAACGGCAACGCAAAGCTGACGAAGCTCAGCGACGCCACAATCTCATACTCGAAGGAGCTCTCATGACTGCTCCCGAGAAGATGACGCTTCGGGACGAGGAAGGCTGGAAGAAAATTGTGGCTGCCAACACCGACGGATACGGAAGTGCAGTTATTCGCTTCGCTGAGCGGTGGGCTCGCTTAATGGAAGGTCGGATCGCAAACGGCGATACGGTCGAAGGATGCGCTGAAGAAGCGTCTCAGCTTGCCGATAACGAAGGCATCACAGGATTCGTGTATAGCTGTGCTGTGTCCATCCTTTCGCAGGTATGGATTCACGGAGAGCAACTCCGTCGCTGGCACAATCTCAAAACCCAGATCGGGAATGAGGGAGAGGAAGCCAAATGAAAGCGGCGGCGTACTAAATCCTGCTTTACTCAGCATCAGCTGAAGCAACACGTTCTTTCAACACCAGAGCTCTCGCTTGGATACAATTCCGAGCGAGGGCCATTTCTTTTATGGAAGAATTAATGTTTTATTATTTAAAATAATAGTGAGTGACAAGGGGGGTAAAATCTGATATAATAAAGCTAAATTTAAAGACTTATAAGTAGCGTAGTGGGATATTAAACATAGATTGGCATCGCAATTAATTCTCTTGTGGTCATCTAGTATATTCTAATGTTATCCACAATGCTTTGCCATTTTTCAAATCAATCAAAATCGTGCCAAATTTAAATTTTCCCTTGGGAACCCGCTTAAATAAAGGGTTTCAAGCGATCCATTTTGGGGGTCTGACCCCATTAAAATTTTTTTTATTGACAAAATACGAAATTTTTTTATACTTTAATCAAAAGTTAAATTAAAATTAAAATAAAAAAAGAGGCCTGTTTTACAGAGATAGAATGCGGGAGGGGGACATAAATCCAACCCTCTTTTTTAAAATAAAATTTTATTATAATTGGGCGTTAACGCTCAAACAGATGTTCTTTAAAATTAAAAAAAAAATAAAATAAAGGAGGATGCTATGAAAAAAATGTGGAGGATCGTGGTTAAGATCGTGAGAATGATTTTCCGGCGAGAACTTTTGGATGAATTGTATAGAATAGATAAAACATTTTTACTTAATTCAATTGTCGGGTTTTTGATTGGTATGGGATACGGATTTGAGGTTAATGTCTATTTTATACGATATGGTCTATCCGCGCTTACGGGAGCGGTAGCCATGGGTGTAAGTTGGGAACTTATGCCTTTAATCACTGCCTTAATAGCAGTAGGCCGTATTGGGGTTGCCTACGCTGCAGAATTGGCTTCCATGAAAGTTGGCCAACAAATTGACGCCCTAAAAACTTTAGCCGTGACTCCTTGGCAATATTTGGTTTTCCCCAAATTTATTGCCTGCCTTATCATGATGCCGGGCTTGACCATTTTCGCTGTGTTTGCTTGTTTTTTTGGCGAATATTTGGTTGCCCAATCAATGGGCGTGAATATGGAGACTTTTCTTAATTTAGCTAAATCCGCTTTTAACTTTTCTTATTTAATAAAAGGAATGTTAAAAGCCATTGTTTTCGGCGGAGTTATTGCTCTTATTTCCTGTTCTTGTGGCCTTAATCTTGAGAAAGAGCAAGAAAGCGCTTGGGGTGTGGGAAGGGCCGTGGAAAAAACAGTAATTTTTTCTTTTGTGGCGATTTTTTTGATTAATTTTTGCTTTGCTTTTTCATTTTAGAAGGGAGGAATAAATGGAAAATATAATTGAAATTAAAAGAGTGTCAAAAAGCTTTGGAGAAAAAACAATTTTTGAGAATCTTGATTTGTCGATTAAAGAAGGTGAATGCTTGGTTGTTGTGGGCCCTTCTGGTTGTGGGAAAACCACGCTTTTGAAGTTAATAGCGGGACTACTCTTTCCTGATAAAGGAGAGATAATAGTTTTAGGAAAAAACATTTCCGATTTGGACCCCTTTGAATTAAACAAAATGAGGGCTAATTTGGGAATGGTTTTCCAAACCTCAGCCCTTTTTGATTCTTTGACCGTGAAAGAAAATGTGGAATTCTTTTTGAGAGAACATGCTAACCTTTCAGGTGGTGAAACAAGAAAGAGGGTTGAGCGAATATTGGAAAGGGTTGGATTGGCGCGAACAGAAGATTTATTTCCCTCCCAACTTTCCGAAGGGATGAAGAAGAGGGTGGCAATTGCAAGGGCGTTAATTTATTCCCCCCAGATTCTTCTTTATGATGAGCCGACCGTTGGTTTAGATCTTATTTCTCTAAACAATATAATTGAGCTTATAAAATATGCCCATAAAGACGAAGGGACAACTTCGATTATCGTTAGTCATGATTTAAGAAATATTCTTTCTTTGGGTCAGAGATTTATTCTTCTAAAAGAGGG
>Ga0116148_1002043_pt1 | contig 20580 bp, 13 predicted proteins | sample AD_UKC055_MetaG_FD_89786 | JGI IMG/M metagenome (GOLD analysis project Ga0116148, IMG submission 89786) | Active sludge microbial communities of municipal wastewater-treating anaerobic digesters from USA - AD_UKC055_MetaG | ecosystem: Engineered > Bioreactor > Anaerobic > Digestate | place: USA... | reverse complement strand
CTGGTTCTGCTGGAGTGGGGCGCCAAGTTCACCCCCGCAATCCGCGCCGGCCAGCCTTGGCGCCTTCTCACATCCATGTTCCTGCATGCCGGCATACTGCATCTGGCTGTCAACTCCTACTCTCTGCACAACCTGGGGAACGTGGTGGAGCGCCTTTTCGGTACACCTCGGTTCGCGCTGATCTACTTGATAGGCGGAGTATGGGGCTCTCTGGCCAGCACGTTCATGTCTGACCCAAGAGTGCTTGGAGTGGGCGCCTCCGGAGCCATATTCGGCCTCGCAGGCTGCCTTTTCTACTTCGGCCTGCGCTACCCCAATCACTTCCGAGTCCTGGCAGGCTGGAGATTCATCGCAATCGTCCTGATCAACCTGCTGATTGGGTTCTCCAGTTCACACATTGATGGATATGCCCACATAGGAGGCCTCGTGGGCGGTTTCGCGGCAGCCGTCGCGCTGGGTTTGCCGACCGAACGCGCCTCGCACGTCCGTTCCACAGCCCGCCTGTTCCTCGCCGTCGCCACCCTGGCCGCCATCGTCATGGCCGTCAGTCCCGTCCCCGTATCTACATTCGTTCCAGTGTCCCTGTCCACACCAGCGCCTGCATCAGTGCCCGGGGATGTACTCGCGCGCAGCGCCGTACATATCCGCTGACGCACCCGCTGCTTCGCCGATTGACACGGCTCTTCGGCGGTAGTAGTATGTGGGTGTGCACAGTTTTGTGAACACGTCTGCTTCCCAGGTAACCATCACGTGTTTATGTTTATGCAGTGGCCATCAGGAGGGATATACGTGGGCGTTTTCGACAAACGCATCGACACATTTCTCGCGGAGTACAATGATCTCCGCGAAAAGGACCTCTACTACTATCTTCAGCAGGTAGACCAACTTGACGGCGCTCATGTCTGGATCGGCGGACGGCGCATGGTCATGTTCTCATCATATAGCTACCTCGGACTGCTCAAGCACCCCAAGGTGCAGGAGCGCGCCCGCGAGGCCCTAGACCGTTTCGGCACCGGCACCCACGGCGTCAGAATACTGGCGGGCACAACGGCAGCTCACGTCCAGTGCGAGCAGCGTATTGCCAGCTTCCTTGGAACCGAGGACGCCATCGCATACAGCTCCGGCTATGTTGCCAACCTGTCTACCATATCCACCTTGCTCGGCCGCCACGATGTAGTCATGACCGACAAACTCAGTCATGCCAGCATTATCGATGGCTGCCTGTTGTCGAACGCCGAGTTCCAGCGGTTCAAGCATAACGATCTTGACGATCTCAAGCGCCTCCTCGAAGCTGCTGCCGACAAGTTCGAGGGCAAGCTCGTAATCGTCGATGCCGTATACAGCATGGACGGCGATGTCTGCCCTCTGCCCGAGCTCGTGGCCCTTTGCCACGAATACGGCGCGTGGTTGATGGTGGACGAAGCCCACTCACTTGGAGTTCTGGGCAAGACAGGACATGGGATCATGGAGTACTTCGGCATGTCGCCGTCAGACGTAGAGATGCTGAGCGGATCACTGTCGAAAACCCTTCCCGCAGTCGGCGGTTTCGTTGCCGGCCGGCGCGACCTCATCCAGTTCCTGCGCCACACGGCCCGCGGGTTCGTGTTTTCTGCTGCCCTGCCGCCGGCAGCCGTGGCAGCAGTAACCGCCTCTCTCGACATCATTGAGGAGGACCCCTCGCTCATCGCCGCCGTGCGTCGGAACATCCAGCGGTTCGTAGGCGGGCTGAACGAAATGGGCTATGACACGCTGAACACCAAGAGCTGCGTGATTCCGATAATCATAGGCAAGCCTGAACCCACACTGGAGCTGACATCCAGGCTCCACAGGGACGGGATGTTCGTATCGCCCATACTACACCCGGCAGTGCCGATGAACACCTGCCGTCTGCGTGCGAACGTAACCGCAGGGCATACCGACGAAGACATCGACTTCGCCCTCGATCTACTTCGCAGGCATGGAAGGGATATGCGGATAATCAAATGAAAGCAGTTCAGTTCGAAGGGACCGTTCCGAGGTATGTGTATTCAACCGTAGCAGGCGCCATAAACCGAAACGCATACTACGACCGATTCTCCAACATAGCGATGAGGGACGTCCGTCCCCCCGAACTACCCACACCCGAATGGGTGAGAGTCAGGACCAAGTACGCCGGATTCTGCGGCAGCGACAAGAACCTGATACTTCTGCACGACTCGCCGTCCACATCCCCGTACGCGTCTTTCCCGTTCACGATCGGCCACGAGAACTGCGGTTACGTATCCGAAATGGGCACGGTAGCAGCCGAACGCCTGACTATCGGCATCGGCGACCGCGTCCTGGTTGATCCATTGCTCTCGTGCGTCCCACGGGGCATCAGCCCTGTCTGCCCCAGCTGCGCGCGGGGTGACTACTCGCTTTGCACCAACTTCACTGAAGGATCAGTCTCACCCGGCATGTCCATCGGAACATGCCGCGACACCGGCGGCGGATGGAGTTCTGAGTTCGTAGCTCACTACTCCCAGCTGATCCCGCTGCCCGCGAGCGTCAGCTTCGAAGATGCCGTGGTCGTGGACGCGTTCTGCTCGTCACTGCACCCCGTCATGCGCAACTTCCCGCCTGATGACTCCACAGTGCTCATCATCGGGTGCGGAGTGATCGGGCTCTCTGCCATCGCCGCCATCCGAGCGCTGGGCGGCAAAGCCCGGATTGTGGCTTTGGCCAGCCACGAGTTCCAGGGCGAAGCAGCAGCGCGGCTCGGCGCCGATGCGGTGGTATACCTGAGGAAGTCCGCCGACTACTACGCCGAACTGGCCGACGCGCTCAATACGAAGCTGCTCAAGCCCATGCTGGGCAAGCGAGTCGTGGTGGGAGGCGCGCACACCATTTTTGACTGCGTAGGCAGTTCCACCAGCATCGACGACGCACTGCGGTTTACGATGCCCCATGGCACGATGGTCCTAGTCGGGCTGGCCGCCTTCCCCAAGGGAGTAGACTGGACCCCCATCTGGCTCAAGGAAATCCAGGTGCGCGGGTCGTTTTGGTGTTCAACCGAACAATTCGAGGGAAGAGCCATGCGCACCTACGAGATTGCGGTGGAACTACTGCGCTCCGGCAGGCTCAGCCTGTCGCCCCTGCTTACGCACAAGTTCAGTCTAGACGAGTACAAACAGGCCATTGAGGCCAACCTCAACTTGGGCAAGTCACGGGTAATCAAGTCGGTCTTCGAGTTTGACTAGCATGAGATTCCATTCATCATCATGCGCTTGATCATGGGCGCAGCGTCCGCATGAGGCGAACTGCCATCACCGGGGTCGAGCACTACCGTCGCAAGTGCTCCTAGCACATACCGGATCGCGGTGTGGGTATCGATATCGCGTATACGTCCTTCAGCTTTGCCTCTCGTGATGATCGACCCAATCAGCTCGGCAAAGCGATCCTGGTATTGGGTAGTTTCAGCCAGCCATTCGCGCCCTGACGCGAGCACCTCTCTGAAGAACAGCCGCATGAAGTCGATGTGTCGTCTGCCGTATTCAAGCAGCACATCGAGCACACGTGAGAGCTGATCCACGGGGTCGTCTACCTTCTCGATACTTCGCTCGACATCAGCCAGCAGACGCTCCAGCCCGTCCGATATCGTCGCTGCAAGGAGCTCTCGCTTGCCGCCGAAATGATAGTATATTGTGCCTTTTGCCACGCCTAGGTGCGCGGCTATCTCATCCACCGAAGTCGACTCGAAGCCCTTCTGCGCGAACACCCGGGCCGCCCCTCGGCATATTTCCCCCTTCTTGCCGGTCCTCTTCATCTCAAGCCACTGCTCCTCTGCCCAATCCACTTCCCTTACTTGGCCGCCTTTATCTTCAGCAGGAACCGGACCTCGCCAAGAGCGCCGTCCGGCTTGCCGATGAAGCTGTCATAGCCTGCCAGACGATCTGCCATAGCCGCCAATACCGCCTGCCCCTTTTCCGCCTCAGCCAGCCCGTTGCCGAGTTCAGTCGCCATCTGGGACGTGCCTTCCTTCCGCATGCGCGCCAGCCCCCCAGAAAGCTGCCTGGCCCCCGATGCAAGCTCCGCACACCCGCCCCGGATCGCGCCCACGCCACTTGACGCCGCTGCAAGACCCTCGACGGCTCTTCCCATCCCAGGAAGTTCCGCCCCGTCCACGCTGCCGCCCTCAGCCAGCAGCACAGTCCCACGCTTTACGTCATCAAGCCCCGCACCTATCTGCCTCAGTCCTTCGCACAGGACACCCATCCCCGGTATCGTATTGCCCTCGATTTCACCGCCGTAAACCACCGCATTGAGTGCAGCCACTGCCTGCATGGCCTGTGCAATCATCTCGTCAGACTGCGATAGGTACCCCGAGACTAGGTTGGTGCCGAGCTTCAGCTTGGCCGTGTTCGACGCCAATCCTCGGGCAGTGTCGGACAACTGCGGGAGGGAGGGCACCTGCGAGAACCCGACTTTCCCGCCTGCACCGAGCATGTTCACCGCCGCATCCTGCTTCTTCAGCGCAGCAGACAGAGCCGCATATTCCGGCGACTTGGCAATGGACGGGTTGGCCCGCGCCAATGCCTCGGCTGCCGCCAAAGCATCTGAGCTGGACGATTTGGCCGACGCCACTGTCTGCGCCTGCGAGGCAAGCGCCCTGGACAAGGTCTGGGCTGCCGCGTCAGCTTCCGTCACAGCGGATACGACACGCTCAGCGAACCCTGCATTGCCGCCCTGCAGATCCGCAGGCAGCATCGACACCACTGAGCCCACACCTTCCGCAATCTGCGTCAGGACCGCGAGGTCAGCCTCCGCTAGCTGCGCAAGCTGCAGCGGCGCCTGCGTAACCTGCCCCGTGAGCCCGTCATTCATCGTTCTGGCTATTCGATAGTGCGCATCTGCCAAACGCGCCAGGTCGCGCAGCCCATCCTCCAGCGCGACAACCCCCATCTCCAGCCCGTGCTGGCCCTCCGCTAGCTGCGCCGCTCCCTTCTCGGCCTCCCGAACAGCCGAATCCAGCGCCACCGCGCCGGCGGCGAACTTGCGAAGCTGATCGACCACATCCAGTTGAGACAGTGGCGGCATCGAAGGGATTATCGACACATCGAACCCTGCCGGGCTCATCTCGTCTCCCTCCAGAACCAGGGATACCGATGCGTCAGGCGCGGGGAACAGCATCCAGTTGACCTTGAGGTCCTTTCCCACCAGCACAGTAGTGGCGCCCGGTGCATCGATGTGCCTGCACGACGGCAGCGGCACATCCGAGCTGATCTGCACGATCATCGGGACGCATACATCAGCGGATAGGGGCGAGGATGCTCCCGGCGATCCGGATGCGCCGTAGCGCAGTCTCTGACTGCGGACTGTGGTGTTGTGCAGGCTGAGACGTATCTCAAGCCTGCCCGAGCTGCCGGGTACCTGCCCGGGTGGGACTTCCACCCCGTTCAGGATGTACGCGACCCTAATTGACATCGGCAACGGCCGGCTGGACTTTCCGGAGTAGTTGATATCGGTCAGCTGTGCCGGATCAGACACCCATGTAAGGCCCGTCTCGCCCAGATGCGGCACCTCAGGGCCGCGCAGATTCGCAACATCGGTGAGATCGCCGGGGTCGAATATGTCGGCCGGACCGCCCTTGGGCGAGCGAATCCAGTCCACAACAGTGGTGGAGATCACCTGCCCGTCCGGCGCAAGCACCCCAAACACTGTCTCATAATCGCGAATCTGCGAAACCGCTCCCGGGGCAGCTTGCTCAGCCCGGGCTGCGGACCCAGACCCGATTGCGGGCCTTCCGGCACTGATCAGGATGAGGAGCGCGCACAAGCAGAGCGCCGATCGCTGTCTGGTCCCCTTCATCTAAACCCCTCCCTTGTCCCTTCAGGCCAGCCTGCAGAGGTCTTCGCCAGCACCTTGTGCGCCATGAGCAGAACAGCAGGCAGCAACACCGTGGTCACAACAGTGCTCACAATTGCGCCCCGAGCGAGCAGCGCAGCAAGGTCCTTTGCCGCCCTCAGGCTGGTTGATGCATACACGCCCATGATGGCCGCGAACATGGCGCCTCCACTGCACAAGATCGCCGGGCCGCTCTCTTCCACCGCCAAGCGCATGGCATGTGTGGGACTGCAGGTACCGAGCTTTCCCCGGAAAGTGCTGGCCATCAGTATTGCATAATCCACAGTCGCGCCCAGCTGGATGGCGTTTATGGCGAGGCCAGAGAAGAAGAAGAGCGGAGTGTGGGTGAAATACGATATTGACTGGTTGAGCCAAATAGCGCACTGGATAGCCGCCACCAGCACAACGGGCGCAGTGAGGGAGCGAAATGCTATGGCCACGATGATGAAGATGGCCGCAACAGACACCATGTTGACGACGGATATGTCGTGTGACGTAAGCCTCATGAGGTCGCTTGCGATGACTGGACCGCCGGTAAAGTAGACCGAGGCATCCGCGGCATCCAAAGCGCCCGAGGCGCCCGAAGCGCCCAAAGCGTCCGAGGCGCCCGAGGCATCCGAAGCGTCCGAAGCGTTCGCCTGGTCCAGGGCGCGCGGCAGCATCTCCCGAATGCCGGCGATCAGGCTGTTCATAGCCTCGTCAGATGCTCTGCTATCGACGCTCAATATGGCAGCGCTGTATTCGCCCGCCACATACCTTGATGCGACACCATCGGGCACAAAATCGAGTGGCACGGCAGGATCGACTACATCAGCCAAACAGCCGGCACCGGTGACGCCATCCATCCCGCGAAGCGCCGCAGTCATGCGCTGGAGTCGCCAGCCGGGCACTCCCCTTGCGACAATGTACATCTCTCTCAGCCCGCTGACTACATCGCCGAACTCCTCCATAGCCGCAATGGACGGCATGTCGCGGGGAAACGTGCTGTCAATGTCGTAACTCAGGCTCACCCGCGAGGAGCCGACAAATCCCACAACCAGCACCAGGAGGGCCACGGCAAACACAGGAACTCGCCCGCGCACCACCAATGACGCCAAACCGCGAAAGCTCGGGAGCAGCACGGGGTGGGTCAGCCTGTCGATGACGCTTTGGAGTGCCAGCACCAGGCTGGGCAATACCACCAGCGTGCACACTACCGAGAGCAGCACACCCCTGGCCATCAATCGCCCCATGTCCGCCCCCAACCGCACACGCATCAGCGCCAGCGCAGCAAAACCCGCAGCCGTAGTGAGCGCGCTCGACAGGATTGCATTGGCAGTCTTGGCGATTGCACGCTCCATCGCTGCCTCCGCTTCCGCGGAAGATCCGCCATTACCGCCCGCGCTCGCACTCGCACCTGCGCTCGCACTCGCATCTGCGCTCGCACTCACACCTGCGCTCGCACCAGCAGGGCTTTGCTGCCGCTCGGCATGGAAACTGTGCATCAGGAAGATGCAGTAGTCCATCGTCACACCCAGTTGCATGGCGGCGGCGACCGAGCTAGTGAGGTAAGACACCTTCTGCCCCAGTGCGTATGATATGGCCATGTTGTAGGCATAGGCGGCGCCGATCGTCACCATGAATATGAAGGGCATAGCCGCTGAAGGCAATGTGACGATCAGCACTAGGAAGATCAGCACTGCAGCGGTCCGTATCATCCTGGGCATCTGGCTCATGCCCAGTTCCTTCATTTCGATCCCGCTGACTACCTCGCCCACAAGGTACTGGCCTTCGCCCAGCAAGCGCTTGATGTCGTCTATCGCCTGCACAGTACGGGGCGAAGAACTGTCTTCAGCCAAGCTGACCATGAGGAAGGTGATATCTCCATCATCCCCCCTGTAGAACTGCGACACCAGTTCCTCGCCGAGGTAGTCGTGGGGAATGGTTGGATCGGCCAAGTCCGACAGCCAGAAGACTGACGACACTCCGTCTATCTTCGAAAGCTTGTCTTTAAGCGAAAGGACAGCCCAGTCAGGCTGTCCTTTGACTACCACCGCTGCACGCTCAGCATATCGAAACTCGCGATCCAGAACCTCATACCCGCGCACAGACTCCAGATCCCTGGGCATGTATTTCAACAGGTCGTACTCGATCGAAACGTTCAAAGTGCCGTACACCGCAGGCACAAGCAGAACAGCCGCAGTAATCAGGATTGCCACCCGGTGCCGCACCGTGAACCGAGGGATCGAACCGACAATGTCCAGAAGCCGAGCGCCCCAACGCAAATTGCAGCCCCGCCCTCCGCAGGTTCTATGATGACCGTTCTCGGGCTGACCTGATTTATACTGACCGGTCAGTACAATCCAATTTTAACTAGCGGAGCCTGCTCTGTCAACTCAGCGATTTGCGTGTGTTACCGATTTGCGTCCTTCGCCCTCCGCACAACCGCCACAGCAGTGCCGGCCAGAAGGAGGACTGAACCCACCCAGAGCAAGCTGGCGAAAGGTTTCACACTGACCTCCAGCGTCACGGATTGCTGGCTGCTCTGAGTTCGTGGCGCCCCGTCCTCAGGCAGTAGTCTGCCCATGCGGAGCACGGCCACGCCGGCGCCGGCATCAATCGACATCAGCCTGAACGCCACACTCCGCGAACCTGCAGCATTGCCGGCATCGGTCGCATCCGAATCGATGAGCGCATCCGTCTGCACTTGCCCGCCCGCGGCAAAGCCCAGTACTGGAGTCACAGTCCCCAATTCCCTGCCAGACGAGATGTCTGACACGTCGAGAGTAGCCCCGACAGCCATCACATTTTCGCCCAGGTGCTGACTCATATCGAACCCCACGAACTTCACAGCCAGGCCCTCAATCTCAACCTGTTCGCCCTTATGCAGCCTGAACTCCTTCGCGTTGTCGGCCCACGACGGCTCCGGAGACGTATCCTCCTGAACTGGGGAGATATAGAGGTCGCTGGTAAACGTATTTACTATGGCCGGATGGCGCAGCATCCCCTGATTAGTGGGGCGCATATACGGCATTGCGGCAATAGCAGTGCTGCTTCCAGGCTTCGATACCTCCAGATTCCATGCAACAGACAGCTGGTGACTGCCTGCGATTTCGAATTCGTCGCGCGATACATATGCAATCTTCCAGCCAAGCACCGTGCTCTCCTCGCCCGCCCGCAGGCTGAGAGTCTCAGTCCGATTGTAGGCAGACGTGGCGATCACTCCGATAAGGACCAGCGCTATGCCTACGTGAGCAACGAGACCACCCATCACCCGCAGACTCATGCGCGCCCGTGCACGCTTGACCAGCACTGCTATGTTGCCCACAAGCGCGAGAAACGCTGCAAACAGGAACAGGACGAACCACACGCCAGTGGCTCCGAGTAGCAGCGCTATCACGGTGAGCGCCAAGGCCGCAATGGCGGGAACAAGCATCGCATTGCCGACCTGTGCAGGCGTCGAAGCGCCATAGGCCAAATGCGGGCATACCGCAACGGTCAGCATGAGGAGGAATCCCAGCGGGGCGTTGGTCATGTTGTAGAACGCCTGTCCTACAGAAGACGGATTCCCAGAGAGGCTTGTGAGCAGCGGCGCGCTGGTCCCGAGCGAGACGATCACCGCTGATGCCATAAATAGCAGAGCAGTCAGGAAGAAGGCGAAATCTCGCGACACAATCTGGTCATACGGTTCTTTATAACTGCGCTTTGAAGTCATGCTCTTCCAGCGCCATACGAGCATGTAAAGTGACAACGTTGCGAAAAGCACACATGCCGAAACCAGGCAAGACGACAGCCCCAGGCTGGCAAAGGAATGGACCGAGAAATCCGAGAGCACTCCGCTGCGAGTGAGGAAGGTTGCGTAAGCGATGAGCATGAACGAGACTACGGCCAACACAATGTTGGTCCGCACCATCTTGCCCCGCTCCCGCTGCACTATCAGGGTGTGCATCAAAGCCGCCCCCGAAAGCCACGGAACCAGCGACGCATTCTCCACCGGGTCCCAACCCCAGTATCCTCCCCATCCCAGCGTGGCGTAGGCCCACTTGGCTCCGATAATGATGCCGGCGCCCAAAAACAGCCAGGCTGCGACCGTCCAGGCCAATGCGGGTTTCGCCCATTCCGAGTATTCATCCCGCGCAAGCGCCGACATGGCGTACACGAAAGGAACCGCATACAATGCATATCCAATGAAGACAATTGGGGGGTGTATTACCATCCATGGGTCCTGTAGCAACGGGTTGAGACCGGCACCGTCTACAGGCACTACAGGCAGCAGGCGGAATGGAGTCGCCCTGAGCAGCAAGACCATCAGCACTGTATGCACGAGCACATAGAACCGCATCACAGACGCCTCTGCCAGTGCCTGTGCCTGTGCCGACACCGCCGCATTAGGCGCCTTCGATGATGGCGAGGCCGATGACAGCCAAGAACCTGTTCGGATTCGACCGCCCAAGGTGGCATGACTGCAGCTAGCTGCCAGTATCAGCCCGATGGCCCCCGAAATCGCAGCCCACAGCAGGAACGTTCCTTCCTGACCGGCCCAGAACCCGGATACAAGGTAAAAGGCAGATAGGCCCCTTGATGAGTAGCTCGCAACATAAGCAAGACGGAAGTCGTGTTTGAGAAATGCCGTGAACAGCGCTGCTGAGGCTGCCAGCAGCAGCATGAACTCAACTGCGAACAGGCCGCGTGCCAGCTGCGCTAGCCTCTCGCGCGTAGCCGCAATGCGCGAGCCACTTGATGCGAAGTAGAACGCAAGAGAGAGACATGATGCCGCAAAAGCGCCGATCAGCGCGTAATTCCACGTGCTATAAGTAGTCAAGTAATGATTCCTCCTCTCCAAACCGCGTCTGCCGCTGATTATACCGTTTACGCGGAGCAGTGTAAACGGAACTGCAAACCAGAACGGCGAACTGCAACTGCGAACCGCAACGGCGAACTGCAACCGCGAACCGCAACTGCGAACTGCAACATGCAATGATTGACAGAGACGTCACCCTTCGATATCATCCAATCAATGAGCCATAGCGCATTCGCAGCACCAAATGCAGGCACGCCCGATCAGTCAGGTCTTCCACCCACTAACACGACCTCGCAGGCTCATCTTGACAAATCGCGCGTCTTGAGTCAGATGAAGACACGCGACATACAAGCCGGCCTGAGAAGGAGGATGATGTGCCGCTTTAGGCGGGATTTCGGGATCGCGGCACGTTGCGGTGAATTCAAAGGACCGTATTATACTGGCACTCGATGTTGATACCGAGGAAGCAGCGTTGTCCCTCGCAGACAGGCTCTCTGGACATGTCGGCGCCTTCAAAGTCAGCCTACGTCTGTTCAGCATAACAGGGCCCCAGATCGTAGGCAGACTACAGGAGATGGGGCAGGTATTCGTAGACCTCAAGCTTCATGATATCCCCAGTACAGTATCGGCTGCAGGTCGCGCCCTCACGCGTCTGGGATGCAATATGCTGACCGCACACGCCGCCGGCGGAACCGTAATGCTGAGGGAGTTGGCCAATGCCGTCTCTGATGAGTCGCGCAAAATCGGCAGACCTGCTCCAACCGTGCTGGCGGTAACGGTACTAACCAGCATGAACCAGCGTCAGCTTGAAGAAGACATGTTGATTCGCGACATGCTCGTGCGTGATGCGGCTGTGCGCTTCGCCGGCAGAGCCCAGAGTGCAGGGGTTGACGGGGTGATATGCTCAGCCAGTGAGACAGCTGCTGTGCGTGCAGTTTGCGGGCAGGACTTCAAGATAGTGACCTCGGGAATCCGCCCTACATGGTATGGCTCTAACGATCAAAAGCGCATAAACACCCCCTATGAAGCGATCAAGCGCGGCGCGGATTATGTCGTGATCGGTCGTCCCATCACACGTGCAGCGCACCCAGTCGCAGCAGCGCATACCATCGCGGAGGAGATAGAATGTGCGCTCACCGGGTCTGATATCTAGTGCAACATAGAGCATCCAAACGACAAATTGGGGTCGCATTACAGCAATATGGTGTGGAGGGAGGAAGGGCTTGCCGGGGAAATGCAGTGTACTGAGACTTCAGAAATGCTGCATTAGACTGCTGGCGGTCCGAATCTGGTGGAATCAACTCTGAAGCTAATCGCAGAAATGATGGAGCTATCAGCTGTCACGGCTCCCAAGGCCGGAGGCAGAAGCTACGTCGTGACGAAGGTCATAGCTGGAGAAGAGCTTAGAGCTCTTGCAGATGGGATGGTGCAATACGGGCAGCAGAGCGGCAAGCCGAACTTCGACCGCGACGCGGTCGGCGTAAAGGCAGCCGGAGCTGTGCTTTTAGTCGGGATAAAGGACGCAAAGCCCTTGTCGCTCAACTGCGGCGCTTGTGGTTATGCCAAATGCGCTGACATGCCCGAGCCTCAGGAAGGGCCTGAATTCAGTGGGCCTTACTGTGCCTGGAGGCTCATGGATCTGGGCATCGCACTATCATCAGCTGTGAAAACAGCCTCCATCCACAACGTAGACAACCGAATTATGTACCGCATTGGACCCGTAGTGCGCAAAATCGGCCTCATAGACGCGGATGTAGTGCTCGGAGTGCCACTGTCAGCAACCGGGAAAAACGTATACTTCGATCGCTGATCACCCGATATAGAACCTGATGGCATCGGCATGATACCATATGATGCTGCGGATCCAAGCTTGGCGCCTGATCCTAATTCAGGGTTTGGCTTCGGTTCATGGTCTAGCGCCGGTTCAGCGTTTGGCTCCGGTTCAGGGTTTGGCGCCGGTTCAGCGTTTGGCTCCGATATTGCGCAATGTCCTAGTCTGCGGACTCCGCATCAGGTCCCGCTCCGGCACGCTCACTATTCTCTACATATCTTCTGAGCATGGCCTGCAATCGCACTACGTAGAGATCGTTTCTGTTCGGCCTGCGGATGGGCAAATGTCCCTTGACCAGCTTGCAGATTTTGCTTATCGACAAATCCGCGGCCCGAACCGTTATCAGAATAACGCTATTCTCAGCGCTGAGCCCACGTTTCACCAGATCTCTCGTTCTCAGCGCCGCAGCGCTCCTCGGATCAGGGAATCTGTCAGTCGGTCCATAATGCTGGGGGCCATTAAACTCGAATGCCACCCCCACCTCGTAATATCGATCATACTCCAAACACTGTTCGGTCATGGGGTTCTTCAGAAACTCAGGCCTGTAATTGTCCATGAATCTCGTATCCGGGACCACCAGATCAAGTACTTTGCGCATTAAAGCCTCGCCTTTGTTTGGCGCGGCTTTGATGTCCGCCTCAAGTTGACTGATCTGCCTGGCCTTCTGCTCCCTGATCGGATTGCGAAGGCTTATGCTGAGCTTATCTGAGCGTCTCTTTGCTTCACAATCCGCGCTCATCTCAGGCATCTCCACATCATGCGGGCTTAGGTCAATCCACCCCAATCTCTCCAACTCCTTGAGGTGACGCAACACAGTCTTCTTGGCTTTGAACCCGGCAGCAGCTGCCAAAGCCTTCGGTGTCGCAGTGCACTGCTTCCTCCCGGCAGCAAGCCACATTATGCCTATGAGCAGCTGTTTCGCGCTCCTGCTCAGCCTCTTGTCGCTGAATACCTCAACTGGCACATTCACGGTGTCCATGCCACTCATTTTAGCATAATCTGCTATGCTCATCGTCAACCGAATGGGTGATCTGTTAGGGTGAATTCGCTTGACCGGGAACAGAATTCCACCACCTGGGTTGCTCGAACTTGGAATCGCGTTCCACTGTACTGATGGCTCGGGCTTGGAATCGCGTTCCACTGTACTGATGGCTCAGACCTGCAATCCGGTTCCGCTATCGAGGTTGCCCAGATCGGGAATCCTATTCCACCATCCTGATCGACTGAATCGGGAATCTCATTCCACCATCCTGATCGACTGGATCGGGAATCTCATTCCACCATCCCGACCGCCTGAATCGGGAATCTCATTCCACCATCCTGATCGACTGGATCGGGAATCTCATTCCACCATCCCGACCGCCTGAATCGGGAATCTCATTCCACACATCAGCCAGCCCCAACCTGGAATCAAATTCCCGCAATGTCGAGTCAGAGATGGGAAACAGATTCCCGCAATGCCGCGGCGAAAGCAGGAATCGGATTCCAGTCTGCACCCGGAATCCGGTTCCAACCCAGCAGACTGCGCGCACAGCAGGAGCGCAGCTACAGCAGTTGCAGATTATCGCGGATCAGGCTATTTGGGGTGCAGAGTGCAGTCAGGTAGGATCACCGGAACAGCCTTATTGAGCGTGATTGCCCCCGATTCGGCAATATCGCATTTCACTGCTATTACCCCCACATTAGCGCTAACCGCAGTACATAATGCCTCCGCGAATTGGGGGTCCATTACTGCATTAGGCGCGAAGTATTCAGCATCCTCACGCTGGATCACGAATATCACCATCGCACGGAAGCCCTGTGAAACGGCTGCTGCGAGTTCCCGCATGTGCCTAGCTCCGCGTGCGGTAGGCGCATCGGGGAAAAGCGCGATATTGTCCCGTATTAGTGTGACAGATTTGACTTCGACAAAGCAGTCCGGAATTTCTGCAGCAGGTATCGCATCCGATGCATGTCTGTTTTCGCTGGTGAGACGGAAGTCAAACCTGCTGCTCAAATACACAGACTCCCTCGTTATCCCTCTGTATTCACGCAACTCCTCAAAAAATCCTGACTGCAAAGCCGTATATGTGAGCTCATTAGGCACCCTTGAGTCCACCGAAACCAGAATGCCATTATGCTCTGCCAGAACTAGACTGTACTCAGTCTTCCGCGCAATACGCGCATTGCCGGGCTTTGCCCTGCATAGGTACACAATCGCACCCGGAAACAGCAGTTCCTCCAATCGCCCTGGATCAGCTACATGCGCCTTAACCGACCCCGGCCTGCTCTCACCCGCGTTAAGCTCCAGGTTGTCTGAATCCAAACGTGCGATCGCCAAAAACCGGTTAGGCCTGGATATTAGTGTTGCCCGAACCAACCCGCCAGTCCGGACATAAACAGGAACATCAATGTCTCCCATCTCGATTTGCATCTGCCATTGCTACACTCCTCATACTGCCTCACTGGTACGAAACTGGCCGCTTCACCAGGTGGGGGGTCCGGACGTTTTTTAGACATATTCATGCGTCATCCAGAGCGCGCGCCACTCGACGTCCATCCTTGTGGAGGGCACTTTGCCGGACATATCGACTACCATGTTCCAGCCGCCTCCCCTCACGCCCAAGGTGTGCACCTAAGTACGCCTGAACCGAAGTTCGTAGCCTGTTAGCTCCAGATATCGCCGATTGAGATCCGCTGCAACAGCCTCTTCCACACTCAGGCTACCCCGTGCTTCGGCGTACCCAGAATGCACCCCCACCTTCATGTCGCCGAGCTTGCTGCCCCACAGCAGCTGCCTGGCTATGTCTGCCAGTTCATTGATGCGCGCGCTCTCGTGCACTTCCAGTCGCCACCCGCTTATCCGCTCCAGGTCATCCATGAGTGCGCGGTATCTCGCCCCGACCTGCGGTGTGATGAATGACAGAACCATGCGGCCTTCAGAACGGTATATGCTCACCTTCGGGCAATCAGGATTGCCCGCGAAAGCCTCATCGATCACCTGCCTCGCCGCATTCTGCTCCAGCAAATGGGCCCGCTCAGCCTGCTGGGTCAGCTCAGCCCCAAATCGGCCCTGCCCATAACCCACCTCGGACACCAGTCGCGTTTCTTGCGGTAGCTGCAGTATATGCGATTGCGGTTTCGCAGTTGCGCTATCCGACTTGAACTGCAGTTTGAACCCGGTTTCGTCCTCGAACTCCTGGGCGTACTCGCCCAATGTCCGCATATTCACACCGGGCTGGTCAGCGCCAGCATTGGTCCTGACCGTCACAGTCTGTGGGCCAAAGGAGGGGTCACGTATCAGCGTGATTCCGAATTCGTCTGCCAACTCCGACCTGATCTTAGTCTTCAGAAACTCCATATTGGAGCTCTGCGCCACTTCCACATCGCGCAGCATCTGGCGCCCCAGTTGCTCAATGACATCTTGGCAGCGCTTTGCGTATTTGGGAGTCGGGAAATAGAGTGTCACAGTACCGCCCTGGCCCTGAGCGAACCCAATTCGCTGTAAGCCGAATTCGGCCAACCTCGCCTGGATGAGTGCATATGCAGCATTCTGCTCCATCTGCTTCGGAGTGATTGCCTCTTTGTACTCATCATCTGTCAATACGTATGCAGCGTTAGGGTTAGTCCCCATCGTACGGAAACATCGACTATCGCGAACTGCCTTCCGAAATGCCTGCTTTTCCTCTTCCACCAGGTTCTCTGCGCTGCTTCCGAACCAGGTGGCCAGCAAATCGGCAATCGTCACCGTCGTCCCGCCCACATCGTTCTCCAGCAGATGATGCCAGAGTATCTCGGGTACGACCGCATCATCTCGGTGCATCGATATCTCCCTGAGCTTCGGGTTTAGTGAGTATTTCCTGGGGCGTCTCGCAGTCGCCATGCCACCTTCAGTCGTTCGGCTGCCCTCAGTCGCCATGCTGCCCTCTGCCGCCACATCACCGCAGGCCGCATACTCATAGGCCACCCCCGGCGAAGCGACCTCCACTCTGGCTTCCGGCAATTGCGACGCCAGCGCCTCCGACATGGCCTCTAGCGATTCATCATTACCGTGGTTGACCAGCACAACCCGCGGAGCAAGCGGCTTGATCGATGCTGCGATGCCTATCGAATCTGCGTGGGCTGAGAGTCCGAACTTCCCCACACTGCACCTGACCTGGTATTCAGCGTCCCCAATCCGTATTGCGCGTTCGCCCTCCTTCCGGCCAGCCAGATCAAGCAACCGGCGGCCGGGGGATTCCTCGTCCTGGTAGCCCACGATGGCCAGAAGGTTCTTCCGCCCCTCCACAATCCGCTCTGCATATAGCGGAGACACGCCGCCTGTCAGCATCCCCGAACTGGCTATGATCACACACGGCTCGCCGGACGCCATTATCTTGTCGCGCTGCGCCTTCGTAGTCACCGCCTCTATCCCGTTGGTGTAGAAGAGCTCCTCTCCTCGCAATGCCTCCTTGCGGTACCTGTCTGCCAAATACGACGGATTTCGCGCAAACACTGCGTTCACATTCCGTATTAGCCCGTCCACATAAACCGGAAACTTCTTCTTCGTTCGCCTGATGTAGTTTCGGAGCGCCAGCACCAGCTCCTGAGCCCGACCCACAGCGAACGCAGGGATCAGCACCCTCCCCCCGCTAGTTATCACCTCGCCGATGGCGTCGAGCAGCCTGCGCACCTCATGCGACCGGGGAGCGTGTATTCGCGAACCATAAGTCGCCTCCACCACTGCTACATCAACCCCGCGCCGCAATACGCTCGTGAACCGCTGCATACCCACAGTCTCCTGCTCGAAGGTGGTGAAATCACCCGTGTAGAGCAGAGTCCCCTCCTCCATCTGCAGCAGCACGGCCGCAGCCCCCAGTATGTGCCCGGCGGGAAGGAAACTCGCCAAAACACCTGGAGCAGGCTCGAATGCAGCCTCAAAGCCGTAAGTCATCGTCCGGTCAAGGGCCTGTTCGGCATCGTCTGCGTCAAAAAGCTGCAGCCCCTCCCGGAATTCCGCAACCTTTATAGAGTCATATAACAGCACGTTGGCCAAGTCCCGGGTAGCCGTCGTCGCGTAAATGCCTGCGCCCGGCGACACCTTCGCTACCAGAGGCAGCGCGCCGCTATGATCGAGGTGAGCGTGGGATATGATGATGGCATCCAGACTAACGCTGTTCAGCGGTTCTAGGTTGGGAAGCATCTCAGTGCCTTCCTCGTTCACCCGCACACCCGCGTCGAGCAGTATGTTGACCCCGGAATTCGACGTCACAAGTATGGATGAGGCGCCAACTTCGCCGGCGCCCCCCAGAAATCGTATGCGCATAAGCGATTCTCCCTGTATGCGTATTCCCTAGGCTCAGGTTCTGGCGGCTCCCATCCGGCTCAATTGGCCCTACTTCGCTCAACCGGCCCTACTTCGCTCAACCAACTTCAGCAGAGCGTGGCTTAGCCCAGCTCAGCAAAGTGCGCCCCCAAAGCAGTGCCCTACTCGGGCAATTTCCGCATAACCCGCAGCCCCCACAGCATGGGCTCAATGTGGACAGGCTCCTGCGCCGACTCCGGCCCGACGCCGTTCGCCAGCGCCCGCTCGAACAGATCCATAGCTACGTCCACCCGTGCAGCGAGCATGGCCTCACCGGCCTCGCGCGTCGCCTTGCTCGGATCGCCCATATACGGGATCATCTCTGGATCATTCACCCATGCCAATGTGTTGGCTAAGTGGTCTAGGTCTCGCCCGAGTGTTCGCCCGCCGATCAGTCGCGCAACTATAGCCAGACCGCCCACCAGCTTTGCAGCACCGCGCCTGGCGGGCGGGAGTGATGCTCTGACACTGCGATAACCTTGCCGAACACGCCCTGGCGAACACGCCAGCATCAAGGAAGTCTCGTTCGTGCCGGCATGGCTGTCAGGATCATCTCCGCAGACTCCCGGGCCCAACCTGGTCCTGCTCATAAACTTGGCGTTATGCTGCACCATGTAGCGGAAATCCGCCCCGAAGGGGTCTATCAGATAAAACTTGTGTTTCCGCCAAAGCGCTCTGGCTGCAGCCTCCACAGCCATCTGATGGCGCGGGCCGCCGTGATTATCGGCGATGAATAAGTAGCGAAAGCCCTGTTTGGCCAGGCCCTTTCCGTAAGCCTTGAGCACACCCTCCAGATGAACCGCAGGCACTGACAGCGATCCCGCAACGGGAAGCGCATCTGAGCCCACATATAGCGATGGAAGCCTCACAAACCGGAGGTCCGGTAGCCTCCTGTGCAATTCGGTCGCGTAGCGGACCGCCAGATCGTCTGAGATGAACACATCCGTCCCAACCGGCAGATGTGGACCGTGCACCTCAATGGGGCTAACACTGATCATGAAGACAGTTTTCCCCGGATCTAGCGCGCGCAGTTCGGGAAGGGACATCTCCACGTAATCCAGCATGTCAATACCATTTGCCTGACCATTTGCCTGAGGCTCCCCATCCTCTCCTCTATTGACCCTGTCTGGCTTGGCCAGTTCCTCCACAGCCACTCACCTCCATCAATGCCCGATGATCTGCCTATACCCAATCCCCGGTCTCCGGGCCGTCCGCGCCCTACCGCCACGATATCAAGTTTCAACTCGAGGCGCCCTTATCCTGCCACGAGCTCCGCTTGCTCGGGCCAGCATTTGCCACGGCGGCAGGAAGGCGCTGCGCAGTGCCTACATGCCGTCCCAGGCAGCGGGGCAAAACGCGTATTGACGCGCGCATCGACATGGTCTATGCTCTTGTCAGGTAGTGAAGTGCACAGCGCAACTGGAATCCGCAGATGATTCCATTCGATATCACCTTTAAGTTGGTCCCGTGAGGCCGACAAGGGCGAATTGGCTGTTCTGCAGGGTTTAGTGGATGAAGCCTGCCCGGTCTTACGGCTTGGGGCAGGCTTTTTGCTACAATTGGAGTCGACGATTTTCGCAATCGGCCCGATTGCGGGCCAGATACACAAGCAGGCCATCATGGCCAGGGAGACAATGAGGCCCGACAACCCGCGGACACCGGCTAAGCCAGAAAGGTACGAAGGAGAGGACGGTGCTCATGGAACTTCGTGACAAGACCCAGATCATGGACGAGTTGGGCATGAAGCGCGCCCTCACCCGCATTGCCCATGAGATCATCGAAGCGAACAAGGGTGTACAAGGTGTAGGTTTGGTGGGCGTAAGGCGCAGGGGCGGCCCTCTAGCTGTCAGACTGGCAGATCTGATCGAATCCTTCGAAGGAGTCAGGCCGCCCGTAGGTGTTGTGGACATAACCCTTTACCGAGATGACCTGACTGCGCTGGCTAGTCAGCCACTAGTCCACCGGACTGAGGTTCACTTCGACATCACGGGCATGAGTATCGTGCTGGTGGATGACGTGATCTACACCGGGCGTACTGTCCGAGCCGGGCTCGACGCCCTGATCGACCTGGGCCGGCCCCAACGGATCCAGCTCGCGGTGCTGATCGACCGGGGCCATCGCGAACTGCCGATCAAGCCGGACTTCGTCGGCAAGAACGTCCCGACATCCCGTGAGGAAGTAGTGTCGGTTTACGTGCGCGAGATAGACGACGAGGATAAGGTGACTATACAAGAACGCATCCGGTGATTGAGCAAACATGTCCCTTTAAACTAGTCCCGTGAGGCTGGCAAGGGATCCGAGAATCACTCCGCACCCTGTGTGCGGCGCGCCCGCTCGGCCTGACCATCCTGCACCCGGGATAGGGAGGTCGCAGCAATGGGGATCAGCTATCATGGCACTCAGTTCGACAGGCGTGAAAACCCCCTGGGTCTGACGAGTGTGTGCAACGAAGAAATCGAGCTGGCTCGGGATACCGGACTCCCCATGAGGGGCATCATCACCGTTTTCCGCAAGAACGCCACGCGCCCCCGGACCTCCTTTGAACTCGCCGGAAAACACGTCAGTGCTGAGACACCCAACCTGGCTGTGCATGACGATAGCCGGCAGCAGGATTGCGCTGAAGGACGCTACGTGCCTTGCCTTGAGACTGCAGATGTGCTAAGGCATGACTGCGTGGGCCCCGGGCTGTATGAGCTGGAGCTTTGGGCACCACAGGTCGCCGCGTCTGCAGCGCCCGGCCAGTTCGTGCACATTCACGTTCACCCGGCTCAGCCCCATTCCCCG
>Ga0116148_1002040_pt1 | contig 20594 bp, 25 predicted proteins | sample AD_UKC055_MetaG_FD_89786 | JGI IMG/M metagenome (GOLD analysis project Ga0116148, IMG submission 89786) | Active sludge microbial communities of municipal wastewater-treating anaerobic digesters from USA - AD_UKC055_MetaG | ecosystem: Engineered > Bioreactor > Anaerobic > Digestate | place: USA... | reverse complement strand
CGGGTGAAGCTCCAAACTGAGATCATGGAGAACGATGAGAGGATGCTCAAACTCAAGGATGATCAAATTTCTGCACAGTCAAAGGCCATTAACAACTTTCAACAGATAGTGGATTTGCAGACCGATGCGATCAAAAAAATGAGAGATGCGAGTCAGCCTTCGGTATGGGAACAGATGAAAAATATTTCTGTTGGGGCAGTTATTGGAGCGATTATTATAGGTGTTTTGGTAGCGTTTTAAAGAGTGCAATCGCTTGCACTAAGAGGCTGCTGAAGGCCCACTACTCAGTGTTTCCAGAGGCAGGCATCTATTTTGCGATCTTACGAGTTTTTTAGTTGCGACCTTTACAACAATATTCCGAAAAACGTATAAATTTATCTCAACGTAAATTTCGAGGCCGCTAAACGCTTATCTATCTAAGCTCTACGCTGATCGTAGTGGCAAAAAAGGCAAAAAAGTAATATACCAGCCCGCCCAATCATACTATATTAAACGTATTCCAAGAGCTTTTGGTGTCAAAATCCATGCCGAAAATAAGATGGAGACTTTTTGATTAAATTTTTGATTGCAACAACGGGTCATTCTTGACAAAAAATTATTTCTATGATATGAATATTATAGGAGTAAAAACTAACGGAGGTGGAGTTATGCAGTATGTTGATCTTGTCGCGCTGAGCAAAGCAAAGAACGGAAAGCTGGACATTAATGATCGTGATGTTTTCCTTGACCCGTACTCAAGGGTACGACTTGAGGAAGCAAAAATGATCGATTCCAAGGGTGTGCTGACACCGACAGGGCTAAAGACTTTTGACCAATTGAAGGCACGAGTTGCGGCTCTGATGGGAGGTATTCACTTTGAAGACCGAGTAGTACGGGAAGGAGACCCAGTTATCCATACTACAAGCCCTTGGTTGATCGGTCAAGCTTGCAAACAGTCAGTAGTTTCTAATGGTGAGCTTTTAGTGATGGGTAAACCCTTCAAATGGATGGGCGCAACTCAGGCAGTAGCGGAGAAGAAGCAAGTTTTTCAACGTGTCGTGGACTCTGGAGCCACAAAGGTTTCCATGAAACTGTTTCCTCACACCTACCAAATGTTAGACCTTGGTGGGATGGAGATCATCTGGTTTGCCAACAAAGAGCAAGATACGTTTGTTGCGGCTCAGGCTGGTTATTATGATGTAGTGATGGCGAGATATGGCTCAGCCTCTTGCTACTTATCAAAAGACCATGCCATGATTCAGGCACGTGTTAGGAATCGTGGCCTGAAGAACAATGTGGTTGCCCTGCTCGCTATTCTCGACACGAATGATTTGGTAGAGCCGAAGAAAAGGAAGGATTGGCCCTCGGCTTCTGTTGAAGAGTAAGAGGCGCGTATGCAGAGGCCGAAACGATGTCAAGAAAAAGCCTGTCCACTGTGGAAGGACATGGTAGAGGTGAGATACGAAGGGCCAGTAACAGCTAAGGTTGTGGTATGTGGGGAGTCACCCGGACGGCAGGAGATTTACTTCGGTAGGCCATTCAGAGGAGATGCTGGAGATAGGCTTCGCCAATGGTGTGTACAAGCTGAACTCCCTTATCAAAAGATGTTCGTCATGAATGCAGCAAGGTGCATGATCAACAAGGGAGACCTCACGACCAAAGAGATAACCACTATCTTAAAATGTTGTAGGCCCAACGTAGTGAAAGCTCTGAATGCCATTAAACCTAAAGTCATTCTGGTTCTCGGAGACTTTGCACAACGTCAGATTCTTAAGCGTTCAGGGATAACAAAGGCAAGAGGAAATTGGTATTACAGTAACGAGTTTGAGTGCTGGATAATGCCAACATTCCATCCTGCTTACATCTTAAGAGGCAATGATGGAGTAGAGCCATGGTGCATTAACGACCTACGCCTCGTCCACGATTTTGTCCTGAATGACTACCAGCCACCGTCTACAGAAGAAGATGTGGAGTACAGAGAAGTGCAATCGCTTGCAGGGTTGATTCCCACTGATGAAAAAGTGATCAGGCTTTATATAGACTCTGAAACACAGACAAACAAGTGGCTTAGTCCAGATTGGGCGTTGCTGTCTTTCTCTGTTTCCTTTACAAAAGGGGTAGCCTATCACGTTCAGCTTCATGAGGAGTGCGCTCTGCAAGATGCTGATTTTACAGTGAAAGCTATGCGTAGGACAGACCCCAAGAAAAAGAAAAAGGAATTAGTTGACGTAGGTGTAAAAAGAAGTAATAATTTCCATAGGAAAATGCTTGAACTTAAAGCGATTTTAGAGAGTGAGAGGCTAAAGAAGTACCTCATGACGAATTACGAGTTTCATGCTTTTAGAGAAGGGTTTCGTAGGGCAGGGATGGAGCCGCCAAAGATTCGGCCCGTAGTCATGGAGCTTCAGTCTGCGGCGAACGTTCTTGACGAAGTTTTATACAACCTGTCAAGCCTCGATGATCTCAAAAAAGCTTTTACCGATTACAAGGACGATTACAAGAGAAAGTTCAATATTGACTTTGATAAGGGTGACATGCTTGCGGTTCCACGTGATCGGTTAGTTCACTACGCCTGTGCTGATGCAGATGTCACTGGGCAGGTGGGAATGTCGATTAGGAAGCAGCTTGCGAAGCCGCAGCATGAGCGGCTGTTAAACTACTACCTGAAGTTCTCTGTTCCTACTATCCAGAAAACGCTGACTGCTTTAGAGATGCATGGAGCGTACATTGACATGCAAGAGTATCCTAACGTAAGAGGTAAGATTGCGAAGGATGCAGAGGTTTCTGCAAAGAAGGCTTTGAAACATATCACTAAATCGCTAAAGAAGAAACACAAAGGCGATCTGAGGCTTACACGGAGCGATTTAGTCCAAGATATCCTGTTTGATAAACGAAGGGGCTTTGGCCTTAAGCCGATAAAGAAAACGCCCGGAGGCGAAGGGTGGTCAACAGATAAGGAAGTCAGGATGCTCTTACTTGAACAAGAGGGCATTTCTGATGATGCGGTTGATTTCATTGTCCAGTACAACGAATGGGCTGAACTTAGTTACGCCCTGTCCCACTCTCTTAAAGGGTTTGAGAAATGGTTGCAGCCTGATGGCAGAATACATTCAAGGTTTAACGTAGTGCGAGCCAGAACAGGCCGTGTGGCGAGTTCAGACCCGAATATGATGAACAATCCAAAGAGATCAAAACTGGCCCCATCAATTAGAAGACTAATCGCCGCAGCCCCCGGATTCGTCCTTATGGCTGCTGATGAAGAGCAAAGTGAGCTTCGATGGATGGCTGAGCTTAGTAGAGACCCTGCAATGCGAGCAGTTTTTGCAAGAGGTGAGGATATCCATACGGCTACTGCAAAGTTGCTGACAAGAAAGGCATGGACTGAGCTAACTCCAGATGAGCAAAAAATAGCACGAAGAAATGCAAAGCCAGTGAATTTTGGCTTGTTGTATCTCATGACTGTTGAAGGCTTTAAGCGATACGCAAAGAAAGAGTACGGTATCGATCTGACTATTGAAGAGGCAGCGCAGTATGTAGATGCTTTCTTTAAGAGGTACCAAAAGATCAGAGCGTATCATGCCTATCAGATCAATTTTTGCAGAGAGAACTTGTACGTGGAATCTCCCCTTGGCAGAAGAAGGAGATTTCCAGAGATTAACTCACCTGACAAAATGATCAGATTGAAAGCTGAGCGTGATGCTGTAAATCACCCGATACAGTCGCCGTCCTCTGATGTTGTTTTGATGGCTTGCAATGAGATGTTAGATATGGACTTCGACCCCAACGTTTGCAGGCCCGTTATGTTTATCCATGATGAGTTGGTTTGGGAAGTTAGAGAGGATGCAGATGTCAGGCATTATGCTAAAGTCCTCAAACATAGTATGGAGAATCCACCACTCAAGAGGGATTTCGGATACACGATGACAGTTCCTCTTGCAGCCAGTGTCAAAGTAGGCAAGAACCTTGCCGATATGGAAGAACTAAAGTTGTAATTTGATGGAGGTGTACAATGGAAAACGAGCAAGCAAGTACGTCGAGCGATCAAGGAACTGGAGCAGGATTGCCCTCGGCACGTCAGAACGCAACGTATCTTAGATCAAGACTACGAAACATTTTCGAGTCAGCAAGGAAGGTGGATAGTCCAGAGTCAAATGTCCTGAACTCCACTAACCAGCTTCTTGAGGACATCGACCCGTTTGAGGGGAGGTATGTCTCATGGAACCTCTTAGAGCCGCCTTATGACTTAGCAGCTCTGTACAGGATTTATGAGCAGAGCGATCTCTTGCAAGAGTGTGTTGATGCCATGATTAAGAATGTAGACGGCTTCGGCTTTGGTCTTCAGTTTCTTGGCAATGATATCAAAGCGGCAGATACTCCGTTGGCGCAAGCAAACAAGCAGATTCTCGAAGATTTCTTTAACCATGCTAACGATACGCAGAGTTTCACTACGATCAGAAAGCTGATGCGGGAAGACTACGAAGTGGTAGGTAATGGTGCTCTGGAGGTAGTAAGGAACCTCTTAGGTAAGGTGAGCTTCCTGAATTACTTACCGTTCAGGTATGTGAGATTGTCTCCGATAGATCAGAAGGGAGTCACCGTGCCTGTCTTGCTGCCAAGGAATGGAAAACTCGTACCTATTCGCATGAAGAAGTATTTTCGCAAGTATGCTCAGATGGGGGTCTTGCAGAAGAAGGTTCGCTGGTTTAAGGAGTTGGGAGACCCGAGAATCATGGATGCCACTACAGGAGAGTATAAAAGGAAAGCAAGCGATTGCAAGATGGTTGCAACAGAACTTTTGCACTTCAAGACATCCTTCGGCGGCTCGACTTACGGAGTGCCTCGATGGATTGGCTCGCTCCTCGATGTGGTAGGAAGAAGGCACAGTCAGTATGTAAACTACGATCTTTTTGAGAACCAAGGCATTCCGCCTGTTGCCATTCTGGTGTCTGGAGGTATCCTGACAGATGAATCTATTGAGCAGCTTGAGGCTCTGGTTCGTGGCGCTCGTGGAGTATCGGAATGGAACAAGATTCTTATCCTTGAATCCAACATTGAGGCCATGGGCCTTGACGAGAAGGGAACAGCAAAGATTGAGCTTAAAAACCTGACTGAGTTCAGAAAAGAGGACTTGATGTTTGACAAGTATCTTAAGTCCACGGCGGAAAATATCAGGCACAAATTCAGGCTTCCTCCGCTCTACACTGGCGCTACAGAAGAGTTCACCAATGCTACTGCCAAATCCTCAAGGCTTGTGGTTGAAGAGCAGGTTTTTGTCCCTGAACGATTTGAGTTTGATGAAGTTATCAACAACAAGATCGTTCGTGCAGAGTTGAAGATCATGGATTGGCGCTATGTGAGTAAAGGCCCGAGGCTTGCTGGTTCTGAGGATATCAATACAGGTATGGATGCTTTCGGCAAGGCAGGAGCCTTGACGGTCAACCACTCCATCCAAATAGCCAACGATCTATTCGGCCTGTCAATGAGTAAATACGACCAGCCATGGGCCAATTATCCCTTGCCCATAGTGTTAAAACTCTTGGAGCTTGGAAGGTTGGAGAGGATTGAAGAGATAGAAGCGGAACCGCCTAAGCCTGTACTGCCAATAGCTCAGCCTGGAAAGCCTGCTTTGCCTGCAGGACAGCCAACTGGTGGAAAGATAGCATTGCCTCCAGCGGCTACGAAGATTCTCAAGTCCGACATGTTCACCGACAAAGAGAAAGCATTGTACAGGCAGCTACTGTTCCTTCAAGGGATGGTGGAAGGCAAAGAGCTTGTAGCTTGTGAAGCAGACCATGAGCACACTGATCTCTGATATTGTAGACCCGTTTACGCTGAAGAGGCTCGACCCCTTCGACCTGTCGTTTCTTGCAGCCACAGGGCATTTGGCTGAAGGAGATGCGATAGATGCAGCCTTCGTCTTGCTTAAGCACGTAATGAAGGATGCTCGTGACATTGAGCTTTGGGGGCCAGAGGCAAAATTGCTCGACTCTGCACTATCAACGCACTGGAGGCATAGTTCTGAGCAGATGATGGCTGATCTCAAAGCTGCTTTTAAGTATGAGCCAGAAAACGTCTCAGTGAATGAAAAGGATGTTGCAAGCGCTTTCAAATCATTTAAGAAGAAATGGATGGATGGACTTGACGAAGCAGTTACTAAGGCCAATGTTATCATAGAGCAGACGATCTTAAGATCGGTGACACATCACGAGGCAACGGCGCGAAAAGCTGACTATCCTACACCCTCAAGTCAAGAGTGGGATTTATTTACTCAGATGGTCATTGAGGCAGATCAGATTCGCAGGTTCCTGCTTAAGTTTCCTGATAGGATAATCCAGCCTGAGATTGAGAGATTGGTCAATCTTGCAAAAGAGAACCCACACATGCGCTCAGTAGATATAGGAGTCTTGGGGCAAAAACTTGACAATCTAACGAAATTCGGGCAAGAATACCTCAACACGCTATCAGATGTTCAAGTTGGTAGGGTATGGACGTGGACAGGGATGGAGTGGGGCCACAGGAACGGATTCAACGTGTACATGGTCTTAGCAGAAATGGATGGAAACACGTGTGATGTCTGTGGAATGATTCATGGAAAAGAGTTTGCGGTTGAAGATGCTCGGAATAAGCTTACTGATGCAGGCACAGAGACAGATGTTACCAAGATCAAAGACTTCTTGCCGTTTCCTCGTCACGCAGAGCTTGATAACAAGTCGCCAGCACAATGGAAGTCAATGGCCCTTGTACCTCCATTCCATGGGAGATGCCGATGCCAAGTGGTTCTTACTGGTGTGGGTAGTGAAGCAGTAAGAGTGAAAGCGCCCACGGCTGCTCCTGATAAGATTCCAAAGAAAGTAGAGGATGCTATCAAGGCGTACACGGCGAGAGGTGGCTCCCTTGCCTCTAAATTTCCATATTCTGCAAAGAAGAAGGAGGTTCTGGAAAAATGGGTAGCCAATGGAACATACGACGGAGAGGCTCCAGTTTTTAGAGGGATGGGCTTTACAGAGAAGCAGTGGGATAAAGTATGGGAGCAGTATACAACCAAAGGCTCTACAATTACCTTAGAGCAGTTGACTTCTTTTAGTAAGGATAGAATTAGAACAAGTGCGTATGGTGAAGGAGAGGTTCATGTTCGCATGACTATTAAAGGAAAAGTAGCAGGTAGAGACATCAGCAGGTGGTCGGTGTATCCTGAAGAGATGGAAGTATTGATACCTAAAGACACCATGCTTGAAGTCGTCTCGGCGGAATGGTCAAAGCCCGGATTCGTAGAGATGGTAGTTCGGGAGGCTCCAAAAGTCTAAGGAGGTTAGCGATGAAGACTGTTTCTGACTCAATCAACGATGCAGCAAAAGGCTGTCAGATCAAGGATAAGAAGGTTGCTGTGAAAGAGACAAAGAGAGATGAGGGTAGACGGCTTGAACAGCTTGGCACTGACGTTGCCAGTATCGACGCTGGAGGCACAATCCTACAGAACCCATAGCTGCAAGCGATTGCAAAAATTAAACTTGACAAAAAACTCCATCTATGATATCATTAGACTAAGCTGATTTAATGACAAAGGAGGTGGAGCCTGATGTTTGATTTTGAGTATGTAGGAGGCACAATGAAGCCTACACTCGGGAGCAATGAAAAGTTCTTGCTCTTCTTTATTGTAGGTGGAGTGGAAGTGCCTTTGTTCCAGATGCAAAAGATGAATTTGGTCAATCAGGATTATGGTGGGGCAGCATCCTACTCAACAGGATGGAGTAGAGGCGGGGTCATCAATAAGCGGTACCTCACTGAAGCACAATTCTTTAAGTTGTTCATTTATCGTGCAAAACTTGGAGAGCCGACACAGTATTACAGTTTTTATGCTGAGATGCTTGAGTCACCGTCTCCAGTAGTAACGATCAAGCCCTTTTCCCTTGACACAACAGGGTATGCATTTACTTCGAGACTAAGATTCTTACGAAGAAAGGAGGTGTTGGATATCTTATCAGCAAGAAGCCCTTCACGAGAATGGCTTAAGAAGCAGGGAACACTGTCAACAGCCCTACTAAAACAGATGATCACGGTTGATCGTAGTGAGCTTAGACAGGGTGTCAGAGCTATCAGAATTTCAGACTAAGGAGGTTTACTATGAGTTTTTGGGCAAGGTTAGGCGTTACAATTAATGATCTTGAATGCTTCAAACAGTCATGCAGGCAGCATAATATTGAGTACATCGAAAACACCGACGAACGGTTTCGGTGGCAGGGTAACAAGGTTGTCGCAAGGCTGGTAGACCGGGCAGCGAATGCTTCCAATTACTACAGCCATGAGGCTTTTCTCGTTGAGTCCGATGGTGGCCTGAAGGTTGCTATGGATACTCATTCACAGTACTCTTCGATTCACGATAGGTTGGGTACTCGTCTGACTCGTGACTACACAAAGAATGTGGTAGAGAAGGGAGTCAAGAGGAACGGCGGCATTGTCAACAACATTCAAGAGCAGCCTGATGGTTCTCTGATTATGAGAATCACCTCGGCAGCGTAAGGAGGACACATGGTAGCAGGAAATAAAGAGGTGGTAGTGAAGATTTCACCTGATGGTGAAAAGGTCGAGGTCGATGCAAATGGCTTTGTGGGCGGTACCTGTAAAGACTTTATGAAGAACGTCATGAACGCCCTTGGTACGGTTCAGGAAGAGAAGAAAAAGCCTGAGTTCTACGGAACTGTCAATGAAGGAGTAAGGATAGGCAATTAGCGCCATAGGGCCGTTGAAGGGTAGCCTTGTCAACTACCGCAAATGCTGGATAAGGTGGACATTAAAACAAACCCCAGTAGCCTAAATCAAAGGAGGACTGATGTATAGAAACATTCTTTTTAGCTCAAATACTAATTTTCTTGGTCGCAATGGGATGTTCGGGGCAAAGGCCATGACAGTGTCAGTACATGAGACTTTGAGAACAGATAAGGAGAGTGTGATATCCTTAGCACCTATTACTACAAGAGGAATTGAAGGCCGATGCTGGATTGAGATTCCGGTTCGAGATATTCCGCAGGTCATTGCTGCTCTTAAATCGATTGCAGAGGAGGTAGCTCATGGGGAAGGAAATAGCCCTCAAAATCACGAATGATGGCTCTGTCTACTTACTGCATAATGACGATGTGATCGACACCCTACGAGACATTATAGGGAGTATGTCGGTTGTTCGGGCAAGTGATGTGATCTTTCATGGAGATGATAACTTGTGGTACATCCATGAGAGAATGCCAGATGGAAAGGCTCTTGTTATAAGGCCCGGATTTATGCGTAGAGATGAGGCAATTCAGAAAGAGATCGAGATGTTCACCAAAAAGCTTGCTGACCCAGTTTTCGTCCATGCTATGTTTGGAGAAGATAAGAAATAAATACTGTTGACTCGTCCTTCTTATGAGTGGTAGAATTGGTAAAACTATACCTTATAAGGAGGGCGTTTCATGAAGAAGATTTTCGGTTTCAAAAAAGCAAAAGGGTTACTGTTTACCTTGTTTCTCACTGTGTTGGTTTTGGGCCTGTCGGTTCCTGTGATGGCACTGGATGAAGCCAAGACACTCGGATGGGAGCAGGATTTGACGGTGCCTGTATCCAAGTGGGAACTGTTCACCGTTACTGGTGCTGCGGCTCCGTACACGTATACCAAGGTCAAGGATATTCCGTTTACCACGCAGCAGACGACTTATACGACTCCATACACGTTCTCACATCCTGACAACCAGCTTTCTACTATTCGGCTAACAATAAGAACTGTAGGCACAAATGGAGCGGTGAGCGTGTACGCGACTGAGTTGGTGCGAACTCGCGACTATCGTATTCCTGCCGTACCGTCCGGGTTCAGGGAGATGACCACTCCATAGGAGGAGTTATGAAGAGAGTTCCGCTTGCACTATTGATCATACTCTTTGCCGTACCAGTTTTCGCGGCCTCTGAGTGGTTTATCGTGGCTAAAGAGTATGAAATTGGCAAAGACACCATTCCTGCATACTTCAAGGTACAGATCGATGGGAAAGTCACCAAGTTACAGCCCACAGAAACGGAAACAGGTGTGTATCCTAAGTATGATGTGACAAAGTTTGTTGGCACTGGGCAGCGCAAGATACGGATGCGAGCCTGTAATAAAGCCGACAAATGTTCACTATGGAGTGATTGGTACAAGTTCAAGCTACTGCCTGATGATACGCCAGATAATCTCCTATTGATCAGAGAACCTTCAAGCGAGAAGGTCAGGAGTGAAAAATGAAAGCGCTTGCAAAGAAATTCCTTGAGACGGTTGAAGGCAGTAGGGGAAAGGTCTCGGTCACTCGTGTTACCATGATGATCATGTCAACGCTTTACGTGTTCATGGCAGTATGGAAGCTTGTCAAATCAGGAGAAATCGTTGATATACCTCTCCAGCTTGCCGGGTTCCTCGCTGTTCTGTATGGAACTAATACTATTCCATCACAGATTGGAAAGGCAATTGAGGCTTATATGGCTCAAAGAGAGGCCAAGAAGAATCAGCAAACGACTGAATAGACCGTCCTATTTAGTCTTAGCGCCCACGCTACCCTTCTCCCAGTGTGGGCGCTTTTCTTTACCAAAAAAAAGAAGCCCTACTAACGGGGCCGATTCCGTCAATAGGGCTTCAATCAAAGGGGATGTTACTTACTTTAGCTCTGAGGTGAGAGGAGCTAAAGTGTTGAGAAGATAGTGAAGCAGCAAATGCTTGAGCATGCTATTAGTGTAGCATAGGTCTTTTATTATGTCAAGAGAAAAAATTTATAGGCGTTTGGTTTGCAAAGTTTTGTCAAAAAGTGTAATGTTACCTACGATACAAAAGGCCAAAAAACAGCGAAATTCCGTACCAATTTGGTACGCAAAAAATAGTCATTTTGTACCAAATCAGAACACTATACTTATGTATATTAATACTTCGTATTAATATCCATAGAAGAATAAATTCTACTTCGTAGAATTATATTCTCGTTTATGAGAAGAGATACAATCCTAAAGATATATTAACCATATATCTTTAGGGCGCTCGAAAAAATCTCGCGCACGAAAACCTTGATTTTTTCATTTCTCTCTTAAAGACTTTTTGGCAGCCAAAAATGCATCCTGCCATGAATGAGGAAAAAGAGAAAATTTCGCTAAAGAGAAAAAGAAAAAAACAATGCGCCTGAAAGCTGCTTATTTAAGGGCTAAACTTTTTTTCCTTTTGACTTGACAAAAAAACCTATCTGTGATAGGCTATATCATCGTTGCACAATCAAAGGAGGGTGTAGTAAATGGCAGTTGGTTCCAGTAGCAAGACAAGAATGCCTTACATGGACTTTTTACAATTGCAGAAGTTTGCGCTTGATGCAATAGAGGTTTTTGAGATAGGGCCACAAGCGACACGTTTCTATTTGCAGATCGTAAAACAAACACTCGGGCATCGCAGACTTCAGGCTGTCCTCTCTACAGATGATTTTACAAGAGGTAATCCATTCACGCAGACAACAGGCATGTCACTGCCTGATTCTAATATTCGCAGATCACGTGGAAGACTGCTTCGTAGCGATCTCATTCAAGTAAAAAAACTCAAGGGAGGCAAGTGGTGGTACCGCTTAAACCTCCCTTTTATTTTGCAATCGCTTGCGAAAATGTTTAAACGGCATCCTTCTAAAAAGCTGAAGGATTTAATTACACGTGTTGTTGACGTTTGGCAAAATTTAGATTGGGTGGAGGACTCTATGACTACCATTGTTGAAGAGTATGCAGCAGGAAAGAATCTGACAACACAACACAGACAAAAAGTAGCTGATAAGTTGAAGAACACACTCAAGCATGTAAAAGCAGGAGACAAGGCAAGAGTTGTCTCCACGTGGGTTAAGACTGCCATGGAAGAACTTTGCGAAGAGTATGGCTTCCAGTACAAAGAACTCTGGACAGGTCGCGATAAACAATCCGCCAAGATGTGGTTGGTTGATATATCTAAACAAGGGCTTGAAGCAAAAGAAGCACTACGTCCAATTATCAAGAATTGGGTGCTGCTGCATACAAACTTGCAGAATGAGAAAGGACTTCGGTTGATCTTGTTTGCTTTTCCCACGTTCAGGCAGATTTTCAAGTTCAGGCGGGAGATAGATAATTGGGTCATCACACACGATGTACCAAAAAGAGAAACAAGTATTCGATATGAAGCAAAGCATTTTGAGGAAGATGCCAAAGGCTTCACGCCACTCCCTACTGACAAGAAAGGAGAGTATTGATGAGCGATAAACCGAAGATCGTTTATCCTTGGTCTGACAAATCTTTCTCAGGCACTAAGGATGACAAGATCGCAGTGTATGACGAGTTGAGCAGGTTGGGCTATCCTATCAAGTCGCTACAGAAAACTCCAAGCGAACTCGTTCAAACACTCTTGCATGTGCTTATGACAAAGTTTTTTCTTGCGGCAGGTGAGTGGGTATGCTTGATCTCTGATAGTGCGTTTTTTCTTCGTGAGGTGTGCGATGCCCTGCCAGTTGTTTTCGCCCTGACGAAATCTCGTGCGCCTATGACAGTGACGAATGAGACTGTGAGCCTCCACATGTCGCATGCTGCAAAAGGTCATAGCATCATCGATCTAACTGACTCACAAAAGTTTATACGCCATGCCGAGACTGCTGGACTACTCGTGTGGGAGAATATTAATCAAGAGACTCCGTTTGGCTCCAAGTATGGCTCAAAATTTCTTGAGTTACTCACTGCAAGATTGAAGAGGCCGAAAACTTCAAACTTGTTCACTTTGCTATGTAGGCAAGATTGGAATGAGGATGCCGTGAGAGCTATGTATATGCAACAAGTGGAAGCAGTGTTTGGTCAAACTGCCACAGCGATCATTGAGGAGAGGTGTATTTTTAAAACAGCCATGGTACGAAAGAAGATGGGATTGAAGATAGACAAGGATTGATGGAGGGGAGATGTCAATAGGGCTTGGGCTGATACGAAAAATCATTGAAGATAAAGTTTCCCTGTCCTTTTTGTCGGGGCAAGGAGTAACACGAGATCACTTCATAGACAACGAAAAAGAAGCATTCGGTTTTCTGACTGATCACATTATCAAGTATGGCAAGCATCCAAAACGAAAGACCCTTGAGAGGGAGGTAGGTGTAACGCTATCTGCGATCTCTGACGAGCCTATAGAGTATTGGATTGAAAAGGTTAAAAAGCGGTCACGCTTGACCTTGCTTGCTTCTGCTTCAAAAGACGTATTATCCGCTACACGTGACGGTGACTTTGATGAAGCATTCAAGACTTTACAGCGAGCATATTCACGCCTGATCGCGGAAGCTGGAGATCGGAAAATAACTACCCTTGCTCAAGAGTCTATCAAGGTTCGAGATGTCCATGACGAGCATCAGATGGCAGGGTATATGTCTGGAGTTCCTTTTGGCATGCCTTTCCTTGATGCTATTTCAGATGGGGCGCAGGCTTCTGACACGGTTGCTGTTGTTGGTCGTCCGGGTGCGGGGAAAAGTTACTTTCTTGCACACATGGCAAACTCAGCATATAGTTATGGCGCTACACCGCTCTATGCTGCTTATGAGATGAGTAATCTTCAAAATGCAAGAAGACTGATCGCCCTACGAACAAACCTCTCGGCTACATCGGTGAGGCTTGGTAGGTTGAGCTTTCAAGGCAAGAAGATACTGCATGATCAAGTATATGAGCTTCACGATATTGGTCGGCCTTTCTACCTGATGCAAGGAACATTGAAAAGTACAGTTGAGGATTTGGTCGTTGCTATTCAAGAGCTTAAGCCCACTGTCCTGTACGTTGATGGAGCTTATTTGCTCAGGACTGCAAACACGAATCTCGCAAGGTGGGAACGAATAAGTGAAACGGCTGAATTCCTGAAGTCTATTGCAAGTGAGTTCGGCCTGCCTGTTATCGCAAGCTATCAGTTTAACAGGAAGGGCGCAGGGAACTTGTCAAATATTGCTGGTGCTGATGCTATTGGACAGCTTGCCAGTATTGTGATTAGTATCGATGACGAAGAAGATGATTATGAATCAGAAGGCCGAAGTATGGGAGCAACAAGGATGAAAACTCTTGAACTTCTCAAAGGTCGTGAGGGCGAGTCTGGAGTTCTCCGTGTTGTCTACGACATGCAGAGAATGATCATTAAGCAGGATTCGATTATTCGTGGGGTTGTACCTCGTGGGGCGGATGATTGAAAGCGCTTGCAAAAGGAGAAAGCATGAAGATACATGTCAAAGTGGATGTTGATATTAGGGATGAAATGAGTAATCCATCAAAAGCGTGTCATATAGACCTTGAACTTGAAACGAAGCATAGTGAGTGTGAGGCTTTGGATGACACTTTTGGGCAGATCACTCGTATGTTGAAGGACATCCTCCATGGATGAACAGTCGATCAAAAGTTTTATCCTCTCGCTTGATGTGGAAGTAGGCGATCTCAGGGTTGGTGATAAGTGGGTAAATATGAAGTGTCCTCTTGCTCCGTATCTTCATTCAAGCGGAACAGATTCAAGGCCAAGCTTTGGAATATCCATTTCAGAGGACTCAACCTCGGTGTATTATTGCTTCGGCTGCACTCCAGAGGCTCGTCCTCTTGGTTGGTTACTACATAATTTTTACGTGCTAAGTGGAGCTTTCCCTACTGAAGCTGCGAAGATTTACATGGAGAATGAGATTTTTGAGGAAGAGGATGCATTGCCTAAATTCTCTGACCCATGGTTTAACCCAAAAGTGAAAGTCAAATCGCCCGTACCTCCAGAGGTATTACGGCGGTACCCATTGTTACAGTATTCCCATTCGCCTATTGAACGAGAGATTCGCCATTGGCTCTCCGTTGTTCGTGGAGTTCCAGAGTGGGTTCAAAACATGTGCCAACTAAGACATAATCCAGAGAATAGATCGGTAGTGTTTCCTCTGACAGACTTTCGCGGCAACGTCATGACTATGCGTGAGCGTGTTATCAAGACAAAGCATATCTGGACTGTCTCACCAAAGCTTGCAGGCTACGATGGCGACTTTACTCCACTCAAGACTTCTGGAGCGTGGTTCGGATTGGCCCTTGTTGACTGGCGAAACCCAGTTATCGTTGTTGAAGGCGAGATTGATGCTATGCGACTAATGGCTCTTGGATACTCGAATGTGATAGCCTCTGCAACAAGTAGTGTGACAGATGCTCAGATTGATGCGATAGGAGCAGATACCCTGCTTCTTGGTGGTGATGCAGATAAAGCAGGGAGAAAGATGATCAGAAAGATCAAAGAAAGTATGCAGTCCAAAGCTGTGTTGTTCAAGTTACTCTGGTCTGTAGCGAAAAAATCAAATGGGGAGCCGTGTAACGATGCGGGGGATTTGCCTAACGATGAGGAATTGCAAAAGGTATTGGACATGGCAGAACTCATTTGAGATTTTCCTTGACAAAAAACAAAACGTAATGTATAGTACAGGAAGGAGGTGATGGCATGGATTTGAACCACATATTTATGTATCATGCACCAACGGAAGGACAGCCTGAAAAGTATGAAAAAATAAGGGAGGCGGGGAAAGAGTTTGCCAAAGTTATCATGGCGAACACTCCGGCATGCGCTGATCAGACTGCTGCCATTCGTAAAGTTCGAGAAGCAGTGTTCACAGCTAATGCAGCAATAGCCCTTGATGGGCATAACTAAAAGGAGGTAGTGAGGTATGGCAAAAAAGCAATGGTACCAAAAAGGTAAAGATGGAGTTAAACGTTCAAAGCAGGAAGACGCGGCTGCCAAGGCAAGACGTGAGCAGCGTGGCCCACGTAGGTTCTGGCTTGACAATGGAACAAGTGCGAAGGCTACGTTTCTTGATACTCCTGCGTTCTTTCTGTACGAGCATAATATCAAGATCGGGAAAGACTTCCACAACTTTTTCACTTGCATTAAGGATTTGGACACGTGCCCACTCTGCGAGGCCAAATACATGCCAAGTTACATCATGGTCGGCACGATCATAAACCATAAGAAGTCCGTGGACAAGAAAGGTCAGGTTCACCAACATGAGAAACAGCTTATCGTTCTGAAAGGCCAAGCGAGGCAGAACATGCTGCGGAAGATCAAGAAACGCGGTGGCGACATTACCATGACTCGTTTTGAAATGTCACGCGGAGATAGCTCTACTGAATGTGCCACAGGTGAGGATTTCGAGTTTCTCGGCAAAGTTGACAAGAAGAAACTGCTTGCTCTCAAACCTGCGGATGTTGACCCGAAGGAATGGCTGAAGCCTTTCGACTACGAAGAAATCTTTGCACCTAAAACCGCCAAAGAGCTTGCCAAGCTTGCAGGTGTTGATGCCCCTGTCGGCTCTGATTCTGAGGATGAAGAGGAAGAGGACGAGTTTGATGATGCAGAGGACACGGAAGATGAAGAGTCTGAAGATGAGGATGAAGATGAGTCGGATGACGACGACGATGACGCTGACTCAGATGATGACGACGATGACGATGACGATGACGATGCTGATTCGGATGAAGATGAAGAGGACGAAGATGAAGAATCCGAAGAAGATGAGGACATAGACATCGAGGACGAGGACGAAGAAGAGGAGAAGTCCAAGAAGAGCGACAAGAAAAAGAAGAAAGACAAGGGCAAGGAAAAGTCCAAATCCAAAGAGCCTCCCACGAAGGAGAAGTCCTCTAAAAAAGAGGAAAAGAAGAAGTCCAAAAAGGACAAAAAAGGCAAGAAGGGCAAGTCAGTAGAAGACCTCATGTAAGGAGTGCAATCGCTTGCAAAAGTATAGTAAAATAATAATTGGAACCCACGTTTTTCTGCCACGTTCAGAGGTTGATGATCTTCGAGGCTTGAAGACTGATCTGATGACTGAACGGAAGTACAGTGAGGACATCATAAAGATGTACAGGTTGACTCCTTCTTGGATTGGAGTTCCACTGTATCATTTCCGCAGCGTAGACAATCTCGCCAAAAAGGTAATTGACAAGAGAACACGTGGGACGGATGTGAAGATCACATTCACAAAGGAACTTCGATCTGCTCAAGCTACTGTCGTTGCTCAATTCAAGACTTTGCTGGCTTCGGGGGGAACAGGCTTCTTGCTGCAAGCGCCCCCCGGATTTGGCAAAACAGTCACAATACTGAAGATGCTAAGTTCGATCAACAAAACCACTCTCGTGGTAGTTCCAAGGTCGAATTTGGTATCTCAGTGGGTTAAAAGGATTCGTAAGTTTACTGGCCTTTCTGACAAGGATATTGGCATTGCTCTGGAGCGAAAGTGCGTGTACAAGGGAAAGAAGATCGTTGTGGGCCTTGTCCACTCTCTTGCCCTTGACAGGTTTGGCGATGATTTTAAAAAATACTTTGGATGCATAGTGTTCGATGAAGTTGATCGCTCGGTACCTCCAACGACCTTTGCGCCTGTTGTCCAGATGTTTCCATCGTACTACCGCATAGGTGCAAGTGCCACATTTAAGAGGCAGGATGAGACTGAGGTGGTATTCTACAAGCATATTGGTCAACACCTTCTAAGAGGAAAAGATGAAGGTAGGATGGCTGCTCAAGTTCTCATGTATAACTTCGATGGTAGTTCTGGTAGGGTATGGAGTGGGAGTAGCACGATTAATCGTAGAGGCATGCTCTTGTCCAAGCTTGCCATGAATCCTTTAAGGAATGCTGTGGTTCGTAGGTTCGTGGAATTGATAGTAAACTCGGATAGACGAGTGATAGTCCTGTCTGATAGATCAGAGCAGCTTATTGCGTTACGAGAGGCTTTGCTGTCTCGTTCTGCGGAGAATGGTCTGAAAAGTTCTGACATTGGATTTTATGTACGAAGGCTACCTGTTATACCTCTTCATCGGGAAAAAGGTGCCAAAACGAAGTACAAAGAGGTCTCACAAAAGTATAGGGATACAGTTGCCAGAAATTGTAAGGTCATCCTTGCTACCTATGGAATGATCGCAATAGGCACAGATATTCCAGATGTGGCTGGCATGATCTATGCTACTCCACAAACAGAAACAGAACAATCAAGAGGGAGAATAGAGAGATTCGTAGATGGTAAGAAGCAGCCTGTCTTGGTCGATATTATTGATCGGTTCTACCCTGATGCTCAGAGGTGGGCAACAAAGCGTGAGTTTGAATACAGGGAAAAAGGACTGAAGATCAAGTATGTTCAAGGAGGCGTGTGATGGGACGGAGAAAACAATCTGCTGATGGCTTTAACTACAAGGAATGGTATAAGGCCAATAAGAAACGATTGTCGAAGGAACGAAAAGAGAAGTATGAGTCAGATCACGATCATAGGGCAAAGATTCAGGCTGATGCAAAAGCCTACTATCATGCCACTAATGCAGGTGTTAAGCGTGACAGAAAAACGCTGACTGATGGAAAAACTACGTTTATCACCATTGGCAAGATATCGGAAATGATCAATCGCAAAGTTCAAACTATTAGGGAGTATCATAATACGGCTGTCATTCCAGAGCCTTCTTTTTATGACTCCAGAGGTTGGAGACTGTATACCTTTGAACAGGCGAATTTGATCAAGAAGATTTTTGCCGCGTTTGACAGGAAGGAGATTAAATCTCTTACTGATGTGAGCGAAATCTTGCATGCGAAATGGAAAAAGAGGTGAGTATGTCGGATAAGAAGAATGTAGCACTCGCTGAAAGAGAAGGGTCTATTACGGTAACGACTACTGTTCTCAACGAAACAAAGGAGAAACGTAAGAAGATACAGATTCGCCCTTTTGTCACTAACCCTGCTTCGGTTTCAGTGAAGCTCGGTTCGACAATTCCCACAGGTGATTATAGCAGTGTTCGCATAGACGTTATGATCACTGCACCTTGCTACATTGAAGAGGTGCCAGAGATGTACAAGAAAGTCAAGAAGATGGTTCATGCTCTGCTAAACAAAGAGGTTGATCGGTTGACTGAGGAGGAATAGCATGGCTAAGAAAAAGAAAAAAGAGCCTGAAAAGCCTGTTAACTTAGGCTCATTATTTACCACCCTGAATGCTCAATACGGGGCGCAGACGATGGTACCAGCGTCACAAATCAGGTACGACCCGCCACGTCTCCCGACAGGCATCTTTGCGTTAGACTTTGCTGCTGGAGGAGGCTTGCCTCTTCATGGCTCCACATGTGCGTGGGGGCCAGATCAAGGTGGAAAGTCAAGAATCACGATTGCTGCCATGAGGATAGCTTCTATGATTTGCTGGAGATGCTTTAACCTGTTGGAGACATGCACTTGTCACAAACCAAAGCCCATGAAATCAGTGCTTGTAGACATAGAAGGAACGACTGATGCACAATGGCTCGAAGCCTGTGGAGTTCCGAAGGATTCGTATTACTACATTCTTTGTGATTCAGGTGAGCAGTACGTCAATGTCAGTGAGAGCGTCCTTCGGGCCGATGACTGTGGCCTTCTGGTAGTAGATTCGCTTGCTGCTCTTGTTCCTGAATCTGAGTTTGACGCTCCGATGGAACAGGAGTTTATGGCACTTCAGGCCCGTTTGATAGGCAGGGCTGTGAAGAGAATCAAACAAAGACTCATTCGAGAACGCAAAAAAGATCATGCCTGTACTGTGTTATTCACGAACCAAATGAGGATGAAGGTTGGAGTTTCCTTTGGCGACCCGGAAGTAATGCCCGGAGGCTTCAGCATGAAACATGAATTCTCTTTGTTGGTAAGGATTGCCAAGAAAATGCTGGATAAGAATGGCACCGATGCAAAGTACATCAATGAGGTCTATAACAAGGCAATGGCAAGCAGACATTCTTTTGCGCTTAAAAAGGAGAAGATTGCCACTCTTGCAGGTGCAGGAGAGTTTATCGTTGTGAAAGAATCTATTCCAGAGCTTGAGCTTGAGAAGGGCATGATTGATGACTATGGTTCAGTGCTTAAGTTTGGAAAGGAGCTTGGGATAATCGTTAAGGATGATGCTGCAAAAGTTTGGCGTGTGAATGTGAACGGAAAGAAGATGAAGGCAGCGAAGCAAGATGATCTCAAGCTTTATTGGAAAAAGAACTTTCCAGTGTACCTTGCGACTCAACAGGCCATCATTCAAGCGGCTAAAGGGGCAAGGCATGGAGGTGGTTCATGCCAAATGTAAGATGTGCGGTGTGCAAGCGCTTGCAGAGGCTCCCAAATCAGGATAGAAAATACATACTGGTGTACAGTCGGTTTATCTGCTCATGGCCTTGTGCGTTGAAGTGGATTAAAAAGCAAATACCTCTTGATGGGAAGTACACGCCCCAACAGATGTGGGGAGCTATACCAGTTAATGAAGGTGGGGCATACGCAGATTTCAAATCAGACTTTGAAAGGAAAGTAGCCACTGTCTTTGATCTTGAAGGAATTGATTGGCAGTATGAAAAATGGATGTTTGAGGTTGGGCAGAATGGTCACTATACACCTGACTTCTGGCTTCCAAAGTTCGGCAGTTTTATCGAAGTTAAAGGCATGTGGTGGACTACTCAGCGTAGAAAGTTCGATAAGTTCACAGGCCAATATTCTAAAGTGCCTATCATGCTTTTCAATTGGTTGTTGAAGCCAGAAGTGGACAAGATCATCACGAACTCGGGAGGAGCATCATGGCGGAACAGAAAAATTATATAGTTACAGGTTGTGCAGGCTTCATCGGCTTTCATGT
>Ga0116148_1002038_pt1 | contig 20613 bp, 12 predicted proteins | sample AD_UKC055_MetaG_FD_89786 | JGI IMG/M metagenome (GOLD analysis project Ga0116148, IMG submission 89786) | Active sludge microbial communities of municipal wastewater-treating anaerobic digesters from USA - AD_UKC055_MetaG | ecosystem: Engineered > Bioreactor > Anaerobic > Digestate | place: USA... | reverse complement strand
GCTGACCTGGAAGACCAGGCGGATCACCGCCCAGTCGGTGGAGTCCACGATCGACAGTCCGACGATCGCCACGTCCTGGCTGACCATGAAATCCAGCATTTCCTTGAGTTGCCCGACACGGTTGGCCAGGAAGATGCTGAACTGCACGGCGGTTGGGGCCTTGTAACGCTGCTCGGTCTGGATCGGCAACCGTGTCATGTTCCATTATAAGCGGTCTGGCCTCCCTCGTCCCCGGGTTCTCTCCGTCTGCCAGGCGATAACTGCAAACTTACGCGGTTGACAGATTGCGCAAACTAGTACAGAGAAGCCGGGGCACAGGCAGGACCGCAGGGAATTCCGATGTCTTGGCAACTGCGCCTTCTACAATTGGTTACGGTTCTTACTGTTCCGGGGTAGCGTTCTGGCACGATTGTTGCTTTTTAGTCGGGTATACGATAGAAACGAGAGGCCGATACATGGACTGTACCGTCAAGAAGCTGAACAACAGGATCGGGCGGAGAGCCCGCCCGGGCGGGTGGTTCAGCCGCCAGTGCGGCCGAACGTGGACCGCCAGGCAAAGGAGCCGCGCATGAGCCTTCCTTCAAGATCAGTGGATCGTCACACGGCCCTCACCGTCGGCATGATCGCCATCACGCTGGCGGTCGCCGGCCTCGCGGTCTTGCCTTCCGTGCTGCCCGGGAAACTGGGTTTCCTGAACCGGATCGAGGTCGACACCGACCCGGAGAACATGCTCTCGCCCGACGAGCCGGTCCGGGTGTTTCACGACGAGATGAAGAAGCGGCTGGCCCTGCACGACATGATCGTGGTGGGGGTGGTGAACGAATCTCACCCGGCCGGCGTGTTCAACCCGCAGTCGCTGGCCAAGGTGCAGGCGCTGACCCGCTTCGCCGAGACGCTGCACGGGTCGCAGATCGGCGAGGCCGACGGCGTGGGCGTCATCCGCAAGGACCTGATCGCCCCCGGGACGGTGGACACGATCGAGCCCACGTCGGCCGGGGTGAGTTTCAGTTGGCTCATGCGCGAGCCGCCCGCCACCCAGGCCCAGGCCGATGAGATCCGCCGCCAGGCCATGCGCATCCCCTTCCTTCACGACACGCTGGTCAGCCACGACGGCAAGGCGCTGGCCCTGTATGTTCCCATCAGCCGCAAAGACCTCAGCTACAAGATCTCGCAGCGGCTCCAGGAGGAGATCGACCGGCTGGGCGGGCCCGAGGAGTTTCACATCACGGGACTGCCGGTGGCCGAGGACACTTTCGGCGTCGAGATGTTCATCCAGATGGCCATCTCCGCCCCGGCCGCCATGGCCGTCATCCTGGTGCTCATGCTCCTGTTCTTCCGCAAGCTGGTGGTCGTCATCGCGCCGATGGTGGTGGCCCTGGTCTCGGTGGTGCTGACGATGGGCCTGCTGGTGATCAGCGGGTTCCCGATCCACATCATGTCCAGCATGATCCCGATCTTCATCATGCCCATCGCCGTGCTGGACAGCATCCACATCATCAGCGAGTTCTTCGAGCGATACCAGGCGACCCGCGACCGGCGCACGACGATCATCCATGTCATGGACGAGTTGTGGTCGCCGATGCTCTACACCTCGCTGACCTCGGCGGCGGGCTTTGCCAGCCTGGCCCTCACCCCCATCCCGCCGGTGCAGGTGTTCGGCGCCTTTGTGGCCAGCGGGGTGATGATCGCCTGGATCCTCACCGTCACCTTCGTGCCCGCCTCGGTGATGTTCATCGCGCCGCGGCGCCTGGAGAACTTCGGCGCCCGTCACGTGGACGGCGAGGCGGAGGGCCGCACCTGGCTGGGGCGGTTCCTTCGCGGCGTCGGCGGGGCCACCTACCGCCGGGCCAAGGGGATCCTGGCCGTCACGGCCGTCCTGGCGGCGGTGGCGTTCTACGGCGTCACGCAGATCCAGGTCAACGACAACCCCATCAAGTGGTTCACCCGATCGCACCCCATCCGGGTGGCCGACGAGGTTCTCAACCGGCATTTCGGCGGGACGTACATGGCCTACCTGGCCCTGTCGCCGCAGAAAGAATTCGACGCCAAGGCCCACGCCGGTCAGTTCGCGCAGATGCTGCGGAGCCGCGGGGCCGAATTGGGCGCCGACAACCCCGCCGCGGCCGCGGTGTTCAACGAACTGGCGGAGCTGGCCCCCAAGGGGGCCCAGCAGGCCCTCGAACTGTCCGGCGGGCATCGGACCTTCCCCGTGCGCGACCGCTACTTCCAGATCCTGATGGATCGCGTGGACCGGGCCCGCTCGAACCAGTCCGCCCCGTCGACGCCGGCGCCTGCCCCGAGCGAAGGTCCAGCCGCCCCGGCCGGCCTGCCGGAAGGGCTGGGCGGCGCCGACGTTGCCCCACCGGCCGGGCTGCCCGGCGCCGCGGATTCCCCCGCGCCGCCCGCCGGTCTGCCCGGCGGCGACGTGGCGTTGCCTCCCGGCCTGGGCCAGCCCGCAACGGCGCCGGCGGCCGACGAGTCCGCCGCCCAGCGCCGGCGCGCCTGGGACGCCGCCGCCGACCTGATCTGGAGCGAGAGGCAGAAGGGCGAGATCTTCAAACGCCCCGAGGTGCTGCGCTACATGGACCAGCTCCAGGAGGCGGCCGCCTCCAGCGGCATCGTGGGCAAGAGCAACTCGCTGTCGGACATCGTCAAGACCGTCCATCGCGACTTCCGCGGCGGCGACCCGCAGCACTACGTCGTGCCCGAGCGGAACGACGCCGTCGCCCAGATGCTCATCCAATACCAGTCCAGCCACCGCAAGGACGACCTGTGGCACTTCGTCACGCCGGACTACCGCTCGGCCAGCTCCATCTGGATGCAGCTTCGCAGCGGCGACAACCGCGACATGTCCAAGGTGGTCGCCGCCGTCGACGCCTTCACCGGGCGGACGCCTCCGCCGGCGGACCTGAAGGTCGAATGGTTCGGCCTGACCTACATCAACGTCGTCTGGCAGGAGCGGATGGTCATCGGCATGATGGAAAGCTTCGCGGGCAGCTTCCTGGTCGTGCTGCTGATGATGATCATCATGTTCCGATCGGCCCTGTGGGGGCTGCTGAGCATGATCCCGCTGACGGTGACCATCGCGGCCATCTATGGCGCGATCGGGCTGCTGGGCGTGGACTACGACATGCCGGTGGCCGTCCTGAGCAGCCTGACGCTGGGCCTGGCGGTGGACTTCGCAATCCACTTCCTGGCCCGCAGCCGCGAGCTGCACCGCCGCTTCGGCTCGTGGAAGGATGGGGCCCCGGCGGTGTTCGGCGAGCCCGCGCGGGCCATTGCCCGCAACATCATCGTGATCGCGGCGGGCTTCCTGCCCCTGCTGCTGGCCCCGCTGGTGCCCTACAAGACCGTCGGCGTGCTGCTGGCCACCATCCTGCTGGTCAGCGGGGTGGCCACCCTGATCCTCCTGCCCGCGCTGATCCGCGTGCTGGAACGCTGGCTGTTCAAGCCTCCGGCCAAGGTGGCCTCCGTGCCGTGCAATTGCGGGACCTGCCTGGCCTCCGCGGTCGTCCTGGTGCTGGTGCTGGCGGTCAACTTGTACCAGTTCTTCCGCATTCCCCTGGCCACGCTGACCATCCTGAGCCTGGTGGCCATACCCGTGCTGGCGGTCGGTTGCGGCATGATGTCGCGCCGACGCGCCTGCCAGCTCCAACAGGCCCAGCAGGCCGCCGAAGTCCCCCAAGAGAACGCCAACAATCCCGAGGTGAAACCATGAACCGCATCACACTGTCTGTCGCCGTGTTCGCCGCAGCCGCCTGGCTGACCCTGTCGGTCGGCGTCGCCCTGGCCGCCGACGCCCCGACGGTCGACGAGATCGTCCAGAAGGCCAACTACGTCGCCTACTACCAGGGCGCCGACGGAAAGGCCGACGTCCGCATGAGCATCATGGCCAAGGGCGGCTCGAAACAGAACCGCCGCTTCTCCATCCTGCGGCGCGACCTGGCCGACAAGGACACCCCCGACCCCAAGTTCACAGGCGAGCAGAAGTTCTACGTCTACTTCCACGAGCCGGCCGACGTGAACAAGATGGCCTTTCTGGTCCACAAGCATATGGACAAGGATGACGATCGCTGGCTGTACCTGCCCGCGCTGGACCTGGTCAAGCGGATCGCCTCCAGCGACAAGCGGACCAGCTTCGTCGGGTCGCACTTCTACTACGAGGACGTCAGCGGGCGGAACGTGGACGCCGACACGCACGAGCTGGCCGAGACGACCAAGGACTTCTACGTCCTGAAGAATACGCCCAAGGACGCCAAGAGCGTGGAGTTCGCGTACTACAAGATGTGGATCCACAAGACCACGTTCCTGGTCGTGCAGACCAGCTACTACGACGCCCAGGACAAGGAGTACCGGCGGTACAAGGCGTCGGGCGTCAAGCAGATCGAGGGCTTCTGGACGGTCGTCAAGAGCGAGATGCACGACCTCCGCGACGGCGGGCATACCGTGCTGGAATATGACAGCGTGGACTACAACGTGGGCCTGCCGGATGATATCTTCACCGAGCGCTACCTGCGCCAGGCGCCGATGCAGCACCTGAAGTAGTCAGTAGTCAGTTCTCAGTCCACCGTTTAGCGGGCGAGCTTGCTCGCCTTATAATGGCGGGCGAGCTTGCTCGCCGATCCGCCGCGGAGCGGCGGCGAGTTGCCCGCCGGGTGTAAAGAGGAGACCTTTTCGTGCAGGAACGAAGCATCGCAGGAATCGTCGCCTTGCTGCTTCTGCTGTGGGCGTGCGGGTCGTCCTCCGCTCAGCCCTCGCTGCCCGAAGGCCTGCCCCCGGCCACGCCCCCTCCGGCCAGCCAGCCCGCGACCCAGCCGTCCGGGCCCGCCCTGCCCGAGGGGCTGGGCCCGCCCGGCGACCAGCCCGCGCTGCCCGGGGGCCTGCCGGGGGGCGACCAGCCCTCGCTGCCGGGCGGTCTGCCGGGCGGGGACCAGCCGGCCCTGCCGGGCGGTCTGGCGGCCAGCCAGCCCGCGACGCGACCGGCCACCCAGCCGGCCAAGACGTTCCTTCAGAGCGTCAAGGACATGGGCCTCACCGGCTTCTGGGAGACCCGCGGCGGCGTCCGCACGCAGCATCCGGCCGGGCAGAGGCAGGCGTCCCTGGGCGAGACGCGCTTCCAGCTCGACTGGGAGAAGCACTTCAAGGGCGATTGGACGGCGCACGTGGTGGCCGACTTTCTCTACGACGCGGTCGACGAGCATCACACGGTGGACCTGGAGCGAGGGCGGGGCTGGCTCGACCTGCGCCAGGCCAACGTCTCCTTCCGCCCGCTCAAGTGGCTGGACGTGCGGGCGGGCAGGCAGATCCTGACCTGGGGCACGGGCGACCTGCTGTTCATCAACGACCTGTTCCCCAAGGACTTCGTCTCGTTCTTCCTGGGCCGCGACGAGGAGTACCTCAAGGTCCCCTCCGACGCGATCAAGCTCAGCGCGTACAGCGACCTGGCCAACCTGGACGTGGTCTACACGCCGCGGTTCGATCCGGACCGGTTCATCTCGGGGCGGCGGCTGAGCTTCTTCAACCCGCTGGCCGGCCGGGTGGTCGGGCGCGAGCAGACGCTCAGCAGCGAGATCCCCGCCCGCTGGTTCCAGAACGACGAGTGGGCCGCCCGCCTCTACAAAACGATCGAGGGCTACGAGCTGGCCGCGTACGGCTACTGGGGCTATTGGAAGAGCCCGGGGGGCGTCAACCCGTTCCGCGGCGAGGCGATCTTCCCGCGGCTGAACGTATACGGCGGCTCGGCCCGCGGCCCGCTGCTCAAGGGCATCGGCAACGTCGAGCTGGGCTACTACGACAGCCGCAACGACCGCCACGGGAACAACCCGTTCATCAACAACAGCCAGTTCCGCATCCTGGGCGGCTACGAGCAGGACCTGCCCCAGATCGCCACCGACCTGACGGTGAGCATGCAATACGAGCTGGACGTGACGGCCCATCACTCGCGGCTGGTGCGGGCCCTGCCGCCCGGCGCGCCCGAGCCGGACGAGCTGCGCCACGTGCTGACGTGGCGGGTGACCAAGAAGCTGCTCAACCAGAACCTCACGGTGGGGTTGTTCGTCTTTTACAGTCCCAGCGACGGCGACGCGTACTTCCGCCCGAAGGTCCATTACAAGATCGACGACCAGTGGTCGGTCGAGGTCGGCGGGAACGTGTTCGTCGGGCGCGAGAACTATACGCTCTTCGGCCAGTTCGAGCGCGACAGCAACGTCTACACGGCGCTGAGATACGGTTTCTGAGGGCTTTCGACCTGCCCGCGGCCGGCCGGCTGCAAATCGACAATACATCTTCCCCGCGCTTGGCCCGGCGTGTATCCTTGTCGCTCAAGGAGAACGCCAATGTCCAAACCGGTGACCGTTCTGATCGTGGGGGCGGGTTCTCGCGGGTCCATCTACGCCGACTGGATGGACAAGGTCTGCGTGCCGGCCAAGGTCGTCGGGGTGGCCGAGCCGCGGGCGGAGCGGCGCGAGTTGCTGGCGCGCCAGCATGGCCTGGCCGCGGAGAACGTGTTCGACCGCTGGGACGCCCCGCTGGAGCGGGCGGGCAAGATCGCCGACGCGGTCATCATCACCACGCCCGACCACCTGCACGTCGAGCCGGCCTGCGCGTACGCCGAGCGCGGCTACCACATGATCCTGGAAAAGCCCATGGCCCCGACGGCGGAGGGCTGCCGCCAGGTCGCCGCCGCCGTCCGCAAGGCGGGCGTGATGAGTTGCATCGGGCACGTGCTCCGCTACGCGCCGTACACCCGCAAGCTCATCGAAGTGCTGCGGGCAGGGGCGATCGGGCAGGTGCTGGACGTGCAGCACCTCGAACCGGTGGGCTACTGGCACCAGGCCCATTCGTTCGTCCGCGGCAACTGGGGCAACCAGTCGCGGTCGTCGTTCATGCTGCTGTCCAAGAGCTGCCACGACCTGGACTGGCTGGCCTACGTGGTCGGCTCGCACCCGCGGCGGGTCAGTTCGTTCGGGACGCTCTCGCATTTCAAGGCGGACAACGCCCCGGCCGGCTCGGCCCAGCGATGCCTCGACTGCCCCGCCGACGTCGAGGCCGCCTGCCCGTACTCGGCCAAGCGGGTCTACTTCGCCATGCTCGAGCGAGGCGTGAAGGGCTGGCCGCTGGACGTGCTGACCACCGACCTGACGCCCGCGGGCCTGGAGCGGGCGCTCCGCGAGACGCCGTACGGCCAGTGCGCCTACCGCTGCGACAACGACGTGGTGGACCACCAGGTGGTCAACATCGAGTTCGACGGCGCCCAGACGGGCGTGTTCACCATGACCGCCTTCTCGCGGGCGAACATGTTCCGCCAGACGCGGATCTTCGGCACGCGAGGCGAGATCTTCACCGACGGCAAGCGGGTGGAGGTGTACGACTTCGTGACCGAGAAGGTGACGACGTACGAGGTGGCCGGGCTGGAGGGCAGCCAGCAGCACGCCGGCGGCGACCAGGCCCTGTTGGAGGCGTTCCTCGGCGCGGTGGCCAACAACGACCCCGCCCGGATCGTCACCGACGCCGAAGAGACGCTGGCGACGCACCTGGCGGTCTTCGCGGCCGAGCAGGCGCGGCTCGAGGGGCGAGTGGTGGAGATTGAATAGATGAACGAAAGCCCACGGACAGGTCCTTGGGCTTTACCTCGGCAGGAGAAAGGGACACAAGATGCTGCGAATGACAATGACCGTGTTGTGTGCGCTGGGACTCTTGAGCGGGGCCTTGGTGGCCGAGGACAACTGCCTGACGGCCGAGCAGAAGGCCCAGGGCTGGAAGAGCCTCTTTGACGGCAAGACGCTGAAGGGCTGGTCGGTCAAGAGCGGGACGGCCACCTACAAGGTGGACGAGGGCTCGATCCTGGGCACGACCACGCCGGGCAGCCCGAACACGTTCCTGGTGACCGACGAGACCTTCCGCGACTTCGAGCTGACCTTCGAGGTCAAGCTGGACAGCCCCCAGCTCAACAGCGGCGTGCAGATCCGCTCGAAGCTCAAGGGCGACAAGTTCGGCGGGCGGGTGTACGGCCCGCAGGTGGAGATCGAGAACGGCCCGGGTCAGTCGGGCTACATTTACGGCGAGGCGGCCGGGGGGTGGCAGTCGCCCGAGCCCAAGAGCAAGGACCCCAAGGTCAACCGGCACGACTACTTCAAGAACGGCCAATGGAACCAGTACCGCGTGCTGGCCGTCGGACGGAAGATCCAGACCTGGATCAACGGCCAGGCGGTCGCCGACCTCACCTACGACGAGAAGCTCTACAACGACAATCCCGAGGGCGTGATCGGCCTGCAGGTCCACGGCGTGGGCGACAAGGGGCCCTTCAGCGTCCGCTGGAAGAACATTTACATCAAGCCGGTGGAAGAGAAGAAGTAGAGTCGTGACAACCAGCGAAGAGGCAGTCACCATGCGAAAATCCATCGTCCTGCTGACAGTCGCGGCATCTTTCGCCGCCGTCGCCTCGGCGGCCGATCGGCCGCCGAACATCGTCATCATCTTCGCCGACGACATGGGCTACGGCGACCTGGGGTGCTACGGGCACCCGTCGATCCGCACGCCGAACCTGGACCGGATGGCCTCCCAGGGGATGCGGTTCACCGACTTCTACTGCGGCGCCAGCGTGTGCACGCCCAGCCGGGCGGCGCTGATGACCGGGCGCTACGCCCCGCGCTGCGGGATGGCCAGCGACAAGCGCCGCGTCCTGTTCCCCACCTCCAAGGGCGGGCTCCAGGCCGACGAGGTCACCATCGCCGAGATCCTGAAGAAGCAGGGATACGCCACTCACGCCATCGGCAAGTGGCACCTGGGGCATCTGCCCCAGTACCTGCCCACGTCCCACGGGTTCGACACGTACTTCGGCATCCCGTACTCCAACGACATGGACCGGCTGGCCGCCAAGGGCCCCAAGGGCAGGGCGGCGTTCCTGGAGCCCAGGGTGGAGTACTGGAACTGCCCGCTGATGCGCGGCACGGAAGTGGTCGAGCGGCCGGCCGAGCAGACCACCATCACCCGCCGCTACACCGAAGAGGCCGTCAAGTTCATCAAGCAGGACAAGGGCCGCCCGTTCTTCATCTACCTGGCCCACAACCTGCCCCACGTGCCGCTGTTCCGCCACAAGGAGTTCGAGGGGCGCAGCCTCCGCGGACTCTACGGCGACGTGATCGAGGAGATCGACTGGTCGGTGGGGCAGGTGCTGGAGGCGATCCGCGAACAGGGCCTGGAGAAGGACACGGTCGTCTGGTTCACCAGCGACAACGGCCCGTGGCTGATCTTCAACGATCACGGCGGGTCGGCAGGCCCGCTGTTCGAGGGCAAGGGCTGCTCGTGGGAAGGCGGCCAGCGGGTGCCCGGCATCGCGTGGGGGCCGGGGCGCATCCCCGCCGGGCGGATCACCTCCGAACTGGCCTCGACGCTGGACTTCCTGCCGACCGCGGCCGCCCTGGCCGGGGCCAAGCCGCCGACAGACCGCACGCTCGACGGGTACGACCTTACGGCCTTCATCACGGGCAAGACCGACAAGAGCCCGCGCGACCGGTTCTTCTACTATCGCGACGAGGCGATCTACGCCGTCCGCCAGGGGCCCTACAAGGCCCACTTCACCACCCGCTCCGCCTACGGGCCGGACAAGCCCGTCAAGCACGACCCGCCGCTGCTGTTCCACCTGGGCGTGGACCCGGGCGAGAAGTGGAACGTCGCCTCCCAGCACCCCGACGTCGTCGAGCGCCTGATCAAGCTGGCCGGCGAGCAGGACGCGGGGCTCAAGGCCCCGCCCTCGCAGTTGGAGAACGAGAACATCAAGTAGTGAGAACCCCCGAGCGGCCTTCGCCAGGGCGTCGGCCGGGTCGCAGGCCCGAACGCCTGGGCTACTTCTTCTCCGGCTGGTGCAGCATCAGCTTTTCCATCGTGTCGGCCACGTCGCGGTACTCGACGCCGTCGGCCAGGGCGGAGACGTACTGGTGCAGGGGGTTGTTGGGTTTCTCGTGCCACTGGTGCGTGCCGTTTGGGAAGACGTGGTTGTAGCCCTCGGTGACGAGCTTCCACGGCTTGCCGGGCCCGCGGGCGGCGACCATGACGGCGATCTGGTCGGCGCTGTGTCGCGGTTTGACCTGCCCGCCGAAGTACAGTTCGTAGACGCGGCGCACGGGGTTGGTTGCGGGCAGGCCGGCCAGGGCCTTGCCGGTGGCGAGCTTCTCGGCGAACTCCTGCCCGCCGGTGAAGGTGATGAGGGTGGGCCAGCCGGCGATGGCCTTGACGGTGGACTCGGGGTCGACCTTGAAGTTGCCCCAGTGTCCCGGGTCCAGGTCGTGGGGATATCGCGTGCCCATGCAGACCCACTGCTTGACCTTCCGCTTGACCAGGGCGGGACCGTCCAGATCGCTGATGTCGTCGCCCTTTGACTCCAGCAGGTAGCGGAGGTTGGTCAGGTCGCCGACGGTGACGATGACTACGCTGTTGTCCTTCTGGCCGGCCAGCACGCGCCGATAGATGGGCGTGGCGTCGGGGAGTTTCTCGCCGTAGGGCAGGTCGTGGGGGAACTCCTGGGCGATCTGCCTGGCGTAGCGGGACCGCTGCTGGGGGAACTTGGGCCCCTGTTTGGGGATGCCCACGGGCAGGTCGCCCCGGCCGAAGTACGTGTTGATCGCGTCGACGCAGACGGCGGACCACTCGTACTTGGACGAGACCGGAGTGGCGAGGATCTCGATCTCGCCCGCGTCGGCCAGCGCGTGCACGACGGCCAGGGCGGCGGCATCGTCGCAGTCGCTGTCCATGTCGGTGTCGAAGATGAGCTTGACCGGTTCGGCCGCCGACAGGGCTGGCGCAAGCGAGAGCACCAATGCCGCACAGACGCATAGGCCCAGCGAACGGGCGAAAAGGGCTCGCCTGATCTTGCGCCCGACAGACGCCGACGTCGCAACGAAACGGCTCTTCACATCAAGCTCCTTTGTGTCCGATTCACGGCCCGGACGGACTACCGCTTGTCCAGCGAGGAATTGAGCGTGACTGTCTGGCCCTTGGGGATCGTCAACTCCACGGTCTTGTCGCCGTAATGCACCTTGCAGGGCTTGCCCAGCAGCGAGGTGATGGCCGCCTCGGTCAGCTTTCCGTCCTTCCAGGTCATCGCGACGACGAACCCGCCGCGCCCGCGGAGGCCCTTGACGCTGCCGGCGGGCCAGGCCTTGGGCAGGGCCGGCAGCAGCCGCAATTCGCCCTGGCGGACCGGGTGGACGGTGACGGCGTGGCTTTGCAGGAGCATCTCCGTCACTCCGCTGCAGCCGCCGAAGTTCCCGTCGATCTGGAAGGGCGGGCACAGGTCGAACATGTCCGGGCCCGTGCTCTGCGTGATCAGCTCGCGATACATCTTGAAGGCGTGGTCGCCTTCGCCCAGGCGAGCCCAGAGGTTGATCTTCCAGGCTTTGGACCAGCCCGTCCCGCCGTCGCCGCGGACCTGGAGCGACTTGCGGGCGGCGGCCAGCAGGTCGGGCGTGGCCGTCGTGATCTGGTTGCTGGGGAACAGGGCGTACAGGTGCGAGACGTGACGGTGGTGGATCTCCGGGGCCTTCATGTCCCAGTCGTCCAGCCATTCCTGGAGCTGGCCCGCCTGCCCCACCTGGTGGGGCTGGAGGCGGTCGCGGGCGGCCTTGACCCGCGCGACGAACGACGCGTCGCCGCCCGCGACGATCGGCGCCGACTCGATGCACGCGTCGAACAGGTCGCGGATGATCTGGGAGTCCATCGCCGGCCCCGCGCAGACACTGGCCCTGAAGGGGTGCTGGTTTTCCGGCGACAGCGAGGGGCACGTGACCAGCAGCTTCTTCGTCGGGTGCTCGACGAGGCTGTCCAGGAAGAACTCCGCCGCCCCCTTCATGAGGGGATAGGCCTTCTTCAGGAAGGCGTCGTCTCCGGTGAAGAGGTAATGCTCCCACAGGTGCCTGCACAGCCAGGCGCCGCCTGTGGGCCAGAAGCCCCACGTCGCCCCGTCGATGGGAGCGGTGGCCCGCCAGATGTCGAAGTTGTGGTGACAGACCCATCCGCCCGCGCCCCAGTTGGTGCGGGCGGTCTTCGCCCCGGGCTCGCTCAGTTCGCTCACCGCCCGCAGCAGCGGCTCGTGGCACTCGGACAGGTTGGTCGGCTCGGCCGGCCAGTAGTTCATCTCTGTGTTGATGTTGATGGTGTACTTGCTGTCCCAGGGCGGACGGGTGGACTCGTTCCATTTGCCCTGGAGGTTGGCGGGCTGGCTGCCCGGGCGGCTGCCGGAGATCAGCAGGTATCGCCCGAACTGGAAATACAGGACGGCCAGATGCGGGTCGGCCTCGCTGAAGGCCTTGATCCGCTTGTCGGTGGGCGTGTCGAGGGCTGCGGGGCTGGAGCCCAGGTCCAGTTCGACGCGGTCCATGAGCTTGCGGTGGGCGGCGACGTGGTCGGCCAGGATGCGGGCGAAGGGCTTGGAGCCCACGTCGGAGATGCACTTTCGGGCGCGGGCGGCCTGGTCGGCGGAGACGTCCTTCCAGTTGACGTAGTTGGTGGCGGCGGCCAGCAGGAGGGTGGCCGAGTCGGCCCCGCGGACGACGAGCTTGTCCTTGTCGGCCTGGAGCGTGCCGCCATCGATGGTCACGCGGAGCCGAGCCTGGGCCTTAAGCACGCCCTTGACCTTCTGACAGTCGGGCCCGCTGGCCGACAGGACAAGTTGGTTGTCGCCTTCGGCGCCCAGCGAGAAATCCGCCTGCGGGCTGGTCATCGTTGCGGCGAAGTCGAGCTTGCCGCCCTTGTCCGCGGTCAGGCGGACGACGATCACCTCGTCGACGGGGCTGGCGAAGACCTGGCGCCGGAAGGTGATATCGCCCACCCGGTAGCTCACCGATGTGACGCCCGTTCGGAGGTTCAACTCGCGGCGGTAGGCTGTTGCCTTCTCGTGGCCGGGAAGGCTGAGCTTCAGGTCGCCCACGGGCTGGTAGGGCATCTGGCGGATCGGTCGGGCCATCATCCGCCGATTGATCAGGGTGTGCGCATCGCGGTATTTGCCTTCGAAGATGAGCTTGCGGGCCTCCGGCAGGGCCGCCAGTGCGTCGGCGTGGCTGGGGTCGTACGGCCCGGCCGCCCAGAACGTATCCTCGTTGAACTGGATCCGCTCGTCGGCGGTCTTGCCGAACACCATGGCGGCCAGGCGTCCGTTGCCGATGGGCAGGGCCTCGATCCACTGATTGGCCGGCGCGGGATACCACAACACCAGCGGGACGTCCTGGGACGGAGCGGGGGTGGACAGAGCCAGAACGGCGAGTACGGTCAGAGACATCAGCAGGCGATGGGCCATGGGGTTCTCCTTCTGGTCATGCGACGCGCCAGGATTCTACCGCCTGGGCGGCCGCCCTGCAAAATGCGCGCCCGGCAAAGAGAAGGGAGAAGCGCAGCACGAGAGTCGGACGATGCGCCGGCTGCAACCGGCTCCGGCGGGTCACTTAGCCACGATCTCGAACGGCAGGGCGGGGAGCATGCCCATGGGCGTCTGGCGGAGGGTGGTCTTCTTCTTGGCCGAGCTTTCCTGCTTGCCCGCATAGGCGTTGAGGATGAGGTTGCCCTTGAGCCCGGGCTTGAGCTTGCCCGCGTCGCACTCGAAGACCACCTCGGTCTCGTTTCGCCGGGGCGTCTGGTCCTTGATGCTCAGCCCGTCGGGGGGCTCGTCCAGTTGCAGGCGGACCTGGTCGAACGACACGTCCGAGACGACGGCGACGCGGAGCTTGCCGGTCCCGCCGGCGGGGATCTTCACGGGCAGGTCGCTGAGGTAGCGGGCGGTGGTGTTGCCGGGGTCGCGCCCGGAGACCAGCACCTTGAACTCGCTGACGGGGACGACGTGATGGTAGATGAAGGCCTGGAGCATGTCCTCGGCCGGCTCGACGGTTCGGACGACCTCCTGCCCTCCGAGGGTGGATCGCCCCACCAGGGAGAGGCTGATGGCCTCCTTGGTGTTGATGGGCGGGGCGGCCAGGGTGAGGCGGACGCGGTCCTGGCCGTCGGGGACGCGGGCGGCGTGCAGGCGGAATCCCGGCGGGGCGTCCTTGAGCGACAGGTCGATGGGCCCGGTGAAGCCGTCCTTGCGCAGGGCGAACACCTCCAGGGCGACGGTTCCCCCGCCGCGGACGTTGAGGCTGGAGGGCACGATCCGCAGGTCGAAGTCCATCTGCGGCTCGCTCAGGCGCAGTCGGTAGGCGTACTCGGTCCCGCCGGCCTTCTGCGTGTCGCCCAGGTGGACGTAGTAGTCCCCGTCGGCCGGCAGCTTCACCTGCACCAGCGAGTCGGCGTGGTGGGTGACCAGGCCGGCGCCCTTGTCCTCGTGGTCGTCGTTGAGGGCGATCTGCTTTCCGGCGGCGTCGGTGACGCGGAGGACCGAATCCAGGGGCGACTGGAGCCGGCGGGCGCGGACGTCGGCGATGAGGGTCTGTCCCGCCTTGCCGCGGATGCGGAAGACGTCCCAGTCGCCGCTCTTGTCGATCCGCCCGTTGACGATCATGGGCATCGCGATGTCCTGGGCGGTCTTGGCGTCGTCGTTGGGCTCTCGCTCGAGGCACTCGGGGAGCGCGTCGACGGCGAAGGGCAGGCGGTTGGAGAACGACTCGGTGCTGGAGACCGACTCGGCCCGGCGGTCCAGGGCGGCGTCGATGAGCAGGTCCAGCCGGCGCTCGGAGAGCACCGCGTGCTGCTTTCGGACGAAGACGGGGAAGACGCCCGGCTCGGGGAACTTGAGCGAGAGAACATCGGAGGGCAGGTTCCAGCCGGTGAGCTGGACGCGGTTTCCGGCGCCGGCCCGTCCGCCGAGGGGGAAGATCTGCTTGACGTAGGGCAGCTCGCCGGCGGCGATGCGGTAGACGAAGTCCTCGCGTCCGCGGAAGAGGGCGTCGCGGATCTCGACGACGTACGTGCCGTCCGCGGGGGGCTCGAAGTAGAGCACCGGGTCGGGGTGGAAGCGGAAGTCGTCGGCGTAGAGCAGTTCCTTGCCGTCGGCGTCGTAGATGGCCATGACGGCCTGGAACCAGCCGGGCACCGCGTCGGGCAGGTACGGGACCAGGTCGCGGGCGCTGGCGGCGAAGACGAGCTTCTGTCCCTTCTTGGCGGTAAAGCGGTAGCGGTCGATCTCGCCGGGGAGGACCTGCCCGTTGATGATGGCGGGCAGGGCCACGTCCATCAGGCTGGGCTTGGGCGCGGGCGTGCGGGAGGGCTTCTCCTTGAACTCGGGAAGCTGGCCCACCCAGAACGGCAGGGGGTTGGTCAGGCCCGAGGGCGTCTCCAGGCGCAGCTCGCGCCGCCCGGTAGGCGCGTCGGGGGCGATGGTCATGCGGAGGGTGACGGTCTCGGCGATGGCGGGCGTGGGGGCGTTCTCCGGCTTGGCGTAGCCGAAGGCGAACGTCTGGATGCCCTTCCCGCTGATGTACACGCTGACGATGCCCGCCAGGCTTCGCCCGCCGATCACCAGCTCCAGCTCGGCGCCCTGGCGGCTGCCCGCCGGGTAGACATAGCCGATCCGGGCGTTCTGCTGGGCGAGCGAGGGAGTGGACGTCAACGCAAACGCCAGTACCAGACCGACAACGGGGATGACCCGATTCATGCGCTTCTCCACAACCAGCTCCACACCATAGGGCCTATGGGACCCACAGGACCTATCAGACGCATAGGGCCTGGGACAGCCGCCACCGGGGCTTACATGATTTCCTTCAGCTTGCCGGCCGTCTTGACGCCGTCGGCTTCGGACGGCTTCATGGGCACGCGCATGCCGCTGGGATGGGGCAGGGCGCCTTCGGGGTCGATGCCGAGCAGTTCGTACATGCTCGCCAGCAGGTCGTATGGGTAGACCGGGCGATCTTTGGGATGCTCGGCCCGCTTGTCGGACTCGCCGACCACGTGCCCGCCCTTGAAGCCGCCGCCGGCGACCAGGGCGCTGAAGCACGCCCCGTAGTGGTGGCGCCCGCCGTCCCACGGCGGCTGCCAGTCGATCTTCGGCGTGCGCCCGAACTCGCCGCAGCACCAGATGATGGTGGACTCCAGCAGCCCGCGCTGGGCCAGTTCCTCCAGCAGCGTGGCCAGGCCGCTGTCGAGTTGGGGCAGCTTGCTCCGCATGGCCTGGAAGTTGCCCTTGTGGGTGTCCCACCCGCCGTAGTTGATGGTGATGTAGGGGAAGCCTTTCTCCACCAGGCGCCGGGCCAGCAGGCACGACTGCCCGAAGGTGTTCCGCCCGTACGCCAGGCGGACTTCGTCCTTCTCCTGATTGAGGTCGAAGACCTTGCCCTCGTCGCCGAGGATCAGGTCGTAGGCCCGTTCGGCGCAGTCCTTCGACAGGGCCAGCGTCGGGTCGTCCTTCATGGAGTTGCTCAGGGTGTTGAGGTTGCCCAGCAGGTCGCGCCGGGCCTCCTGGCGCTCGCGGGTGACGCCCTCGGCCACGATGCCCTCGACGACGAACTGGGCGGCCGCCGGGTTGCCGCCCGTGGCGAACGGCTTGTACTTGGGCCCCAGGAAGCCGGCCTCCGAGAACCGCCCCTGCGGGCGGGTCAGCACGATGTAGGGCGGGATCAGGCCCTTGTAGCCCGCTTCGTAGGCGTTGAACAGCGCGACGATCGCGCCGGCCGACGGGAACACCAGCTTGCCGCCGGGCGGGCGTCCGGTCTGGACGAGGTAGGCGGCCGTCTCGTGCCCGTTGTTGCCGTGGGTCATGGTGCGGATGAGCGAGTAGCGGTGGGCCTGCTTGGCCAGCAGCGGCATCAGCTCGTTGATGCGAATGCCGCTGACGTTGGTCTCGATGGGGCTGGTGAAGGGCCCGGTGTAGTCGCTGCCGGCGTCGGGCTTGGGGTCGAAGGTGTCGTTTTGCGTGGGCCCGCCCCACAGCCAGACCTGGATGACCGACTTGGCTTTGGCCTTGGGCGCCGTCTTGGCGGGCTGGTTGGTGGGCAGATTGGCCATCGCCCGGCCGCCCATCCACACTCCCGCCGCTCCGGCCAGACCCAGGCGAAGCGCCTCACGACGAGACCAATCCGCGCCGTTCATGCCGTTCGTAGCCATCGTTTTCTCCTTTGCCATCGGGCGAGCCGCTCTCAATGCCGGTAGAGGAATTCGTCGGTGTTCATCAGCGCCCAGGCCAGGTCCAGCAGGCCCTGCCGGCCCTGGACCACCTTCGACCTGGAGTACGTCTCGACTGTCTTAATTTCGTCATCCGTGGGCAGCCGGGACAGGAACGTCAGATAAATGTCCCGGATCACGTCCCGGTCGGACTTGTTGGCGTAGATCAAGGACTGGAACTTCTCGGCCTTGAGCTTGTTGAGGATGTGGCTGGAGTTGAGCACGTGCAGCCGCTGCGAAGGGGTGGGACGGTTGGATCGCTCAGACTCCAGTCCGGTGTCTCGGGGCGGGCGCCCGAACATCTCCAGGAACGGGCTGGTCACGCTCCCGTCGGCGAGGTAGATCGTTCGCTGGCTGTCGGGGATGTAGCTGAAGGGCTCGGGCGTCTCGCTCATGTACCGCTCGCCGGTCCCGGTGATCTGGCAGAGGGCGTCGATGAGCACCTCGGCCTCCAGTCGGCGGACCGGGTAATAGGCGAAGTTGGCCAGGGCCCGCTCGCTCCGCACGCGGGGGATGGACGAAAGCTGGTAGGTCTTGGAGTTGAGGATCAGGCGGCAGACGTGCTTGACGTCCCACTTGGCCGAGACCAGCTCCCGGGCCAGGTAGTCCAGCAAGGCCGGGTTGGCGGGCGGGTTGTCGTCGCGGATGTCGTCGCACTCGTGAACGATGCCGCGTCCCTGGAGCCAGAACCAGACGCGGTTGACGATGGCGCGGGAGGCGCAGGGGTTCTGTGCGGACAGCAGCCAGTCGGCGAAGACCTCGCGCGGGTCCTTGCCGTCGGGGAGGGCGATCTTCGTGCCGTCGGGGAACGCCGCCTGGGCCAGCGCCGGGCGGGTGGTGGCCTGGGCGGCCTTGGAGAGGTCGTGAAAGACGATCTCCTCCTTCCACTCCAGGGTGGACTTGTAGCCCACCTGGGAGAAGAAGACGGCCATGCCGTCGAGCTTGTCCTTGGGCCACTTGTCCGCCCGCTGCCCCATGAAGGTGAGGGCGACCAAGCGGGCGAGATTGGCCGGCTCGCGGTCCTGGTTGGCCCGGTAGAAGTTCACCGGGGCCCTGCGGAAGTTGCTGCCGCTGGCGGTGAGCATCTCGCGGACGAACTGGTCGTAGGGGACGTTGTCGGCCAGGCAGGTGCGGATCCAGCGGTGGTAGGCCTGGGCGCCGTTGGGCCAGAGGTTGATGGGGAACTCGCCCTTGACCCGCAGCGCGTCGCACCATCGCAAGGCCCAGTAGTCGGCGTATTCGATGCGTTCCAGGAGGCGGTCGATGAGCTTGGCCCGCTTGGCGGGGTCCTTGTCGTTGAGGAAGGCGGCGGCCTCCTTGGCCGTCGGCAGGGTGCCGACCACGTCCAGGTAGACTCGCCGGAAGAAGACGCCGTCGGAGCATACGCCCGACGGCTGGATATTCAGCTCCTTGAGCCGCCCGAAAACCAGTTCGTCGATCTTGCACTGGGGCGTCAGATCGATCGTGCTCTCGAACGCGCCCGCGCCGGCCGGCGGGGCCTGGCCCGCCAACACACCCACCAGGACCAACATGGAAAACGCGGACGTGGCCATCTATACACCTTGTGCCAATATAGTACCCTATCTGGAGGTTTAACGCAACGGACGGCGAAGATTGTGATACTTTTCAGAAGCAGGGATCTGGGATCAGGGATTGCGTGTCTTCTTGTCTCCTGTTCTCTCGTCCCTATTCCCTATTCCCTATTCCCTAATCCCTAATCCCTAATCCCTAATCTCTGATTCCTCGCCGCTCACTCGTCGGTCGAGCCGCCCAGGGTCATGTTGATTTTGTAGACCGACTGGAGGCGGGAGTGGGCGGTGCTGGCGTGCGAGCTCTTGGGGAACCGCCTGCACACGCTCTGGAAGGCCTTGATGGCATTCTCCTTCTTGCCCGCCTCTTCCCAGGTCATGCCGATCTCCAGGTTGGCCCATGGGGCGTAGCGGTCGTCGCTGGCGATCTGGTTGTACAGGAGGAGGGCCTCGTTGTACTCCTTGAGCCGACGGTGGCACCAGGCCATCACCTGGAGGTTGCTGGGGAAGTTGGTGCACTGGCGGAGCACGCCGATGGCCTCGCGATACTGGCCCGCGTCGCGGTGGGTCGTGCCGATCTCCCACAGCCATTCGGGCGTCTTGGCGGGGGCGATCTTCATCAGTTCGCGGTAGACCTTGATCGCGTCGGGGTACTGCCTGGCCTCGCGGTGGACGCCGGCGATCTCGGCGGTCCACTTGGCCTCGTCGGCGTCTTCGAGGGAGAGGATCTGGCGGTAGGCGGCGATGGCGGCGGGGTACATCTTCCGCTTTCGGCAGCCGCCGGCTACGTGCGCCAGCCCGGCCGCCTTGTCCTTGAACTGGCGGTAGACGGAGCAGGCCTTGTCGAAGCGGTCCCGCGACTCGTGCCAGGCGGCCAGGCGGGCGAGCGTGGCGTCGCTGGCGCCGCAGCGGCGGATGATTTCGTCGTAGACCTCGCCGGTCTGGCGTTCCTGGCGGGCGGAGGCGTGCACGTCAGCCACCGCCTGGAGCACGCGGCGCAGGACCTCCTTGTCCTGGTCCTTCTGCGGCTGGTTGTCTTGCGGGCCCTGCCTGCGGAGCCACGCCGCGGCCCGGTCGGCCAGGCGGTGGGCCTTGGCGAGGGTCTGTTCGTCGCGGCTGAGGTGGGAGACGATCTGGCAGACGTAGTTGGCGACGCGGAGAGTGAGGTCGCCCTTGACGTAGGCGGTCTCCATGGCCCGCACGCCCTCGTCGAAGGCCTCCTGGGCGAAGCACCACTGGGTGTAGCTTTTGGCGGCCCGGCGGCAGAGTTCGGCGGTCGCTTCGCTGCGGTCGACGTCGAAGGTGAGTTTCTTCCAGCACTCCGCCTGGGCCTGCTCGTCCTTCTGGACGCCGGCGATCTCGGCGAGGTCGGACAAGGCGTGGGCGGCGGAGAGGTGTCGCAGGCGGTCGACGTCGTCGGCGGGTTTCTTGCCCAGGGGCGCGTCGCTGAGCAGGGCCTGGTAGGCCTTCTTGGCCTGGTCCAGCCGGCCCATGTCGAGGTAGGTGCGACCGATGTGGTAGCGGGCCTTGGCGGCGTCGGCGGAGTCGGGCCAGTAGTCCAGGACGGTCTGGAAGCCGTCCTTGATGGCGGTGTTGGCCTTGCGGAGATGGACCTGGCACAGGGCCCAGCGGAGCTGGGCGTAGGAGGCCCCTTCGCTCTTCTCGTAGAGGGTGATGTACTTCTCGTACTCGGCGGCGGCGGCCTTCCAGTTCTGCTGCTTGCAGAACTTCTCGGCGATCTGCATCTGGTATCGCTCGACCTCGCGGAGCTTGGACCATCGTTCGAGGGACATTTCGTCCAGCGGTCCGGCGGCGGCGGAAACGCAGAGCGCCAGGAGAACGCCCAGCAGGGAAATACGGGGTCCGTCCCCGAATGTCATTGATGAACCTTTTGCGACTCCAGCCATTTGGCGTACTCCGCGTGCGCGTAGAAGATCACGTTGGTGCCCAACTGGTAGCAGAGTTCCCAGATCTCGCTCTTCACGCCGGCGTGCCCGTCGCACCAGGC
>Ga0116148_1002037_pt1 | contig 20614 bp, 17 predicted proteins | sample AD_UKC055_MetaG_FD_89786 | JGI IMG/M metagenome (GOLD analysis project Ga0116148, IMG submission 89786) | Active sludge microbial communities of municipal wastewater-treating anaerobic digesters from USA - AD_UKC055_MetaG | ecosystem: Engineered > Bioreactor > Anaerobic > Digestate | place: USA... | reverse complement strand
GCAGGCGACCTTATGGGTGTTCAGGGAACAGGATTTATGAATATTGCAAAAAAAATGTACGGCGTGCAGGGTTCTGGTTTTGCAAATATTGCAACTGATATGAAAGGAGTTCAAGCGACCGGTTTCCTTAATGTGGCAAGCGGAAAATCAAAAGGTGCCCAAGTTTCAGGTTTCTTGAATATTGCAGATGAAATTGATGGTGCACAGATCGGTATAATAAACATTGCTAATAAAAACAGCGGTGCTGCGATCGGTATTCTCAACTTTATTAAAGACGGAATTATGTCTCCCGGCGTTTACTGGGAAAAGGGTAATAACCTTATGTTCCAGTATCAAGGCGGTACCGATAATTTTTATACAACTTTTATTGCCGGTCTACCTCTGTCTTCTGTTAAGAATTACTATATTACCGGTGCAGGCGTGGGTGTGCGCTTTAGCAACGAGAGCAAGTTTTCGATGGATGTTGAGGCACTGTATAAGTTTGTCCATGCAATTGAATACAATCTTTATTCTATTGAAGAGTCAAGTAGTTGGGAAGACCATATTCCAAGCGTGAGAGTTAGTTTTAACTTATCAATGTTTAATCACCTGTCTGCTTTTATTGCACTGTCCGGCGATATTATGGTGCCTTCCTGGAACAAAAAAGCTTTTACCTACTGGGATCATGGAAGCCCCTTTGGTTCAAGCGGCAGTTCCTTTGCGGTATATCCTGCAATTTCTGCCGGTATAAAATTCTAGAACCGGCTTGTATAACCCTGTATAAATTATATACATCATAAAATCGATGTGCTATAATTTATGCAGGGTTATTTTTTTTAAAGGAGATAGGGCATTTATATGAAAAAGACTAGACATGGTGTTTTTTTTATTATTTTTGTACTTTTCCTTACTTCCTGCTCCGAATTCATTCCTTTTCAGGATTTAAATACCTTAAATGAACAGTATACAACCTCCGCTTCTATAGATTCTCATCAGTTAACTTCATTCTCTGCAGCAGACAAAAGCGGAACTGTGTGTATTCCTTCTCAAGTACCGGCAACGGTCCGGTTTTCCATCATAAATCTGTATCCTCATGTGCTGACTATGACTCCTGCTACTTCGTCGGTATGTACTGCCGGACCTGTCATGTCTCATGTAGGTGATGATTTGTCTCTGGCAGAGCTTGCCTTTACCCTTGATTCTTCGGAAGAACTTAAAACTGTAGATTTTACAATTTCTGTTCAGTCGGCTGACGGGCTCCGTTCTTTCGGGACGTATAATGTTTCTTACTTTTGTAATTCTATGCCTTCTGAGGCCTCTTTGCTTGGAAAAGCGTTTTCTCCGGAACTTAATTCCTGCGTTTTTTACGGTGTATTACCTTCCGGTCCTGCTGATATTGATATTACCGATGCGGAAATAACCTATTACAAGGCAGGAACTACAACACTATCCGGAACTGTTACAATTAACCCTTTCGAAGAAACGTATAATCAGAGACCGGCAGGGCTTCCTGAGTCTTTTATTCATTCTGCTTTATCTTTCTACTATTATATTAAAGATTCTGCAGAAGATTATGACTGGGGAATAACACTCATAGATTCAGCCGGGCTGCGTTCTGCTGCGGTGTATACTACTCCTTTGCTTCTTTCTGTACTGCCGGCCGTTACTGCCAGCGAGGAAACCGGAACATATTACATTGATGACCCTGCCTCAGGGTTTGCTGTAGACTTTACATCATCCTCCGAAGATTCAAAAATTGAGTACCGTACAAAAATGGCGGGAGATGAATACGGGAACTGGGTGTCAGCAGATGACTCTGTTTATGCTCACAATTTTCCTGTTGGTGTTACCAGTATTCAGCTTAGAGCATATAAACAGCTGTATCCTTATTCTCCTGTCGCTGAGTTTACATATACTGTAATTCCCAATAATATCGTTGGTTTTACCATTCCGGATATTGCCGATACTGACCTTGAAATAACTATTTCTGCCCAAAATCCTGCAGATGACAGTCTTATTACCGCAACCAACGGATCGTATGAAATACCTTCAAGCGATGACGGTATTAGAATTACAGCTTCTGTTTCTCCTGTCGGGACGTACACCTATACCTGGACTCTTTTCAATTCAGACGGTACTGTAAATCCTGCAGCACCGGTTGTGACAGACAATGCTGCTGTATATACCGGCCTCCCAAGCGGGTTTTACAGCCTCATCGTTATTGCAGAAGATGCTGACGGAAATGCCGGTATGGAGTTTATTCCACTGTATACTTCTTACTAAAAAAGACTTCTAGACTATGAACCAAAACTGTGGTAGTTTAAAAGCGTGAGCAGTTTAACAAAGTATCAGATAAGTACCGGGCGGCGGTTATACAATTTTTTTAATGCATGCAACTCGTTTTCCTTTGCATTAGTCACCGGCAATGTTCTTGTCCTGTACGCTATGTATCTTGAAGCAAGCTCTGTTATTATAGGCCTCATAAGCGCCTTTGGTTTTCTTTCTCATTTTGCAATACCTGTCGGAAGGCTTCTCGCAAAAAAAATCCATTTTATGAAGGTCTATGCCGATTCCTGGCTGTGGAGAAATCTTTCTCTTATTTTGATGCTTCCAATACCAGTACTGGTTCTCGCAGGTATTCCGCGTGCGGGTCTTTTTCTCATTTTACTAAGCGCACTATTGTTTAATTTTTTTAGGGGTATTGGTCTTGTGGCTAATAATCCGGTGCTCTCTGAGCTGGCTCCAGGGAGGGACCGGGGCAGCTATCTGGTACGATTATCGTTAATTAATAACAGTGCCGGCCTGCTTGCAGGTCTTTTACTCACTGCAGCTCTTGGTGTTCTGCCTTCCTTGTACGTATTCAGCGGTGCAATTCTCGCAGGAACTATTGCGGGCTTTATAGCATCCTTTATTCTTTACAAGATGCCTAAGTCGAAAGCCTCTGTAGATGCTTCCGGCGGGAATTTTTCAAAGAACTTTGGTATTGCTTTTGCCGATAAAAATTTCCGCACCTTCTTACTCGCTTTCTGTTTAATAGGATTCGGTGTGGGAATGATACGACCCTTTATAATTGTGTACTGCAGGCAGGTGTATGAACAAAAAGACAGTGTCATAAGTTTAATATCCTTTTTTTCAACATTCGGCGCTTTGGCAATGGGCTTGGTTACAAGGCTTTTTATTGACAGAGTTGGTGCAAAACCAATGTACCTCATTTTTTCAGGAATCAGTGTTCTCAGTCTCATTCCTGCTCTTATTGCTCCTTCGTTCGGGTTTGTTTTTCTTACTATTATCTTTTTATGTTTTGTCGGATTTATTACTAATTTTGGTTTTTCTGGTGAAGAAAATGCTGCTCAGATTTATTTTTTCGGTATTGTTCCCCCAAATGCTGTAATGGATTTGAGTATTGTCTACTTTTTTATTCTTGGAGCAACCGGGGCAGCCGGATCATTGTTCGGCGGTGTTGTGCTTGAGTTTTTTTCAGAACTGCAGCTGCCGCCTGTAACATCCTACCGGCTCTATTTTTTCTGCCAGATAATTCTTATTGTTGTCTCAATAGTGTATCAGCTTAGATTAAAAACTATGGGCAGTTATTCTTTGCGTAAGACGCTTCCTTTGTTTTTTTCGATTAGAGATATAAAAGCACTCGGTCTCTTGTGCAAGCTCGATAAAAGCGGCGATCTTGATAATCAGCAAAAGCTTCTTTGCGAACTTAAGCAGACAAGCAGTTCTGTCGCCCTTGCAGATATTGTAGAACTGCTTTCATCGCCGAGCTTTTCCGTGAGGTATGAAGCCTTAAGCAGTCTTGAAACTGTTCCACGGCTGGATGTGCAGTCTATAAGCGCCTTAATTTTGGAACTTGAGCGGGGCTTATTTACAACCGCTGCTAAGGCTGCTTTTATTCTTGGAAAATTTAAAGTTACCGAAGCCCGGAAGGCCTTGTATAAGGCTCTTGAATCGAAGGATTATCAGCTCTCCGGAGAGGCAATGATAGCGCTTGCTAAGATGAATGATGAAAGGGGGCAAATAGCTGCAGGCGATGTTCTTAGAACAACGAATAATCCTCAAATTCTCTTATCCGGCATTCGTGCTATGACAATGTATAAAAATCCTTCGTCTCTTTCTATTCTGCAGGATGTACTGTCGCGCAATATTGATTTTGACATTATTAATCATGAAATTATGCTTTCTCTAGCAGAGATTATGGGTATGAGTTCTTTGTTTTATAAACCCTATTCCCGCTACATAACCGACCCTTCTCTGGCCCTTCAGCTCATAACGGATCTCTTTGATGAGGCTGCTGCAAAAAATAAATTGAAAAACGCTGCGCTTCCGGATCAAATAAGCCTCTTTATGGAAAGCCCTGAATCCTATGAGGCCTTTGTCGATAATGTTCGTTTTTATGCAAAGCAATATAAAGCAGGAATTCTTTCGGGTATGCTTATAAGCAGCATAATTGACACCGATCTCATAAAACATCATTGTTTTAGATTCTTCTTGTGTTTTTGGGTTATAAGTCTGCTCATAAATAGAAAACTATTGCTCCGTTAGTAAAAAATATGGTATGCTTTTAGCTATGAAAGCTGTTAAAGGTATTACATTTTTTTGCGTCTTTCTTCTGGCACATATTTTTATTTCCTGCTCAAACCTTATGGGTTACGGAGTTATACTCTGGTCTATACCTGAAGAAAATCTATACGACGGAGATATTGTTCCTGTATACATCAAATCTAATATTAATGAGGTCTATGTAATTGGAATCCCCGGAACTGATCGTAAAATAGAACTTCCTTTATGGCAAATAACCGATCCTGTTTCTAAAAAGGATGCTGAGAAAAATGCTCTCCGTTTTCAAGAATATAAGGGTGTATATGCATTGGTAAAAGAAGACGGCTTAATTGTACGTAATGAACCAACAAATACTGGCCGGCAGATATATAGACTTAAACAGGATGAAATAATCAAGGTCTTATATAAGGGAAAGGGTGCCCCCGTTGCAAATTTTGAAGGCGACTGGCTTCGCGTAATCATGCAGGATGGCACCATTGGCTGGCGTTTTTCATATAATCTAACACTCTTTAATGAATCGGAAGGTATAAAAGGGAATACAGTTGTAGAAGAAGTAGATGAGGTGCTTGAATCGGTTCTAAAAACACGATGGTATCCTGAGTCGTATCAAACAATGATTAGAAACAATACAATTGATATAGAGGCTATGAATCCTTCTCATGGTTTTATAACAGGTGCTCAGTCAAAGATAACAGAATTAATTATGCCCTCCTTTTCTTTATCATATTCGTATGAAGGTGTACAAAAAATAGATAAAAATGTATATGAGTTTATTAATACTCCTCTTACCATGACAATTAAAAATGCATCTGCTGTTGTCATTCAATATAAGGATAGTTCGGGCAAGCTTTATTCCTATTCATTTACTGCATTAGCAGATAATCCCGCAGACCTTATATCAGCTGAAAAATCCAGAAGGCAGGTTTTGTTTAATGCATTGCTTTCATCCGGTCCAAGTTATTCAAGCTCAAATTACGGGGTTCTGCAGTTTATTGAAGGAAATTCCTTCCTGTGGACCGGCTACAGTCTTCTGTCCCCCTCTGTTATACCCTCCGGTGCCGGAAGCAGGGGAAAAGTCGAACTTAAATATTTCTTGGGAAAAGAATTAAGCTTTGTTTATGACGGTATACTATCATTATCGTTTGACAGCCGTGATGAAGAAATATGTTTTTTCTATAAACTTGAAGAAACAGGTCTGCGTCTTGAGCATCTTCCTTTTTCTCTTATAAGTAATAATACAGCGGAAAGACAAAGTTCAAACCCGCTGGTAATGTTTTTTGCAAGGTAATTAATCATGGCATTTGTTCAGTTTTCAAAAGTATCGCTGGCCTTCGGCGACAGGGATATTTTAAAAGAGGTTTCCATAAACCTTGCCTCGGGAACCAAGGCGGCTCTTGCAGGCAGCAACGGCTCGGGAAAAACCACTCTTATGAAGGTGCTTGCGGGCATTACTCCCTGCGATACCGGGGACAGAGCTGTTCAAAAAAATACCCGCATCGGGTATCTTCCTCAGGCCGGCATCGTTCACAAAGGCTGTACGCTGCGTGAAGAAACTGACAGAGCTTTTTCCTTCGGTTATGACCTTCTTAATGAGATGGATGCCATCGGCGATGAACTTGCAAAAAATCCTTTAAAAAATCAGGTTCTCTTAGAGCGGCATCATGAGATTCAGAGAATTCTGGAGGAATCTTCCTGGTACAGAAGGGAAACTCTCGCTGAGCAGATTCTTTTGGGACTCGGCTTTGACCGTAAAGATTTGGAACGGAATGTCGAAGAGTTTTCGGGCGGCTGGCAAATGAGAATTGCGCTTGCAAAAATTCTTCTTGAAAACCCCGATATTCTTCTTCTCGATGAGCCTACGAATTACCTCGATATTGAAGCGCGTAACTGGCTTGAGCAGTTTCTTAAAGATTTTACAGGCGGTTTTTTACTGGTAAGCCACGACCGCTACTTTCTTGATGTAACTATTAATGAGGTTTATGAACTCTTTGACGGTTCTCTTCACCGGTATCCTGGAAATTTTACTCACTATGAAAAAGTACGGGAAGTAGAGCTTGAAAGTCTCATAGCCCGGTACGAAATTCAACAGGAAGAAATAAAGAAACTCGAAGATTTTATAAGACGTTTTGGTGCAAAGGCGACAAAGGCGGCACAGGCTCAGGAAAGACAAAAGCAGCTGGATAAAATGGAGCGCATCGAAATACCGGAGACATTAAAAAAAATACATTTTAATTTTCCACCCTCTCCGCATTCAGGACGTCTTGTTGTGAGTCTTGAACACATTTCAAAAACATACTGCAATGAAAACTCTTCCAATACTGTAATTAAGGATCTTGATCTTGTTGTGGAAAAAGGAGAACGGCTTGTCATAGCAGGACGGAACGGTGCCGGTAAAACAACTCTTTTGCGTATTATAGCTGGAGAAGACAGCAGCTATGAAGGACTGGTAAAGCTTGGCAGCGGAGTTTCTGTCGGGTACTTTTCGCAGGATAATACAGAAAAAATTACGGGCAATGTATCTATGCTGGAGATGCTCGAAAGCGAGTCTCCGCTTGAGCTTATTCCAAAACTGCGCGACATGCTCGGCTCCTTTTTATTCCGCGGGGACGATGTATATAAATCTCTTGATGTTCTTTCCGGCGGTGAGAAAAGCCGTCTAGCCCTGCTTAGAATTCTTTTAAAACCGGTCAATCTTTTAATTCTTGATGAACCGACAAACCACCTGGATCTTCATTCCAAAGATGTGCTTTTAAATGCATTAAAAGGCTTTGGCGGAACAGTTCTTTTTGTTTCCCATGACCGCGGTTTCATAGAAAGCTTGGCTACAAGGGTATTAGAACTTTCATCCGGCCGGCACAGGGTTTTTCCGGGCAATTATTCTTATTACCTTGAGCGGCTTGAAGATGAAAAAAACGGGATTATTGCTTCCCCCCTCACACATACCGGTACGCCTTCTTCTATCGGCAGAAAAACTGATATAAACGAAAACCCGATAAGCGGAAATCAGAAATCCTGGGAAGAAGACAAAAAAATTAAGGCTGAGAAAAGAAGACTGGAAAAAGAAGAAAGCCGTCTTTTAGAAGAAATCAGCATGCTTGAAGAAAAGAAGAGCGGACTCGTCATAGAACTTGCAAAGCCCGAGGTGTATTCCGACGGCGAAAAATGCCGCAAGGTGCAGGCTTCTCTCGAAAGTATTGATGCCGGTATTCACACAATTACCCAAGAATGGGAAAAAATCAGCGGGCTGCTTTCTCAAATGGAATCTTCAATCTAGATTTTAAGGTATTCGTTTTTATCGAGTAAAAGATACTTTTCATTTGCATCTTTCATAATAATATCATAGGTCTTGTCGAAGAGTTCTGTAGAGAGCCTCAGTTTGTTTTCTTTGGTAGACCAGATGCCTTCTTTTACTGTCGGATTGTAAAATTCAAAATTTTCTTTATCTTTCCATCCGTTATATGTTTTATGGGTAAAGTTGTAGTCAGAATAAAAAAAGTAAATATCTCCTTCCATTGTATCAATAGAATAATTAGACCATGCACCGATGAGCCTTTCATCGTGATCAGGATGAGGCTTTAAAAAACCGTCCGCACAGCTTACAAGAAGGAAAAGCGACAGCGCTATAGTTCCTGTTAATAATATTTTTTTCATAGACAAACACTCCGTAATACTTTATAAATTGACAATATCATGAATATTGTTGGGCGTCAATATTTCAGTAGAAAAAATGGATATAAAACAGTCAATGACAAAGAAATTCTTATATGATATAATTAGTAAGGAGTTATTATGAAAGTATTAGTAATCGGCGGTGCCGGGTATATCGGTAGTCATGTTGTAAAAGAACTGATGAAAAATAATCATTCTGTCACTGTTTTTGATAATCTTTCTTCCGGTTTATTACAGAACTTATTTCCGGAAAATGATTTTATTGCAGGAAATATTCTATATAAAGAGGATCTTGAAAAGGCTTTTTCCCGGGGATTTGATGCGTTTATTCACTTAGCCGCCTTTAAAGCTGCAGGTGAATCAATGGTAAGCCCTGAAAAATATTCTGTAAATAATATTACCGGAACCCTCAATATTTTGAACACAGCCTGTGAACATAAATGTCTTAACATGGTTTTTTCATCATCTGCCGCAATCTTTGGAGAGCCGCAGTATCTGCCTATAGATGAGGATCATCCAAAAAATCCTGAAAACTATTACGGCTTTACAAAACTGGAAATTGAGCGGTTTATGGCCTGGTATGATCAATTGCGCGGTTTGAAATATGCTTCCCTGCGCTACTTTAATGCTGCCGGCTACGACGTAGACGGCGTGCTGACAGGCCTTGAGCAGAATCCTGCAAATTTGCTGCCGATCATTATGGAAACTGCTTGCGGTATGCGTAAAGAGATGAAGGTTTTTGGAACCGATTACGAAACAAAGGACGGAACCTGCATAAGAGATTATGTTCATGTTAACGATTTAGCATCTGCTCATGTTAAGGCTCTTGAGTACATTACTAAGAATAGTGAAAGTATTACCGTGAATCTCGGCAGCGGAAAAGGGTTGTCGGTTTTTGAAATGATTAATACTGCCCGTAAAATTACAGGCAGGGCAATTTCTTCTATAAATGTAGAACGCAGAGCAGGCGATCCTGCCTGTCTTTATGCTGTTTCAGAAAAGGCAAAAAAACTGCTGGACTGGGAAACAAAGTATTCAGATGCAGATACACTTATACGCACAACATGGAATGTTTATAACAAAAAATAGGTAGCTTTTTGTGCTTAATAAGGTGTTATATTAGAGGACTACTTAATGAATAAACTTACTGCTCTTTCAAATTTTATTGATAATCAGGCTTCTGCAATGGTTGATCTGCAGAGCATGCTTACAAGCATTCCTGCTCTTGATCCTGGAAGCGGAGGGAAGGGTGAGCTCGCAAAGTGCCGGGCATTGGAAAAATGGCTCACGGAAAAGGGATTTACTTCATTAGAGCGTTTTGATTGTCCTGATCCACGCTCAGAAGGCGGAGTGAGACCTAATCTTGTCGTTACGGTAAAGGGAACGAATTCGGACCGGAGCATCTGGATTATGTCGCATCTTGATGTTGTACCTGCCGGTGAACTTTCGTTATGGAAAACGGATCCATGGACGGTCATTGAAAAAGACGGCAGGATTTTCGGCCGCGGTGTTGAAGATAATCAGCAGGGGATGGTTTCATCTATTTTTGCAGCTCTTTCTTTTATTGAGCTTGGAATTAAGCCTGTTAATGATGTGAAACTTTTATTTGTTTCTGATGAAGAGACCGGTTCTGATTACGGGATTCAGTATTTACTTAATGAACACAGCCTTTTCGGCAGGGATGACTTAATAATTATTCCTGACGGGGGTGACAGTAAGGGTGAAACTATTGAGATTGCAGAAAAGAATCTTCTTTGGATGAAGATTAAAACTGCAGGAAAACAAACACATGGATCGAGGCCGGATGAAGGAAATAATGCGTTCCTCGCTGCCTGCGATTTTGCTCTTCGTCTGCACGGTATGATCGATGTTTTTTCTGCACGCGATGAGCTTTTTGAGCCGCCTGTTTCTACATTTGAGCCGACTAAAAAAGAAGCAAATGTACCGAACGTAAACACGATCCCGGGGGATGATGTTTTTTACATGGACTGCCGGATTCTCCCCTGCTATTCTCTTAACGAGGTGCGCAAAGAGGTAAAAAAGAGAGCGGGGGACGTTGAGTCAAAGTATGGTGTGAGCATCAGCATAAGCGAGGAGCAGGCTGTTGAATCGCCTGCTACTCAAAAGGATGCTCCTGTTGTCACAGAATTGACAAGGGCGATTGAGTTTGTATATGGTAATAAGGTCCGCCCCATCGGTATAGGAGGCGGTACTGTCGGCGCCTATTTGAGGAAGGCAGGATTAAATGCTGCAGTCTGGTCGAGGCTTGATGAAACAGCTCATCAGCCGAACGAATATTGTGTTATATCTCACATGACAGGAGATGCAAAAGTTCTTGCCTCTGTTATGTGCGGTTCAATATGTTAAGAAGCCGGTTGGCTGAATTATGTTAAAGATAGAAAAGAGAGGTATGTACATGAAAAAATTAATTCTTGCTCTTGCTGCATTGGCTGCAGTGCTGGCATTTAGTGCTTGTTCAAGCAGTGCCGGACCGGATCCGAGAGCTTCGACTGGAAGATCGGTAACACGAATTGATTCCGATACACAAACTGACCTGAGCGGTTACTGGAATGATACCGATGTCCGGATTATTGCAGATACTCTTGTAACAGAATGTGTTAATGCTCCCAGCATTGTTAATTTTATCCGCGATACAAAGCGGGTTCCTGTGGTTATTCTTGGAACATTTAAAAATCAAAGTGACGAGCATATTGATACTTCAATTCTTGCAAAGAAATTTGAAATTGCTCTGGTAAACAGCGGCAAGGTTGACTTTGTTGCAAGTAAAACAGAAAGAGCCGAGATTCGTTCTGAACGTGAAGACATGCAGGAATGGTCAAGCGAGGATTCTGCAAAGGCCTTGGCAAATGAATCTGCAGCAGATTTCATGCTCATTGGTTATGTAAAAACTATTGTTGATTCCGGCGGCGGTGATTCTGTTAGAACATATATTGTTAATGCAGAGCTTGTTGATGTTGAAAGAAACCGGAAAGTATGGGTTGGAGAAAACTCAGAAATAAAAAAATACATAACGAGAGCTTCCAGCAGGTGGTAATGTAATATGATACTGCACCGAAGAGCGCTTATTCTCACATACAGTGTTCTCTGCTTATTTCTGATTTCATGCGTCACGGCTTCAATGAATCATAGTCCTGTGTCAAATCATGTTGCAGGTTCTGAATTCGCAGAAGCGGTGTATTTCATAGAAGAAAATCAGCAGGAACTGTATACAAAAAATGATTTAGTACTAAAGTCCCTCGATATTGGACTCCTATCTCATTACAATAGAGATTTTAAATACTCTTCGATGCAGCTGTCGGAAGCGGAACGATTCATGTATGAGTACTATACAAAAAGTATTTCACAGTCCATCAGCTCCTTTTTATTGAACGATAATGTAATAGATTATGCCGGCGATCCCTATGAAGATATATATACTAATCTTTTTATGGCATTAAATTATGCTTCACAGGGGAATATTGAAAGCGCCTTTGTTGAAATTCGCCGGTTCGATAATAAACAAAAGGAACTTTCGTTAACGTATCAGGGTGCAATTCAGGAAGCAAAAAATCAGGTAGCTGCAGGAAATGATTTTTCGGGGAATGTTGAGTTTCATAATTCAGCCTTAGCACGCTACATAAGTATGCTCCTGTACCGTTCTGAAGGTATGCTTGATTCTGCAGAAATTGATTATAAATACATGCAGTCTGCTTTTGCAACTCAGAGTTCAATATACGATTTTCCCATACCTTCTTCAGTTAAGGATGAACTTTCTGTACCGGGAGGTAAGGGTAGACTCAACGTATTATCTTTTACAGGTTTAGCTCCCGTAAAATATGAGGAAATTGTCAGGTATGCTACTGGAGATACCTATTTCAAACTAGCCATTCCCGTTATGCAGAAACGGAACTCAGCCGTTCACTCAATTGAAGTTGAAATATTAAGCTACGATACAGGCGTAACAAATAATATGCGTCTTGAGAAAATTGAAAGCATTGAAAACATAGCGCTTGACACTTTTAAACAAAAACAGGCGCTTCTCTATATAAAAGCTGTAGCTCGTGCATTGGCAAAAGCTACTACTACTGCTATTTTTGATGATCAGGCCGGCAGACACGGCGGTGAAGTCGGTTTGCTTTTTTCGGTGCTAAAAATCGCTTCTGCGGTGTCTAATGAAGTGACGGAAAAAGCGGATATAAGAACATCACGCTACTTTCCTGCTTCAGCTTCTGTCGGAGGTATAAGCCTTGATCCTGGAACCTATCTTGTTTCGATTCGTTACCTTGATTATTCAGGCCGTACAATTTCGGTAGAAGAATTTCCCGGCGTGACAGTGAAGCCGGATACTTTGAATCTTTTGGAGTCTGTATGTTTAAATTAAGATTAACCGCGATGCTTGCAGCATCAGTCTTATTGCTCTCTGTTTCATGTAAATCTGCTCCTGAAAAACAGGATGACGGTGCAAAAAATGCGCAAAGCGCACAAAAGGCCCGCGATGCAGCAGACCGCGCTTTCATGGATGAAACAGGAGAAGGAATCGGGGATGAAGATATTCCCCTCTCGATGCCCTCGAATTCTAAAGGGGAAACTCAGGATGAGCCAGAGTTTGTGTATGTTAATGAACAAAATATAGATGATGCTCCTTCAATTTCATCATTTGATGAACCCTCTGTTGTGTTTGCTATGGCAGATACTGCTCAGGGCGAACAGCCGGAGTGGGTTACATCTCCTCAAAAAGCATTTGCTCAGTCACAGTATTTAAGTGCTGTGGGCATGGGTAAAAATACCGTGGATGCAGAAAATTCTGCTATTGCTTCGATCGGCAAGATTATTAAACAGAATGTTTCATCCAAGGTTGTGACAACAGAAAAAGATGCCGTGTCCTCCTCCGGCTTTTCTTCATCCTCTTCAACACTTGATGAGATAATTGAAACGTATTCTGTCGTAGATGCTTTGGTTGGTGTAAAAATTCATGAGTTTTGGTGGGGAGATGACGGGTATGTATATGCATTGGCATATTTAAATAAATCCGAAGCAGCTTTGTATTATTCAAAAAAGATAAGTGATAACGAAAATTTAATACAAGACAGGCTTTCTTTTGCCGGGAACCGGAAGGGAACATTTGAAGCATTTGCTGCGGTTCAAAAAGCGGTTCGTGCAGCAGAAGAGAATAATCAATACATGGATATTCTTAATGCAGTGCAGCCTTCTGCGTATCGTGCAAAAAAACTTTCTTACGGTTCGGAAGCTAGGGTGAAAGAGGCCGCCTACGAAACTGCAATGACAATTTCCATCGATGTCTCGGTAAGCGGAACTGATGACAGCCGAATTGCAAATGCTGTAATGCTCATGCTCTCTAGTTACGGGTTTAAAACTAAACCGGCAGATGAAATAAATACGGCTCCATATGTGATTGAAGCCGATGTCGAGTTTATGGATGTACCATCGGAGCGGAATAAATATGTCCGTTATGTTTTTAATGCAGCTTTAAAAGAAGTGAGCTCCGGAAAAATACTTCTTCCGTATTCAGAAAATAAAAGAGAAGGACACACCAGTGCTTCTGAAGCACAGCAGAAGGCGCTGCGCACTTTGGAAAAAAGTATTGTTGAAAACTATTCACAGGCCTTTGTTAACTATTTGAAAACAAGTCAATAGCGAAAACGCAGGCAAAACTGACCGGAGAACGGGTTAATCGTACTCAGGTCAGTTTTACCTTGTAAAAAAGTAAGACTGACGTTAAAAGCTGTATAAGCCGGATAGCATCACAGATGTGAAGTTATCCGGCTTTTTTATATTGGCGGATCCAAGAAGACTAAGAGAGAACCCTTTTACCGGAGTCCAGTTTAACCCGCTGCTTAATAAATGATCGTCATCATTTTCGCTGATCATAGTGTTGTCAGGATGCGAGTAATTATAGACTGCCTGAACGTTCAGCTGTTCAATGATGGAAAAACTGAGCATACAAAAAATATCTGCAGATTCAGCTGCCGGATGATAAAGCAGCTCGGTACGCAGCCCTATTTTCCAAAAAGAATAAAACACTGCAGCAGATATTGACCATGTATCTTTATTAAAACTGATGGTTTCGTTTTCATCCGGAGAAAATTCAATTGATGAGCATAGGTTGTAATCTGCAAAAATTGTACCGTCAATTCCTGCATACAATTTTACAGCATCGGTTGTTTTTAAAAGTATATTACTTTGAAGGCTTGCACCTAATTCGGCGCTTTCCAAGAACCGTGCATAGGGTAAAAATTGAACCCGGAGAGCGCTTCGAGTAATGTGCTTTTCGATATACAAGGGCTCAAGCGGCGGCAGAAAAATAGTTTCCACCGAAGCAAAGGTACCTGCAGGAATATACAATTGAAAAGCCCAATCTGCGAAGGACCGCATGGATGAAATATCTGCAAAAGAGGATGCAGGGGACATGGATGGATTTTCTGAAAATAAAATATCGCCTGCATTATAGACTAATCCGTAGCCCCAGGAAACCGGCATCTTTCCTATTGATAAGCGCATAAAGGAATCGTTAAAAAAAGGTATTCTGGTTTTGAAGTAGGCTTTATCAACTGAGAACACATGAGAAAACCCTTCGGGGACAAAAGGCGAGGCGGAAAGACTGCTTGAGCATTCAAGCGTTCCTTTTATAATTGGATTACTGTGTTCAATGCGCAGAGATGAAAGTGATCCTGAAATCCAGACATCTGCTGCAGATGGCTCATTCAAATGCAGGAAAGCTGTTTGCAGCTGTATTTTCCCGTGAACATCTGTTTGAGAACTAAGCGGGAGGCTCATATACAACAACATGCAGAGTAAAAGGAAACGCCTTAGTGCTACCATGTTAAACCTTCCCTCGTAAAGTAGGAGGATGGAATACTTTCGTTGAGTGAAACATCTGTTATGGTCATTCCTGTCTTACTGTTCTTTTTTAAAAGGTCGGTTACTGTAGTGGTATAGGCAATATACTTTCCGGAAACATTTTGCACATTCGATGAAATTATTTCTCTTAGCGCTTTTCCGCTTGCACTGAAGACAATTGTTTTTACCGCGGTAAAGTTTTCTGTATCAATGTAGAGTGTCTGCTTTTGGTAGGCAAGTGTTTTTTTCTTTGCCGTAAGTTCAATAACATAACACTCTCTCTCCTGTACAATCTCTGTTCCTTGTAGGACTGTTGTGTAGTTATTTGCTATGCTGTTGTCGCCGGATAAATCTTCATAAGAAAAATCTGTTCCAGCAATTGAATCTTTTAATGCGCTGCCGGTTAATCTTATGACTTCTTCTGCAGAGGGATAGTATAAAAAAAGCGAGTTTTCAAGGCGGAGAATTTTCTGTCCCTTATCCGGTCCGTCTGCAATGACAATGAGTGTGTCGCCGTTTTCTCTCGAGTAGATTTCAAAGGTCTGCTTTGTGGTACCGAAAGAATCTGTCGTGCTGATCTGCGCTTTAATCATACTTGTAGAATGTTTCATATTGCTTTCATATTTTTCGAGTATGCTGCTGACAGAAATATTTTGTGCACTCAATAAGCAGGTAAAAAAGAATGCGAGTGCCAGTGTTATAAATTTTTTCATCTAATTCTCCTATACATTAGTTTTCTGTCCGCAGCGCTTCTGCGGGCTGAACGGTAAGGGTTAATCGCGCCGGTATAATACAGGCTGCGCATGCTGTAAAAACTCCGGTACAAAACACAAGTACGTAGCGGCCGAAATTCAAGTTAGGATAAATCCAGCTTGAAAAATTCATGCCGCTCATGGAATTGCCTCCAAGAGCGCCTAAATCGATCCCGTATGTATGCATTATGAAAATAGCAGCGGCACCGGCAATAATTCCTGCGAGGGAAGATACCGCAGAAATGAGGGCAGATTCAAGAAGAAAAAGATAGCTTACTGTTTTTGCTTCAAGACCGAGGGCTAGGAGTGTTCCTATTTCTTTTTTTCTTTCTAAGACGCTCATCATAGTTGTATTAAAAATGACCGAACATGCAAGTAAAAAGAAAAAGAGGGCGAAAAATAAAAACATAATATCAACAAACTGAAACATCTGTACAAGGAGGCTTACCTTATACCATGGTATTGCTTCAATATTTTCTTCATCAAGATTCTGTATTGAACGTATGAGTTCATTAGTTTGTGATCCGGTAATGCCTTCTTTTGTTAACACAAGAATTTCCAGTGCATTGTTGTTCATGCGCAGCAAAGAAGAAAGAACCTGCCAGTCAATAAAAAAGGTGCTGCCGTTAAAATCGCTGTCGCCAATGTGTATTATACCGCTGATTTTTGCCGTCATACCGTTAGTGCCGCCGATTGCTGTTTTTCCAATGAAGGTAAATTTATCGCCTGTGGTAAGTCCTGTTTTTTGTGCGAACCCTTCTGTTATTAAGACTGCCTGCGAATTTTCTTCCGGTAATGAACCGTCCAGCATCCAATTATTCTTTCCGTTAAAAAAATTGGTGCGTGAAAAATCAAGACCGATAACTCTGCTGTTTGAAGTCTCTTCATTGCGGTAGATCATCACACCGCTGCTTATTGACGGAAGAGCCTTTTCTACAAAATCAAAGCTCTCAATTTTCTGAATCATGTCCTGAGTACCGTTTACAAAATACTGCAAAGGCTGTACCCGTTCATGCTTGCTGAATAATAAACTTCTAACGCGTATATCGCCGGTAACATGGTTTCGAATATTCATTTCCATGTCTTTAATCATTCCATATTCAAATGCAAACATAACACAAACAACAAAGGCTGCAATTGCAATCGTGCTTCCGGAAAGTAAAGTACGCCGTCTATTCCTTTGTATATTTCTAAAAGCCAGCCGCGTAAGCTGCATTAAATTTTTAATCATAGTATTATCCTCTCCTTATACTTCACGGAAAATTTCTGCTATTTCCACCCGGACCATCTTACCGCTTGGAATAAAGGCCGATAAGGCCGAAACAAGTAATGCCCCGCCTGCAATGAGGAGGAAGACCGGAATATTCCAGCCTGATCTCATAACCGCAGAAATCCTGTATCCAATGTCGATGCCTTCCAGCAGCGAACCAAAGTTTATGCCGTACTGCACCATGAAAAAGTTTAGTGCAAATCCGAGCAGTAATCCTGATATACTGCCGAGTATTCCAATGAAAAAACCTTCCAGCATAAATAGTGATCGTATAAATCTGTTTGTGTACCCGAGCGTTTTAAGCATGCCGATTTCGCTCTTGCGTTCCATGACAGCCATCAGCATAGTATTTGATATTCCCACTGCGGCGATGATGAGCATAAACAGTAAAAATACCTTTGAAGAAGCGCTATCTGATTTAGTGAGCGCTAAAAAGTCTGCTTCAATATCTCTCCATGAATAGAGCTCAAGGGGTGTGTCCGCAGAGCTGAATGAGCCTGCTTTGAATTCAGTTCTAAAATTGTCGTATCGTTTGTCGCTTACAGAAATATCGCCGAAGGAAAGACTGTATTCTGTCACTCCGCCTTCAAGTTCGAGCATTTCGTCAACAAAAGCCAAATCCATGAAAACACCGCCTGCGTTTACAATAGGATTTGAACTTTGAATAATACCGATAATCGGAACATCCATGGTCTGAATAAAACCGCCTCTACCCCTGCACTGAACGGTTATGTAATAGCCAAGTTCTGCCTTCATGTCTTTTGCAAGCCAGCTGCCTATTACCGCTCCCGTACTGACTCCGCTTTCATCTATTGAGGTATCTTTGCTGCCTGCAAGCCATGAGCCGCTTTCGATTTCATCCGATATTTTATACACAGAAGAATCCTTAGCGGTATCGACAGCACTTAAAATGCCGGATACAGAACCTGCTGTTTCAAAGTACTCTTCTGAAAAATAGATGTCGCAATAGGTTTGAAAGCGGGGTGCAAACTTGATGTTTTTATTGTTTAAAAATGCATCCAGCGCAGCGCGTTCATTCTTGTCAATAAAGAACTCTACAGGGAATGTTTCCTTTTGTTCAAAATAAGAAGATGCAAAAATCTTTGCAGCACTCGTTTCGTACCAGATTAAGTTTCTCTTTGAGTCCTGATCTGCTCCGAACAGCAGTCCTTCCATCATGATGGAAAACATAATTCCCAGCGCTATTGCAGAAGCAGTAATCAATGTTCTTCGTTTATAACGGAACATATTTTTCCATGCCATTGAAAATATCATACAGACCTCTTTGTTTCGTCGCTGACAATTAATCCGTCCTTGAGAGAAATAATTCTGTCAACATAGGAAAGAACCATTTGATCATGGGTGGAAAAAATGAAGGTGCTGTTGTGTTTTTTATTAAGTTCCTTCATTAGCTGCAGAATCATCTCACTGTTGGCGGAATCAAGATTTGCGGTGGGTTCATCGGCTAAAATAACCGAAGGATTTTTTACAAGAGCGCGTGCAATAGAAACTCTCTGCTGTTGTCCTCCTGAAAGCTGGTTCGGCTTTCTCTCTTCCAGTCCTGCTAGCCCTACTTCCGAAAGTATTGCATAGGAAATATCTTTCATTTCTTTTTTAGTATGCGTATGAAGAATGTCGAGTGCCAGTTCTACGTTTTCCCTTGCGGTCAGAACGGGAATGAGATTGTAGCTTTGAAAAATAAAGCCTATTTTTTTTTGGCGGATAAGGCTCTTTTGCGGACTTGATAATGAAGATATCTCCTCATCATCAAGAAAAATAGAGCCCTTGCTTAGTGAGTCAAGACAGCCCACAAGGTTTAAGAGCGTTGTTTTTCCCGAACCGGACGGACCGGCAAAAGCCATAAACTCTCCATCAGAAATCTTTGCACTTACTCCCTGCAGCGCATGTACATTTTCACTGTTTGAAAGGTAAACCTTTTCTACATCTTTAATCACAACCATAATCAACTCCTTGGTTATACACAGAATGAATAATCAATTCTGTGTTACAGATTTTGTAACGCATACTGTTCAGCACATTCTGTGTAAACGTTACGTGCGGGAAACTTTTCCCAGCAGATTTTCTAAATCAGTCATATATTTGAAAAGTCCTTCCTTGCCGTCTTTTGTAATACAAACACTTGTTTTTGGCTTATTGTCGACAAACTCTTTTTGGATGGAAATAAACCCGGCTTCCTCAAGAGTCTTCAGCTGTATGCTCAAATTCCCTGCAGTTAGTGAAAGCTGGTCTTTAATTACGGTGAACGGAACCGCCGCATCAAGCGAAGAGGCAAGCATCACTAAAATCTTTAAGCGTGACGGCTCATGAATCAGCTTATTAATTTCGCCTTTCATATATCAGTTTTCCCGCTTGAAGAAAAATATTTATTTCGCACAATAATGTCGAGGCCGAAACCGGTAAAGAAAACGGCAATGCTTCCGGAAAGCCACAGCTCGTAATTATTTTTCATAAATAAGAGTAAAAAAATAGAAATAGCAAAACTGATAATACCCTGAATTCTATATGCATTAACAAAAAAAGAGGATCCGGTCTGCAGTAAAATGATACCAAAAAACATATACATGCCTGGAAGAAAAATCCACCAATTACCGGATTCCTTTCCTGCTATAATACACACCGCTGCTGTTACTATTAAGCATATTACAGCATCCATGATTATTTTAGTTATTTCTTCAAATTGAAAAATTGAAAAGAAGGAAAGGCGTATATCACTTTTTTTAGCTGCCTTATCAAGAACAACTATTTTTCCGATTATTCCCGCTAAAAGAACGCCTATGCAGAGTGCTACAAAAATCATTTGAATAAGCAAGGGCACATCCTGGTAGTTATTCCAGATTAACGATGACCCCCAAAGTGCTATACAAAGAATCCCGGATGCAATTCCTGTGAATAAACCGAGGATGCCGAAATTAATATCATAAAACAGGGGTCTGAGTATCTGCATATTACCCCGTATAAGCGACCGCATCTCAGAAAGAGTTGTGAGAGCCTGTTCAATTTCATCAGTATTAAAAGTTTCCTTGTTATTCATTCTTTCTCCTTAAATAGGGTAATATAAACTAGTTTATAGTATAAACCATAAGTATGGTATACACCCTAATCGATAATTCGTCAACAAAAATACCTGAAAAAGTTTAAAAAAGCAGATAAAAAAGTGTAGAAACAGTTTTTTTTTATGGTATAATTATATGTCATTGAAAATTAGGAGGAAGATGTGAAAAAGAGTATTGTTGTTTTTTCAGGAATTATTGTTTTACTTGTTCTTAGCGGATGTACTAAGGTGCAGGCAAATAAAAACTACATTTTAGCAACCGGCGGAACGAGCGGAACGTATTATCCCTACGGCGGGGCTATGGCTAACATTTGGAATACCAAAATCGATAAGATGAATGTTACGGCACAGTCTACCGGAGCCTCGGCAGAGAACTTGAGGTTAATAAGCAAGGGCGAGGCAGAGTTCGGCATTGTCCAAAATGACGTTCTTGACTATGCGTATCAT
>Ga0116148_1002035_pt1 | contig 20623 bp, 21 predicted proteins | sample AD_UKC055_MetaG_FD_89786 | JGI IMG/M metagenome (GOLD analysis project Ga0116148, IMG submission 89786) | Active sludge microbial communities of municipal wastewater-treating anaerobic digesters from USA - AD_UKC055_MetaG | ecosystem: Engineered > Bioreactor > Anaerobic > Digestate | place: USA... | reverse complement strand
TATTGCAGGGCATAAAAAGCCAGATCTTTTTTAAAATGCGGATGAAGTGACTCCCAGAGTGCTTTTGTAATCTGATTGATTTGAATAATACTCATATTTTGTTTCTGAAGGCTTCGCGGATTCTTTTTTCTGCTCACACAAATCCGTCCCTGCTGATACCAGGCAAGGTTTAAATCACCTATTTTCTTGGGGAAGTCGTGTTGTTTGTCTTTCATAATTACTTTCATCTCTATTCTCCTCTTAATATAATAATCATTTATCATTTAAATGCAATATATTTCACATATCTATCCTGTAGAAAACAGTAATATTCTTTCTTGCCTGCTTCAGCCACTGTTCTTTATTAAAACATGCTATCTTTATTATGAAAGTAGAACGTGAGCAGGAATGGAGGAGGGTACAAAGCGGAGTATAACTCGAATGTCGTATGACTCACATCAATTGTAGATTATTAAGCTTTAAAGAACCATTATCATGGTGAGTAGCACGTGGTTAGCGAATGTCAGCTATTTAAGTCTGTCTTTGGTGTGCCAGCAAAGTAACGTCATAAGGAAAAAATCAAAATCAGAATACAATGCAAAATATTATTTGACAAATATTGTAAAAACCGATAACTTATCTGTATATAAAAGGAGGACTCATGCTGAGTGTTTTGATTGCAGGAAAAGCAGGGGAAGGTATCAAAAAAGCAGTGGCAGTAATTGCTGATTATTTTAACCAGGCGGGATATTCAATCTTTCAGTATGATGATTATCAAAGTGTCATAAAAGGTGGGCATAACTATTCCATTGTTAGTGTGGATAAGCATCCTGTTTTTAGTCATTATATGTTGGCTGATTATGCCTTTTTTTCTGATTTTGCAAGCTATGAAATTCATCAAAACCATATCAGTGAAGATTCAGTTTCAGTGATAAACGATAAAAATTATATTGATTTTAGTTCACTTTTAAAGGCGAACAATTTTAACGATAGTTTTATTGGTATTGTGGCAATTAGCGTCATTTTTTATCTGTTAGATCTGACTACCGAAGAAAGTATTGATCTGATCCGAAAGTCATTCAGAAAGAATGAAGAAAAAAATATTCAGTGCTATGAATTGTCATTTAAAATACTTGAAGAGAGAAATTTTCCTCGGCTAAAAATAGAAAAATATCCCTTTAAAAAACGGAAGATAAATAATGGTAATACACTGATTGCATTAGGTGCTTTGATGGCAGGACTCGATTATTATGTGTCTTACCCAATGACTCCTGCTTCTTCTATTTTGCATTTTTTGGCAGGTCAGAGTGAGAAGTTTGGAGTGGTAGTTCAGCATGCTGAAAGCGAAATCGCTGCGGCGAATATGGCTGCCGGAGCAACTTTTACCGGTGCCAGAGCTGCGACAGGTAGCAGTGGGGGTGGTTTTGCTTTGATGACAGAAGCCTTTTCTCTGGCAGGAATGGTGGAAGCTCCGCTTTATGTGATTGTCTCTGCTCGTCCGGGTCCTGCAACCGGTATGTCAACCTATACTGCTCAAGCCGATTTAAATTTTGTTTTGAATGCCGGACATGGAGAATTTCCGCGAATCGTAGCTTCTCCAGGTACATTTGAACAGGCTTTTCATCTGTCTGCTCAGCTTTTGGATCTGGCATGGTATTTTCAAACCCCAACAGTCTTGTTGACAGAGAAACATTTATCAGAATGCTCTGGTAATCAAATAATTGATCCTGATCAGTACATAGCGCTGGAAATGCCTGTTGTTCATGAGAAAGAATATAAACGTTATCAGTTGACGGATAATGGGATATCTCCATTAAAATGCCCTCCTTCACATGAGATGATAAAATGGAACAGTAATGAACATTATGAAAATGGTATCAGAACGGACGAAGCAGTTTCTGCTAAACAGATGATTGAAAAAAGATACCGTAAACAACAGACAATCAATGAATATGTACCAAAACATTATGAAATGCTTAAATGTTATGGGGAAGAGGGACCGGTGATCGTCTGTTATGGTTCAACGTTAATGAGTATGCTCGAAGCTTCGAAATATATTACAAACAAAATCAGAATTGTTCAGGTAATATATCTGGAACCTTTTCCTGTTGATTTACTCGAAACTTATATTCAAGACGATTTTATAGTCGTTGAACAAAGTCTGTACGAACAGTTTACTCAACTGATTAAATACAAAACAGGCAGATCAGCAAAGCGGGTTATAAAGGGTTATGACGGTCGCCCATTTGATCCTGTGATACTTGCACGAGAAACAGAGGAGGCAATCAATGAATTCTTTACTCACTGATAAAAAAAACAGCTGGTGCCCGGGTTGTGGTAATTTTGGTATTTTAAATGCTATTCAAAAAACCATTCATACATTAATCGAAAAAGGCTTTGATCAAGATTCACTGGTTATGACTTCTGGTATTGGTTGTCATGGCAAGATTTTTGATTATCTTAAATTATCTGGTTTTTATTCTCTGCATGGAAGAGCGATGTCAACTGCTCAGGGGATTAAGATCGGAAATCCGGATTTAACTGTGTTAATGTTTGGCGGGGATGGAGATTCGATGGGGGAGGGGCTGGAACATACCCTCTTTGCCGCTAAAAGAAATGAAAATATTACGATGATTCTTCATAATAATGGTGTCTATGGACTAACTACCGGTCAGTTCTCACCTTTAAGCAAAAAAGGATATAAGGGACCTTCTAGTCCTTTTGGTAATATTGAAGAGCCTTTTAATCCCCTACCGCTGATAATTGAAGCAGGAGCAACATTTGTTGCCAGAAGCTACTCTGCCAAAATTGAACATGTAACACAAATGCTGGTAAAAGGGATTGAGCACAAGGGTTTTTCATTCATTGAAATTTTACAACCCTGTGTAAGCTTTAATAATACTTATGAATTATTTAACGAGAGAGTTCAGCTCTTTGAAGAAGATCTGACACATGAACAAGCGATTTTAAAGGCAAAGAGTAAAGATCCTGTCTATATCGGAGTTTTTAGACAGTTTGATAAAGACGTGTTTAGCGAGGGAATAATCCCTGATCATTATAAGCCAAATAATCCGGATAAACTGATGACCAGAAAAGAAATGATTCGTAATATGTTGTAAGATAATCATATATAGACTTTTTCAGAAAGGATGAATTATGTCAATTTCAACAAAAGGTGGAGATAAAGGGATGACCAGTCTCTGGTCGGGTGAAAGAGTGTGGAAAGATGATGCCCGTGTGGATGCCTATGGTACACTGGATGAGCTGGATGCTCATTTGGGCGAAGCAAAGCACTATGTGAAAATTGAAAAGATACGAGAAATCATAGAAATCGTTCAGAATGAACTGATGAAAGTAATGGGTGAGTTGGCGGCTTTAAGTAAAGAATACTTAATCCCATTGACTCAGGCTGATGTGGACAGGCTGACGGAATATGTTCATGAGTTTGAAGCGAGCGTTCAGTTAAAGGGCTTTGTTATCCCTGGAAATACGATTCAGTCAGCAAAACTGGATGTTTGCCGAACTATAGCCCGAAGAGCAGAACGCAGAATAATCAGTCTGCAAAGACAAACTGAAGTGGATCCGCTTATTTTACAATATGTTAATCGTTTGTCTGATCTTTGTTTTATCATGGCCAGAGCTGAAGAAAAAGCAGAAGGAAAGATTAAATGTAAACAAGATAAACCCTGTCAGGATTCTTAAAACATAAAAACCCGGTTATCCGGGTTTTTATGTTTAATGACGATTATTATGAAATTTTTAATTCCATGTGGTTGACAGCTACACCTTCAATAGCACTCAATTTTGAAGCAAGTTCTTCACAGGTATTACCATCACATCTGAGTTGTAATAAAATGACACCCATATTGGAACAACCTTCATAAGTTTCATGTAAACCCAATCTTGTTTGAATGGAACATCCATATTCAGTGAGAATTTTTTGAACCTCAAGTGCTTCTTCATTTCTTTTTTTAATGGTAATTGCCATTATTCTTGGGATCATGATAAACTCCTTATTATTTTTTTACAAAAATAGACTAAAAAAATGGCATTGTCAAGAAAAAAATAAGGTTATTCTTGCCAAAATGATTCAATCAAAATATCTTGTCTTTAATGCTTAAGGAATGGCATCGGACCTGAAAGCATAAAATAATGTGTTACGTACTGAACGGAGAGGGTTTACCAATCCAGAAGGCGAACAGGTAAAATAGCATATTCTGTGTGATAAATATAAAACCTGCGCTTTCAGTACAGGTTTTTTTATTTGGAGGAATATGGAAACGCGAATCGCACTCATCGGTATCATTGTAGAAAATAAAGAATCATCAGAGAAAATCAATCAGGTTTTACACGAGTATTCTGAATATATTGTTGGCAGAATGGGAATCCCCTATCATAAGAAACAAATCTCTGTGATTAGTGTGATTGTTGACGCCTCAAATGAGATTATCAGTGCAATGTCTGGTAAGCTGGGGATGATCCCCTTTGTCAATACCAAGACGGTTTATTCAAAAGTAACAAATCAAAATGAAAAATAAAGGATGGAGATTATGTACAACGCAAAATCTAAAAAGGCAGTTGAATTTATCGATCATCAGGAGATTCTGGATACGCTGGAATATGCCAAAGCTAATTCAAAAAACAAAGAACTGATTGATAGTATATTACTAAAAGCATCAGAATTTAAAGGGATTAGTCATCGGGAAGCAGCGGTTTTACTGGAATGTGAGCTGGAAGAAGAAAATGAGAGAATGAAATCTCTTGCAAAGGAAATCAAACAAAAGTTTTATGGAAATAGAATTGTTATGTTTGCGCCATTGTATTTATCCAATTACTGTATCAATGGTTGTGTATATTGTCCCTATCATTTAAAAAACAAGACGATTGCCAGAAAAAAATTATCTCAGGAAGATATTGCCAGAGAAGTGATTGCATTGCAGGATATGGGTCATAAACGACTTGCGCTGGAAGCGGGTGAAGACCCTGTAAACAGCCCAATTGAATACATTCTTGACAGTATTAAAACCATCTACTCTATTAAACATAAAAATGGAGAAATCCGCCGTGTGAATGTCAATATTGCTGCAACTACAGTTGAAAATTATAAAAAACTCAAAGATGCCGGCATAGGCACCTATATTTTATTCCAGGAAACCTATCATCGTGAAAACTATGAACAGCTTCATCCGACCGGACCAAAACATAATTATGATTATCATGCCGAAGCGATGGATCGGGCTATGGAAGCCGGTATTGATGATGTGGGTATTGGCGTCTTGTTTGGATTGAATCTGTATCGTTACGATTTTGTAGGGATGCTCATGCACGCTGAACATCTGGAGGCGGTTTTTGGCGTAGGTCCTCATACAATAAGCGTTCCAAGAATCAGGCCGGCGGATGATATCGATATTGATGAATTTAAAAATTCTATTTCTGACGAGATCTTTGAAAAAATCGTGACTGTTTTAAGAATAGCCGTCCCTTATACAGGCATGATCATTTCAACACGTGAATCAATTGAATCCAGAGCAAAAGTGCTTGAACTGGGGATCAGTCAGATTAGTGGCGGTTCATCAACGAGTGTAGGGGGCTATTCTGAACATGAATCAGAAGAAGAAGACTCAAGACAATTTGAAATCAGTGACAAACGAACGCTTGATCAGATCGTAAACTGGCTGCTTTCTTTGGGTTTTATACCCAGTTTCTGTACAGCATGTTACAGAGAAGGTCGTACTGGAGACCGCTTTATGAGTTTGGTAAAATCTGGTCAGATCGCTAATTGCTGTCAACCAAATGCGTTGATGACACTTAAGGAATTTTTGGAAGATTATGCTTCTCCAGAGACAAAAGCGCTTGGTGAAAAAGTGATTCAGGAAGAAATCAATCATATTCTGAGTGATAAAGTAAAAGGAATCACGATTAACCGTCTTGATGAAATTCATGAAGGAAAAAGAGATTTCAGATTTTAAGTTTTACAAACAAAAAAAAAGCGGTATTCATAGGAATACCGCTTATATAGTTTTTATAAATTTTAGTGAATACTGACATTTAAAAAGGATTGAATTGGAATCTGAGTGGGTATCTCATTATAGGATAGAACCTGAAGAGATGGAATTGCTGGTTCTATCAGTCGTTTGAGATATGCGCGGATTGTTGGTGTTACAATAATAACAGGGCTAAAACCACTCTTTGACATTTGAGCGAGAGCTTCTTTTAAGTCTGCATAAAGCTGTGAGACAATTGCCGGTTGAAGAGATGCATGGTAGTTTTTTTGTTTTATCTGATGCACGACATCTGTGATTGCCTGTTCCAGATCTGCTCCAAGTGTAATGCCATAGACAATACCATCTCCGGCAATATACTTTTTGGAGATAGTTCTGGATAAAGCATATCTGACATATTCTGTCAGTGTCTCAACATCACGTGTAGCAGGGGCATAGTCTGCAAGTGTTTCCAGTATTGTAACCATATCTCTGATAGGAACACCTTCATGTAAAAGACTTTTCAAGACTTTTTCAATATTGCCTACAGAAAGGAGATTCGGTACAATTTCAGTTACAACAGCTTCGTTCTCTTTTTTGACATTATCAAGTAATTTTTGAACGTCCTGGCGGGTAATAATCATATCCGCATTGGATTTAATCAACTCAGATAAATGAGTCGCTATCATAGCTGAAGGTTCAATAACAGTGTATCCATGCATTTCAGCAATATCTTTTTTATCTTCAGAAATCCATAAAGCCGGCAATCCAAAAGCAGGCTCAGTTGTTTGAATTCCTTTGATGGGTTTTTCAACTGTTCCAGGATTGAGGGCAAGCAGATGGTTTACCAAACATTCTCCCGTTGCAATTTCTTCCCCTCTGACTTTTACCACATAATTGTTTGGAACTAATGAGATATTATCACGAATGCGAATGGGAGGAACCAGCATTCCGATTTCTATTGCCAGTTGCTTTCTGAGACTGGCTACACGTTCCAGCAGATCACCTTTTTGATTCTCATCAACAAGGCTGATTAAGCTATAGCCAATTTCCAGTTCGAGCGGATCTACCTGCAGATAGGAAGCGATTTCTTTGGCTTTTTCTTCTGGAGATTGAGACATGGCTTTTTGTGCTTCTTTTTCTTCAAGTTCTTTTCTTTCTCTTAAAGCAATTTCTTCATCTGATTCGATAGTAATCATTTCAGACTTTGAGATACGATAGCCAAAGTAGCCTAGAGCAACGCCTAAAGGCATAAAAATATAGATAGGCATACCTGGTGCCAGTCCAAATAAAAAGAGTACTGTTGCTGTTACATAAAGTACTTTTGGTTCTCTAAAGAGCTGAGTCAATACTTCTGTACCCAAATTTTCTTTTGTACCTGCACGGGTTACGATGATACCGGCTGAAACTGAAATCAGCAGACCTGGTATCTGAGAAACAAGTCCGTCACCAATCGTTAAAATGGTGTATCTGTCCATCGCTTCCAGTAAGCCCATTTTTCGCTGAACCATACCGATTATAATGCCACCAATCAAATTGATAAATGTAATCAGAATACCAGCTTGCGCATCGCCACTGACAAACTTGCTGGCACCATCCATAGATCCATAAAAATCAGCTTCTCTTCTGACATCATCACGTCTCTGACGTGCCTCTGCATCCGTAATGACCCCATTATTTAAGTCAGCATCAATAGCCATCTGGCGCCCTGGCAAGGCATCTAATGTAAAACGTGCTGAGACTTCAGCTACACGTCCAGAACCTTTGATAATGACCATGAAATTAATAATAAAAAGGATGATAAAAACTATAATACCAACTGTATAGTTGCCTCTGATCATAAAGCTGCCAAATACTTCAATAATCTGACCAGGTGCTCCCGATGAAAGAATAGCACGAGTCGTTGCTACATTTAACGCAAGCCTGAATAAGGTAACAATTAACAATAAACCCGGATATACTGAAAATTCTACAGGTCTTAAAAGATATAAAGGAGAGAGCAATATGACAAAAGCCAACATGAAATTTATTGCCAGAAAGAAGTCTATGATAAAGGAAGGAAGAGGAAACAGCAATACGGTTAATATTAGTATAACCCCGATACCTATTGCGATATCACTTCGTTTACCTAAGGTGATGAGTAATGAACTTCTTTCTTGTGCCATGTGGCTCCTTTCTCCAATTTGTTTTCTATTCTACCAACATCTTGCTTATGGCTTAATCTTCGCAAGCCAGTCGTAGGGCAAGCAACCTGCTTGTCTCAAAACAGATTCAATCGCAAGCCAGTCGTTGGTCATGCAACCTGCTTGTCTCAAAACAGATTCAATCGCAAGCCAGTCGTTGGTCAAGCAACCTGCTTGTCTTAAAACAGATTCAATCGCAAGCCAGTCGTAGGGCAAGCAACCTGCTTGTCTTAAAACAGATTCAATCGCAAGCCAGTAGCTAACTTTACAGCTATCTGTATTCTTCCGCTTTAAGCTCAAGTATCATTTTTTTAGATTCACGGATAACAGCCATTCTTACTTTTTCTCCAGGTGCAATATCTGACACGGCGAGTTCGGCATCATTCGTATTTTTTATCTGAACGTCATTAATGCTATAAATAACGTCTCCTTTTGTTAAACCGGCTTTTTTAGCTGGTCCTATTCTATCTACTGCTGTTACGATGACACCATCCAAACTTTTTAAATTGAGATATGAAACTATCATTGGCGTCAGATCCTGTACTTTAAAACCGAAATAGGGCTCTCTTGTTTGTCCATATTGAATCAATTCTTCTGCTATTTTTTTTACTCTGTCAATTGGTATAGCAAAACCAATGCCAACGCTTCCACCAGATTCTGAGAGGATAAATGAATTGATTCCTATGACTTCTCCATTGATGTTTACTAAGGGACCTCCACTGTTTCCAGGATTAATTGCTGCATCAGTCTGAATCATTCCTTTGTAAACTTTTCCATCGTTCTTCTGAACAAAATTCCGATTGATAGCAGATATTACCCCAACAGATACTGATGGCTTACTATCCTTCATGAGAAAACCGTATGGATTCCCCACTGCGATTACCCATTCTCCCATGATTAAGTCATTAGAATTTCCGATCTTTGCTACTGGGAGATCTTTCCCTGAACACTTTACGATAGCAATATCATGAACACTGTCAATACCAATCAGTTTACCATCAATTTCACGTCCATCACTCAAGACAATCTTAATCTGAGTGGCTCCTTCTACCACATGTGCATTAGTTATCAGATAACCATCTTCAGAGAAAATTACTCCTGAACCAATACTCTGAACCTGTCTTTGCATTTGACCTCCAAAGAAGTCAGAAAAGAAATCATCAAAGAATGGATTACTACGGACAACCTGAGTTTTTATAACATTGACAGATACAACAGCTGGTTCTATCAAAGAAACGGCTTCTGTTATCGAATTTCTTCGATTCATGGTCAATTCTTCATTAGCCTGAACGCGTTGAGTTGATGCTTTTCTGAATGGATCTTTGCTGTTCAGATTACTAATGGCATTTTCTTTTTGATACTGAATATGATAAACATACAGAATCAAAGAGTTGAAGATAACTGATAAAATAAAGAGCATGATAATGGCTGATTTTTTCATGTTTTCTCCTTTTATTTAATCTGGAAAGTATGCGCAATACTTTCAAGTTCCATTAAGAATTTTAGTTTTTTTCCTTGAGGGAAATAGACGGATGTATCTATCAGATAAGCAGTTTTTGACTTTTCATCATAGAAACCCATTGATTGGAATGTGCCACCAATAAAGTATTTGTTGTTTTGCCAGCGTCCAGACATATACCAGGTCGGATAATCCAGAAACTTAAACAGTCCGTATTGGACTTCCTGGTCAAGCATTTCATCTTCATCATAGTAGTTCCAGGCAATCTTTTTACGGGTATTTTTAACCCACTCCTGTTCAATTACTTTTGTCGTTTTACCTGGAATTTTCTCGTAATAAACTGAGATGTATTTATCCGGATTGAGTTTTTGATCTTCTCTGGAACGCCAGATAAATGAGATAAAACCATTTTTCGGATCTGATTTAAAAAGGACATAATTATCAGGTACTTTAATCGTAAATGGAAATTCTTTAAACAATTTGTCAGAGACAGGCTTTAACTGACTGTTTTTATATGCAATTCTTTGTACAAATTTTTGTCTGAAATGATAAAATACTTCATTACTTTGTTCCTTATTATATTCAAGTAAATTCTCTTTGTGATTGCCAATCATAAAGACTACAAACTGGTGATTAGCCCAGAAGTTGTGTTTAGCAAAGAGTCCTTTACCATTCTTTTCGACATAGCTTTTCATATCATTATTCATCATTTTTTTTACCGATTGGGCGACAGGTTCATTTGTACTTAAATCACATAAAAATAAGAGATTCTTATACTTATAGAACTGATCAAGTGCCTTAACATCTCCTAATCTGACTTCAAAGAGTTTTTCATTTTCAACCGTATAAAAAGCGCGTTCAAGAGAGTAACGAATATAATATTCAGCTTCTTTCCATATTTCAGGATCAGCAAAGACATAGATCACCTGATCCTGACCCCATGACATAGGCTTGCTGGGATCATAAGCATTCGTATCATTTTGTTTATTTGTTTTTTTTGAAATACCAGATTTATTCTCTTGTTTTGTACACGAAAGGAATGTGCAAAGAAAGAGACTTGCCAGCATACAGTAAATCAGATATTTTTTCATAAAAAACCTCATTATTTCTTTTTAATGATAAAATAGTTCATGCCTGAGAGAATTGTAATTAAAGCGATAATCCAGAAGAATACTTTAATTGATAGTAAAATCGCATAATTAACTGTTGAAGGGAATTTGTATGGGATAACAATCCCATAAGAATAGTATAGAAGCGCACTGATAATACCAACCATTTGTAAGACAGTTTTTAGCTTACCCCATATATTAGCCGCTATGATGATATTTTTAGAACGATAATAATCTCTGAGGAGTGTTACCGCAAGTTCTCTGAGTGCAACAATTACAACAATAGACCAGTGAATATAACGAATTGGTGAAATACAAAGTAGCACCATTGCAGATAGAACCAGGATTTTATCTGCAAGTGGATCCATTAGTTTACCGAAATTAGAAATGACGTTGTATTTGCGGGCAATATAGCCATCATAATAGTCAGTAATACTCGCACCAATAAAAATCCACATTGCGATAAATGGATTATAATACATCATCAAAACAAAAACTGGTACTGCGATAAGACGCAGAATGGTTAAAATATTTGGTAAATACCGTATCATATTTTCCTTCTTAAATAAATAAAACACAATACATCAGCCACAATCGGCAAAGATAAAACCAGTAGAATCAAAGGGTTTTTCAGCATATAAGCAGTCAGCTCCATGATTGGGCTTTCCTGCCAGGAAAGCTGATTACTGGCATAAAGCGCAACAGATAAACTTAATAGTGTGCCAGAAATATAAAGTATCAATGAATTAACCGTGAAAGATTTATGCCTTTTAGAGATGTCTCCTCCGGCGCGAATATAAACTCGCCAGTAATCCATATTTGCCATCTCATAGAAAGATCTGGAATAAAACATAATCAGAAGAACCATTAATAGCATAATATAAATTAAGCGTGATCTTAGCAATTTAAACTGATTTAGACTGTCAAACAGCTCATCGACTCCTTTAACATTGTAATCGAGAAGAAAATCAGGGTAATTCGTGCGAATCTGTTGAAGGATTTTTATGAAAGACAGCTTCTCTGATCCTTTAAAACGGATAATGAGCAAATGAGGTAATCTGGCACTTTGGATCAGTTCATCACTTGACAGATTGTATTTGTCAATCAGTCCTTTTTTGAGATTGTCATTTGTCTGGATTTGAGTATTCATTATTGATGAATTACTATCCAGATTCTCCTTTAGTACATTGAGCTGATCCTGGTTGTATGCATATACCAGAATGGGCATATCTGTCAGTTTTTTATAATATTGATTTTCGAGATGATGACTGTAAATGATAATCCAGAAAAAAGAAAAAAAGATAATAAAATATAAGGGTATTAATGTCAGAAAGTGACTTTTTGCTTTCATTTAAGCACCAGCCCTTTATCCTGAATAATAAATTGTTTTTCAGTATTAAACTGAGATTTGCCGGTTGCAATGATAATTGTGCCATTTTTTTTCATTTTTAACAACAGATTATATATCCCTTCAAAATGTTTTGAATCAAAGTAATTATCCAAATCGTCAAACAAAAGCATGAGCGGTTTTTGAATATAAGCCCTGATCAATTCAATACTTTTTTGCTCTGACTGACTAAGCATAGCGCATTTTATATTTTTTTCAAACGGCATTTTAAACTGAGTTAATAATTCAATCAGATCTTCATTATTTTCAAGTTTGTTTTTGTGTCCCAATCCGATATTCTCAATTATACCCTGATCTGGTAATACTATGTTTTCGTTGCGAATCAGGCGTATTAGTGTGCTGTAATGTTTATCATTAACATTCTCATGATTAAGTTTCAGATAACCATTATAATGAGGATAGCAATTGCCCAGACATGACAGGAAAAGCGATTTCCCTGAACGGTTATCTCCGTAAATATAGGCAAAATCTCCAGAATTTAGGATAAAATTATGTATTGACAGGATTATTTCAGAGTGATTCATTAATTCAAATTGATTTATTTCTAACATTTTCCAATCTCATATAAAAAAACCTGATTGTTTGGCCGGCTATTGGGAACTAGCATCTGACTGATTATTTTTAAATTCAGTTTTTTAGTCAAATTCAAAAGTTCCTGATTACGAAAGTCAGGGTAAAGAATCATTATCTTAACAAAAGGATTTTGTTGTTGTACGAAAAAATTGAAAATATCTCCCATTGTGATTTCAACTTCATGACGGGCAATTGCTTTCTCTGGATTCTTTGCCAGACGAGCCTGATTGAGTTTATAGTAAGGGGGATTGCATAGAATCAAATCAAAATCCTTTCTCTGATAGTGTCTTAGATCCTGGTGGATAAAATCAAGATGAAAGGACGGATAATATTGCATAAAAAGATTTCGATTGTTTTTTGCCATATCTATGACAGATTTCTGAACATCAATCCCTGTGATTTGCCATCTTGAAAAATGTTTTTTCAACATGAATGCAATAATCCCTGAACCTGTACCGGCATCCAGAATGTTCATTTGCGAATTTTGTCTGTATTTCTGAATGACAGTATCAACGAGAAAGGCTGTATCAGAAGTTACAGCCTGTTGATTTTCCATTTGGAACAGAATCAGATCACTTTGTGGAATTGTAACAGCCTTCATTTTCTGAGTTTCCAGCATGATTCAAACAGATAATTCCAACATTTTATTGATAGCCTGAACTGCTTTTCTGGCAATTTCAGGGTCGATTTTGATTTCATTCACTTCATTTTCAAGTACATTCAATACATCATCCAGATGAGTTTTTTTCATGTTGACACAGACAGCCATGTTTGACAAAGGAAGAATGCTTTTTTCAGGATACTTGTCCTGCAAAGCTTCAATAAGACCAATTTCTGTTCCTAGAATCAGTTTGTCATGACTCTCTGCGTAATCAGCCATTCCTTTGGTTGAACATGCAAAGTCTGCATGTTTTATAATTTCTGGCTGGCATTCCGGATGTACAATAATCGTATGATCAGGATAATCCTTGCGAACTCTTTCAATGTCTTTGACTGTGAAAATAAAGTGGTGAATCGGACACATTCCATCCCACACTTTGATCGTTTTTCTGGATTTTAGCTGGGTATATTTCCCTAGATTTTGATCTGGTACAAACAATATGGGACGAGAAGAATCTAGTTTCTCAACAATTTTTACCGCATTTGAAGAGGTGACACAGACATCACACTCAGCTTTAATTTCTACTGAACTATTCACATAGCATACAATCTGATATTCAGGATGTTTGGCTTTAAATTCCTGCAACTGAAATGGTTCAATCATGTCAGCCATTGGACAGCCAGCCTCTTTCGCTGTTAAGAGTACTTTAACATCCGGATTAAGCAGTTTAGCTGTTTCTGCCATAAAACGAACACCTGCAAAAACAATTATATCCGCATTAACTTCTTTCGCTTTTTGAGCAAGTTGCAAAGAATCTCCGATAAAATCAGCTACTTTCTGAACTTCTAAAACCTGATAGTTATGAGCCAGAATAATCGCATTTTTTTCTGTTTTTAGTTTATTAATTTTTTCAACGATACTGTTATCTTCAGGGCTAAACATAAATCCTCCCGCTTATAGGTCTTTTTAACTTGCTTTGCTATAGATGCGTGGATCCAAATCCACCTTCTCCTCTGATTGTCTCAGGGAGTTCCTGGCATAATTCAAAAACTGCTGTTTCATACTTAGATATGATCATTTGTGCGATACGAGAAAAAGGCTCAATGATAAAATCAGCATCACCGTGATTAATCAAAATGACCTTTATTTCTCCACGGTAATCAGCATCAATTGTTCCAGGAGAGTTGAGTACACTTACGCCATGCTTAACCGCCAAACCACTTCTGGGTCTGATTTGTGCTTCATATCCTTCAGGAAGGGCAATGGCAATACCCGTTGAGATCAGTATTCTTTGACTCTTTTTAAGGATAACAGCTTCCTGATTGGCAGAATACAAATCATAGCCTGCTGAATGTTCTGTCATCCGTTTAGGAATAATGGCTTTTTCATCTAATTTTTTAATTAAAACCTGCATTTATGAATCCCTTTGAGCGAGCATTAATGTAAAATCTTTGAGTAAATTAGCATGTTTGCCATAAGGCTCGATGATTTTGAGAGCGTCATCAATCAATGTTTTTGCCATTTTTTTTGATTTCTCCATACCAAGAACGGCAGGATAGGTTGCTTTCTTTTCTATGATATCTTTCCCTGCTGTTTTACCTAATTTTGAAGAAGTGCCTTCAATATCTAATATATCATCAATTATCTGAAATGCCAAACCAATTTTTTTCCCAAATTCATCTACTTTTTTAATTTCTGAGGCAGGGGCATTAGCCATATAAGCACCAAAACGACAACATAATTGTATCAACTTGGCTGTTTTATTCAAATGAATAAATTCAACTGTTTTTTTCTTAACTTCATATCCTTCATTTAAGATGTCCATCATTTGGCCAGCAATGAGACCTTTATCTCCTGTAAATTCTGCCATATCCGCAATCATATTGATTTTGGTCTCTGGTTTAATTTCAAGTTCATTCACCATATTAAATGCTTCTACTAAGAGGGCATCTCCTGCCAATAGTGCAATATCAGCACCAAAAAGTACATGACATGTTTTTTTTCCACGACGGTATTCATCATTATCAATTTCTGGCAGATCATCATGAATCAGTGTGTAAGTATGTAACATTTCAATGGCAGAGCCCGCCTGAATCACCATTTCTTCTTTTTCGTTTGCATAGAGGTTATACACAAGAAGCGTTAAATAAGGTCTAACGCGTTTTCCGCCTGCAAACAAAGTGTGTCGCATGGCTTTATGAATTTCTTTAGGATAATCGTCTTTTCTAGGCAGAAAACGATCCAGAATGATGTTAATCGTTTCTTTTTTCTCGCGCATATGTTTTTTTAATGCAGGGCTTTCAGCTTTCATCGTTATCCCTCTTTTCTGTATTTAGATTTTTACTGATGGTTTCTACTTTCATTTCGGCTTTTTCCAGGTATTCGTAACATTTTTTTAATAAAACTGAACCGTCTTCGAATAATTTCAACATTTCTTCCAACTGATCGATATTACCTTTTTCAAGATTGTGAACAATCGTATCGAGTTTTTTGACAGATTCTTCAAATGAAAAGGATTTTTTATCGTTTTGAGGACTCATTATTCACCTGATTTCTTTACTAATGTTCTATATTATACATATTTTTGCTGTTTTCAGAGCAAAAAGTGTTTATGTTTTTATTGAATGTTTGCTGTTCGCTTAGAAAAGTACTCGTTTCTGATAGGGAGTTTTCTTCATTTTGTAATTGAACGATTACAAGTAGTTTTCCACTTTCAAATGTGATTTGTGCATTTTCTTCACTAATAAGGTTACTGATGCCTCTTGTTTTATTTCTATAGAGAGTTTCTTCATTCAGTGGATAAGAACAATTTAAAGTTTTTACTTTTGTTACTTTATCACTTACCGGACATAATGAAAAAGTACTCCCTTGCGGGTAGTTTAAAGGCTGAACAGTATTGGCAAAATAAATTTCCTGTGTAGCTGAAATGACATGAATATGAATGTTCTGGTCAAGTGCATATTCAAGAATCGAAATGATGCCTGTACAATGGTCAAATCGGTTTTGCATGGAATTTATGATATAAATTGTTTTAAAATGATTATTTAGACACCATTCAACTGCCAGTTCAGTATCTGTTTCGTCTTTTTCTGGTTTTAAACGGATAAAATTTAATTGTTCATTTAGAGGCTTTTGATCTGTGTTGTCAATACTTTGAAAAAAATCTTGTGTATAAATATCATTTGTTTCTTTTAGTTCTGGAAGAGTCTCCTGATAAGCGCTTAGAATATCAATAGATTGTTGAGACATTGAGTCAAAGTCGCCAATAACCATTTGAGGCATGATATGATATTTTAAAAGCAGGTCAAGCCCTGCATCCACTGCAATAATGGTGTCACCAGGTTGAATTTGGTTTAAAGTGGCACTCAGGTCATTATTGTCATAATAGGTAAAAATCCAGGCATTTTGAATGTTTCTCATGCTCAATCCTTAAGGTTTATCAGGTCATCATTACAGTATAATTTTGATAATAATGTACTTAGATAAGAAAAATCTCTTTGATTTGTAAATACATGATCTATTATGATATTTTGCTTATTCTTTGAGGCAATTCTATGATTGAGATTTTGCATTACTCATCCTTTCTTATCTTAATATAACTCATCATTTTGCATTTTATAATTGGCATACTTCCTGTCAAGCATAAAAACGATTATCTTAAACACAAAAAACATACTCTCTTAAAATAGAAAGGTAGTTAAATATTTCTATTCTTATCAAAGGAATTTACTTTTTAAATTTAATTTGATAAGATTTGATAAGTGATTTTTCTATAAAGGATATGTAACCGTATATCTGACAAATATGTTTTGAAAGTAGTCTTTAGCAATAAAAAAGTAAAGAAATCTTCTTTTGAAGAATTTCTTTACTTAATGAAGCAGTTACGTTTGGCTGTTAACTTTAAATTGATTTATAAAGGTACTCTTTCTTATTTTAACATCAACATCTTTCCTGTAAATGTTTTGTTAGCTGTTTTAAGTCTGTAAAAGTAAATTCCAGAAGGACAGATTTCAGATGAATCATTCTGCCCATTCCAGATAATGTTGTGATTGCCACTACTGTAGCTATCTTTTTTGATCAGTTTTTTAACTCTTTGCCCTTTAATATTAAAGATATCCATTTCAATATCCTGTGTCTTATCAAGTGTAAAAGCAATTGTGGTTGTTGGATTAAAAGGATTGGGGTAATTTCCTGTCAGCTCAGTCTTTGAGAGGCTTACAATATCATCAGCTGACACCTGAGGGACAACTGTAATGGTTAGAAGATTCGACATTTCTGAAATATTGTTACCTGAATAGACTGCTATTACCACATAATAATGAAGGTCTCCAAAAGGGCCTTCTGTTACATTTGCATCCGTAAAGGTCGTATCGCTCATTAAAGAAGTTATTGGGGTTGCTCCGTCTTTATAAATCATAAACCCTAATAACCCTGTGATGTCTAAGGGTTTATCCCAAGTCAGATTGACATGATTAGGATATACAAGTGTTCCTCTCAGGTTTCTGGGCGGATATTTGGGATGAATATCTCCTTGAATTTGTATATCAAAAGTGATCGAATCTCCGGCACTGCCGACATTTGAAATGTTTAAGCCACCCATCATTCCATTTTCCAAAAAAGGAGAGATGATTGAGTTATCTCCTATGACTGTTCTCCCTGATTCAAGGCTGAGAAATGCATTATTAATATCTCCTATCTCTGTAACGCTACCCATCGGTCTGTATGCCAGCAATTCATTGTATAAGCCTCCTAATATGCCATCACGGTTTCCATACCCGATGTAATTAGTGTTGACTCTGTAGGCAAGAAGCCCTGAACCAGGAAGAGCACTTTCATAAAGCCCTTCCTGTTTTCTGTATTCTAAGACAAAATATTGATTGGTGCTGTTTGGTGAATACACTTTGTAGATACAATTTCCTCCCTCTTTTAACGGTTTGAGTGAGTATGTGCCTGATTGTGTAATGACCGGTACATCAGATATCCAATTTCCATAACGAAACTTCATATAGGCAGTCATATGCTGTTTGGCATCCCATTCCATCAAATCCCAATAGCCAATCGGTTCATAATCATGATTGTAATGATAAAGGTCAGGAGCTCCGATTGAATGAAACATTTCATGGCACAAGACACTTACATCCCTGCCTGAATAAGCCAGAAAATTCTCAATTTGCAAATTATAATTCTTAACCATCTTATTTTGCAGATAGGCTGTACTCGTTTCCAGTTCCCACATATGAGGCCAAAGCACATCAGCCCAGTTATCGGTATCACCACTTACGATAAAACAGACATTATCAACCACTCCATCTAAATCACCATCAAGATTGATATCACCTGGTAACTGACTATTTACACTTACGATTGCATTTCTAAGGCATTCATGTAAACGGGCAAAGCCTGTATCTTCATCTGCATAGCCGATTGTATTATCAACACTATAAGGACGATAATAATCTCTCACATGACTGTCTGTGTATGCTACAACCTGTTCAGAATTTTGTGTAGGTAAAAAATGCGAATCTATCGTTAATTTTCCATAGCTGGCTTCTTCATAATATCCTTTTAACGAAGCTTCATTCTCATCTGAAAACCAACTGTTATAAAGTGAAACGGCTTGTGTAAAATCCGGATCATTTTGAAATTTAATAAAAACAACAATATTGGCTAAAGTTCCGTGATTTGGAGAACGATGAAACAGTTTATTGTTTCTTTTTTCTAAAGATAGATACCTTTTAACTGGCAGATTTTTTTCCAGACCAACAGGGCTGGATTTTCCAGCAGGGACTAAGCCAGGAATGACTTTATCTCCACTTCTTTGAGCATAGACATAATCACCGCTTGCAGGATTTAATAAAAGTGTGTACTTGTTTTCATCATGAATTCTGTAAGAATATTCATCTCCGGAAACATAAGCATGAATTATAGATCCATTTGCTTGCTTTAAATTGACAGGGACATTATTAAAATATGCAGAAAATAAACAAACATAATTTAATACAAGTACTGCTATAAAGATATACTTTTTCATTTTACCTCCAATTTTTTAAAGATCTTATGCTTTTAAATGAGTAATGTCAAGACTTATTTTGATTATCAAGTCAGATTATAACCGTTACTCAATATCAGTCCTTTAAGAGGAAATTACCCTTTTTCTAAAAGTGTCTTTCATGAATAAGCAGAGGTAATCTGAATCATTGATCTTTCTTGATAAATGCTTCTGCTTCCTCCGGTAGCTCAATAGCAAAACGGCATCTTTCGTATCCATCCAGAACAGACTCAAGCAGTTCTACTTTTAAAGATTGGTCAAACATGACATCCCATGCCAATTTTTCAAAACCACCAGTACAATAACACCAGAGTGAAGAAACTTTTGTTTTACTATCTAAAAGTGAAGTTCTGACAAATGGACAATGACAGGCATAAAAGCGTTTTTGAACAGGGTCTGTTTCGTTCAAAAAGGCATCCGGATTATAGGGAATTTTTTGCAGATATATTTTCCTGCCATGTCTGACTCCTGTTTGTACTTCCTGATTGTCTTTCACCATATCCACAACAGCCTGTGTGATTTTCTGTTCAAACCATAATTCACCACTATCGCTATGAGCCTGTAAATCATTAACTAGTTTTTGATGTTTTTGCTTTAAATAGTCGTCAATATCACCCAAATCTTTGAGGATATTCATCTCATTTTGAAAATAACTTTCCGGCATTCTGTGATGATTGCCTGCTAATACATTTTGACAATCTTCTCTACTCAGCTTCTCGGTCATTCGGGAGAGGTATTGATTTACATGCTGAGGATATGCTTCCAATGGACTACCTAAAGGCGGAAAAGCAATCTCAGCAAAAATACTTTCAGCCAAATCATCTCCTTTTAAGCTAATTAATCTTTCCTTCTGACTCTCAATAATACCCTGAGTTCCCAATAGAGCAAGCAGATAAATCAATGCTTCCTGATCCTTCTTAAATGAATAATACCTTGCCAGCGCAATTATTCTTCGTGCTGCATGAGATGCCCTCGAAATTTCTGATTCACAATAATGTTTTAACTGATCGATTTCCGGATCATTCACCTTTCTTTCTTGGAGAAAAGCCTTGATCTCCAGGATATCAAAAGTGATTTCTGTATTTGATAGCCCTCTTTTTTCTAATCTTTCTCTGAATTCTTGTTCTCTTTCCATTTTACACTCCCTTTGTCTATAAGCTTAAACAGTTTTTTCATTTTTGTCAATAACAAAAAATAATTAGCATACCCCGAAATTTTCTAAAATGAATGTCTCAAGTGTAATTTGCCTTGGATCAGGCTTTTTAACGCTGTCTTTTCTTT
>Ga0116148_1002019_pt1 | contig 20729 bp, 30 predicted proteins | sample AD_UKC055_MetaG_FD_89786 | JGI IMG/M metagenome (GOLD analysis project Ga0116148, IMG submission 89786) | Active sludge microbial communities of municipal wastewater-treating anaerobic digesters from USA - AD_UKC055_MetaG | ecosystem: Engineered > Bioreactor > Anaerobic > Digestate | place: USA... | reverse complement strand
GGCGTCGGTCTGGTCGGCCCGGGGCAGGTCGGCCTTGGACAGGTCGGCCTCGGACAGGTCGGCCCGGGACAGGTTGGCCCCGGACAGGTTGGCCCCGGACAGGTAGGCCAAGTACAGGTTGGACCCGGACAGGTTGGCCCCGGACAGGTTGGCCTCGTACAGGTCGGCCCTGGACAGGTTAACGCCCTCTTTTACTGCCTGCTCGACTGCGGATTTCAGGTCGGGAGCATTGGTTGTGTAGATGATTGCGTCGGTGTATCGGTTTTTGATCGTGATTTGCATGGGTTACTCCTCTCCGTGTTCGATAAAATCCCTCAGATTGCTGTATCGTTTGTTGGCGTCCAGGGTGCGTATTGCCGTGTTCAACCCTTTCTGAGTACCAATCAGAATGCAGTACCGTTTCGCCCTGGTAATCGCCGTGTACAACAGGTTCCGTTTCAGCATGATGTGATTGGTCGAATGCACCGGCATGATCACCACCGGAAATTCGCTCCCCTGGCTCTTGTGCACCGTCAAGGCATAAGCAGGCGCCAGTTCATCCAATCTGCCGGCAGGATACTCCACCATTCGCATTCCACGCTGGTCCTCGAACGTCACCGCAAGTCCATCCCCTTTTGCGGCAGGGCCCGCAACCGTTCCGATATCCCCATTGAACACGTCCAGCTCGTAATCGTTTTTCGTCTGGATCACGCGGTCCCCGGTAAAGAAGAAAGTCCCAGCGATCTTTTCGCCATTGGGATTCAACACGGGACGCAACAATTCGTTCAATGTCTGCGTCCCGACCAATCCTCTTTTTTGAGGGCAAAGCACCTGGAAATCATCCGGCCGCATTCCCCATCGCTGCGGCACCACGCGGCATGCCTGGACGATGTAATCCTGCACTTGTTGCGGGTCCCCCGCTTCAACGAACCGCAGATCCCCGGAGTGTGCCGTCACGCCCCGAAGTTTCTCACCGCGGTTGATGCGTTGCGCGTTGACGTGAATCAACGATTTTTCCGCCTGGCGGTGCAACGTTTGCAACCGCGCAACGGGCAACGTTTCCGAATCGATCATGTCCGCGAACACCCTTCCCGGCCCCACGCTCGGGAGCTGGTCCGCGTCGCCCACGAAAATGATCTGACTTTGCAGCGGAATCGCCTTCAACAAGGAGTCCATCAGCATGACGTCGATCATCGAAGTCTCATCGACAATCACCGTATCCGCATCCAGCGGGTTCGCCTCATCGCGCAGGAAACCGCCGCCCGAAGGCGAGTATTCGAGCAATCGATGAATCGTTCGCGCCTCGAGGCCGGTTGCCTCGAACATGCGCTTTGCGGCCTTGCCGGTTGGTGCCGCAAGCTCCACCTTTCGGTCGGTGCCCAAAGCCCGGATGATTTGTCTGATCAGGTACGTTTTCCCCACCCCAGGACCGCCGGTTATCACCGCGACCTTCGAGGACAACGCCAGTTCCAGCCCGCGTCTTTGGTCCGCGTCCATCTCGCCAAGATCCGACTCGCTCAGTTCGTGCAGCATGATTTCATGCGGCATGATCACCAACCGGCGCAGTTTGCTCGCTACGCTGCGTTCGGCCTCAAGAAAGGACGGCAGGTAGATGCAGTCCCGGAAAACCGACACCGTTTCACGCTCAAGCATCCAATCGAGAACCGATGCCGTTTTATCCTTCCCGGACCCAAGCACTTCGGATGCCGCGCGAATCAGGTCGGTTCTCGGCAGGCAGCAATGGCCCTTGCCGGTCGCCGCGTCCTGCAACGTCCAGACAATCCCTGCGGCGATCCGGTTGCGCGCATCCATGGCGATACCCATGTTGAGAGCGATAACATCCGCCTTCTTGAACCCTATCCCCCATACCTCGTCAGCCAGCCTGTACGGGTTCGAGCGAATCATTGCTATCGCCGCATCCTTCGTTTTGTACTCATCGAGCAGTCTCTGTCTGCAAGACAGGCTGATTCCCATCGTTGCAAACCACACGTCCGCCTCGACGTCTCCCTTGATGCCAAGGTATTCCCGGTGGATTTCCTCGGCCCTCCGTAAAGTGATGCCGCGCACCCCGGCGAGTTCCGCATGGTCGTTTTCCATCACATCGAAGATCCGGTTTCCGAACCGCGCATGGAGTGCCCGTGCAATCACCGGCCCGACGAAAGGGAAATGCCGGTCCAGGTACTCCAGTATTCCGGCCTCATCCCTTGGCATTTCACGGACCGCGCTGTTCACCCGCAGTTGCGGCTTGCCCTTGTACTCGCCCATCGTGCCCTTAAACGTCGCGTAATCCCCCGTTTCAAGGCCGTCCGGCAGATTCCCGCAAATCGTGATTGCCGCCTCGCGTTCCGGTTTCACCGTTCCGAAACGCCACGATCCGTTGTACGGTTTCGACAGCGATTCGATGCGTCCCGTAACCGTGATGTTCGTTTGATTCACCATGTGCACGTCCCGGTCTCCACTTAAAGGAAGGTGAGTGCCCCGGCACGATCACCGGGGCATCACGCACTACCTAGAAAGGAACATCGTCCTCGGCCGGCGGCATTGCACCGGACTTCCCGTCCTTCATGAAATCCGGCATGTCCGGCACTCCGTCCGCCTGACCGTTCCCGCCCGAAGGCTTCTTGAACCGACGCGCCCATTCGCTCGAATCCTGGATCAGTTTCACGATCCAATCCGGCGTGTCCTCCGGGATGTCCCCGCCGTCCTCATCCTCGAAGGAAAAAAACTTCACCGCATTTTCCGGTTCTTTCTTGGCAACGCCCTTGTAGAGCGGCATGACCGCGTTCACGTTCGCGTACGTGCGCTCGTCTTTTGCCTGGTGCACAATCTGGATCATGCAGTTGACCCGCAGGAGCTTTTCCAGGTCGAACCCGCCCAGCTCGTCTGGCGTGAACGCCTTGTTGCGCCACGATTCGAGGTCTTTTCGCAGGGTTGCCTTCTTGCCCAAACTCAGCGTGTACTTCTTGCTGACGCAGCGCGGCAGATTCCGAACCTTGCCGTCCTTGCCTTTGAGTTCGATCCGTTCCTCCGGGATTTCCCAGCAGACCAGCACCTTCCGCTCTGCCTTCCCGAACATTTCATTGATGTGCGTGCCCAGGTCATAGACCCCGTAGCACACCGCGTGGTGAACCCCTTCGGGCACCGGATCGAACCCGCCTCCGCCTGTTTCTCTTGCCATTAGAGCCATTTCGTTTTCCTTTCCATCGCGCCCTAGAAGGGCAACGCTTCGTTTCCCTGCGGGTCCGCAGGCAAGTAGTATCCTTTGAGGGACTGGTACAATTCCCACGTCAGCTTGCAGTCCTGACCACAGTAGGAATGAACGACTTCGTACTGGCCGGACTCCCACAACCGCGCAACGTCCGCGCCCGTGATCCCCTCCGTCTTGCGGGCGCCGAGTTTCAATGCGCCGTACAAATCCAGGTTTCCACGCGCGTAACTGTCCCAATTGGATAGGACCGCTCGAACGTCCACGTGATTCGTCACGTCGTATTTTCGCATCGAAACGGCTTTCGTCGGGCGCACGCCGTGAAACCACGACCGCTTGTACAAAAACGGAATATCAAAACTCATTCCGTTGAACGTGATGATCCGGTCGTAATCCTTGATGAACTCCCACACCGATTCGAGCAGTTCCTTTTCCGTGCGGTCATCGATCCCGACGCTTGCCGCCTCTTTCCCGTCGTAGAAACCCACCACGCAGACCTGGTTGAAATTCGAGTCGAAGATCAGTTTCTCCCACGGGTCGGTCCTGTCCCTCGGACCGCGTTCCGGGATGAATGGACCCGCCTTCGGGTCCGGGATGATTTCAATGTCGAGTACCGTTTCTCTCATGCGTTTTTCCCTCCCTTGCCCAAACGTTTCGGTTTTGGAACATCGGCCATGAACGCGGGCATCTGCATGGGTTCACCGTCCTGTGGCGGCGCGGCGTCGGAGCGTTCAGCCTCCGGTTCGGGCACATACGGTTTGCCGTTCACCGCCGCAAGTTCCCCGTCGATGATATGAAAGCCGGTTGCCTCCGCATCGTCCGCGACTTTCGTCACCCATATCTGAGCCTTGGCCGTCTCGGCCCATTTACGAAGCGCCTGCTTGCTGTCGCCGTCCAAATCGCTCCAACCCCTATCGACCAGTAAAATCCTGATATCAGGGTGGTTGGCCATGCAAATCGCGCATGAAATCTCGATTTGCTCAGCCGTTGACGCTTGGGACAGCGGCTTGCCGTTGTACGTGACTTCGCCGCCCTCAAAGCCAAGTCCCGGAACCGGCAACCCAGCGGAAGCGATCAAAGACGTTTTGTAATCCTTGAGTTTGTTCAGTTTGCCGGTCAGCACGTCGGAGCGGTGTTGCGCCTCGGCAAAATCCGTCTCGGCCTTCTTGAGATCCGAGACTTTCGCGGCCACTCGGTTCGTTTCATCCGCAGCGGCAATCCGAGAATCGATGTCCGTGAAATCGGGGTCCACAAGAGAGGCGACCTCTTCCTTTAACGGGGCATACTGGTCCTGGACGATGGCGCCCAAGGCTGTTTGCAATGCCTGAACGTGCTTTTTCGCCTCGAGGAGTTTGCGCTCCAGTTCGTTCACTTCGCGCTCGGCGGCCGCAATCCGGTCCTTGTGGCCCTGAATGCCACGCTCGTATTCGGCCATTTTTTCGCGCATGCGGTCATTGGCGTACTGTTTTGCCTCAAGGCTTTTCCGTTCGGCGAACAGTTCCTGAACGCTGACGGCAAGCGTCGATTCCATACCTTTCGGGATGTCGGACCGAACCGTCTCCACAACGCCCTTGAGACGCGCAACCTCCTTGTTCTCGTCGGTCCTCTGCCCGTAAAAATAGGAGTACGCCTTATCCAGCACCGTCACGGGGTCCGCCGCATCGAGCCCTTTTGTGGGGAGCCCGGTGATCCGGTTGAATTCATCCAGATCTAGGGTGATCCTGACAAGTTCCTGGAGGGCTTTGACCTGATCGGATGGCGAGAGGGCCATGAACTTCAGCGGATTCTCGGCCCGTGTTCCCAAATGAGAGTTGAGCCATACCTGCGGAGATGACAGCACGGCGCCGTCTTTGGTCCGGATTTCAAGGTACTCGCCGCGCTCCGTGAACTTCCTGGTGATCGTGTATTCTCCCAGGTCCGCTTTGATGAGCGCCGATGTCTCCCCATCACGGATGGGTCGTGACGGGATGTTGCTTTTGCCGAAGAGCGCCCAACAGATTCCGTCGATAACCGAAGTCTTCCCTTGGCGGTTTTTCCCCGTCAGTTGAACGATCGGCTCCTCGGGGTCCGGCCGGATCGTCACGGCCTTCAGCCGCTTGACCGCCTCCGCCCGGAATTCGATGATTCGCATCGGCTCCCGTTCCGCTGGTGAGCCGTTTTCGGGTTTCGTCATGTTCCTCAATCCTTTCTTGCCGGTTTGTAATCGTTTCCTTTGCGGGAATGCGTTTTCCCGCAATCCAGGCAGCGGTACAAAATCCGTATCGTTCGGCCGAGTACCGCTCTTCCTTTCGTTGTTCTCGTGCATCGGCATGCGGCCATGTCAGTCCCTTTTCCCTTCAAGGATGGTGAGAATTTCCTCCAGGATGTCCGATCTTGCGCGTTCGGATCGGATCAGATCCCGGATCATCGACAGTCGCCTGCGGTACGTCTCCATCAACTCGTAGAGCTTCCAGTACCGCGACTCTCCCATGTTCACGCCCGGGCGGCCGCATTGCGCGGAGCACGCTCCGTTTCACGGTCCCGGTAGGGAAGCGCGTCCCGTTCGATCCACTTGCCGTTTTCGTTCAGCACCATGCTCCGGTGGCACACCATGCACGTATGGATCTGGTGGAGCCGGTCCGTCACAACCGTGTCGGTCCCATGCTCCGGGCATGCGGCATGCCAGTGGACGATCATCTTTGAATCGTCGGTTTTGCCGATGCGGCCCGACACGCGCATTACGCCGTGTTTCGGGCAGCGGTACACTCCGGTGAAGTTCCGGGATCGCGGGTTCTCCGCTTCCCATTCGCGGAACAGGTGAAAGTGACAAGAATCCACGGGGCATTTCATTTCCATGTCTCCTCTCTATGGAGCGCCGCTTCGATATCGAGTTGGTTCTCTCGGTTCGCAAGCCACTTACCGATCACTTTCCCGACTAGGAAGGCGACTAGGAACCAAACCGCTCCACCGGCAAGAACGACGAGGTAGTAGGTTGTCGCGCTCATGCCGCCGCCTCCTCTCCGCGTCCGCGGTCAAACGCACCGGAGGCAGGCTCCGCATCCAGCACAACGCAGCGGCGCGGATCGTCCGTCGTAATCACGACCGCAAACGGGGCATCGTTCCCGATGGTCTGATGTCTCTTGTGGGTTTTGTCGTTGACTGTTCGACAGTTGGGACAAACTTGGACCGATACGATCCGATGGTTCGTCACCAGAATTTCCGGGCGAAACGGGGTATTGCAACGTTCGCATAGCATGGTTCCCTCCCTTGATGGGACGGAGGTGGGATGTTGTGGGTTAACTGTTCAACTCGGGTAAATTTTCCGGGTTTCCCTGGACGCTCTTTAAGCCCGAAGGCCCGCCCTACTGGGGTTGATGATTTTCAAATGTCCACTTCGGTCCTTAATGCCGTACCCTCCTGCGAAGGGTGGGGGACAGCGGAACGAAGCGGCGTTGTCCGACTCTGGGATAATCATAGTGCATTTATTGCAGCCATGCAATCATAATATTGCATGCGTGCAAAATTTTATCGCAACTGAATTCAATAACTTGGGGAAAATTTGGATGAATCTGAGGAATTAAGCGGGCTTGCTGAGAGAACCGAGAAACTTAGCATCATCGAGGAATTTTTTCCGTACTTCCGGCCCGGCTTGCAGAACCGCGACCAGAGCTGCTTTCAATTCTTCGTCCGCCTGCAATTCCGTAATAATGATAGCCAATTCCGAACCGCCTGAACGTTGAGCCGGAATCATTATGTCGCCTCCCAAGAGTTCGATCGCAGCGATCATTTTGTCCAATTGGGGCATTGTGGCCTTCTGTCGCCAACGCCACACCGTTGTCGTGTCAACTTTTGCGCGAGCGGCAATTTGTTCATTACTCTCTCCGGATTTTGCCAAGTCGTTACAGAGATCCGCAAGATAATCCAAAAATGCCTCGGTCGTTACATCCGCTTTATGGCGTTTGCTATTTTTCATAATACCGCTTCCTCTCTAATTTCCAAAATGAAATCGCGAATTTCCCATGAACCCTTGTTGTATGCCGCAATCCTGCCACAAATCACATTGCATCGGTGCATTTTTTCCTGTTTCTCGGATTGCATCCATGCAATAATGGCAGTGTTATGAAAAATCTCAAAGATCACATCAAAGCTCGAAAGATAACCCAAACCGCCCTCGCGGAGAGGCTTGGGATACATCCATCCACTCTTTGGCGCCATATGCGCGGTGGGAAAATGTCGCTGCGTGCAGCAGCCGCATATGCGCGGGAAATGCAAATCCCGCTGGAAGATCTTCTTCCGGATCCTCCAAGCAATTCATAAGGTCACCCCGGTGCCGTTCCGGGTCAACAACAGACGGTCGCACGCCCGGCGCGAAAGACCGGGCTCTCTTCCTCCAGCCAATACGAAAGGACACTATGAAATATCTCAGCGAGAACAAGGAACCCAAATCCGTCAGCCTGCGGCCGTCCATCGCCGAAAAGGCCATGCTGGCGGCCATCCGAAAAGATATGTCGTTTGCGGCATGGGTCGAAAAAGCCATTCGCGTTTACCTCCTCATCGAAAGCGACACTCCCGAGTATTGGGAACAGGCTCTCTCGGACGGCGAAAACGATCAAATTAGGAAATAATTTTTCTCTCGAAAAAAATTAATTCAAATAAAGCAAGTAATTATGGAACCCATCATGAACAGAATCAAGGCGGCGCGTCTGATGTCCCATCGGATGAAAACCGAAAAAATCATCCTCAACGGATGCGTCCTTGAGCGCCTCAATCATATTCACCGACCGCATCAATGTTTCGAATGCCCCAAATACGACAATCCCGAACAAACCAATCGTCTCGATATCGATTATTGCCTGGATCATGTTGCATGGCTCGATTGGATGGGGTGGACATGCCGAAAGGCAACCACGGAAGAAATAAGCGAATCCCTCAAGCCTCCTCTGGACACGACCCCGCAACCAAAGAAACCGAAAAGTTTTTCGCAACTCAGGCCAAACGATCCGTGGACCGGTAAGGTGTGCGGCTGTTCCAAACTGCGGAAAGATTTTTACGACTGCAACGCATCGCGCTGCAAGGCATGCCTGAATACCGTGAACAACGAACGCATGCGTGAATATCGGAAAACCCATCCGGCGCCCAAACGGCCCGTCGGGATGTGCGAATGCGGGAAAAAATTCAGACCGTACAAGATTGGGGTCGTCCTTTACACGCACACCTGCAGGGCATGCTATTCGCGCAAGGTAAGCGTCGGCAGCAAAAAGGGATGGGCGCAAAAACGCGCTCGGGAGGCTCTGAGCAACAGATGAAAACGGATCGGATTGCCGAAATCAAATCTCGCGCCGATTGCCGGGAATTGTTCAGACGCTTTTTCCCGGACCACTTTCGAGAACACGGCAATTCCGTGTGTCCCTTTCACGGCGATTCGGACCCTTCCTGCCAAGTCAGTATGGAGAAAGCCCACTGCCACGCCGAGGGAAAATCCTGGGACGCAATCGATCTTTACGAGGCCGGAACGGGACTCGGGAAGAAAGCAGCCATCGCTGCGCTGTGCTCCGAGTTGGGCATATCCGACGGAAATGTTCCAGGAACGCGCAGGATGGCCCACAAGGCACGATCGGCATCCGGGACGGTCAAAGATGCGTCCGGGACGGTAAGCCACGTTGAGCGATGGAAAAGCCTAATTGCGGCACCGATGCCGGAGGACGCCGCCCTTTACTGGTCGCGTCGGGCATTGCCCAAAGAATTTTCGGCGTCCCTTCAAAAGCAGGGAATGCTCGGATTCGATGCGAAACGCAAGGCGATAGCCTTCCCGGTAACGGATGCCGCAAAGAAGAAACTGCTCGGGATCCAGTTCGTTCCCATTGACGGGGCTCCCAAAAAGTTTGCCAAGGGCACCAATGCCCGAAACGGCTTCTTTCGGTTCGGCTCCGGTTCGGATTACTGCGTCGTGACCGAGGCCGTGATCGACGCCCTATCCGTCTATGCAGCATGCCCCGGGCTTTCCCTGGAGGTCGTATCGATCTATTCGGCCTCACAATGGAAGAGCGTCGGTCAACTCGGCGGGACTCCGGTCCTTTTCTTCGACAACGATCCGGCGGGGATCAAAGCTACGTGCCGGGCGTTGCGGGCATTCCCCGGCAAGGTGCGAATTGTGGACTGGAGCATCGCGCCGGCGGGATGCAAGGACGTAAACGATCTTCTCAAGCAGGGACATCCCGAAGTCATCGACCGCATGGTCCGACTGTCGAAATGTCCTCGTGAGGACACGGAAGTCGCCGCAGAGGTTTCCCGACAACTTTCGCGCCTGGAAACCCATGTCGAAACCTGCAAGAACGGGGACTCAAAGCGTTACGAGGACGCCCGAGCCGACCTTGAAAGATTCCGCAAGGAGATGGAAGCGGACGGGGCCGTCGTTGCTTTACGGGGCGTCATAGAGGAGCGAATCGCCCAAATCAACGAGTCCCATGCGGTCATCATGGTCGGCGGGAAATGCGCCGTCATGAAGGAATTCGAGGATCCCACCTTCAACCGAAAAGACATCGCATTTTCGTCCATCTTCGATTTCAAATCCTTTCATGCCAATGAACGCTATCCAGTCATCACCGAAAACGGTCGCACCAAAACAACGAGCATCGGCAATTTGTGGTTCGAGTCGCCTCAACGCAGGCAGTATCAGGGAATCGTTTTCACCCCCGACCGCGAGAACAACGGTTACTACAACCTGTATCGAGGATTCACCGTCCAGCCGAAAGAAGGGGATTGGTCCGCGTTTAAAGACCACATTTTTTCGGTCATAGCCGGTCACGACCAGGAGATTTTCAATTACCTAGTCGCGTGGATGGCTCACCTGTTCCAGTCTCCGGGAGGCGAACGTCCGGGAGTCGCCCTTGTGCTTCGAGGCAAGCAGGGCACCGGAAAGGGATGTTTTGTCGGTCAGATCGGCCAGATTCTCGGAACGCACTACCTGCATGTCACGAATTCGAATCAGCTCGTCGGCCGGTTCAACAATCATCTCAAAGACGCGCTTCTCGTGTTCTGCGACGAAGGCATTTGGGCGGGGGACAAGGCCGCGGAAGGTGTTCTCAAGGGACTGGTCACCGAAAAATACCTGACGGTCGAACCGAAAGGCAAGGACGCGTTCATGGTTCAGTCTCATCTTCGGCTCGTCATAGCTTCCAACAATGACTGGGTTGTTCCGGCCGGGATGGAGGAGCGCAGGTTCTGCGTGCTCGACGTCAACGATGCGCACATGCAGGACCACCAGTATTTCAAGCGCATCTTCGATCAGATGGATTCGGGAGGTCGTGAGGCGATGCTCCACGACCTGCTCAATCTCGACATCTCTGGATGCAACCTGAAGGAATTCCCGAAAACCGCCGCGCTCATAGATCAGAAAATGCGGACAATGAAGACCAGTCACAAATTCTGGTTCGAGCGGTTGCGCGCCGGAACTCCGGTTGATGGCGTGTCGGAGTGGGAGACGGTGATTCTCAGCTCCAGGTTCTACGAGGAGTATATTCAGTTCGCCAATCGAATCGGAAACCGTCATCCTGCGCCAGATTCGGTTTTCGGCAAAGAATTGAGGGAGGTGTGTCCGCGAATTCATCGAGTGCAACGCAACATGGAAGTGAACGGAAATTGGTGTAGAGCCGTAACCCTCATCTTTGATCCCCTCGATGAGTGCAGAAAACACTTTGAAAACATTATGGGACAAACGTTTGATTGGGACAATTGATGAATCGCAAAATGTTCATCTGTAGTGGCGAATGGGTTTCTTGCTATAGCAAAACTACAGCAAGAAAAATCGTAGAATGGTTTCCAGAGCGGCCTCACTACAGATGCAATAGAAACTACAGCATGAAAATCGCCAGAAATATTTTCACGACAAAAGTTACGAAAAAATGTGCACTGCACGTACATCATTATTTTTTTCTTACGTGCGCACGCGACTGTAGTTGCTGTAGTTGCTGTAGTAAATATATAAAATATATAGAAAAAATTACTAGTGAATACTGTAGACGAACTGTAGTTTGCCGTAGCGCGACGAGGTGACCAATGGACCCGATGGAAATGGCACGAAAGCAATTGGGACAAGGGTTTGAGAGGTTGGCGGCATCATTTGTGGAACAGGCTCATGAAACTATAGCAACCTCATTCAATGATGTTGGCGATGTAGATGCCAGGGATTTTATCAAACTCTGGCTTGCAACGGATCCGATGATCCGCAGAACCGAAGAAGCGGTCGCGGAACAGTTCCGCATCGGTTCAGCATCGCAAGACAATGCGGTCCGCGACCGGTCCCTCAAGAACATCGAAACCGGAATGCGGTACTGGCAGGAGCTCATCGACCGCAAAATGAAAGGAGCAACACGACGATGAAAAACGAAACGTTTCAGAAAATTCTTGAAGAGCGCATTCGCAAGATGCGGTTCACCTTGGCGGCGAAAGCCGACGAGTACGCCTCCGATGCCGATCGGCTTCACAATTTCAGACGCGCGGCTGCCGTATTGGGGTGCTCCAGCGTCCGGGCGTTGCTGGGAATGTGGAGCAAACACCTGGTGTCCGTCCTCGATATCGTGGATGCCGTGGAAAACGAAAAGTCCGTCCCGGAAGGTATGATCGATGAAAAAATCGGGGATGCCGTCAACTATCTCGTGCTGCTTGAGGCGCTGTTGCGCGAAAGAACGGTGTCCGTTTGCGCACAAACGGTTCCCTTCAAGGAATACGAATACATGTTTCTCGCTGAAACAATGGCCGAAAGGGAGGCATAGACTATGGCTGATTTCAAACTCTCGGACAAGGGACTCCAGTTGATTCTGAACGGTGAGGTTGGAGGCGGACGAAAATACTACGACAAGTATTGTCGTTTCCCGGTCGTTCCCGATCCGCACAACACCATGAGCGGAATCACCATCGGGATCGGATGGGACTGCGGGCAGAACTCGCCAGATGCGTTCGAAATGGAATGGACGGCGTACCTTAAAGAAGAGAATTCCCGGGCCCTGAAAGCAACGTGCGGTCTCAAGCGGTTTGCGGCGGCAAAAGCACTTGAATCGGTCAAGCACATCGAGATCCCGTTCGATACGGCCGTCGTGCAATTCCAGGTGCACACCGTGCAACGCTATTGGAGATTGACGCAAAGTGCATTCCCTGGAATCGAGATTGCTCCTCAGTGCGTCAAAGAAGCGCTTCTCTCCCTGGTGTTCAACCGCGGCACCTCAATGTCCGGAGACAGAAGACGCGAAATGCGTGAGATTCAAGAGTTCGTTTCCTGTGGATCGTGGAACGAAATCCCGGACCGCATTCGTTCCATGAAACGATTGTGGCCGTCGGTGAAAGGATTGCTCAGGCGCCGCGAAGAAGAGGCAGCGCATATCGAGCTCGGTTTGCAAGAGGAGAAAATGGAATGAAAGAGTGTCGCCGATTGGTTTTCGAGGTCGTCATTCCGCCCAAAGCCCAGCAGCGTGCTCGGTCCTGCGCTCGTCACGGTCGCGCCTTCACCTTCAAATCGCCTTCTCAGAAACAGGAAGAAGATCGTTTGATTGTTCTGCTCTATGAGCATCGGCCGGCAGTTCCTCTTGAAGGACCGCTTCGTCTCGGCGTCAAAGCGTTCCTCCCGATCCCCGAATCTAAATCGAAAAAATGGAAAGCCATGGCGCTCTGCCAGGACATCAGACCGACCGGGAGGCCGGATCTCGACAACCTCATTAAGCACTTCAAGGATTGCGCGACGGGTATCTTCTGGAAAGACGACAAGCAAATCGTGGAATACTCGTCTTTTACGGGGAAGTATTACGGATCCCCGGCACGATGGGAAATCGAAATCGAGGAACTGTGATGGCGCATTACATCGATCCGAAAACTTGGGCTTTGCTGTTTGCATGGATTGCGCGTCGATCGTGCAACGGGTACAAACCCGGTATCCTGGCGCGGTTGACGCGGCCTGACTTCGCCGGGATCAGCGTTCCAAGGTTTCATGGATCGGCAGGAAACGACGTCGATGAAATGGGGTGGTGTTTTCTTTCGTTGCCCGAGTGGCAGCAGCCGTTACTCTGGAATTATTGTACCATGGAGCTTGAGGAATGGAAAAATTTCGCTTCGATTTTGGGATACTCAGAGAGGAAATTAAAAAGTATTGTCAAGAGACTCGTGATAGACCTGCAAGAAAACGCCCGGAGCCGCGGCATCATACCAAAAGACGATCCGTAATCACAGCAAACATCAAACGCAATGACGACTGGCTGGACGGGATTAAGGAAATCACGGCCTATACGGGGTTTTCATCGTGGTGCCTGGACCGTTATAGACGGCATGGGTTTCCTGCCTGGAAAATAGAAGGCCGCTTGATTTCAAGCAAAAAACAGATCGATAAATGGATGAGTGGAGCTTTGCCAAAAAAACTTTCCGTCGGAGAAATACGCAATCGATTGAAAAAACTCAACAGAATCAAAAGAGTATATAAGAAAAAAAAGTCCCCCGCCAAATCGTGACGGGGGACTTGTGCATGTAGGCCAGACCGGTGACGCTTATGCGTCTTGGATCTCCCCCGCGAATTCCGCCTCAATCTCCTCGGTGGTCAGGTACTGCTCAGCCCACGCAAGAGCTTTTTCCCTATCCATGGGCGTCAGCCTCTCACTGTAGGTTCTCCAGCCATGACAGGGTTCGTCGAATAATGAAGTTTTTTTATATAGTGATGTCAAGTATTTGAATAAAATTAGCGTTGAAATTTTGGGGTCAAAGCGCACAATTGCAATAAAAACAGCATGTTAATTGCTGAAAATACCTACTTGCATTGTTTCTAGTGGCATTTCACGGTGGGGTAGTAGCATCAAGCGAACGTGAAAGGTATCATGAGGGCGCAAAGCATGCTCCAGGCGGCCGTGGACCGCAAAACAGCGCCCCGTAACGGTTTGGAGCCTCAAAGAAGACGATGCCCCGTTCTCTCCTGACGGGGCTTTTTGTATTCCGGAACGGTCGTGATGGGCGCGCCCCGTGCGTTGCGGTCCGGGTCGTCTGTGGTCTGTTTGGCGTCGTTGAGGCCCCGTTCGGGCTCCAGTGGTGCGCCTTTGATATGTTCACCAAACTTTCACCCTTCTAATTTGCCCTACAAGCGACGATCATGGGGCTTCCTATACCTGACTATGCCCCGTTTTGAGGGAGTTTCGAGTTGTGCGCGATTACCTGGTGGAATACCGGCACGCCCGGGACGGGTGGAAGGACAGGCTGACGATCCGCGCCGAATCGATTGAGGATGCCCGGGTTCTGGCCAAGTATCGCGTTGAGGTAGCGACCGACCGTGAATTCACGGTGGTTTCCGTCAGTTCGGAAGGTGTGAATCCATGACCGCCGCCGTATTGCAGGCCGCAGCTGAGGCTATTCGTCTTTTAAGGCTGGAGAGCGGTCCGGCCGGACACCGGTAATGTCCGACCGGACCTGACCGATCACCCCCTACCGACAGGAGTGACAGGCTGTGACGATAATCGGCAGCTTGACGGTTGGGAAACAGGGGAAACGGCATCGGATAGATCGTGCGTTCAAATCTGTGGAGGTGGAGCAATGGCGCCACAAACTAGAGGTTTGAGTGTATGTCCTTCCCATGCTCAATTCGAGAGGCGCCTCGATGACAGGTTCCACGCGCACGTGGCCGACCAGGCGAAAACGACGGAGACGATGTTCGACAAATTGGATTTGCTCAACTCGAAAATTTCACGGCTCGAAACGCGGATTGCCTGGATTGGCGGAGGTCTCACGGTGGTCGCCGTGATCGGCCGGCCGATATTCGATGCGCTGGCTGCACACTGGCTGAAATGAGGAGAGTAAGCGATGAAAAAATGGATCGTGATGACGATTGTTTTGATGACGGCGCTGTGCGTCGTTGCCGGATGCACGGCGCTTACCGAAACGCAGACGCGGCTCTTGGATACCGTGGCGATGGACGCGGGCTATGCCGCTTACCGATTGGTGCCCGATGCGCGGCCGGTCCTTGAGGCGGTGTGCGCGTTGAGGACCGACGTGACCGATCCGGCCGCGATACAGCGAGAATTCCAGGAATTGATCGGAATCGTCTGGAAACGCGCGAACAGTACCGACGCGGCAATAGTGGTTCTAACGCTTAACAACCTCGTCGGTCTGCTCGAAGTGCAAGACGAGCTCAGCGAGACGTGCGAAGGGACGCTTCAGGCCATTGACGGACTGTGCCGGGGGATCGACTTGGCCAAAAAGGGGATGATGAAATGAATGCAATCTTCGGGGCTAGCTGGCGAACCAGCTTGATCGGCTACGTGAGTGCCGCTGTGATTGCGATCCTTCCGATGCTCCAATCCGGTGAGTCCCCCAGGTGGAGAGATTTGCTGATTGCAGTCATGGTAGCTGTCGCCGGGCGGATCGTCAAGGATGCGAACGTGAGCGGGACGGGGAAGTAGGCGAAAGCCCTTCACTCCTTTAAAGGGAGATTTCAGGAATGGCTCAAAAGCCCTTTTTAACGGACGGAAACGATAAACCTATCGTCGCGTGCCAAGGAATCAAAATTTCCGAGATCACGATTGCAACAGGGACGTGGACGGCGATTCCGGTCCCCGCCGGTATCTCGTGCAAGGCCGTGGTGATCAGGGACCGTACCGGCGTCGCGTTCAAACTCTCGGACACGGCGGCGGGGACCGCGTATATCACCCTGACGGACCCGACCGCGTTTGATTTCGTCGGAGATGCCGGGGCGATATTCGGTTACGCGCAAGCAAGTTCAGGAACCGGACCGTTAGAATGTTTGTGGACGCTGTAAGGAGGGTGACCGCGTGTCCATGATCCGCAATATGCACGGCAAAACGATCCGGCCCGCTCACGGGCGAATGATCATGAGGACAAGTTCAGGTTTGAGCTATGTGCTCCGCGACGAATTCACGACCGCTCTTTCCGCCGGTTCCGTCAACGGCACGAACTGTGATCCCGGGCCGGGCACGCGCTACGTGGCAGACACGGCCAATCTGCTGTCGATATCCGGCGGTGAGCTCCAGTTCGGCGGATATACGGCGGCAAACGATCCGATCTATTCTATCCCCGTTGCGGTTCCCCGCGTCCCCGGGCGGATGATCTGCTCGCAGTTCACGACGCCTGGAGCGGACAACTGCTCCTTCCGGATAGGGTTTGGGTCCGATGGGTTGACCTTGCCCAAGGACGCGGGGTTCTTCCTTCAAAGATCGTCGCTTGCCGCGGACAAGACGTTATACGCGCTCGATACCGTCACGCGCCGGTGCGGGGTATTGGAAGATTCCACCGAGTATACCACGCTCGCCGCATTGCGGGCGGCGGGCTCGTTTTTCTTCTTGTGGGGCGACGCGTATACAGTGCCGACACTGATGTACGTTGCGAACGTAAGTGCGTCGGACCCGGTCTATCCCACCGCCGCAATCCAGTACGACACGGCGTATGTGATCAACTATATCCGTGTCCCGTCGTCCCTGTGGCTGCCGACGCCTCTCGCGTCCGATGGGTTTAATCGGGCAGACGGGGCGCTCGGTTCAACGGATGGGCTAGGCCATGCGGAGGGTGTTTCCGGTGGGTTGGGCGCGGGCGGGTCCGGTATTGCGTGGACCGATTCGGTAGGAACATGGGCCGTCTCCTCGAACAAGGCCGTGTGTTCGGCGCTGTCCGGAGGAATCGGCGTTGCGACGGTCAATCTCAGCACGGCGAACGCGCACGTGATTGCGGCGGTTACCCGGAGCGCGGGCAATGCCGGAATCGTCGCGCGGTACGTCGATGCATCGAATCACCTGTACGCCTACCACAACGGAACGAACGCCGTCCTGGTGAAAAAGGTGGCCGGTGTTGACGAGACTCTGGTCAATGCGGCGGCGGCGTACTCTGCGGGCGCGAACCTGTGCGTGATAACGGACGGCACGGAGTATCGGCTCTATTACAATCACGTGTTCATTGGGTCCGGCACGAGTGCTGGATTGCCGTCCGGTACTCGGGCCGGATTGTTCACGTCGGACACCGGAAACGGGTTCGATAACGTAATGGTCTATGCGCGTGGAACCGAAGGGCAGTATTCGTTTTTGACCAAGTACTGATGCGTTGGGGATGATTCGGACCTGTTCTTGCCGGTAACGGGGACAGGTCCGGGTGAGCGCCGGAGCGAGACCGTAACCTCCGGCATGTCGGAACGGTCCGGCATGGGAGGATCATGGAGTTGATCGCCTTCGGAATAATCGAGAGGTCCGGCGGGAAACCGAACGTCGATTTCGTGACGAATCCCGTCGAGGGCTATCTCTACTGTGGGTATCGCGGGAGTTACGGCGCTTACATGGTGTCGGGAACCGGCGTTCAACTGTCCACTGTTGCCGGGCTTGCGAACGTGTATCCGATTGGCGTGGTGCAGCGGGACAGCCAGGAAGAAGACCTTGATAAGGCCATCACGGAGGCGAGACGGGCAAAACTTAACGCGCTACTGGAATCGTTTTCGTTGCCGACGATACCGGAAGGGACGACGGTAAGGCAGGTGATCCGGGCGGTGTTCCGGAGGTTTCACGATACCTGGGAGGCGGATGCGATACGGTTCGCCTTGAAGGACACGGCGGACTGACGGAGCTAAAAGGGGATGAGACGATGGGATGCAAAGGCGGCGGTAAGGGCGGTAAGGGCGGCGGACGCAAGGGCGGAAGGGGAAAGTAGCCATGGCCGAAAAGTGGATTCAAAAAGCAATCGAGAAGCCCGGGGCGTTGACGAAGACGGCGAAGCGCTCCGGTCAGTACACGTCGGACGGTGGAATCAATCCCGAATGGGTTGCCGAGAAGGCCAAGGAGCCCGGCACCATCGGACGGCGGGCGCGGTTGGCCCAAACATTGAAGAAGATGCGAACCAAGGCGGCCAAGAAATGAACGAGGCGCTTCGATGTGCGATTATCGTTTGAACGAGGACCGGCTGATTGCGGCAATCGACCGCAAAAGGCGGATTACGGGCGGGAACGATAAGGAAATCAGGCGCCTTGTTAAAACGGTCGGAATCGAGGCGGCGTGGAACGCATTGACGGGAAACGGCGATGGCAAACGGCGCGAAAAAACAGGACGGTTGTAAAACGGGGGAAGCCGTTCAATCCCGCATGGCTCGCATGCTGGACCGAAAGGCCCATGCCGAGATCGTCAGAAAGCACCTGACTCCCGACGAGGCCATGGCGTTCTCGATTTGTTTCGGCGATGTGCAACCGGAAGGGAAGTTCACGCGCAAGTGGGCGGCAAGGACCGTGCGGGATTGCTGCGAGGCGAACGTGACGGGCAAAATGGCGTTGTGGGCGATGCAATGCGACAATCTTGACCGCATCATGGACGTTGCGGATTTCATGGTGCCGAAAGCGCCAAGACAGGACAGCGTGACCCTGAAGGGGGATGCCGCCAATCCCGTTATGTCCGAGACGAAGCACGTGATCGACGGATTTCAGCCCGAGGCGTTGCTTGCCGCGCTTCTGAAGCAGAAAAAGGACGATGGAAAGGGGTCCTGTGGAAGCGACGCCTGAAGTGATGGAGCGTGCCGTTGAATATGAGCGGTGCGTTTACGGGTTCGAGCACTTCGTTGACGCGCACTGCTTTATCCAGGACCGCAAACCCGGCGGATCGTCGGAGGCGGTCCCGTTCAAGTTGTGGCCCGGGCAGAAACAGGTGGTGTCCCTTATTTTAAGGGCGACGTATCTTGCGGTTCTGAAGGCAAGGCAGTTGGGCTTGACGTGGCTGGTTGCGGCCTACGTGCTCTGGAGGGCGATGTTTCGGTATCACGAGCTGGTGATCGTGATATCGGCCAAAGAAGACTTGGCCATCGAGTTTTTGGACCGCGTGAAATTCATGTTCGACCGGTTGCCGGTCTGGATGAAACCGGCGGTGCGGGTCCGAAACAACACGGAATTGTCGTTTGGCTACGAGACGAAAGACGAGCGCGGAAACGTCAAGATAGACGGGCTCAATTCAACGATCAAGTCCGTTCCGTCAACGCCGGATGCCGGGCAGAGCAAAACCATTTCGCTCCTGGTGATGGATGAGACGGCACTCAATCGGTACTGCAAGCAGATATGGGGTTCGGCGAAGCCGACACTCGAGCACGCGCACGGGCAGGCAATCATCATTTCAAACCCGTCGAAGACCATGCCCGGCTGGTCGTGGACGCGGGACTTGTGCGTTTCGGCGCTTGCAAAACTCAACGAGTTCGTGCTGGCGTTCCTGGACTGGAAGTGCGTACCGGGAAGAGGCGATGATTTCCTGGAGATGCAAAAACGCGCGGGGTTGGATGACGAGGACATTTCGATGCAGTACCCGACGACGGTGCAGGAAGCACTGTCGAGTTTGGGAGGAAGTTATTTCGGGAACACGATTGCGCGGTTCGAGCAAGGCCGTCCCGGGGAGCGCGGCGTTCTGACGCTGGATGAAACGAACGGCGGAATGAAGTTTCACCCGGACCCAGCGGGAATCCTCGAAGTGTGGAGGCGCCCGGAACGCGATTGGGCAAGCCGGTACGCGATAGGCTCCGACGTTTCGGAAGGATTGGGAAACACGTATTCGGTCGCCTACGTGTACGACCGGTTCTTGAACGAATTCGTTGCGCGGTTGCGCTCGAATCGGATCCCTGCCGACGTGTGGGCGAAGGAATTGATAAAACTCGGCGTCTACTACAATTACGCGATGATAGGCCCGGAGCGCAACGGCGCCGGGATCACGACCGTTATCCACCTTCAAGGCGAGATGTACCCGAACCTGTTCTACCGGCAACGACCGGGCAAAATCCATGGCGAGTTCGTCAAGGAATACGGCTGGCTCGAAACCGAGGAAGCCAAGCAGATTCTTGCCGATGAGTTAAAAAGGCACTACCGGGAGATTTTCCAGACGGTCCCGTGCAGGTGTTTGCTGGAGGAGTCGGCGACGTTCATACGCCATGAGAACGGACGGCTGGCCCACGAGGACGGCAAGATGGACGACTGCGTGATTGCGGCCGGGATTGCCTTGCAGGTCTCGATTGCGATGCCGACTGTTGCAAACGTCGCGCCCAAACCCGCCGTTCCGATGCACGTAAAGCGTTTGGACGACCTGGAAAACGGAGTATGCGACGATGATTTCGAGGACTGGATGCACAGTCAGTCCCCGCGAAGAGGAGCGACGATAAATGACCCCAATCTGGGCTGAAATGTCCGGCGCGATACTGGTTGTGAGCCACCTTGCGGTGGCTTTTTTGTTCTTGACGGTAGGCTTTCGAATGGGAAGAGGAGCCGTTTGCCTTCCTGTCGAGCGTTCGATGCCATACGATCCCGGAAAGCCGGAAGAGGATAATCTCATGGAGACCGATCCGTTCAACCGGGCGCTCTACGGAACAGTGCAACCGACGATGCCCGATGAAGAAAGGAAATGATCGTGCCCGTTTTGAAGGTCAAGTGCGAAGTGTGTGAAGAGGTAATTGCGACCGCAAGACCGGAGCGGCTTTCCCTGCCGCTTACGACGCGGATGTTCGATCCGAAGGGGGCCGGGTTCGGAGATACCTGGGTGCACGATCTGACATGGTTGCACATGACGTGCCCGTATTGCGGGGCAAGGCCGTT
>Ga0116148_1002013_pt1 | contig 20766 bp, 18 predicted proteins | sample AD_UKC055_MetaG_FD_89786 | JGI IMG/M metagenome (GOLD analysis project Ga0116148, IMG submission 89786) | Active sludge microbial communities of municipal wastewater-treating anaerobic digesters from USA - AD_UKC055_MetaG | ecosystem: Engineered > Bioreactor > Anaerobic > Digestate | place: USA... | reverse complement strand
TGTTCGACGAGCCGACGAGCGCCCTGGACCCGGAGATGGTCGGGGAAGTCCTCGGCGTCATGAAGAACCTCGCAGGCCAGGGAATGACGATGGCCGTCGTTACCCACGAAATGCGCTTTGCGCGCGAAGTCGGATCGCGGGTGTTGTTCATGGACGACGGTATTATTCTGGAACAGGGGAAACCGGAGGAGCTGTTCAACGCTCCACGAAACGAGCGCACGAAGGAATTCCTCGCCAAGGTGATGTAGCGAACCGGCGTGGGCCCGGATACAGCGAAGATTTGACGAATGGCGGTTGCGGAATCATACTCAAAGTATGGCCGGAATCAATGAGATGCTTCTGGGTAAAATACATGCTGTTCTTCTCAATTCTGTTTTGCGGAGGGGCGAAAAATACAACCTGAAGCATCTCCTGAATGTCCTGAGAGACTTTCTCGGCGCCGATCTGTGCTACTGGTTTTTTCTCGACGGCTCGCGCATCCTGTCCATGGTGATCGACCATGACGAGCAAATAGAGGTAAAATTCCCCCTTCTTTCCGCAGATCCGCGCATCGAGCTGCACCGGCTGTCGTCGACTCCAAGGCTTTCGAAAAGCAGGAGCGCCAGCCTCTACGGCGGAATCGAACTTGAATCCTCGCTGACTGTTCCGCTGCACGAAAAGGACTCGTTGATCGCAGTCGTCGAATTTGGCTCGCTTTCGGAAAAGTTCTCCTCGGAAAAAGCATCCCAGGTCATTGCCATAATCAAATACTTGCACAACGTGTACGAGTCGGTGTACGAGGACATGCACCGGTTCGAGACCAGCAGGAAGCTGCGCACCGAACTGAGCCACGCAGAGCGCCAATTCCGGGTGCTGTTCGAGAATACGCAGGACATCATGCTGTCGTTCAAGCCCGACGGAAAATTGCTGACCGTCAATGAGCCGGGGCGCATCGCATTGCACCTTGAAGCAGATCCCGAACTGTGGGGCTTCGCCCCGGTAAGCCCGGATATTCCCTTTTTAAGAAATCTTGTCCGACACGGCAACGCCGTCAGCGATATAGAAGTAGTTCTGGGCACCGAGGAAACCGGCATCAGGTTCTACCTTGCTACCTTTGTGCCCGAGATGGATATTCACAACGAGGTGTCCGTCATACACGGCATCCTGAAGGATATAACCGACCGCATCGAATCCCAGCGCTCGCTGTGGCATACGAACATGGAGCTGACAAAAGCGAAGCAGATGCTCGAGTCGACCCAATGCCAGATGATACAGCAGGAAAAACTCGCGTCCATCGGCCAGCTCGCCGCAGGGATTGCCCACGAGATCAACAATCCGCTCGGCTTCATCATGAGCAACCACGAGATGCTGAAAGAATATCTCGCACGGCTGATCGCCTACACCGAGCGCCTGGAAGAGAGGACGGCCGGTTATGAAGCGCTGAAAGCAGAACTGAAAGCGGCGAAGGCGATGGAGCAATGCCCGCTGATCATCAAGGATTCAGACGAAGGCTTTTCGCGGATTTCTGCAATTATCAAAAGCCTCAAGGATTTTTCGAGGACGGAAACGAGGGGAGAACTCGCACCGGTACTGCTCGAAAAGCTCATCGAGGATACGCTGACGGTCTCGCGAAACAGCTGGAAGTACGTGGCCGAAGTCAAGACCTTCTTCGAATTGAACGAACCCGTGGAAGCATACGGCGATCTGCTCAATCAGGTATTCATGAACATTATCGTGAACGCAGCGCAGGCAATAGCAAAGCTCGGCAAGAAAGAGCCGGGAGAAATCAGAATCACCACGTACAGGGACGGAGGCGAGGCAGTCGTTGCAATAGCCGATACGGGACCCGGCATTCCTGATGAGCTGATTAACAGAATTTTCGACCCCTTTTTTACGACGAAACCGATCGGAGAAGGGACGGGACTCGGCTTGAGCGTTTCCTACGATATTATTTCAAAGAAGCATAAAGGGCACCTGTACGCCGAAAACATGACAGGCGGAGGCGCGCGGTTCGTAATACGAATACCGATGGAGCAGCAGCATGGACTGGAGGATGAATGAGCTCGTATATTTTATTCGTCGACGATGAAGAAAAAATTCTGGTTTCGCTCGAGCGGGAGCTTGAAGAATGGTTGGAAGAACGAGGCTTGCAATTCAGAAGCGCAGGTTCGGTCGATGAAGCGCTCGTAATTCTGGCAAACGATCCGGACGGCTGCCGGGCAGTCGTATCCGATCTCAAGATGCCCAGGAGAAAAGGCTCGGAGCTGCTGCTCGAAACTTCGCGCGCATGGCCTGACATCGCTTCCATTCTCCTCACCGGGTTCTCGGACATGGACGAGATAAAAGACTGCATCAAGGCAGGCATTGTGTCGTTCATGCAAAAACCCTGGAACCGGGATATTCTGAAAGCGGAACTGGAACGGGTGACCGCCCTGACGAAGCTGCGAAGGGAAAATCGCGAGTATACGGCCCGGCTCGAGCGCGACTTCGAATGGACGCGAAAGCTGCACCATGCAATGCTCCTCGGCACTGAAGTTGCCGGAGAACGGGGATTGCTCGATATCGCAAGTTCTCCGGCAAGAGGAACGCTCGATTGCGGAGGAGACTTGGTAGTAACCTTCGAAGCAAAGGACGGCTCGCTGTATGTATGCTTCGGCTCCCTGGCAGTTACCGGAGTCGAGGGAACCTATTACGGCGCCCGGATCAGGGAAATGCTGCTTCTCGCCGGAAAGGAATTGGAAAGCAATGCCGGACCGGCCGAATACCTCGGTTTGATCAATGCGGCGCTCTGCGGCGACTTCCCGGATCTGACGGAGAACTCCTTGTCGCTCAGCGCTTTCAGATTCGGCAGGGGCGATGAGTTCTTTTCCTGCGCCCACGCAGGCGGCGAGCATTTCGCGCTGACAGATTCCGGTCGGCTCGCAGTGCACGCCCTGCCCTCCCCGGTGCTCGGCATAAAAGATAATCTTTTTTATCCTGCAAAAAACTACGCATTCCGCGATACGACCGCGCTTATTCTTTTTTCTCGGCCCCTGAAAGGATCGGCAACGGAAGAACGGCTCGCCGCTGCCCTTGAGAAATTCGCCGCAGCGGATGCCAAACATGCGCAAGAGGCGGCGACGGCGCGCGCGATCCTCGACAGCATCGCCGGTGAGCTTTCGCTGCCCTTCGATTCGACGATCGCGCTGTACCGTAACAACCGGTAGAAAGACTTACTACTTACTCGCCGCCGTATCCGCGCTCCAGCAGCGACAGCTCGAGCGCGGCAGGCACGTGTATTCCCTCGTTCTTGCGCGCTGCCTCGACCATCCGGGATGCTTCGCGAAACCAGGTGCCCGCTTCTTCGTGCGCACCGGCAATTTCTAAGCACACCGCAGCATCGAACCAGGCTTGCGCTATGTCGGCAGAATCCGCCCCGATCCCTGAAAAGGCCGCTGCTGCAGCGAGAAAATCCTCCGCTCCCTGGCGGGCCTTGCCGAATACGGTTTCAGGAATAGCGCGCGACACATTCGCCCTGTTAAGGCGGGCTGCGATAATCTGGTCGGGTGCCGACGCGAGGTCTACCGCGCGGTCCATATACCGGTACGCATCGGCAATGATTTCGACGGCCGCAAGCGGCGAAGCTTCCCCGCCGCGCATGGCAACGAGGGATCCTTTGTACGCAAGAGCAAGCGCATCGGAGGGTTCGCCGGAGAGCAGACGGTCGAACGCAGCCTCCGCTTCGCCGTCTTTCTGCGCAGAGAATGCGGCAAGCGCGTATTCAAGAATCAAGGCTCTGTCTGCGCCGGAGGAATCCGCACCGTACCGCGCCGAAACTGCGGCGTATGAAGCTTCGGATAATTCCCGCGCTGTCGAGGCTTCGGTCTCAATCTGCAGCTTCAATTCGGCAGCCCTGGCGCGCGCGCGCGGACTCAGCGCAACAGAGGAAGAACCGAAAGCGCTCTTCGGCGCGCCCATGCCGATCTCCACCGGCTGCAGAACGGGAACCGTCAATTCCTCGTCGTTCCAGGCAGAAAGCAGCGCAGTCTGATCGACGCCGCCGGGAACAAGAATATCGTAGATTTTCGGAGTAAATGCCGAAGGCGCTCCGCCGCCCGACCCGGACGAGGCTCTCTTTGCAACTGGGGCGAAGCCGTCGCGGGCCCATAGAGTCCAGGCGCCGACATAGACGTAGTGTCTGGTCTTTTCCTCCGTGTACAACGAGTGCAGCCTTCTGTCCCGCAGCGGAATGCGGATGACCACGCGCTTGCCGCCGTCCTGCTCCGTCGCAGCGACCGGAAAAGACATGGTTCCGTCTGCCGAGAAAAAGACCGCTTCGCCGGGATTGACTGCGATGCCGTAGTCCCAGGGAACCGCAGGATCGAACGCAACGCCCTCCGCCATTTTGTCGCGCGGCAGCAGCGAGCCCGAGGCCTCTCCGTCTGCATCAATGTACACCCTGATGTTGCGGACGGCTCCGGTTCCGGCAGCGAAGGAAAGCGAAAGCTGCCAGTACTCCGCCTCGGAAACCCAGCGGGCCTGATAGACGGGCTCGTGCACCGTATAGCGGACTATGTCGAGAGAACCCGGTGCGAAGGAAGCATGCGTCGGATACGTCAGACTTCCGAAGCCTGTATCGTCGCCGACGGGATCATAGAGGACGGAGCAGACGCGGCCGCCGGTATACCCGGGATCAGTTTCCAGATGAAGAACCGATTGCAGCGAGCGCCCAATGATTTCGGAATACATCATGAATGCCGTGATGCCGGCAAGCGCGAGCACCAGGGAGACGATCTTTGGAACTGTAGAAAGAACTTTGCCTATCATCTCAAGCCTCCCGAAACGACCTGCCAAATCCGAGACAGCGCATCGGGCACGAACTTGTTCGAAATCATTACGCTGAAGGTGAATGCCATAAATACGAAGAGATAGCGCGGTTCAAGGATCTCGGCGAAAAAACGGCCTGGAGCCGTCTTTGGTTTCTGCGGCGGGCAGCATGCGCTAGTGCCGGCAGGCCGCAGCTTTCCGGCTATTCTGCCGATTACAGAGGGTTTGTATGCGAAATCAATGGCCTTCTGAGGACATGCGGTGATGCATTCGCCGCATTTCGCGCAGGTAATTTCGGGCTTTCCCTTCTTGTCCTTGATGGTATCGATATCTATGGCGCAGAATTTGCAGGCTTCGGCGCATTTCATGCACTGAGTGCACGAATCAACGTCGATCCTGATGCCGATGGCCGAAGCTTTTTCGCAGAGAGATTGGAATGCACCGAACGGACAGAGCGTACTGCACTGGAACCGCTTCCGGGTAAGATAGGGCATGACGATGACCAGACCGAGAAAAAGACCGATGAATATCACCGTGGCGATAAGCGTCGGAATGTCGGTTATCTGTGCATATTCCGTAGTCAGCTTGAACGGGCAGAACCATTCGCAGTACACGCTCGAGAGCGTACCGAGCGAAACCAGCGCGATGAAAAAAAGAAACGCGAACTGGAATGCGCGCAAATCCTTATTCCGCGACAGCACCTTGATTTTCGCCTTTTTCGGTATGCGCGATACGCCTTCCTCCCATCCGCCGTAAAAGCAAACCCAGGAGCACCACCCGCGCCCGATTGTCACCGACACGATGAACCAGATCAGCAGCATGCTAACGACGGAAGCGAAGTGTCCGATCATTCGAGCGGGGAAAATCACCGTTTTCGTGATCGCCAGAGGAATGAGCATAGCCGGAATCACGATGTGGCAGAACGGCGTTTCCGCATTCTGGAACTGCGTCCCGGTTATGCTCATGCTTCCGCGCTCGTCGTACAGAATGCCGATGAATGAAATCATGAACAATACGGCCAGCGTTGTTTGAAATACCGAACGATAGCGCGACCAGTTTTTTGTGGACAGCATCCGGACGAAAAGGAACAGCATGAAAGCTGCGTATATCAATGCGAACGGAGAGTTCATGGAACCGGCAAGGCCGAAAAAATAGATGACTACGCACATGAACGCGCTGAAAAAAATCGTTACTGCCACATCTCACCTCCCGAACGCGAAAGGAATCAATCCCGCAAGAAGGAAAAAATAGGCGCCGACGAGAATCTGCGTCATGCGGGCCATTTTACGGAAGAAAACCAACTTCTTGGGAAGAAAAGGGATGCCGGCCAGAGGGAGAAAAAAAGGAAGCGTCCCGGCGTAGAAAAGCGCGAAGTACAGGACGCCGTATGCGGGCAGTCCCGACGAAGCCGCGCGAAAGCACGCGGTCCAAAGCGGCGGACAGATATGAAGGCCGACGCACAGTCCGGCAAAAAGGGCGAGCACGAAGTCGTTTCCAGCAAACCTGAGGATGCGGTCCGACGGCGTCGCGCACGAAGGAGAAGTCTTGCCGGCGGCTCCATTAGAGCCTGCGCCTTGAATGGCGGCGCCGCATTTCTTCGCAAGCAGCCTGGGCGCGAATCCGTGCGCAAGCAGCGCAAGCCCGCAGAAGGTATACGCGACGGTAGAAAGCCTACGGGAGAATACCGGATCGAAGAACTCCATAGCGAGCATGCCGGCGGCGGCAAGGGCTGCGCCGACGGCTGCGTAGGCGGCGAGGCGTCCTGCGAGAAACAGACCCGTCAAAGCGGCGTTTCTGCGATGGGTACTGCCTTCGCGCCCCAAAAGAAACGGAAGCAGCACCGGGGCGCAATACATGACGCAAAAAGATCCTGTCGAAAATCCGAGAGCCAGAGGCTCAGCTGCGGAGAACGGCATGGTCGGCCTCCCTACTCTGAATATTGAGCTATTTGACGCTCTGCTTCGATTGCTTCGGCCGAGCCCGGAGAAAGAGCGATGCAGGCATCGAAAGCGTCGAGCGCCTCCTCGAGTTTTCGCGCTTTCGCCAGGTACAATCCCTTGTATAATTCTATCGTTGCTTGCTGCTTCCCGTCGAATTGCGCTTTGCGCGCGTCGAGCCAGTCGACATCGGTCTTCACGACCTTGAACCGGTTGACGGGAGATCCGACGCTCACGCCGTAGCCGTTCATCATGCGCAGGAAGCGCAGATCGGGATTTCCCGGTTCGGATGCCACCGCTTCGTCGATCATCGCGCTCCCTGTATCAAGAAGGGCCAAAGCCTTGATGCCGTTTTTATTACCGGCGGCGAGCGATGCGTCGATAGTAATCAAGCTTCCCAAATACCCCTTGGCAAGCGCCGACTTTGCGGCAAGCGGCTCGAGCAGCTGCCGGGCCTTTTCTATCGTCGCTGCGTCAGGTTTTTCGGACGCCTTGTCGTGCAGGGCAATTGCTTCCGCGAATTTTTGGTCTGCTACGTCGGCGGACAGCAGAGCAGGCGCCTGAGCCGCAAGGGCGGCGAGCGAAGCGAGCAAACAAAGCGCGCACATCGCCTTCATTTTAAACACGTTCATAATTCCTCCTAAATAAAGTCAAGCGGAGCTTGTTCGGATTAAAACCCGGCAGTTCCGCACATCCGGAAACTGCCTTCTCCGCGGCGGTTGACGCCGTACGTAAACGTAAAATAGGCGAATACGGGATTGTCGAATAACAGCCGCAATCCAAGACCGAGCGCTTCCGAGCCGTACGCACCGGAAGAGGCGATTGCAGCGGCATCAGTGCGTTCCCCGGCGCCGGCCTGCGCAAACACGGCTGTGTCTGCGAACGAGAACAGCTGAACATCGCAGGTAATGCCCGCAGCAGGCCGGATCGAAAGGATGCGGAACCGGTATTCAGCAGAGGCGAGCGCAAAATGCCTTGCAAAAAGAGATTCGTACCCGGCTCTGACCGAGCGGTCTTCCGTATGCAGCAGATCGAACCCTGTTCCTGCAGTCGCCGAGCCGACCGACAACCGCAAGGCGTAAGCGCTTCTTGCGGAAACGGGATCGTGATAAAAGACCGACGCTTCTCCCTTGAATTCCTTTGTTCCCGGAAAGGCGTAAGCTCGTGCTTTCAATCCGGCATCGCTTTCGGTTCCGTAGTCTTCGCTTCTGAGCGGTATCATGTATTTTTTCCACTCCAGAAAGGGCTGAATGCTCCAATCCGACGAAGGTTCTTCGAATAGACCCGCGAAGACAACGTCTGCGCCCAGCGCAAGATCGGGCGAAATGTCCCAACCGGAGCGGAAGGAAGTTTCAAAGTCCAAATTCTCCGCAGGAATTCCGGTCGAAGGATTGGCCGCGTCGGATGGTCCCGGACCGTGCCAGAAAGCGCCCGATCCGGCGAACAATCCGGTTCCGCCGATACCGTGCCGTTCGTACCGGAGCCCGTTCAGATTCCAGCCTGCAACAACCATGGCGAGAGCGCGTTCCCCGCCGATTGCGTCCCTGCCGACGAGACCCCAGGCGTTGGCGCCTCCGAAACGCCAGAAGAATCCCGACTCGACGCTCACCAGCACCGTCCGTTCCGCAGGGTTTTTCCTCGCAGGCAACGGCTGAACCGAGACTGAATAGACGAGGCCGCTCTTCGCAAGCCTGATCTCCGCTTCGCGGCACATCCTCTGCAACGCTTCGAGCGAAGCCTCGCTTCCCGGCTGAAAGCCGAGGAACGAAGCGACAGCCGCGCAGGACAGCCGGGGTTCGATTGGGGCGCCGCCGGAATTTTCGGCGCCGCCGGAATTTTCGGCGCCGCCGGATGCCCATTCGTATGTAACTGAATCGATTACAATTCGTATTTTGGCTACTTTGACGGGCGGTTGCTCCGCGGACAAATGAGACGCCGAAGCCGCCGCGAGCATGATGCAGAACGCGGCGCCCCGGAACCCGCGATAAAATCCCCGCATCAGTCTTTCCCGAATTCTATTGGCGACTTGATCGAATCCAGGTTTTTGACCATCCACGACTCGAACGTATTCATGAGCGGCCAGGTCAGCACGCCGAAGGTGGGCATCCATGCCCACACCGGATCGAGAAAGTTGTCGCTATTGAAGAAGAACGCATTGACGATCCAGCAGGCAGCCGAAATCGCAGCCCAGCCGACGACCGACGAGCGGACTGCCGAAGTTCTGTCAGCGGCTACAAGGCCGACCGCGCCGGGATTCTTGCGGTAGTCCATCCAGGCTATGGCCGCAGGAATCGCGTAGCCGAGCCAGCCGGGAACCGCTATGGCGAAAGCCTTGAACCCGAAGCCCGTAAAATAGAACCACAGGCCGACCGCCGCCATGTACGCGCTTCCGTACGCGAGAGCGGCCGCCATCAGCAGCCAGTTCGCCTTTCGCACGTACACGCTTTTTTTTGTACCTATTATTGTTTCAACCAGTTCGTCGAGATTTCCGAGCGACTCGACAGCCTCGGCGAAGGCCTGCTCTTCGGTAACGCCTCTCGAGACGCCGTCCGCTATGCGGTCGATTATGTGCGTCTCGATCTCCTCCCGCTGCTCTGCGATTCCCGGGGTTTCCGCAACGCCGCGGAACAGTCCGCGCACGTAGCAGCGCACAGGCTGTAACGTTTCCAGTTTCATTCTTCTTCTCCTATCAGGGTATCGAGAATCTTCTTGACCGCGTTCCATTCCGAGCGTGATTTCGAGCACAGCGATCTGCCGGTATCGGTCACGGCATAGTACTTCCGCCGGCCGCCCTGGCTCTCGCCGCCCCAGTAGCCCCGAATGTGCCCCTGCGACTCCAGGCGCCTGAAAGCCGAATACAGGGAAGGCTCCTTGAGCTCGTACCTGCCGTTCGAGCGCGAGATGACTTCCTTGTACACCTCGTATCCGTAGCGGTCCTGCTCCGAAAGGAGCGTCAGGACAATCGTATCGATGTGGCCGCGGATAATGTCTTTGCCAATATTATCGTCACTCATAGTATTATGTCTGTAATAGTAGTCTGTTTATGAGAGTATTGTCAAGAGAATAGTTCGACGCAGAAATTGCAACGGAGCGCGGCATCATCCCGACCGGAGCGGCCGGAAGGGCGCGCTTCGACGGGAGTCATTGATCAGACGCGGAGGGGGTTATTCGTAGCGGAGGGCTTCGCAGGGATCGAGAGAGGATGCGCGGCGGGCCGGAAGCCAGCCGAACACGAGGGCGACCGAGAAGGACAGCGCAAGAGAAAGAGTAAGCGTATGCGGAGGAACCAGAGCCGGTATGCCGATCGCCTTTGAAACCGCGAAGGCTATTGCCGTAGCAAGAATCACGCCGGCAATTCCTCCCGAAAGGCAGACTGCCAGGGATTCGATCAAAAACTGGCGTCCAATCCAGGAGCCGCGGGCCCCTATAGCCTTGCGGGTGCCGATTTCCCTGGTGCGTTCTTTTACCGAGATGAGCATGACGTTCATGACGCCGATTCCTGCGACCACAAGGGACAATCCTGCAACGACTGCGATGAACGTCGTAACGAGGCCCGTCATGGTCGACACTTCTCCGAGCGCGCTTTTTCCCGATTCAATGAGGAATTTATTCTCGCCGTCCCAGGTTCCGTGGTTTTGCTTCAAAACCGAAAGAATTGCGCGTTCGGCGCGTTCGACGACTTCCTCGGAAGCCGCTTCCGCCATCAGATCCCAGGTATCGGCGTTCCCGCCGAAACGGGTAACTGCCGAATGCGGCACGAAAATAGTACCGTTGTTGGTGGAATCGTACGAATTGAAGCTCGCCATGAGGGACGGAGGCTCAGGTTTCAGGACGCCGATCACTTCGACTTCCCCGAAATCGCCGATAGTGATTTTCTGACCGACGGGATCCTGATACGACGCGGAAGCCGGAGACCCGAAGAATTTTGTTGCTATATTCGCGCCGAGTATCGCAGCGCGCCGCTTGGTCCGGTCGTCCTCTGCGTTGAACATGCGTCCGCGCTCAAGAACGAGCCTTTCCATCGGAAAATATTCGGCAGACACGCACACGATCCTCGCGAGCGACTTGGCCCCCCGGCTTCTTGCGGTAAAGCGGAATTCGGTAAACGGACTGACGCCTGCAACGAGATCGGTCATCGAAGCAATCGCCTCCCGATCTTCGGGAGTTACGAGCTCGGCTCTGGTCTTCCAGCCGGTTGCAGAAAGATAGCGCCAATTGGGGTATATCTGCAAATGAGTCGGCCGGCCAAACGAACCCATTTCCTTGACGATAACGCTCTTCAGCCCCTGCCCGGCAGCCAGTACGCAGACGACCGCAGCAACCCCGACGGTAAGGCCGAGAGCCGCGAGCAGCGCTTTGCGTACGTTCGATGCAAGAGAATCCGCTGCTTCTCCGATTATGGATATGATATGCATCTTGCTACTCCCTGCTCAATGCTTCGACCGGATCGAGGCCGGCCGCGCTTTTCGCCGGCGCGAGGCCGAAAAACAGGCCGACGCACGCGCTTACCGCGAGAGCGAGAGCCGGAGCCGACAACGGCATGACGAAGGCCCACTTGGCAACCATCGATACGACGCGCGCAATGCCGAACCCGAGCAGCACTCCTGCCGCACCTCCGGAAAGACACAGGAAAAGCGATTCGACCAGAAACTGAAGCATGATGTCGACCGATCGCGCGCCGATTGCTTTCCGTATCCCGATTTCGCGAGTCCGTTCGGAGACTGCCATGAGCATCACGTTCATGATGCCGATGCCGCTGACCAGGAGCGATATGCCGGCGATGAAGGCGACGATTGCGGTGACGGCGCCGAAAATTGTGCGTACGGCATTGAGCGCTCCTTCGATAGCCTCGACTTTGAAGCGGCACTTTCCTTCTACGGCACCGTACGTTCGTATTAAATAATCTTCGATAATCGACACCGTCTGCGGAACGCGCGCGACCGAAGGAGCGCGCACCATCAGTTCGTAAACGCGGGGAGATCCGGCCCAGGACCAGTCGATCGTCCGCTCGAGGGATGCGTACGGAACGAATACCATTTCGCGGTCCGAACCGTCGCCCATCAAGCCTTCCTTTTCAGGCTTGGTTACCACGCCGACGACGGTGTAATCGAATGAACCGATTGTCACAGCTGATCCGATCGCGCCGCCGTCCGGAAAGAACGTAAGCGCGTAGTCCTCGGTCATGACGCATACCTTGGCAAGGTTGCGTTCGTCATCTGCAGTCAACCGCCTGCCGGAGGAAAAATTTCTCGGCCATAAATCCCAGTAACCGGGATCGATGCCCCGGACGCGAACGCTCTTTGCAACGGATCCGCGGACTGCGTCCCGGTTTTCCTGGTTGAGCCTGACGAACAGCGCGTCCTTCGCAACAGCCTGCATCGATTCAATGTCGCGGTTGGACATGAACACCGAGCGTGCCTGATAGTCGGACAGCTCCCAGTTGTTGTACACAACGATCAGCCGGGCTCCGATCGCATCGGCCTGATCGATGAACTCCCTGCCGAGCATTGCGCCCGCTGCCATGACGGCGACCACCGATGCGGTGCCTATTATCATGCCGAGCAGGGACAAAACCGTACGGAGTTTGTTGTGCCTGACCGAATCGGCGGCTTCCATCACCGCGTCGGCGATTCCAGCTTTCATGTCAGCGCACCTTCTCGTCGGACCATATCAGTCCGTCGCGTATGTGCACGATGCGTTCCGCATGCTGCGCGACGTCCTGCTCGTGCGTAACCATCACGACGGTAGACCCCGCCGCATGCAATTCCTGGAACAGTTCGAGAATGTCTTCGCCCGTTTTCGTGTCGAGGTTGCCCGTCGGCTCGTCGGCGAACAGAATGCGCGGATTGACGACCAGAGCTCGCGCAATCGCTACCCGCTGCCGCTGGCCTCCTGACATTTCGTTCGGACGGTGGTGCGCGCGGTCGGTAAGTCCGACCCGATCGAGGGCCCGCATGGCCAGTTCCTTCCGCTCATTCCGCGAAAGCCCGGCGTACACAAGCGGCAGCTCGACGTTTCTCTGGGCGCTCATGCGGGGCAGCAGATTGAAGGTTTGGAACACGAAACCAATCTTCCGGTTTCGGACTGCCGCAAGCGCATCGTCGTCCAGGAACGAAACGTCCTCGCCGTCGAGAAAATAAGATCCGGAGGTAGGCCGGTCGAGAGCGCCGATGATGTTCATCAGCGTCGACTTTCCGGAACCAGAAGGCCCCATCACCGCGACATACTCGCCTTCATGCACGTCGAGGGTTATCCCGCGGAGCACTTTGACGTCGTTCTTTCCCTGGCGGTAATCCTTGTAGATATCCTCAAGACGGATCATAGCGTTCTCCCGGCCGAGACGACCAGCCCGTCGGACATTTCCTGGAGCCGGTCAGCGACTACAAGATCGCCTTCGGAAAGACCGGATACGACTTCTATTCGGGATACCGTACTTGCCCCGGTTACTATTTCGCGGCGTTCCAGCTTGTACAATACAGGCTTTTCCTTTGCTTTTTTCTTGCCGTCGGCCGATGCGCCAGCCTCAGGGGCGGCCTCTCGGGCTGCCTCCGGAGCTGCGCCGGAATCTGCGGTTGCAGCAGCCTCAGGGGCTGCGCTTGCGTCTGCAGGCGCGTCAGCCGGAGCGGCGGCTTCGGCCTGCCGTACGGCAACCCACACGGCAGCGGGTTTTGCGCCGGGAATCATCGCTGACGCGGGAATGGTCAAAGCTTCCTCGCGGAGAACGGAAGATATGCGCGCCATGCACGATGCGCCGCTGAGAAGGGCCGCACCTGTTTTCGAGGACGATCCGCCGGAAGCAGGAGCTTCCTCTTTCGCCGCTGCGTCGCCATCGAGCGAGATGCGCACGCGGCATACGCGGCCGTTTCCGTCGTTCCGGACGATCGGCCATATTCTCCGGACTGTGCCTTTGAGGGTACGGCCGAACATGGAATCAGCAGTTACCTCGGCGGTCATGCCTTCATCGATTTTGCCTATATCCACTTCATCGACCTGAACATCGGCCGTCATCGAAGCAGGATCTTCGATTTTCGCAATCTTGGTTTCCAGAGTCAGTCGGTCGCCCACGGCCACTCCGATCTCCGTTACGATTCCGGAGGCTTCAGCGCGGATGACGCAGCCGTCGAGCACCCGTCGGGCGCTATCAAGGGCCAGCAGCGCCCGACGGTAGGCGGGAGCCGATTCGACGAACGAGCGGTCGAGGGAAGGATCGAGAGAGGGTTCCGATCCCGCGCTCAAGCCCTGCGCCATGCGGAGGCGGTCGCGCACATCGGCGAGGGCCAGCTCGGCGCTGCCGGAAAGCTCAATGGACTTCCTCCATTCTTCTTCGGAAATGCCGTCGACCGCACGCAGCTTTTCGGCGCTCGCGGCGGCGCGGCCGGCCTGCTCGAAGGCCAGTGCGGCCCGGCGTACTTCTGCGCGAAGGGAGGCCAGCTCCACAGCCAGAGAACGTCCGGTTTCGTCGAGGGCAATTTTCGCCGAATCGAGGTTTTCGCGCGCATCCTTTTCGTCCACCACCACGATGATATCGCTGTCGGAAACGCGGTCTCCGGGACGAACGCTGACGCTCTTGACGATGCCGACGGTGCGGCTCGCGACCGTAGTCCATACTTCTGCCTGGAAGCTTCCCGCGGCAGACACGCGGTCCTCGAGAATTCCCCTGCTGACCGGAGCAAGGTCGGCTTGCGCCGGAGCCTTGCTCTTGCGGGAAGAGCCTGTCATGAAGAAAATTCCTCCTGCGGCGACCGCAGCCGATAACACAGCAATCAGAATGACTCTTGTTCGTTTTTTCATAGTATTTATTCCTCGCTTTCTGTATCTTGCACTGCAATATCGCCGCACAGGACGGCGGGATCGTTCAAACCGAGCGCGCAGGCGTCGAGCGCCGCGAAGAAACGCGCGGATCGCGCGTCTTCGAGGGACAACCGGGCTTCTTCAACCGCGACCGATGCGCGTTCTATATCTACGGCAGTCGCGGTTCCGGAGGCGGCAGCCAACGCAACCTCCTTCTGGCGCGAACGGACGCGCTCCAGAAACTGGCTCCGCAGCTTCTCCCTGGCAAGCGCAGATTCGTACGCATCGAGGAGCGCCTGTCTCTTCGCCTCTTCATCGGCCAACGCGTTTTTTTCTGCAAGCCGCGCTGCCTCAATTCGGGAGTCGGACGCTGCCCTGCGGGCGCCAGCCGCTCCGGCGGTAAGAGGAACGGTCATACCGATGCCCGCAGACCAGGAGGTCGAGGGAATCGGAGATTCGGACCGGGCCGAAGGCCCGGGAACCGAAACCTGCGCGGACAGAGACAGCGAGGGCGCATCCTGTGCTCCTGCAAGAATGCGGGCATATTCCGCCCTCTCGCGGTCTTTCGCCGCATTCCGCACGGAAGCGGAAGATGCTAAGGGGACAAGGCGTTCCAGAGCATCCCCGGAAACAGGATCGGGCGCGGCAAGCGCCGTCAAGTCCAGTTCTTCCGCCGGTATGCCGACAGTCTTTGCCAGAGTCCGTTTTTTTGCATCGAGGGAGAACAACGCTTCCTGGGCGGCGGCGCGGGCTTCGTCGGCTTCGCGCTCGGCCCGGTACAATTCGTCGAAGCCGATCAATCCGTTCTCCCGGCGCACCGCAGCTATTTCGGCCTCGCGCCCTGCAAGCGCAGCCTTCCTGACCGCGAGGGAGCGCAGCCGCTCCGCGGAGGCTGCGTCGAGGGCAAGCCGGATCACAGAGTCGGCAAGAGACCGATCCGAAGCAGCGGCAGCCTCGCGCGCGGCTTCCAAAGGCAATTCGACAGCCGAACGCACTGCGGCCTTTTCGAGCCGGCCGTCGACGGGCTTTCCGTTGACGAAAACCGGAAGACGGACGCTTCCCTGAGCCGAAATAGTATCAAGCGTACGAGCTCCGCTTGCATCGGGGATCGATGCGCTGTAGGACGCTCCGGCGGAAATCCGCGAACCGGCAGGCCCGTACGTCGAAGCTTCGACACTGCTGTCGGCGCTTGTAGAACTTTCATCCTTCGGAAAGCCGGAATTGCCGCTTTCCGAAGCAATGGTGCCGGACCGCTTGGCCGACGCGCCAACCGAACCGGAAAACAACCGGGCGGCGCGTTCGCTGCGGGCATCGTTCTCGGCAGCAGTAAGCGCTTCGCGCGCTTCAAGCCGGCCGGGATTATACCGAAGGGCGGATTCGATCAAGGACTGCAGCGAATTCGCTTGGGCCGAAGCCTGCGCGCACAACCCTGCGCAAAACAACACGGAAACAAATAGAGATTTTTTTTTCATGCTTGTACCTTCGCAAAAATTGACTCATCGTTATAACTTAAACAGCCGGCCAGTTATAAAGTAACACCCCTGTTTTACTGTACTATATATCTAGTACAGTAATGCAAAAATAATGTCAAGCTTTTTTTATAGAATAAAATACAAGAAACGAGTTTTTATGCAAGAAAAGACGGATCGAAGTAATACGTCCCCATAAAGCCCTTCGATATAATGTAGAAGGATGTTTTCGGAACGGTCGATGAAGAATCGAGTTCGAGCACGGCAAAGGAGGGTTCCGAACGGCCACGGGGCCGCGCGGGACTGCCAGGATTCAGCACGGTAATATGTGAGAATTCCTCGATCAGAGGAATGTGGGTATGGCCGTAGATCGCGACGTCGCAGTCGAGAGCGTGTGCCGAATCGACCAGGATATCCAGATTGACGTCGACGGAATGCCGATGACCGTGAGCGATAAGTATTCCGTAGCCGCACGCGCGGAGTATCTGCCGTTGGGGAACGGTAAGCGAAAGGCCGGCGCCCGAACGGGCATCCAGGTCTTCTTCGTCCGGCAAGCCGACGCGGTATTGATCGCCGTCGCCGTTTCCGGCAACGAACGCAAGAACGGGAGGCAGCGATTCGCGAAGCCTGTCCGTCTCGAGGGCGTTCTCGAGATATTGCACGATATCCCACATGCCGTCGCCTGCGAAGCAAAGAGCCGAACAGCCCGGACCGAAAGACCGGATGATCTCCTCCATCACCTCGTAATGTCCATGCGTGTCCGACAATACGAGTATGCGGGCGGCTTCCGCCTTCGCGAGAGCTTCGACCGCTTCCTGCGATCCGAGCAGACCGTTGTCAAGCTGCGCGAGAGCATTCACGGCTGGGCTTCTCCGGATGGTCTTCTGAATACGAGATGGTTCCGCGCCTTCAGCCCGCTGTCGGGATCGACGTAGGAAGCAAAAGTCCAGTCGAGGCACGCAGTTTTCAGGCCGGACCTTTTTCTGGCCGAAGCGAGAGCGGCTTCGAGAGACTCGGCCGACAGCCCTTTTGAAGCGATTTTGCCGGATGCAGAAGATTCCTTGTCAGCGACAAGTACGGCGGAAAGCAGCAGAAGGCCGAGGTCGGCTTCCGGAACGACCGGCGCTTTTTCCTCGTCGAGCATGCCGGACGAGATTTCGGGATCGATCACGAGATCGGAAAGGGCTTCCATGGCGAGCGTTTCCTCGCGGGGAAGCAGGCTGAGCACGCGAAGCGAAGAATTCGAATCCTTTGCTTTGTTCAAGGCATTGACGCATCCTTCGGGAATGCCGACCGATACGAGAATATCGGCGTGGTGTTCTCCGGCTGCTTCGGCCATGCGGGAAATGCGGACGATGCCGTCGACCTTGAACGATTCCGGATACATCATAACGACGACCGCGCCGCCGTCGCTTGCACTGCCGTATTCAGCGAGCAGCGGGGCTACAATCGCGTCCGATTCGGCAAAATCCTGGCCAACGACCGCAAGAATACGCATCGAGGACTTGGTCCTCCAGGGCTGCACCGATGCCTTCTCCGCGCGGACGCCGTCAGCCGAACCGACGCCGCCTGCAGCGACAGAGATTCTGCCCCCGCAGGAAACAAAGGCGAAATTCGCCGCGCCGAGAATGAACAGCGAGCACGCAAGAAAAAACCGCGAAATACTCATTATTCCATAGTAGCGCATATCCGTTTCGTTGAAAAGACATGCCGATTCTGGTATTCTGCACCCATGAATATAGCCATTATAGTCTTCGAAATAATCGGAAGCCTCGGACTTCTCCTGTACGGCATGAAGCTCATGAGCGACGGAATTCAGAAAAGCGCAGGCGACGGACTCCACCGCATCCTGAATTTCATGACCGGAAACCGCATTTCGGCAGTCCTTACCGGCTTGGGCATAACCGCAATCATCCAGTCCTCGAGCGCTACCACCGTCATGACGGTATCCTTCGTCAACGCAGGACTGCTTACCCTGACCCAGTCGATCGGCGTCATCTTCGGCGCGAACATCGGAACTACTATTACCGCCTGGATAGTGTCACTCATCGGCTTCAAGTTCAAGCTGTCGCTTCTGGCAATACCCGTCTTCGGAATCGGTTACTTCCTTACCTTCTTCAGGAAGCTCAAGCAGGAAGGACTCGGAGAAGCGTTCATGGGCTTCGGCCTCCTGTTCATGGGCCTGGACCTCCTTTCCAAGTCGATGCCCTCGGTTACCGCAGAACAAATGCAGTTCGTCTCCTTCTTCACCGATCACGGCACGCTGGGCCTGTTCGCAGGCGTCTTCATCGGCATGATGCTCACCATGATTGTTCATTCTTCGAGCGCCGCCACCGCGATCATCCTGACCATGGCGCATAACGGCATGCTCCCCTGGCCCTTTGCCGCAGCGATGGTGCTCGGCAGCAACATCGGAACCACGATTGACGCGGTGCTCGCCTCTATCGGCACCAAGCTGAACGCCCGCCGGGCAGCAGCCGTGCACGTGCTCTTCAACGTCAGCGGCACGTTGCTTGCGATGATCTTCTTCAATCCGTTCCTGAAGCTGGTCGAATTCGCAGTTCCCGGTGAACTTACTATGGATTCTATCACTACGCACCTCGCTATGCTCCATACCGTGTTCAATACCGTTAATACGATCATCTTCCTGCCGTTCGTCAACCAGATAGCCCGCCTCGTCGAAATTATAATAAAGCCGGGCGCGCACGAACCGCCGCCGGCATACAAGCTCGACATGCCTGCATCCGGATTGCGCGAAAACGCCGAATCGCATATCTATCATGCCGAGAAAGAGATTCTCGCAATGTCCGAACTGGTCATGTCGATGTTCGAAACCTTCGCGACGGTGCTCGCGGACAGGAAAGCGGACAACCTGCACATCTCCCTGCAAACCCTGTCGCAAAAAGAAGACTACGCCGACCAGATGCAGGAAGAACTCTCGGGATTCCTCGTCAAAGTCTCGCGCATGCCGCTGTCGGAGAAATCGCAGAACAACGTGCGCCAGATGATCAGAATCGTCGACGATCTGGAAAGCATCACCGACGACATTTATTCTGCCTCGCTGCTTTTGGAACGAAGCGTCGAGAAAAAACTGGACTGCTCCGAAGAGGATCTGGAGCGCCTTGCGCCGTACCTCGAAATCGTCGGCAAGTTCATCAAATTCGTGCATGAACACTTGAACAAGCCGCTATCGAGCGAACAGCTGAACAATGCCCACGACATGGAAGAGCAAATCGACGCTTTCAGGAAAAATCTGAAGAAAATAGCGAGAAAGAGGCTCGAAGACGGTGCAAACGTCAAGGCCGAGCTTCTCTACATCGACCTCGTCCGTGCAATCGAAAAGATGGGCGACCACTCGTTCAGCATCTCCGAAGCCCTCGCAAATACAAAATAGGCCGAACCAGGCAGGCCGCACAAAGCAAGCCGCACGAAAATGCCGGCTTGCTGGTCAGCAGAGCTCGGCGGCTATGGTTGTCTCGCCTCCGTGTCCCGGAATCACCCGGACGGCGCCGGCAAGGCGAGAAAGCTTCCCGAGGCTCGCGCTTAAATCCTCCATGCTGCCGCCCGGTCCGTCGGTTCGTCCATAGCCGTGGCGAAACAGCGTATCCCCGGAAACCAGAATGCGTTCTTTTTCGTTGAACAGGCACACAGACCCGGGAGAATGCCCCGGAGTACACACCACGGTCCACCCCTCCCACCTCGTTCCATCCGGAAAAACAGGACTCTCGCCTTCACATAAAAAACAGGTTGGCGTCGGCAGCTCTTCGGGATTCCGCAGCACCACGGACTCGGCGCCGAGAAATCTGAAAAACTCCAGATGCTTGTTGATTGCGCCCGGACCCAGCCACTGCGCGTCGGCGTTATGGATCGCGATTCCCGCGCCGGGATATTCCGCGCAGACAGCGGCGAGCGCAGCCATGTGGTCGAAATGGCCGTGCGTAACCACGATAAGAGCCGGAGAAGCGTTCATTGCGCGTACCTGTGCTATAATTGACTCCGCGTTTCCGCCCGGATCCACGATTACAAGGCGGCCTGCATCCGCCGGAATGAGCAGCGTATTGACCGAAAGAGCTCCGGTAACGAGACTGGTAATATGCATGATGCGCGCGATTATAGCCTATAAGGAGCAGTCATGATAAGTCGCCTGATTTTGATAACCGCAGCCGCGCTGCTTTTCTACGCAGTCCTGCCCGCCCTTGCCTCTTTCTGGCGCAAGCGAAAGTGGCACGCATTGCAGACCGAGATTTCGGCAAGGATGGACGCCGGTTCGGGAGCGTTGTGCGCCGTGTCCGGCTTTGCAAACGGGAAAATCGCCGCTTCGCGCATCGACGGACCGCACAAGGGCGAGACTGTTTCGATCGACCCTTCGCTCACCAAATTTCTGCTGCTCCGATGCGACAAGGACCAAAAGTACCCGTCGCTTCAGCCCCTGAGGTGGAAAAACGTTCAATCGATAGAAGCGGGCGAGCGCCTCTGGTACGCGCCGAACCCAGGTTCGCACGACGCCGATACCTGTCTGATCCTCGATCCCTCCGCGCAGGGCGATGTCCGCATAATGCTCGAGACCTCCCGTCCCGAGCGCCTGTACATCGAAGAATGGAAATACTGGCCGGTAGCCGCCGGAATATTCATCGAATTTCTCATTCTGATGCATTCGCTGTATACAGGAAGTTTGACGATCGTAACAGCGGCCGCTGTCATTGCGGTATTCGGAAAAGCCCTGCCCTATCTTCCTCCTGGGCTGTTTTTTACGCTGGCGGCCCAGTATCTGCTGCGCGACGGCG
>Ga0116148_1002008_pt1 | contig 20794 bp, 14 predicted proteins | sample AD_UKC055_MetaG_FD_89786 | JGI IMG/M metagenome (GOLD analysis project Ga0116148, IMG submission 89786) | Active sludge microbial communities of municipal wastewater-treating anaerobic digesters from USA - AD_UKC055_MetaG | ecosystem: Engineered > Bioreactor > Anaerobic > Digestate | place: USA... | reverse complement strand
TTCATCGATCACTGGAATTATGATGATGTAAGCGAAGACTGTCTTCGTCTGAATGTATTGACTCCGGCAATAAATGACGGCAAAAAGAGGCCGGTCATTGTCTGGCTCCACGGGGGCGGTTTTACCAACGGTAACGCTATCGAGCAGGATGGTTATCACGGGGAGAATCTTGCAAAGAAAGGCGATATTGTTTTTGTCTCGGTGAATCACCGGCTTGGTCCGCTCGGATTCACTAACCTTGCCGGTGTGGGTGGAGAGAAATTTTCAGCTTCCGGCAATGTGGGAATGCTTGATCTTGTCGCTTCCCTTGAATGGGTAAGAGATAATATTCCGAATTTCGGAGGAGATCCGGGAAATGTCACCATAATCGGCCAGTCCGGAGGAGGAGCTAAGGTTACAACTCTGACTGCCATGCCTTCGGCGAAAGGACTTATCCATAAAGCTGTGGTGCTGAGCGGTGCGGGTACCAGGTCAGGGGAGAAGGAATATTCCGAAAAACTGGGTGCATATATTCTTAAGGAGGCAGGATTTTCTGCAGGCCAGATTAGTAAGCTTCAGGAAATACCCTGGCTGGATTATATTATGATAGCTAATCGGGCGGCATCAAAGCTGGCTCAGGAATCGGGTCCCGGACCATCAGGAATGAGAAGAGGATTTAATCCGGTCGTGGATGGAGTATTTCTGCCCCAGCATCCTTATTATCCTGAAGCCACTCCGGTTGCCTCAGATATACCTATGATTATATGTTCGACCATGAATGAATCATCTCCGAGCAGGACCAGTCCGGAGCTTGAGAATATTACACTTGACAAGGTAATTGAGAATGTAAAGACAAGATCAGGTTTCAGCGGTGGATTCGGAGATAAGGCGGCAGAGGTTGTAAATGCCTATGCTAAAGTATTTCCTGATAAAAAGCCTGTTGAGATATGGTCAATGGTCAGCAGCAGCCGACAGGGTGTTGTCTCTCTGGCAGATGCCAAGTCTAAACAGCCTGCACCTGTATATGTTGCCTGGTTCTGCTGGCAGCCGCCATTGTTCGACAACAGGGCCAGAGCCGCTCATTGCGTGGATATCTGCTTCTGGTTTTATAATACTGACCTTATGCTCACACATACCGGAGGTGGAGCAAGACCAAGAAAACTGTCAGAAAAAATGTCCGATGCATTACTTCAATTTATGCGAACCGGAGATCCCAACGGTGGAAGCCTGCCTGCATGGTCGAAATATTCTTCAGAACGCGGAGAGGTAATGGTTTTGGATGATATATCTGAATTGAAAAACGATCCGGACAGAGAAGCAAGGAAGGCTTTGCCGGTAATATAAAGAGAAAATCGGATCCGACAATTCTCCCAGGAGGTGGGGCATAGTCGTCAATTTTAGTAATGAAAACTACTCTAATTAGTTGGTTTGTAAATATATAAGTTTCCCCTCCTTTTTTTAAGGAGGGGTGGCCAGACAACGAAATCATCTAACCTGCAGAAATAAAATTGTCTGGCCGGGGTGGTTAATTCATTTTTTATTTATTACTTTTATTCTAATGGATAACAATCACCTATTCAACCAAAAAAGTCTCAAGCCTCTCAGATCATTTCTGGGAAATAATTCCAATTCAGCTGAGTCCGTTTTATGGGATTTACCAAAGTCAAATAATCTTGATGCAAGAAAGTTCAGAAGACAACAGAGTATTAACCACCCCGGCCGGGAAATAAGAAGTGTAAACATTTCAAAATCAGCAATCCCGGCCACCCCTCCTTAAAAAAAGGAGGGGAAAATTGTTTTCCAAATACTCCCATAAGTTGACGGCTATGGGGAAGGGGGGGTAAAATCCGCCCCTTTGAGTCACGGAAAAGCAGATAATTATAAATACAATTGATTCCAGCCAGAACACAATTAAAATCAAAAAAAATGAAATTCAGAGTAAAAACAATGCTTGTAACCTTTGTTACAATTTTAATTTATTCAGTTTCCGGTACCGGACAGGATCCGGGAAGGCCGGCAGTACCATCTGCCAGACCGGCATTCAGGATGCCCGCAAGGATAATATCTCCTGAAATCATGCCTGATAACAGGGTGACTTTCAGGATTTATTCAAAAGATGCACAGAAAGTTACAGTGTCAGGAGAGTGGCAATCCGGGAATAATGCCATCGAAACACTGGTAAAGAATGACACCGGGCTCTTTTCGCTTACGGTAGGTCCCCTGAAACCGGAACTGTACGGATACACTTTTTCCGTTGATGGTGTAAATACAATCGATCCGAATAATGTACAGGTAAGAAGGGATGGAGCCCGCTATCAGAACTTTTTTATAATCCCGGGACCGGAATCGGATCTTTATTTCCATAAGAATGATGTGCCTCACGGAACTGTTACCAAAATCTGGTATAAATCTGATGTATTGGGTTTTGACAGACGCTGTTATGTTTATACACCCGCAGGATATGAGAGCGGAACAAAAAAATATCCTGTCTTTTATCTTCTTCACGGTGCGGGAGGCGATGAGGATGCATGGACAAATATGGGAAGGACTGCTCAGATCATGGATAACCTGATCGCCCAGGGTAAAGCCTTACCGATGATCGTGGTCATGACTAACGGAAATGCCAATCAGGCCGGTGCACAGAATGAAGTACCTCCGACAACTCCACAGGGAGGACAGGGTATGGCTGCCTACCAGAGATATGCGGGAAAATTCGAAGAACATCTGGTGAAGGATGTGGTCCCGTTTATTGAAAAGAATTTCAGGACACTTACCGGAATGAATAACCGGGCAATTGCAGGACTGTCAATGGGAGGCGCTCATACGCAGACGATCACCAGCAATAATCCTGGTGTTTTCAGTTATATCGGGGTATTCAGTATGGGAATAATGAATATGGGCCCGCAAAATCAGGATGCTGCAAAGGTTGAAGCAGAAAGGAATGCCAAACTCCTGGTTCTCAAAGATAGTGGTTATAAACTCTACTGGATCGCCTGCGGCAAGGATGATTTTGTTTATAAAGGCGTCGTTACACTCCGTGAAACTCTGGATAAAATAAATTTCAAATATATTTACCGCGAAAGTACCGGAGGTCACACATGGGCTAACTGGAGAATATATTTATCGGAATTTGCACCAATGCTTTTTAAATAATGAGATTCCGGCTACCGGCTACCGGCTACCGGCTACCGGCGTCCGGCGTCTGGTTTCCGGTAACGAACCCTGAAACCCAGCCTTCCCGGCCAGTTGGCGGATTTGGCTGGCAAAGAATCTTGAATCTTGAATCTTGAACCTTGATCCTTGAACATTGAATTTGGAACCTGAAACCTGAAACTCTAAACCAAATAAAATCTATGCGAAAAAACATCATTTTTCTTCTTGCTTTTCTTCCTTTTTATGTCTTCGCTCAGGTGGACAATGCCCCGGTTGTGGGTGTAAGCGATAAAAGGGTTGAGCTCTACGGACTGAAGAATGCCCGTGTGGAGGTCGATTACCAGACTACCCTTGAAAATACCGATATTCTTATCTCTGACGGACGTATTAAATCCGTTGGCAAAGGTCTGACTTTCCCTCCCGGCACTATTGTTTATGACCTTACCGGGAAAACCGTTTATCCTTCATTTATTGATGTATATGCAGGAAATTACGGGATCAAGACCCAAACTTCAGGAAGTGAGTCCAATCCGTATGCTGCCCTGATGATGCAGCAGATGGGAGGAAGGCAGGCGCAGACTGCAACTCCCGAACCAAGGATCGCCGACTACTGGAATGATGGCATAAATGCTTCGTACAATGTTTCGGAAGAATTTATACCTGATTCCAGAACAGCCGGCGAATACCGCCAGATAGGTTTCGGTGCAGTCGTTACATTTAAAGCCGACGGAATAGCCAGAGGAACATCTGCCCTTGTTTCAACAGGAGAAGGAAAAACAAACAGCCTGATAATTAAGAATAAGGCTTCAGCAAATTACTCCTTCACAAGGGGAAGATCGGCTGATATGTACCCAATGGCACAGTTTGGAATAATAGCCCTGCTCCGTCAGCTTAATTATGATGCACAGTGGTACAAACAGCTTCCTGAGGGATATTTTCATGATGACGGTCTGGAAGCATATATCTCAAACTCCCCGCTTCCCCAGATATTTGAAGTTTCGAAGAAAATTGAGATAATGAGAGCGGATAAGATCGGCAAAGAGTTCAATATAAATTATATAATTAAAGGAGCAGGTGATGAATACCAGGCTGTTGAGGATATAAAAAAAGCAGGCAACAGCCTTATCATCCCGGTAAATTATCCTGAAGCTCCCGATGTTAAAGATCCTTATGATGCAGTCACGGTTCCTTTGTCAAGACTCAAGCATTACGAGATGGCTCCATACAACCTTTCGTTCGTATCAAAAGCAGGTATACCTTTTGCAATTACTTCATCGGATCTGCGCCGCCGTACGGATTTCCTTACAAATCTCAGGAAAGCGGTAAAGAACGGATTGCCCGTTGACGAAGCATTAAAAGCGCTCACAGCAACCCCGGCCGCGATGATCGGTGCAACCGGACTTCTGGGAGCCGTTAAGAATAATATGATCGCAAACCTGCTTGTCACCTCAGGAAATATCTTTGAGGATAATTGTATTATCTATGAGAACTGGATACAGGGAAAGCCTTACAGGCTGGTAGATCTGAGAGTCAAAGATATACGTGGTGTTTATGATTTAAAGGTCGATACGGTTAAATATAAGCTTACTGTTTCGGGAACTTTTGATAAACCAACGATCAAACTTGTTCTTGATTCCACGGAAATAAGAGGTGCAACATTGACAAGGGATAAAGACCTGGTCCTCATAAGCTTCGAAAGAATGAAGGTAAAATTCAGGCTGTCAGGTTATGTTGCAGACAAGAACATGGAAGGTGAAGGGCAACCTGATAACGGAAAGTGGATAAAATGGATAGCTGAATATACAGGTACTCCTCCGGATGCACCCAGGCAGACAAAGCCACAACCTAAAACCGACATCGGCCAGGTAATTTATCCATTTACAGCCTATGGTTATACAAAGATCCCCGGGAGGGAAGATGTACTTTTCAGGAATGCAACAGTATGGACTAACGAGAAAGAGGGAAAGCTCCTGAAAACAGATGTCCTTGTGAAGGATGGCAAGATCTCGAAGATCGGGAAAAATCTGTCTGCATCAGGAGCCAGGATAATTGATGCCACCGGTATGCATCTTACTGCCGGCCTGATAGATGAACATTCACATATTGCTATGGACGGGACCAACGAAAGTGGTCAGGCAATAACCTCTGAAGTCAGGGTGGGTGATGTAGTTGACCCTGAGAACCAGAATATTTACCGTCAGCTTTCCGGAGGAGTAACTGCAGCACATATCCTTCACGGATCGGCAAATCCGATAGGGGGGCAGTCAGTGCTTATCAAGCATCGCTGGGGCCATAATGCTGAAGAACTTAAAATTGAGAACCAGCCCGGGTTCCTGAAACATGCTCTCGGTGAAAATGTAAAAAGAATGGCAAGCCGTTATCCTAATACGAGGATGGGAGTTGATCAGATAATCCGCGATACTTATCAGAGAGCAGTGGATTATAATAATAAATGGAAGAGCTGGAATGCCATGAAACCTGCCGACAGGATCGGAAAAATCCCTCCGCGCCGCGATCTGGAACTGGATGCCATTGTAGATGTCCTTGAAAAAAGAAGTTTTATCGAATGTCATACATATGTCCAGTCTGAGGGAACCATGATCATGCAGCTTGCAAAAGATTTCGGACTGAAGGTGAACTCACTTATTCATTTCAATGAAGGATACAAAGTAGCCGATCAGATATCAGAATATGGTGCCGGCGCGTCAGTCTTTGCCGACTGGTGGGATTATAAATATGAAGTGTATGAGGGGATAAATTACAATGCAGCCCTTATAATGAGTCAGGGAGTACTTACCTGCCTTCATTCCGATGATGCCGAGATGGGGCGGAGACTAAATCAGGAAGCAGCCAAGACAGTCAAATATGGAGGTGTCAGCGAAACGGATGCACTGAAGCTGGTAACACTTAATCCGGCAAAATTACTTCATCTTGATGACAGAATGGGAAGTATCAAAGCAGGAAAAGATGCAGACCTTGTTCTCTGGACCGATAATCCTCTTTCAGTTTATGCAAGAGCCTCAAAAACAATGGTAGACGGAGTTATATATTTCGATGAGGAACTTGATTCAAAGCTGAAGCAGGAGATAGACAGTGAACGCAACAGGATAATTGCAAATATCCTAAGGGAAACTCCCCAGCAACCTGCTGCAGGTGCTCCAAATGTATCAGGACGTCCAACTATACCTAACATTCCGGGATTATGAAGAAGATAATATTCATTTCAATCATTATATCAGCATTATATATGCTGAATGCCATTGCACAGAGCCCCGTTGTTGCTCCTTCACAGAAAACAACAATTATTCTTTCGGGAGGTATCATTCATACAGGTACCGGGGATGTTATTGACGATGGACTTATTTCATTTTCCAAAGGAAAAATTACCTGGGTCGGTAAAGCTTCGGAATTTAAAGGAGACCGGACCGGAGCTGATGTGATCGATGTATCGGGTAAACATGTTTATCCCGGACTCATTTATCCGACAACAAGTCTGGGTCTGGTGGAGATCAGCGGCGTCGATGTTACTGTCGATAACAGGGAGACCGGGGATCTTAATCCGAATGTAAGGTCAATAGTAGCATATAACACCGATTCTCATGTCACGCCGGTTGTAAGGTCGAACGGGATACTGATAGCCCAGATTGTTCCGACAGGAACACTGTTGCCTGGAACATCCAGTATTGTTCAGCTGGATGCCTGGAACTGGAAAGATGCGATTTACAGGGAAGATGATGGCATCATGCTGGGATGGCCGCTCAAAGCACCGATGACAGGCAGGAGAGGAGCATATGCCATACCGCAGATGCCAGGCAGGGAAGGAGAAAGCAGTTATGACCGGAATGTGGAGCAGCTTGAAAAGATCTTTTCAGATGCTGTAGCTTATAATGCTGTTAGTAAGCCTGAAGATAAAAATCTGAGACTTGAAGCTCTGAAGGGACTGTTTGAAGGAACGAAGACACTTTTCATTAATGCCCCTGAACCGAAAGGTATCATTGCAGCCATTTCATTTGCAAAGAAATATGGCGTAAAGAAAATTGTTCTCACAGGAGCCGACGAAACAGCCTGGACCGTAAAGGATTTCCTGAAAGAAAATAATATCCCGGTCATACTGGGACATGTTCATTCCCTCCCCGAATATGAGCACAGCGACACGAGGCTTCCTTTCAAGCTTGCAGCAATGTTCAAAAAGGAGGGTATACTTGTCGGGCTGACCTACTCAAACCAGGCTTACGGTTATAACCTGCCTTTCGTTGCCGGACAAACCGTTGCTTACGGGCTCACAAAGGAGGAAGCATTGCAGACAGTTACGCTTAATAATGCAAAAATTCTTGGTATTGAAAATGTTACTGGTTCGCTGGAAGTCGGAAAGGATGCCAATATCGTCGTTTCAACAGGCGATATTCTCGACATGATGACGAATAATGTTGAATATGCATTCATTAATGGCAGGAATATAAGTCTCGACAATAAACATAAACAACTTTACAGGCGATTTAAGGAGAAGTACAGCCAAAAGAAAGCAGAATAGTAACAAAATAAATACGGAATTTCACTGATGGTTTTACCCCCCTGCCCCCCTAAAGGGGGGTTGTAATTCAGTTTGATTTTAGCCCCCCTTCAGGGGGGATGGGGGGTGAAACAGAGAAGCAGCAGGAATGGGGGGTAAACCGAAATGCAGCAGGGACGTTAGGAAATTGGAGTATAAGTGGTTTAAATTCCACTTATTAATCTTCACCTTAATTTTGTTAATTTTGCTTCTTATTTAATAACCGGATGAAGATCATTCTGCTGGGAACTGCGCATCCTTACAGGGGTGGACTGGCATCATACAATGAACGCCTTGCCAGACAACTCATATCTGAAGGACATGATGTTCAGATCTTTACTTTCACTCTCCAGTATCCGAAGATTTTCTTTCCCGGAAAAACCCAGTTTACAGATAATCCGGCACCGGAAGGAATCAAAATCACCAGGGTGCTTAATTCAATAAATCCGGTGAGCTGGTTCAAAACGGGAAAAAGGATAAGGAATGAATCCCCGGATATTCTGTTGATCAAGTATTGGCAGCCTCTTATGGCTCCATGCTTTGGGACAGTAGCACGTCTCTCAAAAAGCAAGCGGAAAGCAAAAACCAGGGTTATATGTATATTCGATAATGTTATTCCTCATGAGAAGAAACCATTCGACAGGCTTCTTACAACATATTTTACCCGGAGTATTGATGGTGCTATTGTTATGTCGCAAAGTGTCGGCGAAGATCTTAAGTTATTCCGCACAGATATCCCGGTAAAGTACAATCCTCATCCGCTGTATGATAATTACGGAGATATTCTTCCCAGGGAAGATGCCATAAGAAAACTCGGTCTCCCTGAAGGATATTCATTCCTTCTCTTTTTCGGATTTATAAGGTCATATAAAGGTCTGGATATTCTTTTACGGGCTTTTGGAGATGCAAGACTTAGAAAATTCAGGCTTAAGCTGATAATTGCCGGGGAGTTTTATGAAAATGATATTCCTTACCGCAAGCTTATCAAAGATCTCGATCTTGAAAACCATGTTGTTCTTTTCGACCGTTTTATAAAAGAGGATGAAGTCGCAATGTTTTTCAGTGCGGCCGATCTGGTCGTCCAGCCTTACAGGAGCGCCACCCAGAGCGGAGTTACCCAGATAGCATATCATTTCGGTAAACCGATGCTGGTCACTGATGTAGGCGGATTGAGTGAAATAGTTGTAAACGGTAAATGCGGATATGTAGTCAGACCTGATCCGGAAAATGTTGCAACGGCAATTTTTGACTATTTTAGCAACAACAGGAAATCTCAGTTTACAGAGTATGTAAAACAGGAGAAATCGAAATTCACCTGGAACAATCTGGTCAATTCAATTACTGAAGTATACAAAACTCCTAATTCTAAACTCTAAACTCCAAACTCCAAACTCCAAACTCCAAACTCCAAACTCCAAACTCCAAACTTGCAACTATGATCTACAGAAGCAAAGCCCCCTTACGTCTCGGCCTCGCTGGAGGCGGAAGTGATGTATCTCCATATTCAGAGATGTTCGGAGGGGCTGTTTTAAATGCAACAATTGATCAGTATGCATATTGTACAATTGAGGAGACTGATGATAATACAGTTATTCTTAAAGCTGCTGATCTTGATATGTCCAGAAATTACAAGTCAGCCTTGACTCTGCCTTCAGACGGGAGTCTGGATCTTCATAAGGGAGTGTATAACAGGATAATAAAGGATTTCAGGATTACAGAACCCGTGTCCTGCAGGATCACAACATGGTGCGATGTGCCCCCTGGAAGCGGTCTGGGTACATCATCAACAATGGTTGTGGCAATCATTAAAGCATTTACCGAATGGCTCAACCTCCCGCTTGGTGATTATGATACAGCTTACCTTGCCTACCGGATTGAACGAATTGACCTTGGCCTGAGCGGTGGTAAACAAGATCAGTATGCAGCGACATTCGGGGGATTTAATTTTATAGAATTCTCAAAGGATGAGAGGGTTATTGTGAATCCTCTCAGGATGAAGAGATGGATCATAGATGAATTGGAAGCCTCAATGGTACTTTTTTATACCGGGGAATCAAGATCGTCGGATAAGATTATCAGGGAGCAGCAGGAGAATACCCGGAAAGGGAAAAAACTTCCTGTTGAGGCTACTCATCGCATAAAGGAGAATTCTTATCTGATGAAAGACCTTTTGCTTAAAGGTGAGATAATCCAATTTGCAAAAGCCCTGGGAAAAGAATGGGAGAACAAGAAAAAGATGGCTCTCTCAATATCAAATGAACATATTGAGAAAATCTATAATGCTGCAATGGAAGCAGGAGCGTACGGAGGGAAAGTTTCTGGTGCCGGTGGGGGAGGCTTTATGTTTTTCATGACAGATCCTGCAAAACGACTGGACCTGATAAACGCTCTTGGCCGGTTTAATGGCAGAGTGGTGAATTTTCATTTTAGTGAGAATGGCTGCCAGGGCTGGCGGATTGACGAAGAATGAGTGGGAGATGGGGAGAAGGGGAGAGGGGGTGAAGAAAAGACTGCTAACTTTCTTTTTTGCGCAGAGCTCTGGGCGGGAAAGTGCTAGCCGACTGCCAACTGCCAACTGCCAATTGCCAACTTTAAGATGAGCGATAATCTAAGTTAACTTATTGAAATAATGGAGGCAATCATACTGGCCGGAGGGATGGGAACTCGTCTGAAAGATGTGATCCCCAGTATTCCCAAACCGATGGCTCCTGTTGCAGGGAAACCGTTCCTGTATTATATTTTTGACTGGATAAGAGAATACCCGATTGATAGAATCATTTTGTCAGTGGGTTATAAGGCTGAGAGTATCAGTAAATATTTTGGTAATTCAGTTTTTGATATTCCCGTGGAATATGTTGTTGAGAAAAAGCCTCTGGGGACCGGCGGAGCTTTGAAACTGGCATCAGAGAGGGCAGAAGGTAATAATATTCTGATAGTGAATGGAGATACCTGGTTTCCGGTAGATATCAGTAAGCTAACTGCATTTCATATTGAAATTGACAGCAAATTTACTGTTGCTCTGAAAAGGATGACTGATTTTGACAGATACGGGACTGTAGAGCTGGATAATAATAAAATTCTGAGATTCAATGAAAAAAGGTATTGCAGCGAAGGGCTGATTAACGGAGGAATTTATATTGCAAAAAGAAGATTTATCAAATCGTGGCAGATGCCGGATAAGTTTTCTCTTGAGAAAGATATTCTCGAAAAAGAAGCCGGGGAATCAATCCTTAAAGGAATAGTCTTCGATGAGCCCTTTCTGGATATTGGTGTTCCGGAAGATTACATGAGAGCTGAATCAATAATTCGAACAGGAACCTAATTGAGTTTAATTATACCCTGCACCCTGCATCCCATAGCAGTTAACCTGAGAAGTTTTGGGAAAAAAGTTTCCCCTCCTTTTTTTTAAGGAGGGGTGGCCAGACAACAAAATCGTCGGGCTTGCAGAAATGTAAATAGTCTGGCCGGGGTGGTTAATTGAATTTTCTTTGTTACTTTTATTCCAATGGATAACAGATACCTCTTTAGCCGGAAAAGTCTCAAGCCTTTTAAATTATATCTGAGAAATAGATGTACTTGAGCTGAATCCGTTTTTAACCACCCCGGCCGGGAAAGCAGGATTGTAAACATTTCCAAGACAGTAATCCCGGCCACCCCTCCTTTGAAAGGAGGGGAAACTTTTAAACTGAAACCTTGAACCTGAAATGAATAAAGCACTTTTCCTCGACCGCGATGGTGTGATAAACATCGATAAAGGTCATGTATTCCGGAGTGAGGATTTCGAGTTCACTCCCGGAATATTCGATTTATGCAAAAAATATCAGGACAGGCAATACCTTATTATTGTCGTTACAAACCAGGCACGGATTGCCAGAAGAATTTGTACCGAAGATGATTTTCTGAAACTTACGGACTGGATGGTCGGGGAATTTCGCAGCAAAGGCATACAGATCTCAAAAGTATACCATTGTCCGCATCACCCCGACATTACCGGTCCATGTGATTGCCGAAAGCCTAATCCCGGGATGTTGCTGAAAGCTATAAAAGATTTTGATCTTGATATTTCACAATGTGTTCTTATCGGTGATAAGGAAACCGATCTCGAAGCCGGAAGGAGAGCCGGTATCCCGGAGTCAAATCTTCATATGTTCACCTTATCCCTTATCAGATAAAGATTTCTTTCTGAGGAATTTCTGTTTATCAGTTCTCCGAGGAATCCGGTAAGGAAGAGGAGGGATCCTATTATCATCACTGCCAGTGCAATATAAAAATATGGACTATCTGTTACCAGCGGTGCCCTGAGGTTGTGACTGACGAAAACAAGCTTCCTTATACCAAGGTATGCCGCCATTATGAAACCTATCAGGAACATCAGCGTTCCGAGGGATCCGAAGAGATGCATGGGACTTTTGCCGAAACGGGTTATGAATCCGATTGTCAGCATATCAAGATATCCTTTCATGAACCTGTCAAGTCCGTATTTTGATGATCCGTATTTTCTTGGGCGGTGTTCAACGATCTTTTCACCTATCTTCCTGAAGCCGGCTTCTTTTGCAAGCATTGGAATATAACGGTGCATGTCGCCATACACTTCTATGCTCTTAATGACATCGTTCCGGTAAGCCTTCAGCCCGCAATTGAAATCGTGAAGCCTTATCCCTGATGATAATTTTGCTGTCCCGTTATAGATCCTGCTGGTATAACGTTTGAGAAAAGGGTCATACCTCTTTTTCTTCCAGCCGGAAACCATGTCATAACCTTCCTCCCTTATCATCCGGAGAAGTCCGGGTATCTCATCCGGACTATCCTGAAGGTCGGCATCCATTGTAATCACAACCTCGCCGGTTGCCTCAGCAAATCCGGTATGAAGGGCTGCAGCTTTTCCGTAGTTCCGTCTGAACCTTATCCCCTTTACAAATCTGTTCTGTGAGGCAAGGTCCATGATCTTTATCCATGACGAATCAGAACTTCCGTCATCGATGAAAAGGACCTCGAAGGAGATATTCGCGCCGGTACAAACCTTAGCAATCCACTCAGTAAGTTCCCTGAGTGATTCTTCTTCATTATAAACCGGAATTACTACCGAAAGGTCCATTACAGGTTTGTTCAGATTAATTCTGAGGAGTATCAATAAGGGGGTTGCCCTCTTTTCTTACAAAAGCGGCAACGATCAGTGACATTATCAGACCCTGGAACATGGATCCGAAAATGCTTAGCGGAGCCATGATAGCCGGCTTCATCATTTTCTCCTGTACCTTCATCCCGGCTTCCATTGCAGATTCCGGAACACCTCTTTTTATCATTTCCTCTTCCATAAAGGCAAGTTGTTTATCAACCAGATCGGGATCAATAACTGCATATAGCAGATATGTGAATATTGCCATTATGATGGCATAATAAAGAAAGATTATCACACCCGCTCCGAGAGCCTGCCCGAAGGTGATATTACCGTATCTGTAATTGTCGCGATATGATTTTACAAGAAAGTAAAGAACAATGATCTGAACTACAAGGAAAATATATCCCTGAACTTTGTTAAATGACAGGTCAAGAAAATATATTACCAGGGAATAAACAATTCCGATAAGTGCAAAAATAACTCCGTTAGTGAGGTTTGCTTTCCAGGGATTAACTGTTTGGTCCATTGTTTTGAGTTTTAATTTCAGTTTTAGATGTTCTTTTTAACCGCAAAGATCGCAAAGGTTTTCGCAAAGGACGCAAAGGTATACTTTTAAACAAATTAGCTTTGTGTACTTTGCGGCACCTTTGTGGACTTTGCGGTTAAAAAGAAAAACACTATTTATCAACAAATATAATGTAAAATTGAGAATGACCCGTCCTCTCAGTTGTCATAATTATTTTGAATGTAAGCCGGAAAGTTGTATTTTTGCACCGGGTAAGTCTTATACGACCAGCTCCTGCTGAACTCCCCCAGGATCGGAAGGTAGCAAGGGCAGGCAGTTGTAGCGGTGCGATATAAGGGGCTTACCCCTTTTTTTTGAGTGCCTAAAGTGCCTAGAGTGAGCTAAAGTGCCTATAGTTATAGGAGATGGAGATGGGATGGGGAGAAAAGGGGAGAGGGAGAAGAGGGTGAAGAGGAGAAAAGGAGAAAAGGAGAAAAGGAGAAGAGGTGAATTGTATTGGGGAATAAAAAACGAAATCCAGAACTGGAATTTTTGCGATTAAATAATAACTTTAGGCACTTTAGCTCACTATAGGCACTTTAGGCACTTGAAACTATGCTGTTACGCTTGTATCCCGAAAACCCCAACGCCCGCCATATCCGCAAAGTGGTGGATGTACTTGAAAGCGGTGGAATAATAATATATCCTACCGATACAGTATATGCCATGGGATGCGATATAAAGGCACATAAGGCAATTGAAAGGATCGCAAAGCTTAAAGGTATGAATCCCGATAACCCTGATATGTCAATCATCTTCCGTGATATGAGCCAGTTGTCGGAATATACAATTATCTATGACGATAATATTTTCAGATTGCTCAAGCGTAATTTACCAGGTCCGTTCACTTTTATAGTGAAGGCAAATAATCAGATCCCGAGGTTATTCAAGAACAAGAAAAAAACTGTGGGTATCCGTATCCCTGATAACAATATTGTAGCTGAAATAGTCAAGGAACTGGGACGGCCGATAATCACAACTTCTATTCACGACCCTGATGAGATCATTGAATATACGACCGATCCCGAACTGATATGGGAGAAGTTCCGGGATTTTGCCGAAATAGTAATAAACGGTGGATACGGAAAAAATGAAGCATCAACGATTGTCGACTGTACCGGAGATGAGATCACTATCGTCAGACAGGGATTAGGTCAGCTTGAATTGTAAAGATTCCGGAATTTAAGAGATCTTATCTTTTGTAAAAACTTCTTGTAAACAGAACAAGTACAGATAATATTTCCAGCCGGCCAAGAAGCATAAGAAAAGCCAGGAACCATTTTCCTCCGGAGGGCAATGAGGCAAATGTTGAAAATGGTCCGAAGGAACCCGGCCCCGGACCTATGTTTCCAAGTATGGATGCCGATGTGCTGAAGGATGTTATCAGATCATAGCCCATAAATGATAGTACAATTGCGCTGATGCAGATTATTACAAAATATAATGTAATGAATACCAGTAGATTATATATGAGGGTCTGGGGTACTATCTTACCATCCAGTCTTACAGGTATCACCGCGTTCGGATGGATGATCCTTTTCATTTCATGACGTGTGTTCTTTGCGGCAAGCAGAACCCTGATCATATTTAAGCTTCCGCTGGCTGACCCTGAAGTTCCGCCAGTGAACATCAACAGGAAAATTATCAGGATCAGAAAGCCTCCCCACAAATTGTAATCGGCATTGTAAAATCCTGTTGTTGTAATTATTGAAATGGTTTGAAATGCTCCCTGGATCAGCGACTGAACCGGAGGAAAGATATCCTTCAGCCAGAGGATGAGGGACATTAATATAAGGAAAACAAGAACGATGACAGAATAAAATATGAACTCGGAATTTCCCGATATTTTTTTAAAATTCTGCTTATAGCCGAAATAAACCAGGGTCAGGTTCACCCCGGCGAGGAACATAAATATCGTAATGACCAGTAGTACATAAGGTGATCCGAAGCCGGCCAGACTATTGTTTTCAGGTGAAAAACCTCCTGTTGAAAGGGTTGATAATGAAATACATAAAGCATCAAATACATTTACCCCGCCAATAACCAGCAATAGTGTCTCAGCAAGTGTAAGTATAAGATAAACAGTTACCAGCATCTTGAATGTCTCGCTGGTCCGGGGATTTAATTTGTCGGTCGACTGACCGGTAAAATCTGTAATTGTAAGCTGGATATTTACAGCTCTCAGGACAGGTAACACCGAAAGGGAGATGAGGATGAACCCGATACCTCCCAGCCATTGTGTGAGGTTTCTCCAGAGAATGAGGCCTTTTGGTAAAGCATCAAGGTCGGTGATTATTGTAGCACCGGTAGTTGTGAAGCCGGATACAGATTCAAAGAAAGCGTCACAAAAGTTTTTGACCGACCCTGTGAACAGATAAGGAAGAGTTCCGAACAGGCTTAATATCAGCCATATCCCAACCGTTATTATATATCCTTCCTTGTACCCTGAGACCTTCTCCTCATTTCTGAGAGGAGAGAAGACCAGTATTCCTGCCACAAGTGTCAGAATACCTGAAAACAGGAGTGAAGTTGCAGCCGGTTCTGTAAGGAAGAACGAGACTGCTGCAGAAACGAGCATAAAAAGCCCCTCTATAACCAGTGCCAGGCTGATAACTCTGGCAATGATCCTGAAATTGACCATAACTTATCAGGTGAAGAATTTGGCCAGCCGTTCATATGCGGTTGGCAGTGTAAAAACAACGACCTTATCGTTTGCTTTTATTATGGTATCGCCGGTAGCAATGAAAGGTTCCCCGTCACGTGTTCCGCCACCGACTATTGCATCCTTCGGAAAATCCATACTCCGGAGGGTACCACGGGTTATCTTTGCATTTGGAGGAACATTGAATTCAAGTATTTCAGCCTCGGTCCCTGCCATATATTTTACCTGGGTTACATTCAGACTTGTGGTATGGCGGAATATCCTGCTTGCTGCTGAAATCTTTTTATTTATAATGGTATCTATGCCTGAATTTTCGGCAAGATTTATATATTCCATGTTTTCAACCTCGGCAATCGTTTTTCTGACACCCATTTTCTTTGCCAGGAGGCAGGAAAGAATATTAATCTCCGAGTTACCGGTTACAGCGATAAAGGCATCCATTTTCGAAACACCCTCCTGCTCGAGCAGATCGGCATCTCTGCAGTCGCCATTGATAATAAGTGTGTTATCAAGTACTTCGGCAAGAGCTTCACATCTTTCAGGATCAGAATCAATAAGTTTTACCTCGCAGTTCTTCTGCATATATAATGCAACATGCTTTCCTATCCTGCTGCCACCAAGTATCATAATGCTGTTCACTTCGTGGCTCTCCTTTCCCGATGTTTTCATCATTGCATCAATTCCTTCATTTGTTGATATGACGAAAACAAGGTCGCCCGGCTGAAAAAATTCATTTCCTCTGGGAATGATGGTTTTATCTTTACGCTTTATGGCGACGGCACGGTATTGATCATTTTTTTCGCTGAATGCCACTTCCTGCAAACTCTTGTTGATGATCGGGGCATTTTCATCGAGTCGCTGAACGAACATTGATAATTTTCCTCCTGAAAACTCCATATATTCTGTAGTACCGGTTTCCTGAAGTAATCCAAGTACTTCCCTTGCAGCAATAAGTTCCGGATAAATAAGCGAATCAATCCCGAGTGCCTTGAAGTATTCAAGATTTGACGGTTCAAGGTAATCCAGGTTATCGATTCTTGCGACAGTCTTCAGGGCTCCGAACCTTTTTGCAAGAATAGATGAAATAATGTTGGTGTCCTCCGATGTTGCTACCGCAATGAAAAGATCTGTTTTTTTCTGAAGAATGTCCTGCAGGATCTTAATTGATGTTGCTGAACCATGATAAGTAAGCACATCAAGAGTGGATTCAATAGGCTTAAGCCTTGATTCTTCAGGATCTATCAGAATGATCTCATGATTTTCATTCAGAAGCATCTTTGCCAGGTGAGAACCCACTTCACCGGCTCCGGCAATTACTATTCTCATAAAAATGATGAATGAAAAAACAGGGCAAAATAAGAGATAAATAGTATAATACTCAAGTTTTTTCATACATTTATTTGCAAATGCCTTACAGCCTTATCCTGAAAGCACCGGAATTTTTCACAAAGTGAACAGTATCAGTCTGAATGGCATTTAATCCGTACTGTTTCCTGACTTCCGGTCCTACAACCAGCGCTTTCAGCTTCGACATGGTGCTTATATTTCTTTCAACGATTGGTCTTTCACCTGTAAGTACAACCATTTCCGGAGATATTTTTTCAAGTATTGAGGATGTCAGATGATTTGTAAGTAGAACATGATCTCTTTCGTTAATTGAAATACAGAAATTATCACTGATATTCGTTGTATTCTCCTTCAGCCCCATCATTGCCCTGTGCCTCTCCACTTCGCGGACAGGAATGATTGTATCGGAGTAACAGGCCAGCAAACTGCCGGATCTCACTCCGATAGTTGTATTGCCAATCGTATTATAAACAATCAGTTCTGCTGATTTCCTGCCGGAAAGAACTTTTACTGTGCCTGCTGAAGTGAACAGGAGGAAGAATACTAACGGATAAAATACCGGTATTGATTTTCTCTCAAGCATATAACGGATCAAAAGGAACAGTGTGATCGAAAGGAATATGCATTCAGTTGTCGAAAAACCGATATTCTCTATGGTTGAAAGCGGAAGGGATGCAGCCTTTTCCGTCAGTGACTCTGTCAGTCGTGTAAGTAAGTCGAGCAGCCATGCGAGCAGTTTTGACAGGAAGGGCAGGGGGTAGGTCATGAGTACAAGCACTCCTCCTATGACTACCAGCGATGACAGGGGTACAATTATAATATTCGAAATTATGAACCAGACGGGGAAGCGGTTGAAAAGCATCACTGTAAGCGGCAGTGTTCCCGCCTGGGCAATTATAGTCACGGCTGCTGATTGCCATATAAGATCCGGTATTTTATGTCTGAAAGTAATTTTCAGATAGAGGTCATTGTAAAATGAAATTATGAAGATAACTGCAGAATATGACAGAAGGAATCCTGCATCAAAGATCACTGAAGGCCTGATAAGGATAAGTACGAATGCTGAAGCCAGCACTGAGTTTATGCCGTTTACCGGTCTTTTCATGATCTTTCCGGCCTGCAGGAACGAGAACATCAGCGTTGCCCTGAGAACTGAGGGGGTCAGGCCGGTAATAAATGCGAAAGCCCACAGAATGAACAGTGTTATAAGAACTCTTACTATGTTCATTCTACCCTTCAGGAAGAAGAGGAGTCTGAAAATGAACAAGCTCAGGATTACGGCATGAAGTCCCGATACTGCCATAATATGCATTACTCCTGCTTTCATGAAGTATTGCTTCTGCTCAGGGTCGAGCATATTCTTCTGTCCCAGGGTAATTGCAGCAACCAGACCAAGTCTTTCTTCAGGAACACCCCTGTTACTAAACATCCCTATGATCTTTTCCCTGATTATCAGTGAACTGTATTTTATCTTCCTCCTGTCTGGTTTGGAATGGACTGAAATATCATTGCTGCCGGTAAAGGCTAAATATCTGATACCCTGAGTTTCCATATAAAAAGCATAATCGAATTCACCGGGATTTCCCCGGCTTTTGATCCTTTCCGGCATGCAATTAATTGTAAGTTCATCTCCGGGAAGAAGCGAAAGCCTGTTAAGCTCTTTCCTGTGATAGACAAGCAGAGATCCGCCGACCGGAATTATGCTGTCGTTTTTCAGCATGGATGTTAATCTGACTGTCATTTTCCAGGTATTTTCCTTCTCCTCAGGTATATCTTCCAGTATACCTTTATATATAGTCTCTTCCGGGGGAAGATCAGATATCCGCATCTTCTCCTGTGTATAAAGAAATAGTCCGGCCAGCCAGAGTGCCAGCGTAAGGGAAATACCGTATACTATATTGGTAAGGTATCTGTTGAAGCGGATACTGGCACAAAAGAGAATTATTGTGATTGATGCGGAGACAATAAAGAAAAGTGTCCCGGGACTTATCCACAGCCCGGTAATTATTCCGGCACATAACGGCACACCGAGACGGAGGAAGGGAATCTCCTTGTTTAGCACGGCGGAAGTTTTGAGACAGAATAAAGGTAAGGGAAAAAAGTGAACTAAAGTGCACTAAAGTTCATAAAGTTCATAAAGTTCAGCAATCGTAGATTATCTTAAAGTTGGCAGTAGGCAGTCCTTTAACCTCACGCCTCACGCCTCACGCCTCACACCTCACACCTCACTCCTCACTCCTCACTATAGGCACTATAGGCACTTTATGAACTTTAGGCACTTCTAAAGACTTCTTACCTTCTGTCCCGGCAAAACCGTCCTGTAGTCGGCTTCGAATTTTCCTTTGCTTATGGCATTCAGCTTGCCACGGATGAGTCTCTTTCTCAGAGGACTGACACGATCAGTGAAAAGGATCCCGTCGAGATGATCATATTCGTGCTGAATGACCCTGGCTATATAACCCTTATATTCCTCGTCGTGGAAGGTCCAGTCGGGATCATAATATTGAATTCTTATATGAGCTTCGCGGTTAACTTCCTCCCTTAGGTTCGGTATGCTGAGACATCCTTCCGACATAGTTTCCGGATCGCCTGTCTGTTCAGTTATATGAGCATTTATAAAGGCTTTCTTAAAGCCGGCCATTTCGGGAACATCATCCGAAAGAGGAGCACCGTCGATAACAAAAATCCTGATCGATTTGCCTATCTGGGGTGCAGCCAGACCCACACCTTCCGACTTATACATGGTCTCGAAGAGATCATCTATCAGCTGCTGAAGATTGGGATAATCCTTGTCAATATCTGTTGCCACCTTTCTAAGAACAGGGTGTCCGTATATAAGAATCGGATAAGTCATTATTTAATTTGTTTTTACCGCAAAGTTCGCAAAGTTTTCATTTGCAAGAACTCGGGAGTGTATTGAAATGCAAAGATCGCAAAGCCAACTTTTGAAAATAATTCTTTGCGCCCTCTGCGTAATTTCTTTGGGTTCTTTGCGGTTATCTCTTTTTATTAATCAAGTATTTCCAGTTATACATTTAATTTCCTTTTGTCGAGAAAGGATTGCAGTATGATTGAAGCGCTTATCTTGTCAACCATAGCTTTATCCTGTCTTCCTTTTTTTGTTACTCCTCCATCTATCATTGTTCTGAAAGCCATCTGCGAAGTAAACCTCTCATCAATAAGATGAACCGGTTTGCCCGGGAAGGTCTTTTTGAGATTCCTGATGAACGGATCGATGTATTTAACAGATTCGCTCGGTTCATTGTTCATTTTTACAGGATAACCCAGAACGAAAGCATCGATCGTTTCCGACTTCATATACTCGCTTATGAAGTTTCGGAAATCTTCGGGACTGACAGTTGTGAGCGGGGATGCAAATATTCCTAACGGATCTGTAACTGCCAGACCTATACGTTTTTT
>Ga0116148_1002007_pt1 | contig 20800 bp, 17 predicted proteins | sample AD_UKC055_MetaG_FD_89786 | JGI IMG/M metagenome (GOLD analysis project Ga0116148, IMG submission 89786) | Active sludge microbial communities of municipal wastewater-treating anaerobic digesters from USA - AD_UKC055_MetaG | ecosystem: Engineered > Bioreactor > Anaerobic > Digestate | place: USA... | reverse complement strand
GAGGGGAGCAGGGAGACGCCGAGGGCGAGGGCGAACGCCATGCAGAGCCCGAGCGCGTTCTTGCCGTCCCAGAGCGGGTACCGTTGGTCCACGATGCGCGTGAGCCCCGCCTGCGCGTGGTAGCCGAGATCCACGGCGGCGACCAGGACCGCCGCCGCGACGAAGGCGACCGCGACACGGCGCGGGCGCACCGCGCCGCGGAACAGGTACGAGGCGCCGTAGAAGAAGAGGGCGTAGCAGGCCGCCTCGAGGAGCGCGGCCCCCCGCTCGGAGGCGGGGCCGAACGGGGAGAGGAGGGCGGAGGCGGCGATCGAGGCGAGGAGGAGGGCGATCGGGAGGTCGAGGGGGGTGCGCACGATGTAGCGCCGCGGACGGACGACGGCGAGGGCGAGCCAGAGGCCGCAGAAGACGACGGCGATGTTCTTGGCGCTGGTGACGCTCAGGGACCCGAGCGGGGTCGCGAGCCGGAACGCGGACGGCCTCAGGAAGAGGATGACGAGCACGGCCCAGAAGACCGCCGCGAGGAGGCGGTCGAAGGCCGCGAGGATGCGGTGTGCGCCGGTCACGGTTCGAAGGTCACAGTCCGTCGATTTCGATCGCGCAGACATCCGCACGCTCCTGTGCGCACTCGCCCGTCCCCCCTCACTCCCAGAGCGAGAAGAGGAACCAGAACAGATCCCGCCTGATGAAGGTGCAGTAGGCGACGAAGAGCGCCTGCTTCTCCGCGGCCCCGGCCCGTTTCCCGGGCCTCAGGCGGTAGAGCCCGGCCTTGAGCCCCGCCCGCGCGGCGTCGACGCAGATGCCGAGGGCGAAGAGCGGGCGGAAGGCGAGCTCGAAGAGGGCGGCGCGGACTCCTCCCTCGTGCTTCCGGAAGTAGCGGAGCAGGCTGCGCGCCCCGGGAAGGATGACGCCGGCCCTGTTCTGCCGGCGGCTCCTCCCGCCGTAGTGCGTGACGACCGCCTCGGGGCGCAGGACGATGCGCCAGCCCGCGTCCTTGATCCTCCGGCACAGATCCACCTCCTCGAAGAAGATGAAATACCCCTCGTCGAGGAGCCCGACGCGGTCGAGGGCGCTTCTGCGGAGGAAGAGGGCGGCGCCCGAGGGCTGGTCCACCTCGACCGCCTTGTCGAAACGCTCCCCGCGCATCTTCACCCGTTCGTAGGCCCGGCGGAAGAACCCGAGGCGGCCGAGCACCGTCTTGGAGGCGAAGGCGAAGGCGAAGGTCGGAAAGCGCCGCGCCGCGTGCTGGATGCTCCCGTCCTCGTTGAGGAGGAGCGGGCCGCAGGCGCCGACGCCGGGCTCGGCGTCCATGAAGGCGGCGAGCCGCTCGAGCGCCCCCTCGTGCACCTTCGTGTCCGGGTTGAGGAGGAGCGCGTAGCGCCCCGAGGCGAGGCGCAGCGCCTGGTTGTTGGCGGCGGCGAAGCCGCGGTTGGCGGTGTTGGCGATCAGCCGGACCCGCGGGAACTCTTCGCGGACGAGGGCGGCGGAGCCGTCGCGGGAGGCGTTGTCCACGACGAAGATCTCGACGGAGAGGCGCCCCGCGCCCGCCGGAATCGAGGAGAGGCAGCCGCGCAGGTACCGCGCCGAGTTCCAGCCCACCACCACGACGGAGAGGTCGGTCACGAGGCCCCCTTGCCGCAGAGATCCGAGAGGATGGCGAGGAGCCGCGGCGCGTGCGCCGCGAGCGAGTAGCGTTGCTCGACCGTCTCGCGCCCCCGGGCGGAGACGGCCTGCCGCACGGCGGGGTCGCGGAGGAGGCGTTCCAGGGCGCCTTCCCACTCCGCGGGGGAGGAGGCGAGGAAGCCGTTGCGTCCGTTGGTGATGATCGTCGAGATCACGCCCACCGGCGCGCAGACGGCGGGGACGCCGCACGCCATGTAGACCAGCGCCTTCAGGGCGCACTTCCCGCGGGCCCACGGGGTGTCGGGCAGCGGCATCAGGCCGATGTCGAAGCCGGAGAACTCGGCCACCTCGTCCGCGGCGCTCCAGCGGGAGAACTCGCTGCGCACCGCCGCGTGCCCCGCGAAATCGATGCCGTCCGCGGTGTCGCTCACGACGCGGAGGGTGAACGGCACGCGCCGGGCGAGCCGGTCGAGGACCGGCAGCAGTTCGTTCAGGTAAGGGTTGGTGCTCCGGCTCCCGCTCCAGCCGACGACGGGGGGGGCGTGCGCGGCCCGCGCGGCCGGTCGGTAGCGCTCCGTGTCGACCACGGTCGGAAAACAGAAGACCCGCGCGGAGTGCCGCGCCGCCATGCCGCGGAGCGTCTCGTTGCCCGCGAGCACCAGGTCGCTCATTCGGACCATCCCGCGGAAGCGGCGCATCCTGGCGCGGTGGGGGGAGGCCGTTCGGCCGTCTTCGCGGTAGATCACCGCGTCGTCGACGTCGTAGACGAGACGACGCGCCGCGCGCCGGAGGATGAACCGGTCGAGCGGGCGCAAAAGCTTCTTCTGGACGACGACGACGTCGTAGCCGCCGAGGCTGCGGAGGAGCCGGATCCGCCTGAACCCCGCGGGGGGGATGCGGAGCGGCGTGCAGGCGGCGCCGTGCCGCTCGAGGTAGGGGATGAACTGCGCCGCCCGGAACCGGAAGCTCGGCTTCTCGAAACGCGTGGTCAGGAACGCGATGTGCATGGGGACCCCGCTCTTGCGCCCGCCCGGGGCGCTACTCCCTCTCCGCGACGACGAGGATCGACTTCGCGAAGTCGACGCAGAGGTACTTGTGCAGGGGGGCGGCGACCCAGATTCTGAAGAGTCTCCGGAAGAAGGCGTCGTTGTAGATCCTGAAGATCTTCTTTACCTTGAAGCCGAGCGAGATGAGGATCCCGCCGATCTCGTCGTAGCGGTACGTCACCTTGTGGGAGTACTCCCACAAGCGGTTCGGGTGGAAGGCGTTGGGGGTCGTCAGGATCAGCTTCCCCCCGGGGAGGAGCAGCTCGTGGATGGCGCTGAGGAGCTGGACGCCGTCCTCGAACGACAGATGCTCGATGACCTCGAAGAGGAAGACCACGTTGAACCGCTCCTTGATCTCGTCGAGCGAATAGAAATCCTGCTTCGTCTCGCGGTCGATGTCCATGCTCTTGTAGGAGAGCCGGTAGCCGCAGACGTCCATCAACCGCTGCCGGAGCTCGCGCGTCGACGAGCCGATGTCGAGGATCGAGTCGCCGTCCCGGATCTCCTCGAGGACGACCTCGAGGTGCTTCTTGCGCACCCCGAGGTCCCAGAAGTCGGGGAATTTGCTCTGGATCTCCCGCCGGGTCTTGTACAGGGTGCTCCAGCTCGTCTTGAGCCGTGTAAGGGGGTCGCCGCAGGCGCTGCGCGTGTCGTTCACCTTCCCTCCGCGGCGAGCGCCTCGCGCGCCCGCTTGTTCGCGTCGTGCCGCCGTATCCGCTCCGTTTTCCGCGCGATCCTCCGCGCGAGACGCCTCCCCGCCGCGCCCGACCGGCGTCTGCCGAGGTAGGCGAGGAGGAAACGCATCCGATCCGCCCTCGTCACCGCGGGGGAGGGGGCGGAATAGTTCAACGCCGCGAGGTCCTTGACCGCGCGGCGGCGGTGCCCCGGGCCGCCCCGCGTCACCCGCTGCAGGTCGATGAGGGTCAGGCCCCCGTCCGACCGCAAAAACAGGTGGCACAGGTAGAAATCCCGGTGCGTGAAGCCGGCCCCGTGCATCAGGCGCGCGCACCGCGCCAGGGAAAGAAGTATACACCTCTTTTCGCGAAAATGCCCCCGAAAAGAGGCGGCGAAATCCTCGAGGCGCGTCCCCGACACCCCCTCGGTCGCGATGAAGGAGCCGCCGAGCCAGGGGAAACGCCGGCGCTCGCCGAGGGCCACCGGGGCCATCGTGTCGAGGCCGGCGCGGCGGAGCGCCGCGATCGCCTCCCACTCGCGCCGCGCCGCGGAGCGCGGGGCCTTCCTGGCGAAAAGATCCCCGAGCGCCTCGCGAAGCGGGGTGCGGAGGTGCTGCTTGAGGTAGAGCAGCGGGGCCGGGGCGGCGGGCGGCGTCTCCGGCGTCCCCTGCGCCGCGGAGGCCCCCTCCGGGGGGGGCGCGGAAAAGACGACGCGCGCGATCCTCCGCCGGCGCTTCTCCCTCGCGGGGCCGTCCCCGGCAAAGTTGATCAGGGCGCTGTACGAATCGAGGCCGCGGGCGCGCAGCGCGGGCAGCCAGCGCGGGTCGATGCGCACCGTCCCCCGTTCGTCAGCGCGCGATTCCACGGCGCTCCTCCATCGCCAGGCAGTAGACGGCGAGGGTCGCCTCCGCGTTGGCTTCGACGGTGTAGGCCAGCGACTTCCTGCGCGCCGCCTCCGCCATCCGCGCACGCGTTTCTTCCCGGGCGAGGGCGGCCATCGGCCCGGCGAACGCCGCGGCGTTTCGCGGGTCGGCGACGACGAAGCCGTCCAGGCCCTCCCCGACGATCTCGGAGGCCCCGTTCATCGCGGTCGTGACGACCGGGAGGCCGCACGCCATCGCCTCGAGGCAGACGTTCGCGAACGGGTCGTAGCGGGTCGGGAGGACGAGGTAGTCGGCGGCGCCGTAGTACGGGCGGATGTCGGCGAGGTGCCCGAGGAAGCGGATGCGCGCCGCCGCGCCGAGCCCGCGGGCGAGGGAGGCGAAGCGGTCCGTGCCCCCCCTCCCCGCCACGAGGAGGTGCGTCCGGCGGTTCGCCGGGACGGCGGCGGCGCGGAGGGCGGTCTCGAGCCCCTTGCGGACCGGGTTGTGGGAGGCGAACAGGGCCACAGACGCCCCCGCGGGGATCCCGAGCTCCGCGAGGACCCGGGCGCGGTGTAGCGCGCGGAGGCGGGGGTGGAACATACCGTGGTCGACGCCGTTGTAGACCACCGACACCCGGCCCGGGGGGTACGGGTAGCGGGCGAGGAGCTGGTCTCGGCAGAGGCGCGAGTTGGCGATGACGCGGCCGCAGAGGCGCGGGTCGAAGATCCGCCTCTCCAGGTGCAGCGCGAGCCAGGTGAACGGGCGCGTGTAGGCGACCAGGCGGCCGGCGGCGGTGTCCGCCTTCTCCCGGAGCCAGACCCGGTGGATCCCCCCGCCCATCCGGTAGACGTCGAGCGGGTAGAAGCGGGTGAGGCCGCTCACGACGTCCCACCCCCCCCCGGCGAGCATTCGGCGCGCGCGCCGGATGAACAGGACGGTTTTCAGCGAGGGCCCCGCCGCGGCGGGAACGGGCACACGGTGGAAGACGAAGCCGCCCCCCTCCGCCATTTCGCCGCGCGCGGCGAAGACGTGCAGGTCGTGCCCCCCCGCCGCGAGGGCGCCGAGCAGGCGCGACAGGTACCGTTCCTGCCCCCCGCGGGAAGGGGCGTAGTCGGAGATGAGGAAGGCGATTTTCATCTGAGCCGTATGACGCGCGATTCAGCCCCTTGGAGGCAGCAGGTCCCTGACGGCGGCGAAGACCTCCTCCGCGGCGACGGCCGTCATGCAGCGGTGGTCCGCGGGGCAGCGCCGCTTCAGGCACGGGGCGCAGGAGGTCTCCCGCCTGACGATCGTCGCCCGGTTCGAGAGCGGGCCCGTGGCGACGGGGTCCGTCGGGCCGACAACCGCCACGACCGGCGTCCCGACGGCGGCGGCCAGGTGCATCGGCCCGGTGTCGTTGCTCACGAAGACCGCGCAGCGCGCCGCGAGGGCCGCCAGCTGCGCCACTGTCGTCTCGCCCGCGACGTTGATCCCGTCCGGGCCGAGCGGGGCGCAGACGGCCCCGGCGCGCTCCCGTTCCGCCGCCCCCCCCACCGCGAGGATCGCGGCGCCGAGACGGTCGCGCAGGAGGCGGGCGAGGGAGGCGAACCGCTCCTGCGGCCAGCACTTCGCCTCGCCGTAGGTCGCGCCCGCGTTCAGCCCGACGACCGTCCGCCCCGGGGCGACCCCCCGCGCCCGGAGCAGGGCGTCGGCCTGTTCGAGGAGGGAAGCGGGCAGGCCGAGCGACGGGCGGGGATCCGCCTCGACCGCACCGAGCGTCCGCACGAGCGCGAGGTAGCGGTGCACCTGGTGCCCCTCGAAGGCGGACGCCGCCCCCTCCCCCGCCTCGCCGCGGCGCGCGTGCCCGCCGTGATTGCGCGGATCGGCAAGCCGTTTCCCGCGCGGAACCGGGACGGGGGAGGTGAGGAGGAGACCGCGCCCGTCCGTCGCGTAGCCGACGCGCCTGCGGACCCCGCCGAGGAAAAAGAGGAGCGCGGAGGAGAACGAGTTCGGGAGGAGGACGCCCAGGTCGTACCGGTCGCGCCTGAGTGCGGCGATGAGCGTTCGCGCCCCCCGCAGGCCCGCGGGCCTCGGCACGGGCACGACCCTGTCCGCGGAGCCCTCGAGTTCCCAGAGGCAGGCGAGGTTCGCGGGGGCGAGCATCGTGATCGGCGAGCCCGGGAAGAGGGCCCGGAGCGCCCGCACCGCCGGGATGGCGATCACCGAGTCGCCCAGCCAGTTCGTTCCCCTGACCGCGATCCGGACGGTTTCGCTCATAGCTCCTCCGGCCGCTTCTTTTTCCGCCAGCGGCGCGCCATCCAGAGCCACAGGTCGGGGCGCCGGCGGACCCACCCCTCGAGCACCCGGTTCATCCGGGCGCACCCCTCGGCGATGTCGGCTTTCCGGTCGCCGGTGTCGGGGATCTCGATCGGGTCGCAGGCGTGGACCTCGTGGCGGCTGTACCCGACGCGCACGTCGAAGACCGGGACGATCGAGGCGCCGGTCTTCATCGCCAGCACGACGGCCGAGGGGGTCGTGGAGACCGGCCGGCCGAAGAACGGGGCGAACGGGGCGAAACGCCCCGCGTACTGGTCCGAGAGGATGGCCACGCAGTAGTTGCGGCCGAGAAGGTCGATAATGTCCTGCGCCACCCACTTCTTCTTGATCGGCATCAGGTTGCACATCGAGCGCCGCCGCTCGATCTCCCGGTAGATGAGGGAGTTCCGGAACGGCCTGCCCACCGCCGCGACCGGTCCCATCAGGGGGGCGTCGCTCAGGGCCATGAACTCCCAGTTCCCGTAGTGGGAGACGAGGAAGATGAGCCCCTTCCCCTTCGCCCGCACCGCCCGGATCGCCTCCCCGTTGATGAGTTCTATGTCGGGCCCGCCGCGGCGCCTGATCTTCGGGGTGAGCATGAACTCGGTCATCGTGAGGAAGAGGTTCCTGAAGGAACCGCGCGCGATGCGGCGCTTCTCCGCGACGGTCTTCGCATCCCCGTACGCGAGGTCGAGGTTCGCCAGGGCCACCCGCCTGTAGCGGCTGTTCGGCAGGAAGGCGAGCCGGGAGAGGCCGGCGGCGATCCGGTAGACGAGCCCCTCGGGCAGGAGCTGGAGAGCCCCGCAGAACGCCTTGAGCAGGAGCCAGGCCGGGTAGTGCCGCCAGGGGACGCGTGCTTCCTCGCTCATGCCGCGCCTCCTTCTTCGCGCCCGCGCGGGCGGGGGGCGGGATGCGCCCGTCGCATCGCCCAGAGCAGGCCGAGGAGCACGATCCAGCCGAAGACGCCGGTGACCACCCGCCCGTCGCCGAAGAACCAGGGGGCCACCCCCTTCGCCCGGTTCAGGAGGAGCCCCTCCGCCTTGATGCCGAAGACGCAGCCCGCGTGCAGCCCCATCGCGAGGTAGAGCGAGCCGGTCCTGAGGACCGACGCGCCGAGCAGCAGGCCGAAGAGGAAGAGGCCGACGAAGCCCGGGAGCACCTCCGCCGGGGAGCAGAGCGGCGCGAAGAAGTACGCCAGCGCCTTGAAGCCGAGGAGCGGGTCGAAGGCGGCGGGCGCCGGCATATCCGAGGCGTTGAAGAAGTGCACGATCGCGAAGAAGGCGCTCATCGCGACGACGGAGACGGCGGCGGGGAGGGTGCGGAGGCACGCCTGCAGCACGAATCCCCTGAAAAAGATCTCCTCGATGATCGCCACCACCACCCCCGTGAGAAACGCCTTCCCGACTTCGAACAGGAGCTCGCCTGAACCGGAGAAGTAGAGCCCGGGGATGCGCGCGCCGTATCGGGCCATCACGAGCAGCATCGCGGCGAGCGCCCCCGCGCCCGCGAGCCACCCGCGCAGGAAGAGGGGGGCGGGCCCGTCGGCGCCCCGCAACCCCACCGAGGCCAGCGAGACGATCTCGAGGCGGCGGCGCCAGGCGACGAGGAAGAGGACGCTGACGATGAGGACGACCCGGCGCATCACGCGGTCGAACGGGAAGTCGAGCGCTTCGTCGAGGGCCGGGCAGGCGCCGCGGATCAGGTCGATGCCGAGCGCCGCCCACGGCGCGACGATGCAGCTCGCCAGCAGCGAGAGGAGCAGCACGACGGCGAGACGCTGGTATGGTTGCATAGCAGGGGATGCGCGCGCCCGGGCGATCGCCTCCCCGGGCCGGCGGGGCTCAGAAGTCGGCGCCCCGCTTCTCCGCCCACTCCGCGTAGCGGCAGACCCCGCGCGTGGAGCGGCGGATGAACTCGACGAAATGGCGCACCTCGGGCGTCATCTCCCCCTTCTCGATCTCCTCGATCGCGCGGGAGGCGTTGAGGCCCGAGGCATAGAAGGTCTTGAACGCCTCCTTCAGGCGCGTCCGTCCCGCCTGCGTCACGCCGGCGCGCCGCAACCCGACGACGTTCAGGCCGGACGCGGCCGCGGGGCGCCCGCCCGCGATGACGAACGGCGGGATGTCGCGGTTGACGGCGGAGAGGCCGCTCAGCATCGCGAGGCGCCCGATGCGGCTGAACTGGTGGATGACGACCGCGCCCGAGATGACGACGTTGTCCTCCACGACCGTGTGCCCCGCGATGAGCGCGCAGCTCGTGACGATGACGCGGTTGCCGATGACGCAGTCGTGGCCGGCGTGGGAGAGCGCCATGAAGTAGTTGTGGTCCCCGATCACCGTCGCCTCGTTCTCGACCATGGCGCGGTGGACCGTGACGTGCTCCCTGAAGGTGTTGCCGGCGCCTATCCGGAGGAAGGTCGGAACGTCCTTGAATGAGAGCGACTGGGGAAGGTCCCCCAGCACCGCCCCGGCGTGGATCCGGTTGTTCTCGCCGATCGAGGTGCGGCGCTTGATGCAGGCGTGGCTCTCGATCACCGTGCCGCGGCCGATCGACACGTCCCCCTCGATCACGGCGTACGGCCCGACCGTGACGTCGTCCGCGATCTCCGCCGCGGCGTCTATCACGGCCGTCGGATGGATCTGCTTCATTCAGGCGCCGGACCTTTCCCGCGCCGCGCGGCGGTGCCGAGCGACTCGAACACCCATTCTAGCATCTGCGCCTCCCCCCCGCCAATTTTCATTTCGATCTCGAGGACGCGGAGCGGGAGGGGGAGCGTCGGCGTCTCCGGGATTCGGACGGCGTCCTTGGCGGTCGTCACGAGAACCGCGGCGCCCGCCGCCGCCGCCGCGCGGGCGAGCGTCTCGATCTCCGCGGGACGGTACGGGTGGTGGTCGGGGAATCGGCGGGAGAGGACGACGCGCGCCCCGAGGCCCTCGAGCGTGCGGAAAAACCCCTCCGGCTCGGCGAGGCCGCAGAAGGCGGCGACCGGCGTCTTCCGAAGCGAGGCCGGGTCCTCCACGGGCCCCGGGCCGGGCCGGGCGAGCCGCGCGGGCTGGTGCGTCGCGGTGAAGATCCGCGCCCCCGCCCCGAGTTCGCGAAGTCGCCGGAGCGCGTGCGGCGGCGGCGGACCCGGGCAGCGCGTGAAGACGATCGCGTCCGCGCGGCGGGCGGCGGACGGCGGCTCGCGGAGCCGCCCCGCGGGCAGGAGGCGGCCGTTGCCGAACGGGTTTGTCCCGTCGAGGAGGAGGATGTCGAGGTCGCGCCGGAGGCGGCGGTGCTGGAAACCGTCGTCGAGGATGAAGACGTCCACCGGGAAGCGGCGCGCCGCCATCTCCCCGGCCCGCAGGCGGTCCGGGTCGATCGCGACAACGGTGCCCGGGAGCCCGCGGGCGAGCAGGTGCGCCTCGTCCCCGGCCTCGCGGGGCGAAAGGATCGCCCCCGCGCCGTTTGAGACGAGGCGCGGGAAGAAGGGGCCCTCCGCCGAGGCGCCGTAGCCCCTGCTCAGCACCGCCGCGCGCAGCCCCCGCGCCCGGAGGCCGCGCGCGAGGAGCATCGCGAACGGCGTCTTACCCGCGCCGCCGACGGCGAGGTTCCCGACGCTGATGACCGGGCGCGGGAGGCGCCGCGCGCGGAGGAGGCCGCGGTCGAACGCCGCGTTCCGGGCGGCGACCGCCAGCCGGTAGGCGAGCGACGGCGGGGCGAGGGCGAGGCGCAGGCAGCCGGCGGCGGCGCCGCGGCGCCGCCCCTCCACGATGTCGGCCCAGCCCAGTGCGTTCATGCACGCCCCCCGCGCGCGCCGCGCCGCCTTCTAGTCCGGCACGAGCCCCCGCAGCAGCTCCAGGTTCCGCCGCGTCGCGCCGCGGCTGCCCGCCATCGCCTCCGCCGCGCGCCGCCCGAGCTCCTCCCGAAGGGGGGCGTCCGCGAGCAGGGCGACGACCGATTCGGCGAGCCCGCGGGCGTCGGCGACCTGCACGGCGCCCCGGGCGCGGAGGAGGAGCTCCGCCGCCTCGCGGAAGTTCTGCATCGAGGGCCCGAAGAGGACCGCCTTGCCCAGACTCGCCGGCTCGATGATGTTCTGCCCCCCGCCGCCGACGAGGCTTTTGCCGACGAAGACCAGCGTCGCCGCGCGGTAGATGGCCGTGAGCTCGCCGATCGTGTCCGCCACGAGCACCGCCCCCGCGGGGACCCTCGCCCCGGCCGGGTGGCGGGACCTGAGGACGCAGGCGGCGCCGCGCCGTTCGCAGAGCGCCTGCACCTCCTCCCCGCGCTCGGGGTGGCGCGGCACGATGACCAGGGCGGTCTCGGGGCTTTCGCGCCGCGCCGCGTCCCACGCGTCGAGCACCGCCTCCTCCTCGCCCCGGTGCGTGCTGCCCGCGACGATCACCGGCGCGTCCGCCTCCAGCCCAAGCGCGAGGCGGGCGCCGCGCGTCTCTTCCTCGCCGGCCGGCAGAAGCCCGCAGTCGAACTTCATGTTCCCGCCGACGGCGACCCTCTCCGCCGGCGCGCCGAGCGCGACGATCCGCTCCGCGTCGAGGACGGTCTGCATGCTGAAGCGCCGTATCGAGGGGAGGATCCGCCGCAGCAGGAACCGCGCCCTGCGGTAGCCGCGGAACGACCGGTCCGAGATGCGGCCGTTCACGACGGCGAGCGGGACGCCCCGGCGCGCGGCCTCGGCGATGAAGTTGGGCCAGAGCTCGGTCTCGACGATCGCGACGAAATCGGGGGAGACGAGGTCGAAGGCGCGCCTGACCGCGGAAGGCAGATCGAGGGGGAAGTAGAAGGCGGTCGCCCACCCGCCCGCCTTCTCCCTCGCCACCCGCTGCCCCGTGAGGGTGACGGTCGAGAGCACGACGCGGTGTCCGGGGAGGGCCTCCGCGAGCGCCTTCACGAGCGGGAGCGCGGCGAGGACCTCGCCCACGGAGACCGCGTGGATCCAGACGCGCCGCCTCCCGCGGAGCGCGTCCCGCAGCGGAGACGGGTAGCGGCCGAGGCGCTGCCGGATGCCGGCGCGGTACTTCTCCCGCCGCGCCACCTGGACGGCGAACCAGGGCAGCGAGAGGGCGAAGAAGAGCCGGAGCAAGGCGTTGTAGAAACGGAGAACCTTCGTCATCGAATCACGCCCGCGGGTGGGCCTCCTCGTAGACCTTCTTCATCCGCTCGGCGGTCACGTGCGTGTAGACCTGCGTGGTGGAGAGGCTCGCGTGCCCAAGGAGCTCCTGCACCGCCCGGAGGTCCGCGCCCGCGTCGAGCAGGTGCGTGGCGAACGAGTGCCGGAGGTAGTGCGGGGAGACGCGCGCCTCGAGGGCGGCCCTGCGCACGTGCCGGTCGATCACATCCCGGACGGACCTGGCGGTGAGCCGCCCCCCGCCGCGGTTGACGAAGACCGGCGTGCGCGCCTCACCCCGCGCCCGGAGGGGGCCGAGGTTCCTCGCCTCCAGGTAGGCCATCAGGGCTGCGACGGCGGGCTTCCCGAGCGGGACGAGCCGCTCCTTCTTCCCCTTCCCCTTCGCCCGCGCCATCTCGCCGAGGAGGTCCAGGTCGTCCGCGTCGAGCGCCGTGAGCTCGCTTACCCGCATCCCCGTGCTGTAGAGCGTCTCGAGGATGGCGCGGTCGCGGATGTCGAGCAGACGCTCCCCCCCCGCCGACTCGATCAGGCGGCGCACGGCGTCCACGTCGAGGAACCGGGGCAGCGCCTTCCTGCGCTTCGGGGTCGCGACGCCCGCGAACGGGTTGACCGCCGACATGCGTTCGCGGACCATGAAGCGGTAGAAGGAGCGCAGCGACGAGACGAGGCGGCCGATGCTCGCCCGCGAGAGGCCCGCGGCGGCGACCTCGGCGAGGTACTGGCGGATCAGGGAACGGTCGGCGAGGCGCCAGTGGCCCTCGGCGACGCCGCGGGCCCTCCGCGACAGGAAGGCGGAGAAGCGCTCGATGTCGCGCCGGTAGGCGTCGAGCGTGTGCGGGGAGGCGTCCTTCTCCGCCCGAAGGTAGCCGAGGAACCTTTCGACGGATGCGTCCATCAGTGCCTTTCCCCCCGCCGCGCCGCCGTCCTTCCGCGGCGGCGGCGCGTCAACGTTCCCGCTCCGGCCTTCCGCCGTCCTCCGCGGGCGGTTTCGGCGCGCCCTCGAGCCCGTCGAGGCTCTTGGGGCGGAACGCGCAGTCGGGATAGTTGCTGCAGCCGTAGAAGACCGAACGGCCGCGCCCCCGTTTCCGAATGATCTCGCCCCCGCAGCCGGGCATCGGGCATCGGATGCCGGTGGAGTCGGGTTTGACGTAGCGGCAATGGGCCTTGTAGCCGCTGCAGGCGGTGAACGGGCCGTATTTCCCGTGCCGCTCCATCAGGGGCCGGCCGCAGCGGGGGCACTTCTCGTCCAGGACGACCGGCTCCAGTATCGTGAAGCTCCCGTCCTCGCGCATCTCGATCCTCTTGATGCACCGGTGCCGCGGGAAGTCCGCGCAGGCGAGGAAGTGCCCCTTCAGGGTATGCCGGATGACCATCGGGTGGCCGCAGTCGCAGACCGCGGAGGTGGGCTCGGGGGCCTTCTTGAGGGTCTCCATCCCGCTCTGCGCCTTCGACAGGGACGCCGTGTACGGTTCGTAGAACTCGCGGAGCACCCGGGTCCAGGGGATCGTCCCCGACTCGATCTCGTCGAGCTCGTCCTCCATCCTGGCGGTGAACTCCACGTTGATCAGCTCGGGGAACCACCTGACGAGGAGGCCGTTTACCAGCTCGCCGAGCGGGGTCGGGAAGAGCCGCCCCCCCTCCTTCCCCACGTACGCGCGCTTCCGGATGGTGAAGATGGTGGGGGCGTACGTGCTGGGCCTCCCGATCCCGTTCTCCTCGAGCGCCCTGATGAGCGTCGCCTCCGTGTAGCGGGGCGGCGGTTTCGTGAAGTGCTGGGAGGGGGCGAGCGAGACGAGCGCCAGCGGTTCGCCGGGGGCGAGCGGCGGGAGCGGCGTCTCCTCCTCGTCCCGGGGCGGCGCGCCCGCCACCTTGAGGTACCCGTCGAAGACCACCTTCGTGTCCGCGGCCCTGAACAGGTACGGCCCCGCCGCGACGCCGACCTCGACCTTCTTCATCACCGCCGGCGCCATCTGGCTCGCGATGAACCGCTCCCAGACGAGGCGGTAGAGGGCGTGCTGCTCGCGGCTGAGGTGCGGTTTCAGGTCCTCGGGGGTGCGCCCGGCCGAGGTGGGGCGGATCGCCTCGTGCGCCTCCTGCGCCCCCTTGCGCGAGGCGTAGCGGTTGGGTTTGGTCGGGGCGTAGGCGTCGCCGTAGCGCTCCCGGATGAACCGCAGCGCCTCCTCCTGCGCCGTGGCCGCGATCCGCGTCGAGTCGGTCCGCATATAGGTGATGAGGCCGACCGTTCCCTTCGTCCCGACGTCGAGCCCCTCGTAGAGCTGCTGGGCGACCTTCATCGTCTTGGCGACGGGCCAGTGCAGACGGTTCACGCCCGCCTGCTGGAGGGTGCTGGTGATGAACGGGGGGGAGGGGCGCTGGCGGCGCTCCTTTTCCTCGACCGAGGCGACCGAGAACGGGCGTTTCGAGGCGTCCTCCACGATCGCGGCGGCGCGGGCGCCGTCGGGGATCTCCGCCTTCGCCCCGTCGATTTTCGCGAGGCGCGCCGTGAACGGCCCGCCGCCCCCCGCCGTCTTCTTCAGCGACGCCTCGATCGTCCAGTACTCCGTCGGTGTGAACGCCCTGATCTCCGCCTCGCGGTCGCAGATGAGCTTGACCGCGACCGACTGCACCCGCCCCGCGCTCAGTCCCCGTCCCACCTTCTTCCAGAGGAGGGGGCTCAGGGTGTAGCCGACGATACGGTCGAGGATGCGGCGCGCCTGCTGCGACTCCACCTTCTTCAGATCCACCTCCGCGGGCGCGGCGAAGGCGCCCCGGATCGCCTCGGTGGTGATCTCGTTGAACGTGACGCGGAGGAACCTCTTCGCCGAGCCCTTGAGCGCCTCCTGGAGGTGCCAGGCGATCGCCTCCCCCTCGCGGTCGGGATCGGGCGCGAGGTAGACCGCATCCGCCCCGCGCGCGGCCTTCTTGAGCGCGGTGACGGTCTTCCTGCTCTTGAGGGGGACGATATAGGTGGGCTCGAAGCCGTGCTCGATGTCCACGCCGATCCGGCTCTTCGGGAGGTCGCGCACGTGGCCCATCGAGGCCAGCACCGTGTAACGCTTCCCGAGGATCTTGTTGATCGTCTTGGACTTCGCGGGCGACTCGACGATGACGAGCGATCTGGACATGGCATCACCACGGATTCAACGGCGCCGCAGAGGCACGGACCCCCCGCGCCCCGCCGCGGATCTCGGCGGATCCTGGCGCATGCTTCGATCCGTGCGCAGCCGCGCCGCCGCCCCCTCTCCTCGCGGCGGCGAGGGCGCCCTTCTCAGAAGAGGAACGATTATACACGCGGCCGCGCGCGCGATGTAAAGGATATTCTCCCCCGGCGCTCAGCAGGCCTTTCGGAACATCTTGCCGGGCAACTGGTTGGCGAGGTGCTTGAGTTCAAGGGAGAGGAGCGCCGCGGAGACGGCCGCCGGGGGGAGGCCGCAGGCGGCGGTGATCTCGTCGATGGAGCGCTCCTCGGCGGAGAGACTGGCGAGGACGGCCTCCTCCCGGGGGCCGATGCGGGGTCTGGGGCGGTCGGGGGCCGGCTCCTCCGCGCGCGGCGCGCGATCGGGAAACAGGTAGGGGAACTCCGCGCAGATGTCCTCGACCGACTCCACCAGCCGGGCGCCCTCCTTCAGGAGCGCGTGCGCGCCGTGAGAGGCAAACGAGTCGATGCGGCCGGGCATTGCGAAGACCAGGCGGCCCTGCTCGAGCGCCTGGGCGGCGGTGATGAGCGAGCCGCTCCTGCGCGCCGCCTCGACCACGAGCACGCCGAGGGAGAGGCCGCTGATGACGCGGTTCCTGAGCGGGAAGTTCGTCCGCTGGGGCCCCATCGAGAGGGGGAACTCGGAGAGCAGCGCCCCGGAGGCGGCGATCTCGTCGGCGAGTTTCCGGTTCTCCGGGGGGTAGATGCGCCCGAGGCCGCTCCCGAGGACCGCGATCGTCCTGCCCCCCGCCTTGAGCGCCCCTCTGTGCGCGGCGGTGTCTATCCCCCGCGCCATCCCGCTGACCACGGTCATGCCCACGCCGGCGATCTGCCCGGCGAGGCGCTCCGCGTGGACGAGGCCGTACTGCGAACAGCGCCGCGCGCCGACGACGGCGATCGCGTGCCGGTCCGACTGCAGGAGGGCGCCCCGCGCATAGAGGAGCACCGGGGGGTCGTAGATCTGAGCGAGGCACTCCGGGTAGGAGGGATCGGTGAACGGGATGATCGAGACCCCCATCCGCCGGGCCGTCTCCAGTTCCCGCGCGGCGGCGCCGGAGGAGCGCGCGGCGGCGACCCCCGCGGCGAGGGCGGACCCGATCCCCTCGACGCGGGCCAGCTCCCCGGCGCCGGCCGCCAGGGTCGCGGCGGCGGAGCCGAATGCGCGCACGAGCCGCCTGACCGTGACCGGCCCGAGCCCCTCGACCATCGCGAGCGCGACCAGCGCCCCGAGCTCGTCCATCGCGCGCCTCCCCGCATCCATGGTACGCCGGGGGAGAGCGGCGGCGCAAGGACAATGCGGAAATTCCGCCCCGTCGGGGGGGCGGTCGGCGCTCACTCCTTCTCGCGCATGCGGCGGATCCGGTCGCGCATCCGCTTTTTTCGGATCCGGTCGGCGAGGACGCCGTCGTTCTCGACCGGGCGGACGTTGCGGGAGAAGTACTGGGCCATATGGTAGGCCGCCTTCTCCAGGTCTCCGAGAGACTCGTAGAGCACGGCGAGGCGGCAGCGCAGGCGCTGGGCGGTGACGAGCGGGGCCTTGTCGATCGTCCTCTCGTAGAAGGAGGCCGCGACCTCCTCTCTCCCGCCCTGCCGGTAGCCGCGCCCGAGGACGACGGTCCAGGCGAACCTCCCGTCGTCCTCGAGCAGGTAATCGCAAAGGACACCGAGGCGCAGGGGGGGGAGGTAGGATCCGGGAAAGCGCCGGCCCGCCTTCGCGTAGACGGCGACGGCCTCCTTGTAGTTCTCCGCCCTCGACCGCGTCTCCCCCGCGGCGAGTAGCTCCGCGAGCGCGGGCGGGGGCGGATCCTGGTCCGCCCCCTCGTCGGCCTCGAGGAGCAGCTCGATCTCCCAGGAGGCGAGCTTCCGCTGCCGCTCGCCGGGCGCCTCCCCGGCGAGGTAGGCGCGCCAGAGCTTGATGGCGGGTTCGTACTCCCCGAGGAGGCGATAGCAGTCGGTGAGCTCGCGCAGGAACCGCGGGTCGTTCCTGAGCTGCTCGGAGCCGGCCGCGAGGGCGTAGTAGAACGCCGCCTCCCGGTGGTTGCCCAGCTGCGTGCAGGAGGCGGCCATCTTGAGCTGCAGCGCGTGGTTGTCCGGGTCGATGAGGAGCGACCTGCGGAACAGGTCCCGCGCCCCCGCGTGGTCGCCCTTCTCTATGCACCGCGCGGCCTCCTCCCGCAGGGCGTCGATCTCCTTGTCCCGCGCGTGGACCATCGCCGGCCTCGAGAAGAAGACCGCCATCTCGCTGAACGCCTTCTCCACGACGGCGGCGCTGTCGGGCGATTGGGAGATCGCCTGGTCGTAGCAGGAGAGCGCCTCCTTGGCCCGTCCCATCTTCTCCAGGCAGATCCCCTCGCGTATGAGCGCCTCCGAGGAGAGCTCGTTCCCGGGGGGGAGGTCGCCGCGGAGGCGCCGGTAGGCGGCGATCGCGGCCTCGAGGTCGCCGCGCGCGATCTCCTCGTAGAGCCCCTGGTAGTAGAGGACTCGCGGCGCCGGGTCCGCGGGGGCGGCGGCCAGGGCGGGGGCGCACGCGAGGAGCGCGCACAACAAGGATAGAATCCGCGCGCCCGGTCTCATCCCTCCTCCCCCGCGGATGCCGCCGTCACGCCCTTCGTCTTCCGTCTCCCGCGCTTCCTCCCTCATCCCGTTCCCCTTACCCCGTGAATTTGTACCCCGCCCCGTAGACGGTGAGCAGCACGCGGGGGGTGTTGTGGTTCTTCTCGATCTTCTTGCGGAGCTTCAGGATCAGGTTGTCGACCGTGCGGGTGGTCGGGTAGACGTCGTAGCCCCAGATCTCGTCGAGGAGCTTCTCCCGCGTCACCACATCGTTGCGGTGGGCGATCAGGTACCGGATGATCTTGGCCTCCATGGCGGTGAGGGGCGTCGCCTTCCCCCCCCGGACGACCTGGAATCCCTTGAGGTCGATCGTGGCGTCACCGATGACGTAGCGGGCGATCTCGTCGGGCTTCGACTCCCCGCGCCGCGTGAGCGTCCGCACGCGCGCCAGGAGCTCGCGGACGCCGAACGGCTTGGTCATGTAGTCATCGGCGCCGAGCTCGAGCCCCAGCACCTTGTCCATCTCCTCCCCCTTGGCCGAGAGCATGATCACGCGCGCGGAGGGGAGCTTCGCCTTGACCTGCCGGCAGACATCGTAGCCGCTGATGTCGGGGAGCATGATGTCGAGGATCAAAAGGTCGGGGGCCTTCTCCATGGCGATCCTGACCGCCTCGTCGCCGCGCGCGGCGCAGAGCACCTCGTACCCCTGCGTGGAGAAGAAGTCCTCGAGGCTCCGCAGCAGCTTCTTCTCGTCGTCCACGATCAGTATCCGCTCCATCAGCCCCTCCCTTTCAGGCGTCGCTTCCCCGCGGGGGGCGCCTGCCGGGCCCCCCCGCGGGAAACGGGTTCATTCGGCCGGTTCCACCGGCACCGGTATCACGATGGCGAAGACGCTCCCCCCGCCGAGGTCGCTCTCCACCTCCACGCGCCCCCCGTGCGCCTCGGCGATGTGTTTGACGATGGAGAGCCCGATCCCCGCCCCCTTGCGGGCGACCTTCCGGCCCTCGTCCACGCGGTAGAACTGGAAGAAGATCTTCTCCAGGTCCCCGGGGGCGATGCCGATCCCGCGGTCGGAGACCCGGATCAGAACCTCGCCGAGCCGCCGGCGGAGCTCGACGCGCACGCCCTTCTCCCCGGGGGAGAACTTCACGGCGTTGTCCAGCAGGTTCAACAGCGCCTGGCTCACCGCGTCCTCGTCCGCGAGAACGCGGGGGATGACGGGGTCCGCCTCGTAGACGACCTCGATCCCCTCCGGCTGCACGTACTGACGGAAGGCGCGCACGGTGGAGGCGACCGTCTTCCCGAGGTCCGCGGGGCGGAGGGTGTAGGCCCGTTTGCCCGCCCCGATCCGCGAGAAGTCGAGGACGTTGTCGATCAGGCGCGAGAGGCGCTGGCCCTCCGAGGTGATGAAGGTGAAGTACTCCTTCTCCTTCTCGCGGCTCGAGACGGCGCCCATCTCGAGCATCTCCCCGACCGCCCGTATGGTTGAGAGGGGGGTCCGGAGCTCGTGGGAGACGCGCGAGACGAACTCGCTCTTGAGGCGCGCGAGCTCGCTGTCCTTGGTGACCAGCCAGTAGGTGAGGGAGAGCCCCATCAGGATGATCAGGAGGAGCAGGGAGCTGTAGACGGTTCGGGTCCTCCGCTCCCGCGCGGCGAGCTCGTAGAGAAGGCCATCCTTCCGGTAGGCGAGGCGGAGGCGCCATGCGGGGAAGACCGGCGCGAGCGACCGCGTGAGCACGTGCGGAGAATCGTTCCCGGGGTCTCCGCACCCGGCGAACGCGTTCCCCTCGGCGTCCGAGAGGGTGAGGTTCACGTCCGGTTCCGACGCGACCGCGTCGCGAAGGATGTCGCGCATCCTCTCCCTGAGCCCCCGCGCGTCGAACACCGCCACGAGCGCCGCGGGCTCCGCCTGCCCCTCCAGCGCGACCGCGCCGCACGCCGCGAGCGTCTCCTCGCCGCCGATCGTCCGCGAAAGCACACGGTATCCCCCCGCGCCCTCCTCCGCAACGCGCCTGAGGTCGGGCCCGAACCGCTCCCGCAGCTGCTCCATCGCCAGCGCCGCGCGTTTCGTCACGTCCCATTCGCGCAGGGCTGCGTCGAAACGCGCGGGGGCGGGCGCCCCCGCGCCGCCGGCGGCCGCGAACTCGCCGCGGAGATCCGCGATCATCGAGGCGTAGAAGGCGGCCTCATGGACGCTGCCCGCGAGCTCCCCCGCCGCGAGCCCGCGCAGGATGCCGAAGAATCGCTCCGCCGCCTCCGCCGTGTTCCCCGCGCGCCGCGCCGCGTCGGCGGCCCCCGTCATCGCGAGCAGCCTCAACGAGAGCCCGTGGTAGGAGACCCCCTCGCCGGCCTGCGCGAGGATCTCCCGGTAGCGGTCGAACGCCTCCGCGAAGTTCCCGGTCTTGAGGTTGCAGCGCGCCTCGGAGAGGAGCGCGATCGCCCGCGTCTGCGGGTTCCCCGCCTCCTGCGCCGCGGTGCGGTACTCGCGCAGCGCCGCGCCGGGGTCGCCGGCGACAAACTCCTGCGCGCTCCCGGCGCGCATCGCGCGTGAGTACCCCGCGATCCGCTCGTCGGGGCGCGCGCCGAAGAGGATGTCGCCGGTGCGCTCCGCCGGTTCCCGGAACGGGTAGAGCGGCCTGAGCCGCCGGTCGAGGATGAATACGTCGGTTACATACGGGCACGCGCTCCGGCTCGCGGCGACGGCTGCCGGAACAAGGTCGAGGGAGAGGCCCGGGCGGATGCGCCGGGAGAACTCCGGTTCGCAGTCGAGCACGGGCCGCGTCAGGATGCGGACCGCCCTCTCGCCCACGTGCGCGAGGAGGGCGTTGATCTCGGCCGCGACAGGTTCCCGGCTCCCGTAGACCGCCTTCATGGCCAGCCAGGCGAGAGGGACGGCGGGGACGAGCACGAAGAGGAAGAAGAGGAAGGGCAGGCGTTTCGTCCTGGGCGCGCCGGCTGACGGGGAGAGGCCGCGCGGGGTCATGGAACGCCTCCCGCCTCGCCGCGCCGGTCGCTTGACCGCGGAGCCGCGGAGACGGGGGCGAAAAAAATCGCCGGCGCGAGACGGGGCGAGTTCACGATCCGATCCCTCGGGCGCATTGTACTACATCGAGTCGGCCGCGTGCAGGCGAATCGGGGACGCCGCTTCCCGGGATTACCTCGGGAGGATTCAGGGGAGGATCGTCAGCGTCACCGCGTGCAGTGTGACGACGCGCGGAACCCCCTCGCCCAGCTCCCCCAGGCGGCCCACCGGCGGCATCCTGCCGGCCTCCAGGAGCACGAGGTAGAGCCGGAGAGGTCCCTCCAGGCCCTCCGGGCAGGGGAGGCCGCCCAGGAGACGGATCTCCATGGGCGCGTCGAGGCGCGGCACTCCGGCGGCGGCATGACCCAGATGAGCTTTGTCGACTACGAGTACATGGTCGAGG
>Ga0116148_1002003_pt1 | contig 20811 bp, 15 predicted proteins | sample AD_UKC055_MetaG_FD_89786 | JGI IMG/M metagenome (GOLD analysis project Ga0116148, IMG submission 89786) | Active sludge microbial communities of municipal wastewater-treating anaerobic digesters from USA - AD_UKC055_MetaG | ecosystem: Engineered > Bioreactor > Anaerobic > Digestate | place: USA... | reverse complement strand
TAGAGCAGTTGACTGTTAATCAATTGGTCGCAAGTTCGAGTCTTGCCGGGGGAGCAGCTTTAAACCCCGAACTTCGGGGTTTTTTATTTTCATGCTTTTTTTACTATAAGAGTTGCAAAGCTTTTTGGCAACATCACAATAGAATATAGCTTGCCTTTAATATCTCCTGTTACTATCCGCTTATTTGAACTATCATTTAACAGTTCGACAACAATAGTGCCATCTGGCAACGCAAAACTGATTACCTTATCAAATGAACCCTTTGTTTCAATATATTTTGAACCTGCCGGTATATAACGGCTGAAATGTTCAAACGCTCTGAACATAGGAGTGTACGTGATCTCTTTAGTTTTCGTATTAATAACAACTGCGCTATTCTGAGGCCAACGCTTTATTTTGTCATTATTCTTTCCATACTGATCAAGAATTATATTCCATAACATATAGCTTTCAGCACCATTTGAAAAATAACTTTTCATGCGCATCCAAGTATACGCAGCATAGTTAAAATCATTAGCAGCATGTTCCGGATCGAAACCAGGCTGCCAATGCCAGTTACCACAATCGGTTTCCGTTTGCATAATAGGAATACCTGGATGCTTTTCTACAATATCCGGTATTTGCTGATCAGCATCCCATTGAAGTCCGATAATTCCGACATACTTTTTGGCATCAGCATCGTCTAGCACAGTTTTGACAAAAGTATTGTAACTAATGTCATTGAATGTTCCGAGCATAATCTGTGTTGACAGTTTACGTTCTGCAAAGATCGGGCCCATATAGTCTTTGATAAAAGTTCTAAATTGTTCAGGCGTCCATCCACCGTTGGGATAACCGGTTACAACCAAAGGTTCATTTTGAACAGCAACTGATGTAATTTCCATACCCAGCCCTCCATACTCTTCTGCAAACTTTGCCAGATAGAGAGCATAAGCTTTATAATATTTGGGATCATCAATGAAATTTCCACCCTCATAATTGCTGTTATCTTTCATCCAGATTGGAGGAGTCCACGCAGATCCCCAAAGCTTTATGTCAGAACGTATAGACTGTGCAGCTTTTATATAAGGAATCAGATATTTTTTATCTCGTTCGATAGTGAAATTTTTCATTTCGAAATCGTCTTTGACAGGAGCAAGCGTATATCTCTCAATAGCATAATCGTTCGCACCTATGGGAATTCTCCCATAAGAAAGATTAGCTTCATCTGTGCTGAATATCGAATTAAGAACTTTATTTCTGGAACTTTTATCAAGAATACAAAGAGTTACCCACCCCTGCTCGTTAAACGCACCTCCAAAACCCGAAATCACTTGTTTCTCCACAGATGTTCTAACAGTAAAGTCTGCTTGTCCTGCCGTCACTAACTAAACAAGATTGTTTTTTTCTAAGTGAATCATATCTCCGGAAGTAACAATATATGTTATTTTACTATTTGAGTATTCTATTTCAAATTTATCCGGATTTTTTGAGCAGGTCAGGAAGACAATACAAAGAGTGGGAAGTAAACGATACATATTAACCTCATATAAACATATTACTTATTACAATATATGATATACAAACTCAGATCACTGCTGCACCATTAAATCATTAGAAAAGAAAATAATCCGATTAACCCCCGTTAAATTCTCTTACAAAAAGGGAGTATCGTATTCTTAAAAGTTTGTTATTCCATATATTGAAGAAATAATGAAGTTCAGCTTCCGAAAGAAAGATGTACGATCCAAAGTATCAAAAAAGGTTAACATAATAATCAGTACAACTATTTCCCTATGTCGAAATCTATATTTATTGAAAATAATTTTATGTTAAATATTAGTTTATACTATCATGTCAATTTTCTTACAAGTTCTCCGATTCGTTTGCCAAGAGCCACACAATCAACAAGGTCTTGATCTACAGGCTTACCAATCGTTAAAGGTGCATAATGGCACCTCTCAGTAGTACCCTGAATAATCATTCCATGAATCAGCAATGCTTCCATAATACTTAACACAGTTGTTTCATAACCACCGCCGCCGCCTGAAGAACAAAAAGCTCCTCCGACTTTACCAGAAAGCTTTCCGTATACTTGGATACTTTTATCAATTAGCAATTTGATTTCCGCCGCCATCTGACCAAAATATACTGGAGAACCAATAATAATACCATCATATTCAATTAAATCCTTGGGAGAAACATGATCAACCATTTTAACAATCACGGCAATTCCACATGACTCAACACCCTCTGCTACAGAATGAGCCATTTTTTCGGTATTTCCACTACGTGAAAAATAAATAACAATTACTTTCTGCACATTAACTCCTCTACAACAAAACATTTTTCTGTCATCGGTAAACTCTAATTATTTTCAGAAAAATAACATTTAAAATCAATATCATTTTTTAAATGCTCATAAAAATAACCGAACTCAAAAAGTTCTTCAAAATAAAAAATTCCCCGCATTAACTTTCCATTCATCACCCGATCTGCCGTAATTGCAACAACCTTACCTGTCAAAGAAGAATTATTATATCCGATCATCAATGATTGATGTTTTTGATTTTTACTGCCATTAATGCCTTGAATTTCAACTTTTACTGAATAAATATCTGAGCCCAATTTGAATTTTTTGGTTATCTTTAGGATTATTTCAAATACATCAACAAACATGTTATATACTCTCCGGAATTTAAGCATCTTAAACAATCCGGCTTTTTTCATTAATACAACCAGTTTAGTAATAATAGCTGAATCATAGCAAAAATATGATGATGTATGCTTTATACCGAGAGTCAGAGGTATTGTATGCTGATCTGCCAAATCAAAAGCATAAGCAGTTTTTCTATTTTTGATTTCCAGAAAATCAACTATCATCTTTTTACCGAAAGTACTAATTATTTCAATAGAATCTCCGGCGGCAAATTTGAATTTTTTATTTATATTATCCAACAACCATTTAATTCCGTCACGACCGTGTTTTTCCCCAAGTCCTAGCATCAGAATTATATCAGCAGTCTTAACCTTATCAAAATATGAGACTGCATTTTTTACCATTAAATTGGATAAACCCGGAGCCAAGCCTGCACCAAGAATGCAGACTGCTTGAAAATCATTAGCCTGCTTTTCATACATTTTGATTTTTAAAGGAATATCATTAGATGGAGAAATATCAATATAATTGATATTTCTATCAATACAGAACAAAGCAAAATCAGGTCTCTCAGGTGTTAAACACATTACAATTAAAGAAAAATTATCTGCGATTTCCCCGAAATCTGCAGCATTGCAAATATCAATCCTGAAAGGTTTTACCTGTCCAAATGTTTCATTTGAAAAAGCTGTACCAGCCTGAAAATTTCTACCACCTGCAAAAACTTTTTTCGGATATCTTTTCATCAGTTCAATGCATACATGTCGACCAACCTGACCGTATCCACCGATAACAAGTATATTTCCGTTCATTATATTTCCTCATTACATTTTAACCATGTACAGAACACCTAAAATTGTAAAGTAAAATCATTCTATCGTAAAATTTTTCTACTCATATTGTTCAAATTATTTAAAGCGGTAGATTGGGATCATAAATCTGAACTTGAAATTATCAAATACATGATTTATAATAAATCGCATTGAATTATTCATATATATTTTCCGGATAATCGGAATAATCTCAGTCAGAACAGAGTCATCCGAGGAGGTTCATGAGCAAAGTTAACGACCTTTCTTTATGCGGGTTTCTCTTTGACGACCACCCCTCAGTTATGCTCATCATAGATTCTGAAAATGGAAGTATAATAGATGCGAATAAAGCCGCAGTTCAATTCTACGGATGGGAAAAATAAGAATTACTGCAAATGAAGATTCATGACATTAATACTCTCACGAAAGATGAAATATTTGCTTCAATAGACAAAGCCCGCAAAAATCAACAGGTACAATTTGAATTCAAACACCGTTGTGCTGATGGATCAATCAAGGATGTGGAAGTCTGGAGCGGTTCAATTCATCTTAATGGAAAGAATTACCTTCATTCAATTATTCATGATATCACAGCCCGAAAAATGTCAGAATCAGCTTTAAGAGAAAGCGAAGATAAATTCCGCTGTATAGTTGAATCTTCTCCTATAGCTAAATATTTTTATCATCTCGACAATGACAATAATCTGATTCTGACAGGAGCAAATCCTTCAGCCGATCGGATTATAGGAATCAGCCACAAGAGTTTAATCGGAAAAAAGATTGAAGAAGCATTTCCGGCGCTGACCAAAACAGATATACCGGATATGTACCGTAAAATCGCAAAAGGAGAGCTAAGCACTCAGCATTTTGAAGTTCCTTACAGTGACGGACGTTTTCAGGGAGAATATGAAGTAACAGCTTTCAAAACAGGACCGAACTCAATAGCTGTTGATTTCACTGAAATATCCGCCAGAAAAAAAATGGAACGTGCACTAATTGAAGCAAAAGAGAAAGCGGAAGAAAATGAAGAACAGCTTCGGGCTATTTTTAACAGTTCAAAAGACGCAATTGTCATTTCGAAGAAAGGTATTGTTGTATTAGTTAATAAATCATATCTTGAACTCTTCGGATATTCTCAACCTGAAGAAATAATCGGCAAGTCAATTCTCACAAATATCTCGCCGAATGAAGTAAGTAAAATTAAAGATTTTATTTCCCGAAGATATTCAGGTCTTGATGCACCGTATTATTATGAATCTGCCGGTCTCAGAAAAAACGGTACAGTATTTCCTTTCGAAGTAAATGTCGGAATGTATGAGTTAAATGGAGAAAAATTTTCTGTAGGCATTGTCAGAGATATCACCGAAAGGAAAAGATCTGAAGCTGCTCTTAAAAATTCGGAGGAGAAATTTGCCAAGGCATTTCTGGCGAGTCCTGATATACTATTTTTAACTTCACTTGAAGATGGAATCATTGTTGAAATTAATGAGAGAATTGAAAAAATTCTCGGCTACAAAAGAAATGAAATTATTGGCAAATCTCCAATAGACTTAAATATCTGGGAAGATAATTCTTTGCGCAAAGAATATATCGAATCAATTAAAAAAGAAGGGAGTATCCATGACAAAGACGCAAATTTTATAACAAAAAACGGTTCCGTCATAAATGCTCTCATATCAGCAGAACTCATTGAACTCCATGGAGAGAAATTTATTCTCGGTACCATTCGCGATATTACCGTACGTAAAAGAATGGAGGAAGAATTACAGCGTACTCAGAAACTCGAATCCCTTGCCTCCCTTGCCGGCGGCATAGCACATGACTTCAACAATCTTCTGGGCGGAATATACGGCTACATCGAATTAGCAGAAGAGATTACTGCTGATAATCAACTGAAAGAATATCTTGAAAAATCTATTTCTACAATTGACAGAGCACGCGACCTGTCCAGACAGCTAATAACATTTGCAAAAGGAGGTGCACCGGCTCAGTCGATTGGTCACTTATTTCCGCATATTGCCGATACTGCTAAATTCGCCCTCAGCGTCTCTAATATATTATATGAATTTGATATAGAAAACGATTTGTGGATGAGTAATTATGATAAAAATCAAATCAGCCAGGTTATAGACAATATTGTCATTAATGCAAAGCAGGCAATGCCCGACGGGGGAAGACTTATAATTTCTGCACGCAATATTGAATTATCTGATAGAGAGCACTCAATTCTTAAATCAGGTAAATATATAAAAATTTCAATCAGAGATTACGGCAGCGGAATGACCAAGGAATTAATGCAGAGAATCTTTGATCCGTTTTTTACAACTAAACCGTCAGGTCACGGCCTCGGATTAGCTACATGCTATTCAATTATCAGAAAGCATGGAGGTGCAATCGATGTTGAATCCAAAATTAATGAAGGAAGCACCTTCCATATATATCTTCCGGCAGCTGCAGGAATCCCGGCAGAAACATTAGAACCATCAGACTTAACCTTCCGAGGCAGCGGTACTTTTGTGGTTATGGATGATGAAAAGATGATGCGGGACGCCGTCAGAAACATGATTAGATCATTGGGTTATAATGTAGAAGTATTCCCAGATGGTTATTCTGCAGTCGATTTTTTTAAGAAAGAATCTGAGGAAGGCCGGCATATTACCGGAGCAATTCTGGATCTGACTGTACCAGGCAGTATGGGAGGAAAGGAAGCAGTTCTCCTGCTCAAAGAGATAAGTCCCGAAACCTTTTATTTCGCCACAAGCGGAAATTCAGATGATGTAGTCATATCAAGGCCTCAGGATTATAACTTTACAGCAAGTATTAGTAAACCCTTTAGAAAATCAGAACTTATTCAACTGTTGAGCAAATATATCAAAATATAACATTTCGCAAATACACTATGGTTTTAATAATTACATATAGTTTATCATTATTTCAATAATTCTAGACGGAAATGCCGCTTTCAATATCTTGAAATCATACTGGAAAACGACACATGCAGCGCTTAGCACGTAAATCTGATTACTAAACCAAGTACTGATGTTTAATCATTTTCAGTGATTAACAGTACTCACTCACTTATACTTTGAACAAAGAAATCATCTGCTGCAATTCTTCTGTAATTCGAACAAGATTTTCGGAACTTTCCGCTATTTTCACAGCATTTTCGGAATCTTCTGAATGTTTGCCTGAAAAACTGTTCAAAACAGTCATAACCTCAGAAATTGCGTCTTTCTGCTGTTCCATAGCATGCTGTATCTCCGAAGAACCCTTCGACAGCAATCCTACCTGAGACATAATTGTTTCTTTCATATCTTTTTCCGAATCATTAATCTCGGCAATGTTTCTTGAACTTGTAACTATGCTTGATACAAATTTCATAATATTCGCCATTTTGATTTGCGTATCATCAATTAAATGACGGCTTGCCCTGATTAATTCATTATTCTTCTGAATCAGGTTTCCGATATCCTTGGTACTCTGGGAAGTCTGATCAGCAAGTTTTGAAATTTCTTCAGCAACGACAGCAAAACCTCTGCCGTGTTCACCGGCGCGTGCCGCTTCAATTGAAGCATTCAGAGAAAGAAGATTGGTCTGCTCGGAAATATCCGTAATAATCCCGATTATATTCATCATATCGTTGGAACTCTTTACAATTTCATCCATTGATTTCTCCATGGATCTTAAAGAATCATTTCCATCATCCGTCTCAGAACTCATACCTTTCGCAATATCATCATTGTCCGAAACAATTGATTCTGACTTTTCGATAAACGATGCAAGCTGTTTAATAGTTTCAATAAAACCTTTTACAAGTTTTTCCTGAGACTCCGCCTCTTTTGTAACATCATCCATTTTGGCGGATATTTCCTCAAATGTAGCAGCTATTTCTTCTACAGAAGCAGCCTGCCCCTGAGCCGTATCAGAATAATGAATCATGCTCTCAGAAAGAACTTTTGAAGAATTACCGACAGAATCAGAGATTCTACGCAAACGGGATATTATATCCGCAAGGAATACTCGGTACTCAGAAAGTTCGGAACCGAAGTCTCCCATTGTTTTTTTTAATTCCATTGAAGAATCACTCGTCAAATCACCCGACTTCATTTTTTTGAAAAAAGAAATCAAGCCGGCAAACTGCGTCTTTGCTTTTCTGGTGCCGAAAACATACAGTATAAGCGGAAATACAATCATCACGACTAATGCGCCCGCCAGAGAAAAAAAAGCTAGCCGGTAAAGCGGAGCAACAATATCCTTCTTAGGAGTAATGTCAATAAGCCTGTATCCTATTCGCGGAAGAGGAACAGATACAATTTCACACTCACTGTTATTTACTTTGCATATTTCTGAAAATATTTCAGCGTTACTTGATTTAATCTTTTCAAGAACTTCTTCACCCGAAAAATCAGAGAATTTCCTGTTTGATAAACTCATATCACTTGCAAGCTGAATGACTCCGTTAGAATCAATTATGAAAGTTGTATTGCCTTCAAATCCGTTTTTATTAGATATCATATCGGATACTTCTTTCAGGCTTACACCGACGCCTGCGACACCGAGCGGTGAATTCTCTTCCCCAACCCGCGCATTAACAAACAGAAAAGTATCCTTAAGGCTGTCATTCCAGTCTACATTCAGATCGGTTTTTACTTTTTTGGGAAAGAAATCAAAAAACCATGAATCATCAGGTTTATTTTTATCCACTGTCTGAAGAATTTTACCATTATTAATATAATAATTATTTGTTGAAAGGCTTACAGCGAAAACGGTAAAATAGTTTGCTTTATCAACAATATCAGTAAGGCGCTGTTTTACAAACTTCTCCTCGTTTTGGTTCTTTTCGCCGCCCTTGAACCAGCTTACAAGAACCGGATCATCTGCAAGAAGAATAGAAGTTTCAATCGCTTTAAGTATTCTGCTCTCCGCTATTTCAGCTTTCATTATTGCAAAATTCTTAAGTTCAGTATCCTCCATACGCCCGAGGATAATAGTTCTCGCTGCAGTATAATTTAGAACACCTGTTATTATTACAGAAAGAAAAAGACATAAAGCTGCAATTCTTATGATTTTTGAAAAAACACCGAGATTAAAATTACTATTTTTTTCGGGCATATCAGTTCACCTTTCCGCAATAGTTATCCCCGCACCCTGGCAAAAGCATTCAGCACACAGCCGAAAGCAAAATAGATATTTATATATGTATTTCGATCCTTACGGATTTAAAATATCCTTAATCAGTTCAATATAATTTTAAGTAAAGTCAACTTGTTTTTTTCAAAAAGTATTTATACTCTAGAAGTCTTTAATGGCAGGAATCAGCATTTCCGTTCAGTTTCTTTATGCGGATAAATTAAACAAAAACCGGCATTAACCGGTTTTTGTTTATAACCATTTGCGATTATGAGAGTTTCTGAATTAAAACCGGCTCAGGCTGAACACCAACCAGTTTTTCCAAAACCTGTCCTTTTTCAAAAATTATCAAAGTCGGAATAGAAGATATTGAATATTTTTCAGCAATATCCGGCGATTCATCAGTGTTGACTTTTACAATCTTCGCTTTTACTGAAGGAGCTACTTTTTCAAGAATAGGTCCCTGCATACGGCAAGGTCCGCACCATGGCGCCCAAAAATCCACCAAAACCTTTCCTTCCGCTTTCAATACGACGCTTTCAAAATCAGATGACTTTATTTCAGTAACGTTTCCCATTTGCATCTCCTTCTATCAATATTTTATAATTTAGCATATTAAGACAATTTGTCAATAAAACTTGACGGAAAGACTGCTTAATTTTTCTTTCAGCTTCGCACTTTTCTGCCGACAATCAGATGAGTGCATATTATTATCGAGGTATCCAATGAAGAAAATATTCATAGCTGCTGCGCTGCTTTTATCATGTTTTATACGGTCTAATGCTCAAAATGCAGCTGAAACCCCAACGAAACCGGCTGAAGGCCCGAAAACTGAAGCGCCTGTGACAGCTGTGGAGCCGGATAAAAAAGAAAATGATAAAACTGCCAATTCTCTTCCCTCTGGATATGCAGAAACGGCCTGGAATGAAGAATATAAAACAGTAAAAGACAAAATCAAGGGCAAAATTGTCTATTCTGATGAAGACCGTATTATTATCAGCAAAGAAAACGGTCTTACATATAAATACGGATTTTTCTACATTGATCCGGAAAAGGTAAAGGATATGCCGAATGCCGGAAATCCCGCCCGTCTTTTTTATTGCGTAATCGAGTTTCCATACATTGCATTGGATGAAGTCAGAAACAAAGTTAAAGAAAAATACGGTGAACCTGTTGGTGAAAACGTTAAACGCAACAAAGGAGCGATTTACTGGGACTCTGAAAAAACTTCTGTAGTAATATGGGTCGATGAATATGAAAAGAAACCATACAGCCGCAAGATCATTTATTTCAGCAAGGATATCATAAACGAATTAAAAGATTATAAATTCAGACTTTTTAACCAAAAAGAACTCGAAGTTATAAAAAACTTTCTGCCTTAATATATCTCAGCATTCAATTGCGCAGTATCCCGAAATGCAGTTTAATAAGCCTTTCAGGATACTGTGAGTACTTTATTTATTACAGCAGCAATCTTTTTCGACATAAACGGCTTTGAAAGAAAAGCGCAGAAATTTCCACGGCCGAAATCAGATTCATTTTTATCAATATATCCGCTTGATGCTATTATTTTTGCGGATGAATTTGTTTTTATTATTTCAACTGCGGCTTCTTCTCCCCCCATTCCCTTCTTTACGTTAAGATCAAGAATGGTGAGATCAAACGGTTTCCCGTCAATCTGAGCAAGCCGGTAAAGCTCAACAGCTTCCCCGCCTTCTGTCACGGCTACCACAGAATGCCCCATATATTCGAGCATTCTTTTTAAAGTTTTTCTTAAAATATCATCATCATCCATTACAAGAATCTTTGCCTTTCTGTCAGCATTATCCTGTCTGGTTTCAATTTCAACCTGTTCAGCATCATTACTTTTTGCAGGAAGAGATATTCTCAGAGAAAATGAATCAGAAAGACGTTCGGCTTTAATTTTAACATTATATCCCGTTGCGGAGTCTTCATATTCACGCAATGAACGGATCTGTGAATATTTTTCTCCAATAAAAATTCCGATCTCAGAAAATGCAGCGTATTCTTCTTCAGTTAAGACAATTTTTGAAAAAATGACGTCAACATATTCCGAATTGCCGTTATCTCCATGGTTTCTTTCTATATCGACATTAATATCTTTTTCCTGCAATGACCGGTCTACAGCAAAAGAAGCTGCATCATACAATATTTTTTCCGTGCTTTCTTCATCCATCATTACATTTATTTCCGGAAGCTTATCAATAATGATTTTTTGCCGTCTCCCTTCATAAATAGCTGCAGTTTTCAAAAGTACTGCTACCAGATCACACGATACCCCTGAACCTAAAGGTTTAAGCATTCTGAATACATTCATCATAATGTCTTTAGCTTTATTCACAAGTATTTCCGAATCAGAAAGCGATTCGGAAAAAGAAGAACCATCCTCTGATATCATTTTTGCCATGGATATTTTAACGGAAAGTGAAGCGAGGATATTATTAAAATCATTTATAACTCCGCCCATAGTATCATATAATATTTCAACATTTTCATAACGTTTAATATCAGATTTAATTTTAGCCTGGTTTGACAAATCAGAAAAAATAACTATTGAACCTGCAGTTTTATCCATCATATCTTTGTACGGCATAACAGAAAAAGAAACAGGTATCCTTGCACTGTTAACATTAACATATGAGATTTCAGAATATTTGACAGGCTTACCCAAAAGCATTGCTGCCCGTATTCTATTTGATATATTTTTGCCGTCTTTACTTGTAATCTGAAAAACATCATCAATAAGTTTTTTTGATTCAGATAATTCTGAAATCTTAAAAAAATATAACGCACATTGATTCAGCTTAATTATTTCACCCAAAGAATTTAGAACTACAAGAGGAGTTTCAACTGAATCTGCTATATAATTCCACATTAACTGATTATTTTTTATCTCTTCACTCTGACGTATAGTTTCAGTGATGTCGATGGCCGAAATTAAAAACCTTCTCATATTTCCATTCATGTTATGCCGTGAAATATGAAAGACAGCTTTCTTTTTAATTCCGTTTGCACAGGTAAAATCTATAACTTTATCATAAGAATTTTCCGATCCGCATATTTTCCGATATAAACTCAATCCTTCCGATAGCCGGAACGCATCGTAAGAATTTTTAAAATCAGGAAAACCAATTGAAGAAAACAAATCAAGCGCCTTCTGATTAGCCCTGATTACAGTTATTTTATTCAGCATCGAGGCGAAGTCTTCATTGGAAATTTCTGATATCATATTTTTTTCAAATAATGAATCAAAAGACTCTTCAATTACCGCGATATTCATAGAAAAAAACAATTCGTGGTTTTCTTCTCGTGATATTTCTATTGCTTCTTGCTTTTCCTTTATTTTTGCAGAAATCTTTTGAAAAAAAGTTAACAATGAAGAATATTCAGATATACTATTTGAATCATTTTTAATAGAAACTCCGCGGTAAGCACGGGAACAGGCTTCAAGGAAATTGTACGAAGAAACAACAATATGACGATAAAACTTATGTCTTAGAAAAAAAACGTAAATTATCATTAATACAGCAAATATAAACGCAGTTACAGATATGGGATTAAAAAAGAAAAAACCTTTTCGAGGTACTTCGTAAACGACAAAACATTTCATCATTCTTATAATGCTTCTGTATGCATCAGAATCATTTATAAAAATACTGTCCGTTGTGAGTTTCATAGCATCAGAACTTACAAAATCAGTAAAATTAAACTCCCTTCGTTTCTTTTCATCCAATTCGAAATTAGAAGCAATTATTCCGTCAGTTGGTGAAATTATATAAAAGTAACCGAATGAAGCTCTAAGAATGTTTGTGATAATTTTGGCATCATATCTTGCAAAAAAAGAAAGACCTTTGTTATCATTCGGAGGCATTCCTATATAAAAATGCTCATCTCCATTTTGATTTTTATAAAACCCCGTAACAAAGTTTTCATTTGAATTTTTAGCCAACATTCTAAGCTCATCGTATTCTTCCTGTTCCGGTTCGGCAATACCTTGTTTAAAAAAACTTTCTACAAGATTCCCGTCAGAAGAAAAAGAAACAAAGCCCTGCAAAAAATAATTTTTTTCTAAAAATTCCAAGGCACTATTTCTGTGATTTGACTCAGGAATCAGTTCTAATCTTTGAGTAAAATCCTTGGATTCATCCAAGATGAACAACAGAACAAAATCAATTCTGTCAGCGCAATTTCTAACTTCAAATAATGATTCCTTATATGATGATATTTTTTTAGAAACGCCGTGAAATACTGCAATAATCAATGTAAACAGAATAATAAGACAGCAAAAAACAAATGCAGCTTTGTTTGCATAATAAGACATTGTTTTTGTGTTGGATTTAACTGAATTCTTATTCATCGCATTCTCTTTTTCAGCACTTCTGTGATTATATTTTCAACTGAATTAATAGATACATTATTCCAATCGCTTCCATTGTAATTATGCAAAAATACTCCATCATCAATTCCGAAATTCATTGAGCTCTTGTTTGCTCCGCCCAGAATTACACGGCTGATTATACTAATAGCTAAAATCTCCGTCCTGGGCTTAAACGTCATAATGAGATTTCCATAATCATAGATATCCGAATAAGTAAATGCTATAACTGAAATTGATTTAGAATAAGCTTCCTCAACAAGCGTCTGCTGAAAAACACTCGCTGGAAGAAATACAATATCGCATTCTTTTTCGGAAATCAAATCGACAGGATTTTTATCCCTGGTACTGACATCATCCATATTTAAACTGTAGATTTTAGTATCGGAACTGAATTTTTTCACTCCCAGCCTGAAATACTCAAGAAGCTCATGATTATTTTTGGGGCATATAATTGACACACAATTGGTTTTTGAGCGTAATGCTGCCGCATATCCCGAAATATATGCTATTTGATTGAAATTGAATTTTACTACGCGCATATTAACCGAATTATATTCCTTGTCGCCAAACGCTATAAAAAATATATTAGGAGTATTTTTGGCAATTTCTGCGATCTCATCAAATCTCCCGTAAGCTTCGACAAAAATGATATCTTTGGGCAATGTTGCCATATGCTTAACAGCTGATATATAATCCGGACCGTTGTCAGCGTATAAAAAATCAAAGTTTACGTTCATTGCTCTTTTGGTAAATTCAGTTGCCTTTTCATACTGGGGCTTCATAGAATAATTTCCGCTGTTTGTGAAAACTGCTCCAATTTGAATCGGCGCTGTCTTTTGCGGCAGAGATTCATTACCGCATGAGTTAAAAAGGATAAGCGGCAACAGACATATTAGTATTTTTTTCAGCATATTAAACAGTAACATCCCGTGCTAATTAATTCAATATTTTTTGCCGATCGGCTTAGAAAAGATATGAAGCATCAATCTTTCCGTTTGTCAGAATAATTTTTTCAATTCCGAGGAGAAGAGTCTTCATATTAAAACCTGCAGAAAAATTTCCCGGAGTCATATCGGATTTAATTACCCTGTGACAAGGTATCAGAATCGGAAAACGGTTTTTTGACATCAGATTGCCGGCATATCGGCCTCCGCGCGGAATACCGGCAATATCAGAAAGATTTCCATAAGTTATTACTTTACCCGCAGGAACGCGCATCAGAGCAGAATATATTTTAATTTCATTTGTGCTGAACGTATCAAAATCATAATCCGAAAGATTGTGTTCTGTAGAATAATATAATGAAGCAATGAGCTTGTCAGCTGCTATTTCAAACTTAACGGGAACAGCATCTGGTTTTTCAGCAATTCCGTAATTTAAGGTAATGCTTTTTATTTTTTCATCAGAGCAATTAAGAGTAAAATATATGCCTGAAGTTTTTATATCGAATGAATATGACTGCAACTTTTCCATGACATATCAAGTCATTTATGCTTGACCTTGTAAATAATTATTTAAGAATCTGAAATTCATGAATAAAATAATTGATGATATTGTAGACCGTCTGCTTTCAGCGAAAGAAGCCTATTATAATTCAGAGTCTTCGGTTATGACTGATGCAGAATTTGACGCGCTTGAGGATCGGCTTAGAGAAATTGATCCGGATAATTCATATTTCTCAAAAGTCGGATCCGACTTTGTCCATGGAGAAAAAATAAAACATGTATATCCCATGCTGTCCATGCAGAAAGGGAAAACAATTCCCGATATCGCAAAATGGATTGAAAAACTTTCTGTTGAAAATACAGGCTTCTGCATACAGCCGAAAATAGACGGACTTTCTGCGTCCATAGCTTATGAAAACGGCCGTATCAAATACATCGCGACCCGCGGCGACGGTGAAACAGGCCAGATCATTACCCATATAGCGGATTATGTATCCGACATCAAAAAAAACATATCTTTTTCAAAAGATAACATTGAAATACGCGGTGAACTTTATCTTCCGAAAAACACTTCTTTTGATACGGGGAACAGACCGTTAAGAAATAATTGTGTCGGTCTCATCAACAGAAAAGAAAATATTTCTGATTTGAAATATGTCCGCTTTGTCGCCTATCAGATAGAAGGAATGAAATTTGATAACGAAAATTCTAAAATTGACTTATTAAAAGATGAAGGTTTCAACACAGTTAATTACTTTATCGCTCAGGATATTTCCGATATTGAAAACATATATCAGAAATATCTGGACCGGCTCAGAAGTGAATGGGAATTTGAAACTGACGGACTGATAATAACCGTAAATGATTCTTCGCTTTTTGATGAAATCGATTCGAGATGGGTCATTGACCATCACCATCATTATTCTATAGCGCTTAAACCGCCTTCTGAATCCAAGGAAACTTCTCTTGAACGCATAGAATGGCAGGTTTCTCGTCAGGGAAACGCCGTACCAGTAGCTGTTTTCTCTCCGATTGTTATCGGCGGAGCAAAGATTGAACGCGCGTCACTTGCCAACGCGGCTGCTGTAAAATCAATGAGATTGAGAACAGGAAGCAGGCTTCTCGTCGAACGTGCAAATGATGTAATTCCTTACGTCAAGGAAAACCTCTCAAAAAATGATGATGAAACCGATCTGATTATATCCGAATGTCCTTCATGTTCTTCAAAATTAACAGATTCTGGTGTTCATATAAAGTGCAGCAATCCGGATTGTCCCGAAGTTAACATTCAGAAGATTCTCTTCTGGGTTAAAGAATCCGCTGTTGAAAATATTTCTGAAGCAACAATAAGAAAACTTTTCGAACTCGGTCTTGTTAAATCAATATCTGATCTCTACTCGCTCAAAGCTGAATCTCTTGACATTCCCGGATTCGCAGAAAAGAAAACTGCCAACTTTATTTCGGAAATTTCAAAAAGCCGCAGAATGACGGCATCAGCCTTTATATCAAAACTAGGCATTCCTTTCGTTCAATCAAAAACCCTTGCAAAGCTTTCTATTCGTTCAATTGATGATTTCCTTTCATTTAATGACGAAACATATGTTGTCGGCAGAAATATAATCGAATGGAAAAACGATTCAGCCAACATGAGCTACTTTAATGAAATACTCGCGGCTATTGAAATCGTATCAATCGAAGAAAAAGAAACAAATGGAAAAATCTGCGCAACAGGCAAAGGTCCGCTTCCGCGCAATGAACTCGCAAAAAAAATTGCCGATGCCGGTTATGAATTCTCAGATGCCGTAACAAAAGATCTTTCAATTCTTCTGTGCGATGACGTTAATTCTTCGAGCTCAAAAATTGCAAAAGCCAGAAAGCTAGGCATTAAAATTATGACTTATGATGAATTCTTCAGCGCATAAAAAAAACCGGCATAAAGCCGGTTTTTTTTATCTGTATTGAATACTTAAACTACATATTAGATGCGATTGCCTTGGCAAATTCCGAGCACTTAAGAAGTTTTGCTCCTTCCATCTGACGCTCAAGATCATATGTAACAGTCTTCTGAAGAATGGTCTTTTCAAGCGATGAAATAATCAAATCAGCCGCTTCTGTCCAACCCATAAAACGGAACATCATTTCCCCTGAAAGAATCAGTGAACCAGGATTAACCTTGTCCTGATCTGCATATTTCGGAGCTGTTCCATGAGTTGCTTCAAATACTGCTTCACTCGCTCCGATATTGGCGCCCGGAGCAATTCCAAGACCGCCTACCTGAGCCGCAAGAGCGTCGGAAATATAATCTCCGTTGAGATTAGGAGTCGCAATGACTTCATACTCTTCAGGACGGAGAATAATCTGCTGAAACATAGCATCAGCGATTCTGTCTTTTATGACAATCTTGCCTGCAGGAATTTTTCCGCCGTGATTATCCCAAAGATCTTTCTCTGTGATTGTCTGGTCATCAAATTCTTCCTTAGCGACCTCGTAACCCCATTCTTTGAAAGAGCCTTCGGTGAACTTCATAATGTTCCCCTTGTGCATCAAAGTAACTGAAGATTTTTTATTCGCTATCGCGTACTGAATAGCCGCACGCACTATATTTTTAGTATTTGTAACAGAAATAGGTTTTATTCCTACACCGCTGTCAGAAAGAACTTCTTTGCCGAGCTCGTCTTTGAGAAACTTGATAAGCTTTGCAGCTTCAGGAGTTCCCTGCTTGAATTCGATACCGGCATAAAGATCTTCAAGATTTTCGCGGTATATAATCATGTCTACTTTTTCGGGTTCTTTTACGGGAGAAGGAACTCCTTTAAAATACCTTACCGGCCGAACACACGCAAAAAGCGAAAGTTCCTGGCGAAGAGCGACATTAATACTTCTGATTCCGCCGCCGACCGGAGTAGTAAGAGGTCCTTTTATAGCAACCTTGTACTCCTTTATCTTTTCAAGAGTCTCGGCAGGAAGCCATTCACCTTTTGTGTTGAAAGCTTTTTCACCGGCAAGAACTTCCATCCATTCGACTTTGCGTTTTCCGCCGTAAGCTTTTTCAACAGCGGCGTCAAAGACAAGCTTCGACGCTCGCCAGATGTCAGGACCAATTCCATCACCTTCGATAAAAAGAAGAACAGGATTATCAGGAACAGTAACTTTTCCGTTTTCAAATTTGATCTTTTCGGCCATTATTTCTCCTTCGCGTGAGCGGCGGCAATTGCTATTGCCTGCTCTGCAAGAGATTCATCAGCCTGAACTGGAGCATCATCATCCGAATGATGCTCTTCATGAGGAAACCATTTTGAAAACAGAACAAGAAGATTATCAAGTCCTTTGAGAAGAACAGCAACACCCATCGCTATGATTATAGTGATAACATATGTCATCAATGATATGTCTAAACCTTTCATATTTACCTCACTTGCTCAGCATACTGCAGAATATACCTGCAATAATGGCAGTTGTTATTACACCGCTGACGTTCGCACCGAGAGCTTCAGGCATAACGATGAGACCGGGTTTTGCCTTAGAAACAATCTTCTGGGCAACTTTAGCGGTTGTCGGAACACAGCTGACTCCGGCAATACCGATTACAGGATTGTATTTTTTACCTGAAATGAAATAAGCAACATAACCGCCGATGATTCCGCCCACACCGGAAATAAGAAGTGAAAGCATACCAAGAAGAAGAAGAGGAAGAACCTTAGGATCCATAATCGTATTTGCTTCGCAAAGAATTCCGAGAATCATTCCAAGGAACATTGTCGAAATATAAAGAACCGGACCGCTTAAAAGATCATGGAAAACTTTGATTCCGGATTCTCTTATTACTACACCGAAGAAAAGCGAGAAGATAAGAGGCGCCGCAACCGGAAGAAGGAACGAAAGAAGAATACATATAACAACAGCAAAAAGAAGTTTTTCGCCGGATGATATTTCTCTTTCCTTTTTGAGCTGACCGACAGGAACCTGCATAAGCTTTTTAGGAATAAGAAGCTTCACTAGATAAGGATATCCGCCGTAGGCAAGTCCGAGATAGAGATATGCGACAACCGCAATCGGAACAAAAAGATGAGGAGCAAGACGAAGTGATGTAAAAAGAACCATCGGTCCGTCTGCACCGCCTACAATTGATATCGCAGCGGCTTCTTTTGCAGTAAATCCGAATGCCTGGGCAATCGGAAGAGTCATAATAGTACCGAGCTCAGCAAAAAGAGCTATAAGCATGCTCAAGAAAGGTCTTCTGAGGATAAATCCTACATCAAGTAAAGAGCCTATACCCATGAAAACCAGACACGCGATAAGACCATTACCGAATGTAAAAGTGTAAATCGGCTGAAGCCAGTCGATACCCATAATATACATTATATCCGAACTGGCAGCCGCGTTTGCCGCAAGAGCTGTAGCATCACCCGCAGCCTGAAAAGTACTTGATAGAGCGCTTCCGGCCTGAGGCTCAAGAAACAGAGTTCCCATTCCGCCGTGAAGTCCGAGCGGATCGAACATCATAACTGCCGCATTAACAGTGGCCATACCAAGACCCATTGGAATCATCAAAAGAGGCTCAAGTATACCTTTTTTACCGAGGTATATCAGAAGCATACCGAGAAGTATCAACCCGATTCTGGCAATTGCCATCTGCGGATCGTGAGAAAAAGACAATCCCATTGTTTTTACACCCTGGAAAATGTCGAGAATCATACTAGAATCCATAAGATTGCTCCGAAATTTGATTTTACTGAATTATGAACTGTTTTGAGAGATTTTAAGTCAAACAGTTTTACGTCATTTTTTTAATTTCTTGTAAATTAACGGGTATATTTTAAATGCATGACATGGATATTTCACATCTTTACCGGACACTTATTTCGCAGATAGAAGCCCTGTGCGGGTATATAAAAAATATCCACGGAGATTCAATTGTCTGCCGCGCAGGCTGCGATGAATGCTGTGTAAATTTCACAATAGGCGCAGGAGAATACATAGCCCTGAAAGAAAAAATACAAGCTCTTCCTGAATGCAGCGGAAACAAAAACCGAGGAAGATGCTTTTTCCTTAAGGACGGTCTTTGCTCAATTTATGAACACCGCCCGGTAATATGCCGTACACACGGTCTGCCTGTTAGATTCAAAGATGAAAATGGAAACATGAAATATTCTTCGTGCGGTAAAAATTCCGAGATTACCATGAGCGAATCCAATACTATTGACATTGATTCCATTAACGAAAAACTCGCTATTCTGAACATGCTTGCAATTAAAGCAAATCCTTCACTTAAAGAAAGATATTATCTTTATGAAATTTTCGAACAAGCAAATTAATGAAAAACGGGGAGATTATCATTCAGAAACCTCCCCGTCCAAAATCATTTCTCAATAACTACAACCTTATAATATAAAAGTTCCGGTACAGTGAAAGAAACAGATCCGCCCGAATTAGTAAACGGAATTGAAACATCCGCGTTTCCGTCCGGGCTTAACGAACTGATTTTTGAAGGCACAAAATCTACTCTGAAGTTTATTGAAATATTTTTCTGTTCAGAAATCACTGAAAAATAATTATGATTTACCAGATGAACATAATATTTTTCCTTATCAGAACTTTCAGTCACATTATACATTACTCCATTTTTATCAAGACTTGCACTCAAGCCCGTATTTGTGCTTTTTTCATATACTTCACCATTTGTTTTATAAAATGATGAATAATCCTTAAGAAAATCAAGAATTCCGGAATCCGTTGATGTCGGATCTCCCGGCATAACCGTTCTTAAATGAAAAGCAAAATGCAATCCGCACGAATAAGCTTCGGCGGCATATATCCGCCAGAAATCTTTTTTTTGCGCCGCGGATAACTTATAATAATTACTCATCATCTCGCACGGCCAGTCAATAAAAAGAACAAGAGGAACATTTCCCGAAGTTTTTCTGCTTCTTTCATAAAGACTGAGATAGACGTTTTTCAGCGACTTGGCTCCGTTCAGTTTTCCGGAAACTACAGGAACATAGTCAGCCTCTTTTCCTTTGTCATCCGTATTATAATTATAAAGACCCAGGCTGTTAAAATCAGTGAACGGGAAAATGCCGTTTGAAGTAATTAAAATTTCCTTCGAATATTTATTTCTGGCATAATTTCGAAGAGCAATTACGATTTCCTTCCAGTAAAGAGTCATATATGATGATGAAAAGGAATCATCTTCTGAATCAATGCGGTTAGCTGTCGGAATCCCCCACTCCCTCGCAAGAGGATTAGCGGCATCACGCGGATAATCCGCGAAACCTTTCTTTTCAAGATATTTTCTATAGTTGAAATTATACTCAAGATCATCATAGGCGATATCTCTTCTGATGATGTTTTCATCAGTCATACCGAACTTTGATTTCCAGTCAGACG
>Ga0116148_1002001_pt1 | contig 20817 bp, 16 predicted proteins | sample AD_UKC055_MetaG_FD_89786 | JGI IMG/M metagenome (GOLD analysis project Ga0116148, IMG submission 89786) | Active sludge microbial communities of municipal wastewater-treating anaerobic digesters from USA - AD_UKC055_MetaG | ecosystem: Engineered > Bioreactor > Anaerobic > Digestate | place: USA... | reverse complement strand
TCCGCATCGCCTGGAAGATCCGGGCGGCTGGGTGAAGCCCCTCCTCGGTCTGCTCGCGCCACCGGCGGCGGTTGAGCTTCTTGGCTCGAAACACGGCATCCACCAGTTCGCCCGTGGTGCGGATCGGCCGCTCGCGCCGCACGCGGACGATCTCGGCGGCGATCGCCTGGTGGTCCTCCTCGTCGCCCAGCTCCCGCAACGCCTGCGACAGTTCCTCGCGCGACAGCGAGGCCGCCATGTCGGCAGCCGACCGGGCGAGCCGGCCGTCCATCCGCATGTCCAGCGGGCCCTCGTGCTTGTAGCTGAAGCCGCGCCGCGGGTCGTCCACCTGCATGCTCGAGACGCCCAGGTCGGCGAAGATGACGTCGAAACCGTCCAGCCCTTCCGCGGCCAGGGCCTTGCCCAGTCCGGCGAAGTTCCCGCGGACCGCCTTGAACGCCTCGCCGAAACCCTCCAGGCGCTGGGCCGTCCGTTCGAGATGCTCGGCGTCCACGTCGAAGCCGATCAGCCGCCCGCCCGGCAGCACGCGCTTGAGAAACCCCTCCGCGTGACCGCCGTAGCCGAGGGTGCAGTCGGCTGCCACGTCGCCCGGCGCGGGCGCCAGCGCCTGCATGACCTCGGCGACCATGATGGGCACGTGCGTGCCGGCGGGGGTGCGTCCGGCCTGGCGGACGTGCTCGACCAGCTCGGGGTACTTCTCGGGCGACAATTCCTTGTATCGCTGGTCGAAGCGTCGCGGGTGCGTGCCCGCGTACCGCTTGCGGCGGGGGGGACGCGGCGGGTTGCCTGGGTCGTCGCTCATCGGCTAGAGCACCAGGATGTCGGGGCGGCTGTAGGTCCGTCCGTTCCACTCCACGTCGATGGTGGGGAAGGTGGACTCGCCCAGCAGTTGCCCGCCGTCGGGTGTGCAGAGGATGGTGTCTTCGCTCTTGGTGCCCGCGATGGAAGGGTTCCAGGCGAACGCCTGGTTCTCGACGGCCGCCGTCGCGTCATCCGGGCAGGCGCGCGAGTCTCGCGGCTGGTAGCCGATCGCCCCGCCCTGGTGGTGCAGGCGCCACTGCTCGCCGTAGCCGGTCTGGTCGTAGGCGGCCTGGGCCTGGGCGAAGATCTCTCCCAGCGTTGCGCCGGGCCGGGTGGCGTCCCACAGGGCGGCGTCGACGGTGCAGACGCTACGGTGACGCCGGCGGATGTCGTCGTCCAGGGGCGCCAGCGAGACGATGCGGCTGCACGCGGCGATCAGCCCGCCGCGGTCGCTGCACGTGACGAGCATGACCCGCTCGCGGACCGTCTGGGCGGTGGGCAGCGGGTGGCGGAAATCGCGCAGGCGGCGGTCGGCGGCCACCAGGACCACCCACTCCAGCAGCCCGCGACGGCGGATCTGGGCCGACAGCAGGCCGGCCACCTCGTGCTCGGTCATGTCCGCCTGCACCTGGCGGGCGGCGGACTCGACGGCCGAGATGACGTCCGTGCAGACGCCCCGGTATCGCTCGATCTCGGAGGGCAGGAGGGCGTAGCGGAGGCGATCGAAGTCCGCGCCGAGCCGCCCCAGTTCCAGGCCCGCGACGGGGGCGTCGGCGGCGACGGCCTGCCCGGATGTCAGGGCGCTCATCGCGTCCCGCTGGGCGGCCGAGTCGTGCCACTCCCAGTCGACCGCCTCGATGCCGCGGTCGTCGAGTTCCTCGCGCCGCAGGCGGGGCGACTCGATGTTGTTGGTCAGGACGATCGCGCGGCGGCGGTCGACCAGCAGCCAACTGTTGCCCGCGTCGGCGGCGTGGCCGACGAAATTCCGGGCCCCGCAGGTGTACCAACTGAAGTTGCACCGCCGGCTCAGCAGGACGGCGTCGAGCCGGTGCGCGTCGAGATACTCCGCGATGCGGGCATGCTTGAGACGGATTTCCGTTTCGAACATGGGTCTCATTCCCCGCAGTAGTCGATCAGCCGGGCCAGCTCGCTGCGGAGGTCTTTCCGGTGGACGATCATGTCGATGAAGCCGTGTTCGAGGAGGAACTCGGCCCGCTGGAACCCATCGGGCAGTTCAGCCTTGATGGTGTTGGCGATGACCCGCTGCCCGGCGAACCCGATCAGGGCGCCGGGCTCGGCGATGATGATGTCGCCCAGCATGGCGAAGCTGGCGGTGGTCCCGCCGGTGGTGGGGTCGGCCAGCACCGAGATGTACAACCCGCCGGCGTCGTCGAAGCGGGCCAGGGCGGCCGACGTCTTGGCCATCTGCATCAGGCTCAGGGCGCCCTCGTGCATGCGCGCGCCCCCGGACATGCACACGACGATCAGGGGCAGGTTCTGGCTGGCGGCCTCTTCGGTCAGCAGCGAGAGCTTCTCGCCCAGCACCGAGCCCATCGAGCCCATGAGGAACTCCCCGTCCATCACGCCCAGGGCGACGCGCCGGCCCTTGATGAACCCCACGCCGGTCTTGATGGCCTCGATGTTGCCCGTCTTGGCCTGCTCCTCGCGGAGGCGGTCGGCGTAGCTCTTGCCCAGCCAGTGAAACTCCAGCGGATCGGCCGGGGCGATGTCGGTGAAGAGTTCCTCGAACGTGTCGGGGTCGGTCAACTGCGAAATCCGCTCGGCGGCGCCCATGCGGAAATGGCACTGGCACTCGGGGCAGACCATGAGGTTCTCGGCCACCGCCTTGCGGTAGAGCATGCCCTCGCAGCCGGCGCAGCGCATCCACAGCCCGTCCGGCACGTCGCGTTTCTTGCGGAAGACCGGACCCTCAAATGCCTTGGACCCGTAAGGGGATGACGGCTCGCTCTGCATCTCGGTCATGCTGTGCTCCACGCTCGGGTTGCTAGCGCAACGCGGTTTCGGTGTCGAAAGAATACCAGGTCAGCCGGGGGTCGTGGTGTATCCAAAGCTGGCTGTCCTCCTGGCCGGTCAGGATGCACCGGGCCAGCGCCAGGGCCACCGGGCGAAGCACCACCAGCGCCGAGTGCCCGCGGTGGCGCTTCAGGATCGCCCGCAGGGCCTCCTCCAGCCGCCCGCGAAGCTCCGCCAGCGACTCGCCCCCCGGCGGGCGCACGCTGGCCGGCGATTCCTGCCACTGGTGGTACACCTTGGGCTGGCGGCGCTTGATCTCGCTGATCGTCAGACCCTGCCACAGCCCGTAGTCCAACTCGCGCAGGTCCGCCGCCGTGCGGGCCTTGGCATCCAGCTCGCCCGCCAGGATCGCCGCCGTCTCGCGCTCCGACTCGCCGTCGCCGCTGTAGACGGTCTCGATCTCCTGGTTGACCAGTTGACGCCCGGCCACCGCCACCTCGCCCGCCCCTTCGGGCGTCAGCGGTTGGCCCGTCGCGGTCTCCACCCGCTCCTGGGCTTCCCATACGGTCCGGCCGGTCTGGATCAAAAACAGTTTGCCCATGGCTGAACCCGTCAGGGGGCGGCGCCCTCCCGCAGCCGGGCCACGGCTGCGGCAATGTCGTCGCTGCCAAAGATGTCCGTGCCGGCCACGAAGACGTCCGCCCCCGCCTGGCGGCAGAGGCGGGCGGTGTCGGGATTGATCCCGCCGTCCACTTGCAGACGCTGCTCCGGGCGGAGCATCGAGCGGAGGCGGGCGATCTTGTCGAGCATGTCGCTCATGAACTCCTGCCCGCCGTAGCCGGGCTCGACGGTCATCACCAGCACCATGTCCAGCTCGCCGACCAGCTCCGCCAGGCTCTCCGCCGGCGTGGCGGGCTTGAGCACCATCCCCGCCCCCAGGCCCAGCTCGCGCAGGCGGGCGATCAACTCCCGCGGTCGGTCGGTCGCCTCCACGTGGAACGTGATGGTGTCGGCGCCGGCCTCGGCGAACCGCTCCAGGTAGCAGGCCGGGTCGGTCACCATCAGGTGGACGTCGAGGGGGGCGTCGGTGTACCGGCGGACGGACTTGACCACCCCGGGCCCCATGGACAGGTTGGGCACGAAGTGCCCATCCATGACGTCCACGTGCAGCACCTCGACCCCGGCGGCCAGCGCCTGGTCGATCTGTTGCCCGAGGCGCGCGAAGTCGGCCGCCAGCAGCGACGGGGCGATCACCGCCCGGTTCGGCGCCACTCGCGTCCACGGATTGCGGCTCTGTATCTGCCTGCTTTGAATCATGACAGGGCCCTGTAGTATACCCGCCCTGCCCCCGCAATGCACGGCCCAAGTGGGCGGAAATGACGTTCGGGTGTGGACGGCAGGCGGTGGCGGGGGCTACAATGCGAAGCCCCCCGCCCGACAGCATAGCGGGGGGGCATCTGGGAAATCTCGGCTTCCAGCATGCGTTCAAGCTATGAAGCCACAAGAGCGAAGGACACGAATCTATGAGAACGAATTTGATGATCGTAATCTGCGGGGCACTGATCGCCCTGACGATGGGGACCTCAGGCGTTGGGGCAGCCAAGCAAGAGGCGGCGCCGCAAACGCCGCTCACCGAGACTGGCCAGAAGCTTGAGGCGCGGTATGCCGATCAGCTCAAGAGCCTGCGAGCCGAACTCACCGCAAAGGTGCCCCAGGTGGATCCGGCCAAGCGCCAGGCCTACGATGCGGCGGCCGAGGCCGTAGCGAAGGCGACCGACCAGATCAAGAAGGCGGAGAAGATCCAGAATCCGAACATCCGCAACATCGGACTCAAGCCGGCCCAGGATGCGTTGGCCCAGGCGAAGGCCCGTATGGCCAAGGTCCTCGATGAATCCGATCTCAGCAAGTTCCTGGCGAGCGACTCGCTGGACGCGAAGCTCGTGAAATACGTCGTCCTGCTCGAGGCCACGCCTCATGGTCTGGCGGAATTCGCCCAGCAGGGAAAGCCGCAAGAGGCGCTGGTCGAGAAGCTCCTGGCGGACGCCGACCTCATGAAGCAGATGCTGGTGGCGGACGGCCCCAACGCCAAACGAGAGGGGCGCGGCTATGGCCCGGCACAGTACGGCCAGGCGATGAAGATCTATACCGACATTCAGAAGGCGAGCAAGAAAGCCGCCGCCGGTGTCTTCCAGCGGCTGGCGCTGGCCATCAGTCTTGAACACGCGGTGCCGGTCGAGCAGGCGAACCCCAAGGCTCAGACCGACGCCCCTGAAACCGTAGACCCGGTGAAGCGCTATCTGCACTACGAGAAGGCCTGCCTGGACGGCGAACTGGATCCGGCGTTCGAGTCCCTGAGCACCTGGGACCTCCGCATGGTCGTCGACGGGAACGAGCCGGACGAGACCCTCGCCTGGGGGCGCGAGATGCTCCGGAACTACCGCCCCGACCACGCCTGCAATCCGAACTACGGCTGGCGCTACGTGAACATCGTCAGTTCCGACGTCAAGTACGGGTCCGGCGACGTCAAGTACGACAGGCCCGAGTTGCAGAACTATCAGAACATCCTCATGAACGGCGGGGTGTGCGGCCGGCGCGCGTTCTTCGGGCGCTTCATCCTGCGGGCCTTCGGGATCCCGACCACGGCTCGTCCGCAGAAAGGCCATGCCGCCCTGGCGCACTGGACGCCCAAGGGCTGGGTGGTCAATCTGGGCGGAGGCTGGGGCGCCGGCTGGGCAAGTGGGCCCAACAATCGCACGGGCGGGCGCAGCGCAGACCTCGATTTCCTGGCAACCACGCAGGCCCGCAGTAACAGGGAGGCCTTTCTGAAGGTCAAGCGGGCCCAGTGGGCCGGCGACGTCCTGGGGGAGAAGCGGACATACGGGGAACACGACGGCACGCCCGCCTTCTGGAACGGCGTGGCCCTCCGCACGCAACGTGCCATCATCGAGGAGACGAAGGCCGTTACGCTGGACGCGCTCGGACAGGACCTCGGCGAAGCGAACGAGCCCACGGTGGCGGAGAAAGTCATGGCCTCGCCCGTCGCGCCCGAGGACAAGAAGATCACCTGCGGCGCCGACGGCGCCATTACGATACCGGCCGCCGCGTACAGCAAGCCGTCCGGCAACACGCGGGATATCCTGGCCATGAAGAGCTTCGGCGGCGGCCTGCAGATCTTCCTTCCGCGTTTCTTCCCCGAGGGCAAGACGGTCTTGCGCGGCGGCACGTGGAAGAACGACGCCGCCACCTGCACGTCCGGGACGCGCCTGCTCAGCGGCGGCTACGGCAAATACGAGAACTGGGGGCTGCGGGCGGCCGTGACGCCTGCCGGCAACGAAACCCCGCGCGAGCTGACGCTCGATCTGGGCGACGGCGTGACCATGGAACTGGTCTACATCAAGCCCGGGACGTTCGTAATGGGAGGCGAAAGCACGAAGGATGGCAGATTCGAGTGCGTTGAGCTTCCGAAGCACGAGGTCAAACTCACCCGTGGTTTCTATCTGGGCAAGCACGAGGTGACGCAGGCGCAGTACAAGGCCGTCATGGGCTCGAACCCCAGCAAGTCGACCAAGGCCCCGGACTGCCCGGTGGATAACATCGGCGCGCCTGATGCATTGACATTCTGTGAGAAGCTCGCCGAAAAGACCGGACAGGAAGTGCGGTTGCCCACCGAGGCCGAGTGGGAGTATGCCTCCCGCGCGGGCAAGAACACGAAATGGTTCTTCGGCGACGATCCCTCGCAACTCGGGGAGTACGCCTGGTTCAAGGACAACGCGGGCGGCAAGTCGCATCCGGTAGGCCAGAAGAAGCCCAATCCGTGGGGTCTCTACGACATCTACGGCAACGTCTGCGAGCGGATTTCGGACACGTATGCCCGGGACTACTACGCAAAGAGTCCGAAGGAGGACCCGGCCGGCCCCCGCCAGGGCACCAAATCGCGCTTCGAGTACACGCTCACCGTCCCGCGAGCGGGCAAGTACTCCTTGACAGCGCGGGTGGTCACGGCGAATTACGATCAGCGACTTACCGTCTCCGCGAATGACGCCGATTCCGAGGTCGCCATCGAGATGCCCTTCACAGTCGGGAAATGGCAGGACTCCAAGCCGGTCACGATCACCCTGAAGGAAGGCGAGAATGCCCTGCGGTTCTGGCGCGACCAGCCGCCGCAGTACGGGCTGGCCATCAAGCACTTCACGCTCACGCCGGCGAAGTAGAACGCTGCGCGGCAGAATGTCAGATTGCCTTCGACGAAAGCACAAACCATGGCTCGAATCGCTAGACGCACTGCCCTGGTGGCAGCCCTGTTCTTCTTGTCTCATGCCGCCCAGGCTGCCAAGACGGCGCCGCAGGCAGATTCGCCGCGCCAACCGGCGATCCAACTGGGGGCGCCGTTCTGCGACAATATGGTGCTGCAGCGCGAGATGGCCGTTCCGGTGTGGGGGTGGAGCAAGCCGGGCACGCAGATCACTGTCGAGTTCGCCCCTCGACAAGGCTCGGGGCAGGCCGGCCAGAAGAAGACCGCTGCCGCCGGCGCGGACGACAAGTGGATCGTCAGGCTTGACCCGCTCAAGGCGAGCTTCGATCCCGCCGAGATGGTCGTCACTGATAGCACCGGCAAGAGAGTTGTCCTGAAGAATATCCTGGTCGGTGAAGTCTGGATGGCTTCCGGTCAGTCCAACATGCAGTGGAAGGCGGGGAAGTCCTCATGCAGATCGCTTACGGTCGAGCCGGTGGGAGATAAGAAGGTCCACCCGATCCGTGAGTTTGAAGTGACCAGCGTCACGGCGCAGTTGTTCCCCATCGAGAAAGCGACCGGCGCCTGGCAGGACGGGTCCTACAACGACTACAGCGCCATCGCCTTTGCGTTCGCCCACAAGCTCTACGAGGAGCTGAACGTGCCCATCGGCATTCTCAACTGCTCCTGGAGCTCGACGCAGATCGAAGCCTGGGTTCCGCGGCAAGGGTGGGCCGCCGCCGAGGATGACTACGGCAAGGCGATTCACCAGAAGTGCCTGCAGACCGACCCGACCACTCCGGAGCACGGGGAAGCCTGGAACGCATTCTACAAGTCGCTGGAAGACCAGATTGCCCGGAGCGAGGCCCTCACCAAGAAGGGCGAGAAGGCGAAAGAGATCGGCGCCCCGGTTCCCGGCAACATGAAAAGCAACCGCGATGCGAGTTGGCTGTTCAACGGCCGGATGAATCCGGTGGTTCCCTACGCGATTCGCGGCGCCATCTGGAATCAGGGGTGGCACAACCGCAGCGGCGGGTTGACGTACTATAACAACCTGCACAGCATGATTCGCGGTTGGCGCATCGTCTGGGACAAGCCGGAGCTGCCGGTCTATTTCCATCAGTTCTACTGCCCGGACCAGACCGACAAGCCCGGCATCGACAGTACCGCCGAGATGCGTCTGGGCACGTGGATGGCGCGGGATATTCCCAACGCCGGAATGGCCAGCCAGATCGATATCGGCGGGGCCATCCATTACAGCAGCAAGGTGACTCCCGGCCGGCGCCTGGCGCTGCACGCACTGAAGAACCAGTATGGCCGTAAGGTCGCCGCCGAAGGGCCGATGTTCAAGTCGTACGAGATCAGGGGCGACAAGGTGATCGTCACGTTCGATTGCGTCGAGGGCGGCCTCGTCGTTGCCGACACCGCGTTCAATCGGTCGAAGGAGAAGGACGCCACCGGTTTTGCCGATCCGAAGGTCATCGAGAACGGCGAGGAGAGGGTGAAGTTGTTCTGGCTGGCCGGCGAGGACCGCGTCTGGCATCCGGCAAGCTTTGAGATCCAGGGCGACAAGGTCGTCGTTCGGTCCGATGCCGTGAAGAAGCCCCGCGGCGTGTCCTACGGCTCGGGCGGTATCGGCTTCCAGCCCTGTCTCTACAACAAGGCGCTGCTGCCGATGACCCCGTTCATCCAGTACGACAACGAGATGGTGACCACGAAGACCTGGCCGGACAAGAAGCTGAAACTCGCCGGCGCCGCCGCCGATGCAACCCCCGTCCGAGAGAATCCTGGCGCTGATGCTGCCGCCGCCGAAGATGATCCTGCCACGGATGCTGCCCCCGCCGAAAAGGACCCTGCCAACGGCAGCAGACTCCAGCTATACGGGAAGATGCCGCTGCTGAGCGTGCAGTTCCGCGACGACGCCGTGTTGCAGGCCGACAAGCCGGTCACCATCTGGGGATCGACCCGCAACTACGGGGAATGGCAGGGCGAACCGGAAAAGGGCGACTGCAAGGTGCATTTCGAGTTCGGCGACATCAAGAAGGTCATATCGGTAACGCCTGACATGGCGGAATGGCAGGTGACGTTGCCGCCGATGAAAGCCGGGCCCAAGCCGTACACCTTGAAAGTCGGGTTTACCATCGATGGCGAACTGGTACACGAGCGGGTCGCCGTCGGCATCGTGTTCGGCGATGTCTGGTACGTGGCCGCGCCGGCCGGCAAGTTCAAGGTTCCGAAGGGTAAGCCCTCCGGGCAGATCGTCCGCATGATCGAGAACCAGTCAAAGCGTGACGGCAAAGACGCTCCCAGCCGCTTCAGCGTCTGTGTCTCTCGGACCCCCAGGATCAAGGGGGCGAACGGCAAATGGGGCAACCGCTTCGCCTCTTACTGGAAGGACCCGTCCGGGTTGGCGGCGGCACTCGGCCACAGCATTGCGGCGAAGACGAATCGTCCGGTCGGCGTCATCTTCATGCAGACCAAGACGAACGGGCCGATCAAGAACTGGATCGCCCCCGGCTTCCTCAAAGACGCTCCGAGCCTGATGGAAGACTACAAAACGGTCGGCAGCAAGTATCCCGACAATCCCTATTACGTCGCCAATGTGCGCCGCTACATTGCGGAGTGGAAGGCTTACTGGGGTGAGCACATCCCTGCGATGATGAAGACGAAGGCGGTGCCGGACGGCAGTTCGTGGGGCCACTATCCTTCGCCCAAGCCGGATGTCGGTGATTCGACAGCCACCTGGACATACAACGTCTACACGCACTGTTTCACGCCGGCGGCTCTCAGCGGTATTGTGTTCCTCTCGAGCGAGTCGATGGTTGCCGATGACCAGGGCGGGAACTTCGGCCCGGAGATGTCGGTGCTGGCCAACTGCTTCAAGACCAGGTTCGGCGGGGAGGACGTGCCCTTCATTTACACGGTCCCGAGCAAGGCGCTTGCGCCGAAGGTTACGTCGCCTGTCGCGATCAAGGGCAAGAGCGCCGCCGTGGAACTTGACGACTGGTCGCAGGTCGGCGGGGTGATCGAGGCCGTGGCAAAACAGGCGGCTGCAGAATAGACATGACTCGGAGATTGAACCGGAGAACGCCAGAATGAGAAGAACTGTCCCTGTTTCTTAGAACGGATTGACACGGGGGAAGGTGGGGAAGCGACATTCTGCTCTTCTGGTTCTTTCGTGCGTCGGCTGCGGGGGCGGAGGGTGGATTCCAGGCCCAACTGTTCCGCAATCCGGCGGGTGGCACGACGACAGCGGGAGAACATCAGCCCGTGGGCCTGCCGCGGGATGTTCCAGGAGCGGCACGCCCGCCCGGCCTGCGTCCCTTGGGGCCGCCGGCTTGTGACGAGTTCCTCCACTTCTCTTGAGGGGCTACCCGCCGTCATTTCGGCCCGCTACGCGCGCGCAACAGCCTTGCGGGCGGGGTCGGCCCTGTGGTACACCTGTAGCGACGCCCTATCCCTGAAACAGGAGCTTCAAGATGAACCGACTTGCGCAAGTGTTGGCCCTGTGCCTGGTGCTGGTTGCGGTGGTGAGCCTGGTGGTCGCGGCGGACGACAAGCCCGCGGCGGTGGCCAAGGCGAAGGCCAAGGCCCGCCCGGCCGCCCCCAAGCAACCCCCCGACGACCCCAAGCTGCCCCGCGTGCTGATCCTGGGCGACTCGATCTCCATCGGCTACACGCCGTTCGTCCGCGAGCTGATGGCGGGCAAGGCCAACGTCCACCGCCCCAACGAGAATTGCCAGTCGGCCCGCCACGGCGTGGCCAAGGTCGACGCGTGGGTCGGCAAGGGGCCCTGGGCGGTGATCCACTTCAACTTCGGGCTGCACGATCTCAAGTACATCGACGGCAAGGGGACGCTCACCGACGTGAGCAAGGGCAAGCAGCAGGTCCCGCTGGACGAGTACGAGCAGGACCTCCGCAAGATCGTCGAGCGCCTCAAGCAGACCAACGCCAAGCTCATCTGGTGCGCCACCACGCCCGTGCCCAAGGGCGCCAAGGGCCGCGTGCCCGGCGACGAGGTCAAGTACAACGAGGTGGCCGCCAAGGTCATGAAGGACATGGGCGTCGAAATCAACGACCTGTACACCTTCGCCAACGAGCGGCTGGATAAGATCCAGCTCCCGGCGAACGTCCACTTCACCAAGGACGGCTCGAAGGAGTTGGCCAAGGTGTGCGTCGAGGCGATCGAGAAGCAGTTGAAGTGACCCAGTGACCGATAGGGGGGCGTGAGGAACAGACGATGAACCGTGCATTGCGGTTGTTGTCGGCGTCGGTGGTTCTGCTGGCGGCCGGGGCCCTGGCGGCTGCGGAAGTTGCCGCGCCGACGAAGCTGGCGGCCAACCTGGCGGCCGGCAAGAAGCAGACGATCATCACGTACGGCACGAGCCTGACCGCAGGCGGAGCCTGGGTGGCCCAGTTGGCCCAGGCCCTCAAGGTCCGCTACGGCGAACGGGCGCCGGTCATCAACAGCGGGCGCGGGGCCATGTGGTCCAAGTGGGGGGTGGACAACCTCGACCAGCGGGTCATTCAGAAGTCGCCCGACGCGGTCATCATCGAGTTCGCCATCAACGACGCCTTCCAGGCCTACAAGACCTCGGTGGCCGAAGCGAAGGCCAACCTGGAGAACATGATCGACCGCATCCTCAAGGCCCGGCCGGATTGCCAGATCATCCTGATGACCATGAACCCGCCCATCAACGTGCACCTGGAGCGGCGGCCCAAGATCGAAGAGTACTACCAGATGTACCGGGACGTGGCCGCGGCGCGCAAGCTGCACCTGGTCGACCACCATCCCGCGTGGAAGGCGATCCTGGACAAGGACGCGGAGCGTTTCAAGAAGCTCGTGCCCGACGGCATCCACCCCAACGCGGCCGGCTGCAGCGAGGTCATCACGCCGGCGATCTGGAAGTCGGTGTTCGGGGGCGAGCTTCCGCAGCCGAAGAAGGACGCAAAATGACGCTGCACCGGGGTATGCCTGCCTTCTTGGTGGTGGCGCAGATGCTGCTTGCGTCGATCGCGACGCCCGCCCGGGCGGAAGACAAGACGGTCCCCCCGCGCATCCACCTGGACGCGCCCGCCCCGAAGCTGGAGCACACGCTGCCCCTGGACAACGCTGCCCTCGTCGCCCGCCTGTTCGGGCACATCGGGCAGGAGGAACTGGTCCTCAGTTCGCGGGCGGTGGGGGCGTTGAGTTCCTCGGGCCGGGCCGGGACCGACATCCTGGAGGGCCTGAAGGCGGGCCGCTGGCCGCCGCCGGATAGCGCCCTGGCCGCCCCGATGGATCCGGGCCCGCCTGTCGGCACTTTGAAGCTGGAGATGAGCCAGCTCAGCCTGCCCCCGCGCGACTACACCCGCGAGCTGGACCTGGTCACCGGCGTGCTGAGCGTGCAGTACCAGTGCGGCGACATGGGCATCTCGCGAGACGCCTTCGCCAGCAAGGCCGACAACGTGCTGGTCGTCCGGGCCTCCTGCTACCATCCCGGCATGATCGACCTGTGGGCGTCGTACAAGCCGCCGAGCGATTCGAGCCTGAAGCACCGGCTGCGAATCCGAAGCCGCGAGGAGATGATCATCTTCCTGGGCTTCGAGAAGACCGACATCGAGAAGCAGCCGGCCATGGTCCTGCTGATCCGCGTGGTCCCCGCGAACGGCAGGACTGTCGCCTCCCGCACGGGCCTGGAGGTCCAGGAGGCCGACGAGGTCGTCGTGCTGGTGGCCGCGGCTGCCAGGGGCGGCGACGGCGCGGACCCGGTGGAGCGGTGCGAGCAGATCATGGCGGCAGCCGCCAGGAAGAGCCACACCCAACTCCTGAAGACCCACGAGGCCGAGCACGCCAAGGCGTTCGGGAAGATCGCCCTCCCGGCCGGGCCCTGCGACCACCTGTCATTCGACAAACGTCTCCAGGCCGCCACCAAAGGTGAGAAGGATCCGACGCTGGCGGCGTTATACCAGCAGTACGTCCGCTACCTGCGTCTGCGGCGGTAGCGCGTGACGCAGGCGCTCGAGCGGGCGGTAAGGAGCCAAGCCATGAAAGCCTCAAGTCTCCTGGTCGTCGCGTTGTGTCTGTCGCCCGCACTGGCCGCGCAGGACGAGTTGACGGTGCTGCCCGCCAGCCCGCCGCCCAGGGGGATGATGGAAACGCTCCTGGCCCGCCAGGCCGCCGACGCCCTCGCGCGGCGCCTGGCGGAGTACGAGAAGGTGCAGACGCCCGAGGACGTGGCCGCCTGGCAGAACCGCCTGCACCGGACGTTTCTGGACAAGCTGGACCTGCCCGCCGAGCGCACGCCGCTGAACCCGCAGGTCGTCGCCAAGGTCGACCGCGGCGACTACCGAATCGAGAAGGTCATCTTCGAGAGCCAGCCCAAACACTTCGTGACGGCGATCCTCTACCTGCCCAAGACCGACCCGCCGTATCCGGGCGTGCTGGTGCCCTGCGGGCACAGCGCCAACGGCAAGGCGATCGGCGCCTATCAGCTTGCGAGCATCCTGCTGGCCCGCAGCGGCTGCGCCGCCCTCTGCTACGACCCCATCGGCCAGGGCGAGCGACACCAGGTGCTTAAACCGGACGGCAAGGCCCTGATGGGCACGACCACCGAGCACCAGGCCCACTCCGCTGCCTGCGTCCTGCTGGGGCGCAACGTGGCCACCTATCGCATCTGGGACGGGATGCGGGCGATGGACTACCTGGCCTCGCGGAGCGAAGTAGACGCCAAACACCTCGGCTGCACCGGCAACAGCGGCGGGGGGACGCTCACGTCGTACCTGATGGCCCTGGACGAGCGGATCCTGGCGGCCGCCCCGAGCTGCTACCTGACCACGTTCGAGAAGGTCCTGGAGAAGATCGGCCCCCAGGACGCCGAGCAGATCATTCACGCCCAGCTCGCTCTCGGTATGGACCACGCGGACTACGTCCTGATGCGCGCCCCCCGGCCGACGCTGATCCTCTCGGCGACGAAGGACTTCTTCGATATCGGCGGGACGTGGGAAACCTTCCGCCAGGCCAAGCGGTTCTACGGGCGGCTGGGGTTTCCCGAGCGGGTGGACCTGCTGGAGGCGGACGAGAAGCACGGCTTCAACAGGCCCCAGCGCGAGGGGGCGGCGCGGTGGATGCGCCGCTGGCTGATGGGCAAGGACGACGTGGTCGTCGAGCCGGAGACGGCGGTGATGACCGACGCGGAGGCCCAGGTCGCCCCAAAAGGCGAGGTGATGTTGCTGGAAGGCGCCCGCAGCGTGACCGACCTGAACGTCGAGCGGATGGGGCAGCTCCAGAAACTTCAGGACGAGTTGTGGAAGGACCGCGCCAAGGCCCTGGCCGAGGTGCGCAAGGTGGCCGGCATCCGCCCGCTGGGCGAGCTGGGCCAGCCCAAAGAGACGTCCGCGGGGAAGGTCATCCGCGACGGCTACATGATCGAGAAGCTCATCCTCGACGTGGAAGAAGGCGTCCGCCTGCCGGCCCTGGCGTTCGTGCCGGCCAAGCCGACCGGCCAGGCCACGCTCTGGCTGGACGGGGCAGGCAAGGCCTCCCAGGCTGCCGCCGGCGGGGCGATCGAGAAGCTCGTCCAGGCGGGTCAGGTCGTGCTGGCCGTCGACATTCGCGGCGTGGGCGAGACGGCCGGAAAGGCCCGCCACGCCCACTTCAACAGGCTCTGCGGCGAGGACTGGTCCGACGTGAGCGTCGCGTATCTGCTGGGCAGATCGCTGGTGGGCATGAGGGCTGAAGACGTGCTGGTCGGCGGACGATTCCTGACGGCGTACGGGGCGTGGCAGAAACCCAACGCGTTGCACCTGCTGGCCGCCGGCTGCACGGGTGTGGCCGCCCTGCACGCGGCCGCCCTCGAGCCGCAGCTCTTCGCCTCCGTCACCATCCGCGACAGCCTGGCCTCCTTCGCCGACGTCGTCCGCGGCGGGGTGTACATGGCCGACCAGTACCCGCAGATGATCCACGGCGCACTGAAGGTTTACGACCTGCCCCGCCTGGCCGAGACGCTGGGCGACAAGCTGAAGATCGAGCGCCCGCTGCGGTTCCCGCGCGAGGACAAGCCCAAGGCCCAGCCCAAAGCGAAGAAATGACCCCCGCTTGCAGCCCGTAGCCTGACCCGCGGGCGAGTGGTGAGCAGGGGCCACGTTCCGTATATTCCTCCGAAAAAGGGAGGAAGAAATGGCGGAGTCCGGCAGAATCCGGATAATCTGTGATTCATGACTTATTCTCCCGACACGAAGCTGTACACGGCCGAGGGCGGGCGCATGTTCAGCATGAACGACCTGCTGAACACCTTCACGGAGTTCGGCAGCATGAGGGTGAGCGACCTGCACCTCAAGACGGGCTGCCCGCCGGTGTATCGCCTGGACGGCAACCTGACGCGGATGAAGGGCCCGGACCTGGAGACGCCGCAGGTGGAGGCGCTGTCGCTGAGCCTGCTGAGCGAGGAGGAGATCGCCCTGCTCCACGACCGGCGGGCGGCCGACGGGTCGTACTTCCTGGGCGAACTGCAATTCCGCTTCAACTGCTTCTACGACAGCGACGGGCTGTGCCTGGCCGTGCGGGCGCTGGAGAGCGACCCGCCGCCGGTGGAGCAGGTCGGCTTCCCCAACAACGTCTGGCGCGACATCGTCAAAAAGCAGCAGGGCCTGGTCCTGGTGACGGGGATCACCGGGGCGGGCAAGAGCACGACCATCGCCTCGCTGATCGACCACATCGCCCGCACCCGCCCCTGCCGGATCATCACGCTCGAAGACCCCATCGAGTATCGCCTGACCAGCCGCAAGGCGCTCATCTCGCAGCGCGAGGTGGGGCGCGACGTGCCCAGCTTCGAGCGGGGCCTGCGCGATTGCCTCCGCGAGGACCCCGACGTGATCTTCGTCGGCGAGATGCGCGATCGCGAGTCGGCCTCGTGGACGCTGTCGGCGGCCGAGACCGGGCACCTGGTGTTTTCCACGCTTCACACCCGCGACTCGCGGGGGACCATCACGCGGGTGCTGGACCTCTTCCCGCCTAACCAGCAGGACGAGATTTCCAGCCAGCTCTCGCTGGGGCTCAGCCACGTGATCTCGCAGAAGCTGGTGCCCCGGGCCAATGGCCTGGGCAGGGTGGTGGCCATGGAGATCCTCAACAACACCTACGCGATCTCGCACCTGATCCGCACGCGCAAGCTCGAACAGATCACCACGGCCCTCCAGACCCGCACGAAGGACGTGAGCGAGGAGCGGATGACCACGTTCGAGCGGTCGCTGGCGGCGCTGGTGGCGGCCGGAACGGTCACCCCGCTGGAGGCCGAGAAGTGGGCCAACAACGCCCAGGCCTTCCGCGACGAACTCCAGCACGTGAGCGATGGGCGTTGACGGCGCCGGCGCCGGGTGGTATACCACGCACTGAACCGGAAAGGAGCCTGGGATGGCGAACTGGACCGACGACTTGATGACGGCCGTCATGGCGGACTGGGACTGGAAGCGATGGGTGGTGTTCCTCGTGCCGATCGCCCTGCTGGCCCTGGGCGTGGCCGGGTGGTTCCTGTTCAAGGGCGCCATCCGCACGCGCCGGGAGTACAACAGGAAGCTGGACCAGGACCAGTCCATCAGCGAGTACCTGGTGGTCTTCAACTGGAGCCGCAAGATCCTCTACATCCCCACGATCCTCGCGGCGCTGGTGGCCGCCCTGCTGATGCTGCTGTGCGAGAAGGGCGTGTTGACCATCGACCCGCACCTGGTGGGGGGGTCGTGGCTGCTGGTGTTCTTCCTCAACTTCCTGATCGACGAGTACGAGGTCAGCTTCCAGATCGTGCTGACGGTCATCCTGCTGCTGCTGGCGCTGGGGCTCTGGCTGACGTTCCTGGACTGGCTCAAGCCGTTCATGGACTTCATCGGGCGGCTGGGCATCGTGATCGACTCGCTGGGGTATCTCCTGTTCGCCCTGGTCTTCACCTTCGCGGTGGTCATCTCCTGGGTCCGCGGCATGTTCTACTACGCGGCCATCACGCCCAACTTCATCAACATCCAGAACGGGCCCAGCGAGAACGGCGAGCAGATCAGCCGCGAGGAGTACAACACCAAGATCGACACCGGCGACTTCCTGGAGCGCCTGCTGGGCTTCGGGCGGATCATCGTGATCTTCAGCGACACGCGGCGCCACCCGCTGTCGTTCCTGGTCTGGGGCATCCACACCAAGAGCCAGAAGCTCGAAGCCGTCCGGGCCAAACTGGAAGTGGACGCGTTTTCCAGCCGCGCGCAGGTCGTGCCGCCCGCGCCGCCTGCCCCGCCTGCGCCGCCCCCCACCGCGTAAACGACGCGGGCGGGCAAGAGACTTTCGGCTGGACGCGCGGGACCTGGCGGCCTATGATTAGCTTGCCGTCTTGGCGGCGCCCAAATGCAGGGTGCAGGTCGATGTTTCGTCGACCGGGTCAGACTGCCTGACCTGAACAGCAGGAGCCGAGTTCCGCGAACTCGAGCAAGACGGCGCGGACACGGTCCAAGCCGTGTCCGCCATTTTTACACAGGTGGGCCATGGGACTGGGCGACATACTGCGACGGATCTTCCTGGGCAAAGACGTCTCTCCCGCCTCGCTCCGTGCGCACGTCAACCCCTACGCCCACCGGCCGGACTCGATCTCGGACGTGCCCGTGCGCGACCAGCCGTCCCGGGACCTGCACGAGCTGTCCCAGCGGCTGGGCATGGACGCCGGCGAGCTGGCCGCCTGCCCCATCGAGTACAGCGTGTTCCGCATCCCCAAGCGCAGCGGCGGCACGCGGGAGATCAGCGCCCCGTCCGCCTCCCTCAAGACGTTCCAGCGGATCGTGCTGCGACGCCTGCTGGCCAGGCTGAAGGTCCATCCCGCCGCCGAGGGCTTCGAGCGCGGACGCTCCATCGTCACCAACGCCCGACGCCACGTGGGGCGCTCGGTCGTGCTGCACATGGACATCCAGGACTTCTTCGGCCGGACCACCGAACGGAGGGTGCGGGATTATTTCCGCGGCATCGGCTGGGACAAGCAGGCCGCCGCCCTGCTGACGAGGCTGTGCACGCACGGAGGGGCCTTGCCGCAGGGCGCGCCCACCAGCCCGCGCCTGAGCAACCTGGTCAACTACGTGCTGGACACCCGGCTGCACGCCCTGGCCGCGCGGATGGGGGCTGCCTACACCCGCTACGCGGACGACCTGACGTTCTCCTTCGAGGCCGACCGGCCCGGCGCGGTGGGCAGCGTGATCCGCGCCGCCAAGGGCATCATCGACGAGTACGGCTACCGCCTGCATACGCGGCGCAAGCTGCACGTCCGGCGAGAGCACGATCGCCAGGTCGTGACCGGCCTGGTGGTCAACCGGAAGGTGCAACTGCCCCGCCCGACCCGCCGGCGCCTTCGGGCCGTCCGCCACCACCTCGCGACGGACCGGACCGCGACCCTCACGCCCGCTCAACTCGCCGGCTGGGACGCGCTGCAATCCATGATCCGCACGCAGGCCGACGCCGCCTCCTAATCACTTTTCCAGTTTGATCTTCTCCCGCCAGTAGTGGGGCAGGTCGCGCTGGCGCACCTCTCGCCACAGCCCGAGCTTGCCCTGGCGGGCCTGGTCCTGAAGGCGGAGGAACTCCTCCTTGTGCGGGTGGGGGAAGCGGTAGTCGGCGTAGGCGAAGCCCTGCTCGACGAGCGCGCGGTTGAGCATCGTGCCGTCGCCCAGGTGGATGTACGCCAGCAGGCGCCCGTACCGGTCGCGGGTGTCTTGATGCGGGACCAGTTCCAGGCGAACGCTCTTGTCCAGGCACAGGCGCGTGGTGGCGGCCGTGGCCTGTTTGCCGTAGTGCTGGGGCGGGGTGTTGGGCTTGACCGTCTCGGGCGTGTCCACGCCCCACAGGCGGACGCGGGTGCGCGGCTGGCTGCCGTCGCTGACGTCCAGGTCGATCGTGTCGCCGTCGACCACGCGGACCACCCGGAACGTCTGGTTGTGGTACTTCTCGTAGTCCGGGCGCGGGCGCTCGCCGAAGAACCCCTCGCGGTCGCCCACGTACAGCACCGACGCCAGCGCCGCCGCCAGCAGGACCCACAACGCCTGGCGCCGTCCATAGCGCAGCCGCCGCGACAACGGGGTGAGCTTTCGTGCCCTTGAAGGCATGGGCGGCATTGAAACAGGACGAGCCGGCGAAGTCAACGCTCAATCGCGCTACTGCTCGTCCTCGAAGACGAACTCGTTCTTGTCCTGGCCCGCCTGGCGGCAGTGGTGCAGCAGCAGATGCACGTACGAGGTGAGGATGGACTCGCCCGTCAGGCCCAGCCGCTTCGCCGCCGCCAGCACCTGCGGCTCGCTGGGGCCCTCGATCTCCACGAACCGCCCGATCAGCGGCAGCTCGTCCATCTCGACCGAGCAGCGCCCCAGCTTGTAGACGATGCGGCGCTTCTGGACCGTCAGGTGGGGCGCGAAACCCAGCGAGGCGAGGATCTCCAGGATGGCCTCCTGGTCGTCCACGTGGGTCTGGATCTCCATTCGCTGCTTGGTGAGCTTGCCGCCGGCGAGCTTCCCCTTCAAGGTGAGCTGCGGGCGGGGGTCTCTGGGCCCGGCCTTGTAGTGCAGGTACTTGGCCACCCGCAGGCGCATGGCCCCGCCGCGCCTCATCAGCGTCTTGTCGGGCGTGTCGAGGTAGCGGTCGGTCTGGAGGAGGGTGCAGTGGTACTCGGCCCCCGCGCGGCGCAGCGAGCGGCGGAGGTCGTCGAAGTCGTCCACCCGAAGCTTGATCTCGATTTCCTGAGGCATGCTGCACCCTATTCCTTTTTGGCGAAGACCTTGCTTGGCTGAAACACCCCATCATAGCGAATGCCGCCCAAGGCCAGCAGGCGCCCGTTGCCGTCCACGGCGATGGCCTCGTCGGCCGGCGGGAGCGCCTGCTGCGGGCGGACGAACCGGCCCAGCAGCAGGTCGGCGGCCTGCTCGTCCCTCAGGACGGCCCGGGGCAGGTCCGCGACGGCCAGCAGGGGCGGCTGGAGGTCGCGCGCGAGGTCCAGTTCGTCCAGCGTGACGGCTTGGGCGATGGTGAACTGCCCCACGGCCGTGCGGGTCAAGGCGGTGCAGTATCCGCCCACGCCCAGGGCTGCGCCCAGGTCGCGGGCGAGCGAGCGGATGTACGTGCCGCTGCCGCAGGCGACGTCGAGCTCCAGCAGGGGGTACTCGTAGCGGACGACGGCCAGCGAGTGGATCGTCACGCCTCGGGGGGCCATCTCGACCTGCTCGCCCTTGCGGGCCAGTTCGTAGGCCCGCCGGCCGTCGATCCAGACGGCCGAGTGGGCGGGCGGCGCCTGCTGGATCTCGCCGACAAACGCCCGCAGAGCGGCCTGGACGGCGTCGAGGCCCGGCGCGACCGCTCCGGGCGTGGGCGTGACGACGCCCTCGGTGTCGTCGGTGGTGCTGGTTTGGCCCAGCGTGACCTGGGCGAGGTATCGCTTGGCGCCGTCCTGGACGCGGTCGGCCAGCCGGGTGGCCGGGCCCACGCAGACCACCAGCACGCCGTCGGCGAACGGGTCGAGCGTGCCGGCGTGACCGACCTTCGTGCGACGCGGCAGGAGCTTGCGCACCTTGTACACGATGTCGTGGCTGGTCGGGCCGGGCGGCTTGCGGATGTTGTAGAAGCCAAACCAGGATTCGGCAGCGCGGGACGATGTCATGCCGCGACTCTACCCGAAGACCGTGCCAACTTCAACGCACCCGGCGGGGGGGGTGCTGTCAACTATTGTGTGTAAGTTCCCAGAAGGTGCCATCTGGCCAGTTGGCCGAAGACGGCCCGTTGGACGGCTGAGGCGTCGTAGTGGACGCCCATGGGGTCCAGTCGCATCCGC
>Ga0116148_1001996_pt1 | contig 20839 bp, 17 predicted proteins | sample AD_UKC055_MetaG_FD_89786 | JGI IMG/M metagenome (GOLD analysis project Ga0116148, IMG submission 89786) | Active sludge microbial communities of municipal wastewater-treating anaerobic digesters from USA - AD_UKC055_MetaG | ecosystem: Engineered > Bioreactor > Anaerobic > Digestate | place: USA... | reverse complement strand
CGCTCTTCGCGCGGGCCTCGGAATGCGTGAAGAACAAACGGTTTGCCGAAGCCATCGAAACGGCCGAACAGATAAAGTACGCGATCCGGCTGGCCTATTGCGCCGCACAAAAACCGGTTCCTGACGAACACCGCGCCTACTGGTGCCACAGTGCCTTCGGCGTCGACGGGGTGACCTGGGATGAAGCCATCAAACGCCTTGCGGACAACGGTTTCACCGCCATACTGCCGAACATGTTGTGGGGCGGCGCGGCCTTTTACCCGAGCAGCGTGCTGCCCACGGCCGCGGACGTCGCGGAAAAGGGCGACCAGATTGCCCTTTGCCTCGCCGCGTGCAGGAAATACGGCGTCGAATGCCACGTCTGGAAAGTCAACTGGAACATGGGTTCGCGCGCACCCAGGGAATTTCTCGAACGCATGAAAGCCGAGGGGCGGACCCAGGTCAGCTTTGCCGGCACGCCGCAGCCGCAGTGGCTCTGCCCGTCTCATCCCGCCAACCAGCAACTCGAGATCGATTCCATGGTCGAGGTGGCGCGGAACTATGACGTCCATGGCATCCATTTCGACTACATCCGGTACCCTGACTCGGACCACTGTTTCTGCGCGGGATGCCGCGCGCGGTTCGAAAAGCAACTGGGCCGCCCCGTCGCCAACTGGCCCAAAGATGCCGGTCCCGGCGGAAAAGACTTCGAGTCCTGGCTCGAATTCCGCCGCCAGAACATCACGAAGGTCGTGGCGGGCGTTCACGACGGCGCGCGAAAGGCCCGCCCGGGCATAAAGATATCCGCGGCCGTCTTTCGCAACTGGCCCCAGGACCGCGACAAGGTCGGCCAGGACTGGAAGGTCTGGTGCGACAAGGGCTACCTGGATTTCGTGTGCCCGATGGACTACACGCCTTACAACGACAGCTTCCGCAACATGGCCATGCAACAGATGGAGTGGGCGGGCAACGTGCCGTGCTATCCGGGGATCGGGCAGAGCACGTGGCCGGACCGCCTCGATATCGTGAAGCTCGTTGAACAGATCGCGATCACGCGCGAACTGGGCGCCGGCGGGTTTACAGTGTTCAATTACGGCGCCGCCGAGTACGCCGATATGGTCCCCCTGTGCGGCATGGGCATTACGAAGAAATAGCCGCGACGCGGACAGGCCCGAGGTCTTGCGCGGCAAAGCCGCGTGGTCTGTTCCAAACGGTTTCGCCGGCTACAGGCGGCCGGGGCCTGTTCATGCCATTTGAAACGCGCTGGCGCCGGTGATTAACAGGGGGTAGTCCCGCAGCGGCAGATTCTCGAACACGGCGTTCGTCTCTCCCAGTTTCGCGGGGACGAGCCGGAAGACCTCCTGCGACAGCGGGTCCACCAGAACCGGGTCGTCCAATGCGGCGCCCTCACGCACATCAAGCGACATGCTCACTGTCCGGGCGGTCCAGGGCTTTTGCAGGTCGGCCGGGAACCAATATGCGTACAATGCCCGGCCGTTTCGCGTGAAATGCGCCTCCTGCAACTGTACCTTTTCTTGCCCCACGAGGGCGAGCGCAAGCTCCGCGCGCCGGGTAGCCGCGTCGAACAGCGCGCACAGGCACTGGTAGGCGAAATACGACGGCTTGGGCGTGTACTCGTTTCCGCGGAGCAGGCCCTTGAAATTGGTTTTTCCACGGTATCCCACCAAGTCTACGGTGTGATAATAGCTGGTCAGTTCCACGCCATAACGCAGATCGAGCAGGATGCGCCTCAACAGCCATTTGGCCTGCCGCGTTTCGTCCCACTCGAGCTGCGACAGCGCTCCAACGCTTTCCGGACCCCCCACCGATGGACAACCGTTCTCGCCCTGCCAAAGCCTGACGCCGGGCGCGTATTTCGCAATCGCATCCCGCATCGCGGCCATGTCATCCTCGTAGCGCTCCTCCGGAATGGCCCGGTAGGGATGATAGGAAATAACATCCACCAAGCCGCCGAGACCGCTCTCGAAACAGCCCTTGAGAAAGTCCATGGGCACCCCTGCGAGCGCTCCGCCGATGATGACGCAATCTCGGACCTGCCCGCGGATGACCGGAGCCGTTTGGGCCGCCAACCGCGCGTAATCCGCCGGGCTGGGCTTCTCGGGCTGCCAGAAGCTCCTGGCATTAGGCTCGTTCCAGATCTCCCAGTGGCGGACGCGATCTTTGAAGTGGCGTGCCAGATGCTCCGTGAATCGAAGCCAGCCCGCAAGCGCGTCATCGCTGAATACCGGCGCCCAGCCGACCGCGAATTCGTCGGGCGCAGCGGGGGTGTATAGCCGGTTTCCATATCCCAGGTTAAACCACGGCGTCACGCCCGCGCGAAGGAGGGAATCAACCACCTCGTCCAGCCAGGTGAAATCGTACTCGCCCTTGACCGTCTCGCACCGGCACCAGCCTGTCTGGCAGCGCGCCCACTTGACGCCGAGGTTCGCGACGTGCTCATACGCCCGCGCGGGGTCGAAGCACTTGCGGTCCAGCACCTCGAATCCCACCGACAGTGGGGAGGCTTTGATGTCGCGTCCCGGTCTCGCCGCGACCCGGCCAAGCCGCTCGTACGCCTCGCTTGGGGCCGCCCCCTGCGATGCGAAAGTCGTCCGCGAAAGCGCGAGACCCATGGAAGATGCCGCCGCCGATTTCAGGAATTGCCGCCGCGTCAACGCCATGCCCGGTTCCTCCCCCGCCAGCGCATGCGCCAGCCCGCGCTACTTCTTCACAAGCGCCTTGCCCTCGTGCAGGTGGATCCAGCGGACTGCCCGCGATGCGAGAGCCTCGTCGTGCGTCACCATGACCAGTGTAACGTGTTGCTCCACGTTGAGGTTGTAGAGCAGCTCCACGATGCCCTCGCCCGTGCGTTCGTCGAGATTGCCAGTGGGTTCGTCGGCCAGCACGACGCTCGGCTCGTTGAACAAGGCCCGCGCGATGGCAACGCGCTGTTGCTCGCCGCCGCTGAGCTGGCCGGGCTTATGCGTCATGCGCTCGGCCAGGCCGACCGTATCGAGCAGCGCTTCGGCGCGCGGCTGGCACTGGGACCTGCGCTTGCCCCTGCTCAGCCCAGGCATCATCACATTCTCGAGTGCCGTGAACTCGGGGAGCAGGTGGTAGAATTGAAACACGAACCCGATTTCCTCGTTGCGTATGCGGTTGATGGCGGCCCCGAACGTCTTTTGCAGCGACCTGCCGCGAAACAGCACATCGCCCGCCGTCGGCCGGTCAAGCGTCCCGATGATATGGAGCAGGGTGCTCTTTCCGACGCCCGACGGACCCGTTATGACCATCAAGTCGCCGTCGTGCACTTCTATATCGATTCCCCGCAGAATACGCAGCTCGCGGCTCCCGTCATGATAGGTCTTTTCGAGGCCGCGGCACTCGATCACCGGGGTCTTGGGTTCGCTACTCATAACGCAAAGCATCCACGGGGTCAAGGCGGGAAGCGCTCCACGCCGGATAAATGGTGGACAGAAACGTGAGGATCACTGCGCACACCGTCACCCACGCCACATCCATCCACTGGACCGCGACGGGGATGCGGTCGAAATAGTAGATCTGCGAGTTGAACAGGTCCACGCCCATTGTCCAGGCAATAAACTCAGCAACCGGATTGAGGTTGTAGGCGAGCATGATGCCTAAAAGGAGGCCGACAAACGTCCCTGAAAGCCCGATATAGAGCCCTTCGAGCACAAACAGCCGCAGGACCGAGGCGCTGCTTACCCCTATGGTGCGCAAGATGCCGATATCGCGCCGCTTTTCCATCACCACCATGATGAGCGTACTGGTAATATTGAACGCCGCCACCAGAATGATGAACAGCAGAATGATGAACATCACGACCTTCTCTTCCTTCAGTGCGTCAAAGAAGGCCTGCTGGCTCTCGTACCACGTGACGGCTCGATAACCCGGCAAATGTTCCTCGATGCGTTCAGAGATTTCCTTGGCCTTGAACGGATCGTCGAGCCGCAACTGAATTCCGTCCACGCCGTTCTTCCCGGTGAGCTTCTTCGCCGTCTCGAGGGTAATGAAACCGTAGACGGTGTCGAATTCGTGCATTTGGGCCTGCGCAAGCCCGCTGACCGTGACCAGCATCTCCGTCGGGTGGGTCATGTAGGTGCCGCCCTTGAGTTGCGGCGTCACGATGATTAGCGGCGTGCCCACGTATGCGCCGAGCTTGCCCGCGAGGACATAGCCGAGGACGATTTCCTTGTAATCCGGCAGTTCCCCGACGCCGAAGGTGCGGCCATTCTTGTCGGAAAGGTTCTGCTCGAGCAAGGTGACGTCGCTGGCCTTCTTGGGATCGACCCCGACCACGTAGGCAAATTCGACAATCTGCGAACCGTCGGGTCCGCGCAGTGTCTTGAGAAGCGACAACACCTCGATGAACGGGCTCGCCCCTTGCACTTCGGGACAGATGGCCCGGAGCTCGCCTTCCACCGTATCGGGGTCGAGAATTTCGTCGTGGTCCCATTCCATGACGGTGACATGCGCGCGGTTGCCGATGATGGTTGCGCGGAGTTCGTTGTCGAACCCCGTCATCACGCTCATCACCACAATAAGCGCCATCACGCCCACGCTCACGCCCGCCACCGAAATGAGCGTGATCAGGCTCACAAACCGGCTCTTGCGCTTTCCCCGCAGGTACCGGCTCGCTATGAACGCTTCAAACCGCATGCAAACTGCCTTTCTTCGACCAAGGCCGCACCGTCAGCTTGTTTTGACGTTTCCTTCTCCGGAAATAGGTGGAAATGTTGTGTCGCCCGCCGCCTCGATGGTCCGCAGTTGGGGAAACAGGATCACTTCGCGAATCGAGGCCTTATTCGTCAGCAGCATGGCCAGCCGGTCGACTCCGATGCCCAGCCCCGCCGTAGGAGGCATGCCGAGCTCAAGAGCCGTGATGTAATCGTTGTCGAGGTACTGGGCCTCATCGTCGCCCCGTTCACGCTGCCGCACCTGGTCCATGAACCGTTCCCGCTGATCGATGGGGTCGTTCAACTCGCTGAACGCGTTGCCCAGCTCCATGCCCGCAACGAAAAGCTGGAACCGCTCGGTCAGGCTGGGATTTCCGCGCTTCTTCTTCGCCAAAGGGGAGATCTCCAGCGGATAATCGTAAAGGAACGTGGGCTGGACCAGGTTGGGCTTCACTTTCTCCGACATAACCTCGTCCACGATCTTTCCATATCCCATGTGGTCCTCGATGAGGCAGCCCGCGCCTTCCGCGAGCTCCGCCGCGGCGTTCCGGTCGTCCTTGTGGGGCTCGAGATCGATGCGGGCATGCTCCCGGATAGCCTCGAACAGCGAGATGCGCTTCCAGGGGCGGGTCATGTCGATGGTTTGCCCCAGGTAGTCGAAGGCCGTGTTTCCGGTCACCTCGCGGGCGACATCGGCGAGCATCTCCTCCGTGGTGTCCATCAATCCCATGTAATCCTGATAGGCTTCATAGAGTTCCATCATGGTGAACTCGGGATTGTGCAGCGTGTCAACTCCTTCATTGCGGAAGCTGCGGTTGAGTTCGAAGACCTTTTCGAACCCGCCGACGATCAAGCGTTTGAGGTGGAGTTCCGGCGCGATCCGAAGATAGAAATTCCGATCGAACGTGTTGTGATGCGTGACAAAGGGGCGCGCGGTCGCCCCTCCTGGAATGTGGTGCAGCATGGGCGTCTCGACCTCGAGGAATCCCCGCGCCGTCAGCCACTGCCGCAGCGTGCTGATGATCTTGATGCGGCGGCGAAACGTCTCGAGCACTTCCGGATTCGACACCATGTCGAGGTGCCGCTGGCGGTACCGGGTCTCGACGTCCGTCAACCCGTGCCATTTCTCGGGCAAGGGCCGCAACGATTTCGTGAGAAGCGTGTACTCCTCCGCGCGTACCGTCACCTCGCCGCGGCGGGTGCGGAACACCTGTCCCGCGATGCCCAGAAAATCGCCGATATCGAGATCTTTGAGGTGCTCGTAGGCCGCATCGCCCAACTCGTTCTGGCGGAAGAAAACCTGCAGGCGGTCCGATTCGTCGCGCAGGTCGGCAAAGGTCACCTTGCCTTGTCCGCGCAGGGCCACCATGCGCCCGGCGACCGTAACCGGCACGTTCAGCTGCTCGGGCTCGTGCGCGTCTTTCTCGGCGGTTTCGAAGGCGGCCCGCGCCTCGGCGATCGAACACGAACGCCGGAACGCGTATTTGAAGGGCTCGTCGCCGCGTTCGCGGAAACGCGCCATCTTCTCGATGCGGTTCTCGATAAGCTGCTGTTCGGTCGAGTGATGTTCCTCGGTCATGTCCTGTTCCCTGTTACGGCGGTTTTCGGAGCGCCCTGCTGTCATTTTCCGGATGGGCTCCTGACGTCTCCCGTTCGTCTCCTAATTGCTTCTGTGGCGTTTCAGGTTCCACTTGAGAAACGCCTCCACCAGTTCGTCGAGGTCTCCGTCCAGCACGGCGTCGATGTTTCCGATCTGGACGTCGGTGCGGTGGTCTTTCACCATCTGGTAGGGATGCAGTACGTAGCTCCGGATCTGGCTTCCCCAGGCGACGTCCTGCTGATCTTCGCGGTGCGCCATTGCCTCCTCTTCCTTTTTCTTCAATTCGATGTCGTATAGTTTTGCTTTCAACATCTGGAGGGCCGTTTCGCGGTTGCGGTGCTGGGAACGCTCGATCTGGCACGCCACCACGAGCCCCGTCGGCAGATGGGTCAGGCGTACTGCCGAACTTGTCTTGTTCACTTTCTGCCCGCCGGGACCGCTCGACTTGAATACGTCCATTTTCAGGTCTTCTTCCTTGATCTCGATGGGGGCATCGTCCTCAAACTCGGGCACGATCTCGATGGCCGCGAACGACGTGTGCCGGCGGCTGTTGGCGTCGAAGGGCGAGATACGCACCAGCCGGTGCACGCCTTCTTCCGATTTGAGTTTGCCGTATGCGAAAGGCCCTTCGACCCGCAGGGTGGCGCTCTTAAGCCCGGCCTCGTCGCCGGGGATGTAGTCGGCAAGTTCCACATCGAATTCCTGACGCTCGCAATATCGAATGATCATGCGGTAGAGCATCGAAGCCCAATCGCACGATTCGGTTCCGCCCGCGCCGGGATGGATGTTAACCAGGGCGGGTCTCGAATCGCGGGGATCCATGAAAAGACTGGTCAACTCGAGCTGCTCGAGCTTTTTCGACAGGTCCTGGGCGAGCTGCGCGATCTCGCCGCTTATGGAAGGATCCCCCTCGGCCTGGCCCAGTTCGACCAGCACCAGGGCGTCGTCCAGTTCGCGCCGGAGCGCGTCGGGGGCCTCGACGATGGACTTGTGGCTCTTGAGCTGCTGGAGGAGCTTCTGGGCCTTCTCAGGCTCGTCCCAGAACCCCGGCTTGGCCATCTCGTTCTGGAGCTGTGCAATCGTGGCCTTTGTCGCATCGACATGGAGACACTTGCGAAGCTCCTGCAAACGCTCTGAATACTCCGCCAGTAGTTGCGCTTCTTCTTCGTACATTCCGTGTTTCCTTCACCAATCGCCGCTGTCCTCGGGCCCGTCAGCCTGCACAGAACGGCGTTACGAGATAATATAGAACCGGGGCCGCGAACAGAAAACCGTCGGTGCGGTCCAGCACTCCGCCGTGCCCCGGAAAGAAGTTGCCCGAATCCTTCACGCCGGCGTCGCGTTTGATACACGATTCCGTCAGGTCGCCAATCTGGGCGACGATCGAGACCAGGATTCCCGCGTGCGTGTATCGCCACAGAGACCAATCCGGCAGGGCGGTCATGCCCGCGCGCTCCCTCAGATACCAGAGCGCCGCCGTGCCTGCCACGGCGCAAAACAATCCCCCGAATGCGCCCTCCCATGTCTTGTTCGGACTCACCTTCGGAGCCATCTTGTGCTTTCCAATGGACGACCCCACGAAGAACGCGGCCGTATCCGTCAGAATCACGGCCACAAACAGCGTCGTTACCAGGCCGGGCCCGACGCCGGGCAGGCTTTGCATCATTGGAACATGCGCGCCGAACCACCCGATGTAGAACACGCCAAACACCGAACTCGACAGGCCGGCCACCGAATGGCAGCCGCGAACGATGTGCAGCGCCGAAACCAGCACGCAGCCGCCAAACAGAGCAAAGTTGGTCGTTACGGCGTCGCCGAAATGGCCGCTCATGGCCACGCAGGTGCCTGCGAGCATGCCGCCGATGGTCTCCGGAGAGATCTTTCGCGCGCGCACCATAGCGTAGTATTCGAAAAGGCCGACTGCGCTCAGTGCCCCGATGAACAGCGTGAGCAGCAGCCTCAAGCCGGGCGTCCAGATGAGCGTCATGAATATGGCCAACGCAACGAGACCGGTCACACTCCGCGCCAGCAGCTTGCTTCCTTTCGCCATCGTTCAGCGTCCTCCGAACCGGCGCTGGCGCCGCTGGTAGCGCGCGATGGCGTCGAGGAGATGCCGTTTCCTGAAATCCGGCCACAACACGCCGAGGGATACAATCTCCGCGTAGGACACCTGCCACAGCATGAAGTTGCTCAACCGCATCTCGCCGCTCGTGCGAATCAGCAGGTCGACGTCCGGAAGGCCGGGGACGTACAGCCGCCGCGAAAAAGCATCCTCGTCGATGTCTTCCGTCCGTAACGCGCCCGTTGCGGCATCAACGGCCAGCCGGCGCGCCGTATCCGCGATCTCCCCGCGCCCCCCGTAGTTGACGGCGACGTTGACCGTCATGGATTTGTTGTGGCGCGTGAGTTGCTCGCAGTGATCGAGGTCCGCCACAACGCGCTCCGAGAGGCCTTCGCGCCGGCCCATGATCGTTACCCGGATATCTTCCTTGTGAATGTTCTCCAGTTCCAGGCGAACGTACTTGCTCAGCAACCGGAACAATGCATTGACCTCGACCCGCGACCGGCGCCAGTTCTCCGTCGAAAAGGCATACAGCGACAACACTTTCACGCGGTGGAGTTCGCGGCAAGCCTTGATGGCCGCGCGCACGCTCTTGGCGCCGGCCTCATGCCCTTCCGCAAGGGACACGCCATGCTTCTCAGCCCACCGCCCGTTGCCGTCCATGATGATGGCGATATGCTGGGGCAGCCGTGTCATGTCCAGGTCGCGCATTTCACACCCAAGTCTTCTTGCCTGTCCGCCGCTGGCCGGGTCCCGGCCAAAACAAAGCCGCGGAGAGTCAGAGACAGCCCAACTCTCCGCGGCAAAGATTCGTTCAGTTGGGGTGGCGGGTCATGAGCCTATACTTCCATGATCTCGGCCTCTTTGGCCTTGAGCATCTCGTCAATTTTCTCGATATGATGATCGGTGACTTTCTGCAGCTGCTCGGTCAGCTTGTGCGCGTCGTCTTCGGGGATATCGCCGTCTTTCTGGCGCTTCTTGACCTCGTCGATCACGTAGCGCCGCACATTGCGCACGGCGATCCGGGCTTCTTCCGCCAGTTTGCCCACCAGTTTCACCAGGTCTTTTCGGCGCTCTTCGGTAAGTTGCGGGATGGGAATGCGGATCACGTGGCCGTCGTTGCTGGGCGTCAGATTCAGGGGCGACGCCAGGATCGCTTTCTCAATCGCTCCCACCTGCGACTTGTCCCACGGAGTTATCAGCAGCAGGCGGGGTTCAGGAGCCGCTACGTTGGCCATCTGGTTCAGTTTCATCCTGGTGCCGTATGCCTCGACCTCGATGGAGTCCAACAGCGCGACGGATGCGCGGCCCGTCCGAATGGTAGAGAGTTCGTGCGCGAACGCCTCCGCGCTTTTTTCCATCTTGCTTTGGGCTTCTTTCTCGAGTTCGTGTGACATGTGTCAATCTCCTTTCACCAGCGTGCCTATGCGTTCGCCCTGGAGCGCTTTCATGATACTGCCCGGCCTGGTCAGATTGAAAACCAGTATGGGAAGCTTGTTCTCGCGGCACAGCGAGATGGCTGTCGCATCCATGACGCGGAGATTGCGCGCGAGCGCTTCCGTATACGACAGTTCCCGGTACAACGTTGCCGAAGGGTTCTTTACCGGGTCCGCATCGTACACCCCGTCCACCTTGGTCGCTTTGAAGAGGATTTCCGCGCTGATCTCGCTGGCGCGAAGCGCCGCAGCCGTATCCGTAGTGAAAAAAGGATTGCCCGTGCCCGCGCCGAAGATTACCACGCGGCCTTTCTCGAGGTGCCGCAACGCCCGGCGCCGGATATAGGGTTCCGCGACTCCGCGCATCTCGATCGCCGTCATGACGCGTGTCGTCACGCCTTTGTTCTCGAGCATCGCCTGGATGGCCAGGGCGTTGATGACCGTGGCCAGCATGCCCATGTAGTCGCCCGTCGGGCGGTCGGGCCCCTGCGCCACGCCTTGCGCGCCGCGGTAGATGTTTCCGCCGCCAACGACCAGTCCCAACTCGACGCCGAGCGCGTGCGCCTCGGCGATCTCATCGCAAAACAGGCCGATGGTTTTGAAATCAATGCCCACCCCGCGGCTGGGCTCGAGCGCCTGGCCGCTCAGTTTCAACAACACGCGTTTGTAGGCCGGGTCAGGCACGCGCCTTACTCCTCATCCCCAGCCGGCTTCCTGCCATCGATAGCTTCACCCAGTTGAAACCGGGCGAATCGCCGAATGTCGATCTTTTCGCCGATCTTGCCGCTCAATTCCTTCATCAATTCCTCGATCGTCACATCGGGATTCTTGACGAATTCCTGGTCAAGCAGGCTGTTCTCTTTCAACCACTTGTTGAGCTTGCCCTCGACGATTTTCTGCTGCACAGTCTCCGGCCGGCCGGATTCCTTGGCCTGCACCGCGTAAATCGCCTTTTCCGCCTCGATTTCCTCGGGGGTGGCCTCGTCGCGGCGCACCCACCGCGGGGCGGTCGAGCAGATCTGCAGGCACACGTTCTTGCAGAACTCCTGGAAGAGTTCGCCGCGCGCCACGAAGTCCGTTTCGCAATTCACCTCGACCAGCACGCCGATCTTGCCGCCCATGTGAATATAGGAGGCTACCGAGCCCTCTTTTGCTTCGCGATCCTGCCGTTTCGCCGCGGAGGCAATACCCTTCTCCCGAAGCCAGTTTGCCGCCTTATCGAAATCGCCGTCACACTCCTGAAGCGCTTTCTTGCAGTCCATCATGCCGGCGCCGGTTGCTTCGCGCAGTTCCTTCACGTCTTTTGCCGTTACTCCCATCGTCCACTATTCTCCTTTATGCTGTCTGAGCGCCGCGCAGAGGTTTCAAGGGTCCTCTCTGGCTATTCATGCTCTTCGTCGTACTCTTGGAATTCCGATTCTTCTTCAGCGTCTTCGTCCTCGCCACCGGCGGCTTTTTCCTCGAGTTCCTCTTGTTCCGCCTCCGGAGTATGCATGGCGGCTTTGGCCGGGGCCGCCTTGGGCACGACGTATTTTTCGCTCTCGGCTTTACCCTCGATCACCGCGTCAGCGATGACCGAGCAGAACAAGCCGACGGCGCGGATAGCGTCGTCGTTGCCCGGAATCGGGAAAGACACCACGTCCGGATCCGAGTTTGTGTCAACAATGCCGATGCAGGGGATATTCAGACGCCGGGCTTCATTCACGGCGATATCCTCGCGACGCGTGTCGATGACGAACATGACTTGCGGAACGCCGGGCATGTTCTTGATGCCATCGAGATACTTCGCGAGGCGCGCCTTTTGCTTACGCATGCGCGCCGCCTCTTTCTTGCTGAACTTCTCCAGTTCCCCGCTGGATTCCATGTCTTCGAGTTTCTGGAGATTGCGGATGCTCACCTGGATCGTCTCGTAGTTGGTGAGGGTGCCGCCCAGCCAGCGGTTATTGACATAGTACATGCCGCACCGCTCGGCTTCGCGCTGGATGATTTCCTGGGCCTGGCGCTTCGTGCCCACGAACAGCACGTGGCCGCCAGCGGCAACGGCTTCACGAACGAACGAACGGGCCCGGTTGAGTTGGCGCAAGGTCTTCTGCAAATCGATGATGTAGATACCGTTGCGCGCGCCGAAGATATACTTCTTCATCTTCGGGTTCCAACGGCGTGTTTGGTGGCCGAAGTGGATACCGGCCTCGAGAAGGTTCTTCATGGTGACGGCTGTCATCGTCCGTACTCCTTTCGGGTTGCGCCTCGGGGTTCTTGATGGCTGACCCGGTCTCATAACCGGGCACCCTGTCCATGCCTATCCGGGGATAGGGAACCCCTGTGAATTTGGAATCGGCGGAGTTTAGCATATTTCGGACCAACAGCGCAAACTGTTGCAGCAACGTGGGATTACAACGCCTGGCCGCCCGTGGCCGGCGCCTACTCGGGAACGGATACGCGGTCTTTCTCGAAAATCTTGATGTCGCGCCACCGTTCGCCGTGAAACCGCCAGAAAAGGAGTCCGCTCAGCCCGATAGTATAGATAGTGGCGCCCAGCCACGCCCCCTTCGCCTCCCACCCCAGTCCTGGGAGGTCCCAACCGGCCGGGATTCCCGGAATACGCGATACCGGCACTTCGCCCATGCACAGAAACGCCGCAAGAGGCAGAAACACGCAATACGACGCCAAGGACATCACCCACATCACCCAGCGCGTATCGCCCGCGCCCCGCAACGCGCCCAATACGACGATGTTGACCGCGTCAAAGGCCTGGTAACACGCGGCCAGAATCAGGATCACCGCTGCAATCTCGACAACCTGCGGGTCCGTGCTGAAAAAAACGCGGGTCAGGGGCTTGGCGAATATGGCGAAACACAGTCCCGCCGCCGTCATGTAGCAGATGGCAATCTTGATCGCCGTATGCGTGCGGGTCTTGGCCATGGGGATGTTGCCCCGGCCAATCCATTGTCCCACGATGGGGGCGACGGCGTGATTCAGCCCGACCGCGGGCATAAACGCGAGATGCAGGAAATTGATGGCCACATTGTGCGCCGCCATTTGAACTTCTCCACAACGTCCCACGAGAAGGCTGGTGAACACACCCCAATTGAAAACATCAAGGAAGAAACTCAAGCCCGCGGGCCACCCTATACGCACCAGCTCACGCACCTTCTGCCAGTTGAAAACGTACCGCGACCGCGTCTGGAATTCCCGGTCCAGCGACTTCGACAGAAACAACGCTTGCAGTATCACGGTCTGCACGCCCATGGCGATTACCGTGGCCCATGCCGCCCCCGCCACTTCCATCCGCGGAAATCCGAACTTGCCATAGATGAGGAGGTAGTTGAGAACCAAGTTGATGCCGTTGGCGAACCAGGCCGCGTACATCGGCACACTGGGACGGTTCACCGCCTGGAAGAACGACGTCAGCGCTGCCGGCCAACACATGAACACGAATCCGGCCATCCGGATCTGGAAATACTGGACCTCGAGCCGGGTGACCTCCGGCGTGTGGCCCATCAGGCCGAACAGGTCGTCGGCAAACGGCCATACGGCCATGCCGAAAACGCCGCCGGCCAAACCGATATACACCCCCTGCCATGCGTAGCTCGCGCCTTGTTCCTTTTCGCCCCGCCCGAGGCTCTGCGCGGCAAACGTCGACACGCACCCTGATATTCCAAGGAAAAACGTGGAGAAAATAAAGAACCACAATCCCGCCGGAGCCGTGGCGGCCAACTGCTCGGTTCCAAGCCGGGAAACCATGACTTGGTCGGCGAACTGCATCAAGACATACGAAAGCTGCCCGAACACGATAGGGACCGCCATCCTGCTGACCTCGATGAGTCCTTCGTATCGATGTGAGCGTTCCATGATGTCCAGTTCTAGTATGCATTTCCGCCGCCAAAACGGCGGCTATTGTGTTTGATATGAATAACGCAGGCCGGGATTCTATTCCTATGACCTGCCCGCTGAATGCTCCCCGTGGAGTCCGGATGCCAAGCACGATACGGTACCATTGCCGCCCATCCTCTGTCACGGGCAATATGCGCACCTGGCAACTGGGGACCTGTACAAATCGCCCTCCCCGGCGCGGCTGCGCGTCCCCAATTTCGATTCAAGAGCGTTCTGGTAGCGCTCCCGGGCGTCCTTTGATAAGATAGAGGTCTCAATTGGGAGGGAACGGCTGTGTCGGAAGAACTGGAAAAACTTGCCAGACAACTTCGTGATGCCCAGGCGGGGTGGGTGGTGCGGCGCGATGCCGCGCAAGAGCTGGGAAGAATTGCGTGCTTCGCCCTCGAGGTACTGCACGAGCATGCCGACGAGATGGACGTGGACGTGCGCCGCGTGGTCGACCTGGCTCTTGGCGAGGCAAGCGCCTTCCTGGCGGGCGTGCCGCCCTCGCCGCAGGTCAAGCAATACACGCTCGAAGAATTGGCCAAGGCCTGCGCCAAAGAAGGCGAGCGCGTGGTCGCTCCGCACGGCAAAGGGTTCGTGGTCCAGGTGACGCTGAAGAATGGCCGCCATCAGGCGGTCTGCTTGAACCAGCATAAGCGCAAGGATGGCACGGAGCTCATACGCGTGTTCACCGAGTGTGGAAAACCGCGTGAGGATGCATTTGAATGGGCCCTGCGGGCCAACATGAAGATTTCTCACGGAGCTCTCGCGCTCAGCAAGGACGGCGGAGAGGAGCGCCTGGTGTTGACCGATTGTTACCTCGCGCATGCGGCGACGCCAGCCGAAATCAAGGCTTCCGTGAAGGAATTGGCCTACTACGGCGATTGGATCGAGAGCAAACTGGGCGAGTTGGACGATTTCTGATGGCTGACGAGTTGCCCGTTGATGACAGGGAGGCGCTGATTGCCGCGCTTCGGCAGGGACGGGGTATCGGAGCGCGGCTGCGCAAGCCCGACCTCGCAGGCGCGGACCTCTCGGGCGCCGATCTGACCGATGCCCGCCTTTCAGGGGCAAACCTGGCTGGTGCAAACCTCTCGAAGGCCATTCTGCGGGGCGCCTTTCTCGATGGGGCCGATCTCAGCGGGGCCGATCTGACCGGCGCCGACCTCGAGTTTGCCGTGCTGGGCGGCGCGAACGTGTCCCGGGGGGTTTTCAAGGGGGCTGTGGTGCGCCGCGCGAACCTGGTGGGCGTTTTGGGCGAGGGGGCCGTTTTCGACGGCGCGGACCTGTATTACTCGCGTCCGGGAAATGCGAACTTCACGGGCGCAACGTTTCGTAACGCTAACGTCCAGCGCGCCATATTCCGGCGCGCCAACCTCACGAACGCCGATTTCAGAGGGGCGGCGGGACAGGCGAACTTCGAGAATGCAACCCTCACGGGGATGCGCCGGTGATGTTCAAGCACTTTCTGACATCCGCCAACGAAGGCAACGCATTCATCTTGGCCTGCGACGAGACCCGCGAGGCTATTCTCGTCGATGTGGGGGAGTTCGAGCCCGAGATGGCCGAATACATCGAAACGGAGAAGTTGAACCTCACGAGCATTTTCATTACCCACGACCATTATGACCACAGCGGCGGCCTTCGCGAGGCCGTCGACCGTTACGGAGCGGCCGTGTACGCCGGCGCCGCCCATCCGGGAGGATGCAAAGCCAGGAAGGTCGCCCACGGCGATCTTATTCGCGTTGGAACTCTCGCGGGCAAGGTTATCGCCACGCCCGGTCATACGCCCGACGCGCTCAGCCTTGCGTTTCCAGGGATGGTCTTTACCGGCGACGCGCTCTTTGCCGGCTCGGTGGGCGGCACATCATCGCCAGCGCAGGCCAAACAGCAACTCGATGCCATCAAGAAGCACATCTTCAGCCTTCCTCCCGAAACCGAAATCCACACCGGCCATGGGCCGTCATCGACCGTCGCCATCGAAAGCCGATACAATCCCTTTTTTGTCTGACCGCGGTTTGCGCCACGCACGTCCCGCCCCCGCACCTCAATCTTTGACTGTCCGTTATCCGGCACGCTATCATCCCGCATCATCGCCGCCGGAGAGCGGCGCTTGCTGGCGTGGAAGAGATGGTGCATCCATGGACCTGATTTGCGAGAGAAGCGCCCTTCGGGGCGAGGTGGACATCCCCGGCTCGAAGTCGCACACCATCCGTGCAGTTGCGATTGCCGCGTTGGCCGAGGGCAAGAGCGTCATCCGCCAGCCGCTGGAATCCAAGGACGCGGAGGCCTGTGTGGCTGTGTACCGGGCGTTTGGCGCGGAAATGGCCATCACGCCCGAAGCGTGGCACGTGCAGGGTCTGGGCGGTGAGTTGCGCACGCCCGAAAACGTGATCGACGTCGCTAACTCCGGCACGAGCCTGCGCATAGCCATGGGCTCGGCGGCGCTGCTTCGCACGGGTATAGCGGTGCTTACCGGCGACGCCCAGATCCGGAGGCGGCCCGCCGGCCCGCTGGCCCGCTCGCTGACCGGCCTGGGCGCGCGGGTATGGTCGACGCGGGACAACGGCTGCGCGCCTTTTGTTGTCGAGGGGCGCTTGCGCGGCGGCAAGACCTCGATCGAGGCCGTAACCAGCCAGTACCTGTCCAGTCTCCTGATGGCGGCGCCGCTGGCGGATGGCGACACCGAGATCGATGTGCCCCTGCTCAACGAAGCCCCCTACGTGATGATGACGCTCGATTGGCTCGAGCGCCAGGGGATCGCCATCGAGCGCGACGGTCTCCGGTGGTTTCGCGTGCGCGGCGGGCAGCGTTATGCGGCCTTCGACCGGCGCATCCCGGGCGATTTCTCGTCTGCAACCTTCTTCCTGGCCGCGGGCGCGCTCGAGGGGAACAATATTCTGTCGCGCGGTCTTGATATGAGCGAAGTCCAGGGCGACAAGGCGGTCGTGGACTATCTCCGCGCCATGGGGGCGGATGTGGCCGAGGAGCAAACCGGCGTGCGGGTGCGGGCAAAGGCGCTCCGGGGGACCGAGCTCGACCTGAACGCCACGCCCGATGCGCTGCCCATGATGGCCGTGCTGGGCTGTTTCGCCGAAGGCACTACACGGCTGGTGAACGTGCCCCAGGCGCGCCTCAAGGAAACCGACCGGATCGCCGTCATGCGCCAGGAGCTCACGAAACTTGGCGCGCGCGTCGAGGAACTGGCCGACGGGCTTGTCATTCATCGCAGCACGCTGCACGGCGGGGACGTCGACGGCCAGGACGACCACCGCGTCGTCATGGCCCTGGCCGTGTGCGCGACGCAGATTGCCGGGCCGGTTCGAATCCGGGGTTATGAAGCGGCCGGTATCACGTATCCGAAGTTTGTCGAGGATCTGACGCGGTTGGGCGGGGCGGCGCGCATCGCCGGATAGCGAGCGGCGGTCCGCTGGCCGTATCCAGAATCGATGGTGTACAAGAGAGGGACACGAAGGAGAGGGAAACCATGCTTGGCTGCACCTATGGCACCATGTTCAAAACGGCGGTGGCGGGCGGGTCGTATCAGGAGGGCCTGACGGTTCATCTTCAAGGCGTGCCCACGGGCATGCTCATCACCGAAGAGATGATCTATCGGGACCTGTTGCTGCGCAAGCCCGGCCAGGGTGAACTGACGTCCCCGCGGCGCGAACCCGACTTGCCCGTCATTTACAGCGGGGTCAACGCGGCGAACACCATGCCGGGATTCGAAAACAAGGGCAAAACGAATGGCACGCCGCTGGTGGTGCTCATTCCCAACCTCGATCGCCACTTCGAGCACATCGAACAATACCAGGTGACCAACCGCACGCCACGGCCTGGCCATGCCTCATACGCGTCCTATCAGAAATACGGCGAAAACGACGATTCGATCGGAGCGGGGTTCTTCAGCGGGCGGTATACGTCGACTATCGTCGCCGCTGGCGCGGTGGCAAAACGGGTGCTCGCGGACCACGGCATCGACATCTTCGGCTATGTCAAGGAAGCCGCGGGCGTAAGGGCCGCCGAGATGCCCCGCGGCGAGGTCCGCGCAAAAGTCGGGATCTTTCGCGAAGTGCGCCGCAAATGCGACGTGATCTACAACTGGGTATTCGGCGCCAACCGATTCCACGCGGACATGCGGTTCCTCGAGAAGATGGCCGTTCTCGCGGAGCTCGAAAAGAACCTCATCGAGATTCGCAACAGCGCCGAACCCATCGATATGGCGGCCGTCAGCAAGGAAGCGGGCGTCCATCCCCTGTTGAACTGCCCGGACGTCGACGCCGCTCACGCCATGTACAAACGCATTGTCGAAATCCGCGACGAGGGGGATTCCAGCGGCGGGGTCTGCGAAGTCGTGGCTACGGGCGTCCCGGCGGGGGTGGGCGAACCAGTCTTCAACAAGCTCGATGGCGAACTGGGCCGCATGATGAGCATCGGAACCATCAAAGCGGTCGAGATCGGCGCCGGTATGCAGGTTAAGGACATGCGCGGCTCCGAGTGCAACGACCAGATGCGCGCGAAAAACGGCAAGGCCGTATTTCAGAGCAACAACGCGGGCGGCATCACCGGCGGGCTCACCACGGGACAGGACCTCGTTGTACGGCTCGCGGTCAAGCCCACCCCGACTATCGCCAAAGACCAGCACACCGTCGACAAAGTCTCGATGAAGAACGCCACCCTGTCGGCCGTGACGCGCCGCGACCCGACCATTGTCGCACGTGTGTGGCCCGTCGCCGAGGCATTCATGGCCATCATCCTGCTGGACCAGCTGGCCATGTACTACGGATACCGCGCCCTGCAGGAAAAGGTCACCGGCTGACCGGCCCTTCACAGCCCAGGGGCGTTCCCGGCCGCGATGCGCCGCGGATGCCCGTCCTCTGATTGGCATGTTGCCGTGTGGTGAACCCGCCCGTTTCGTGGTATGTTTGGCGAGCACAAACAGGAACAGGGGGCAAATCATGAAAAGCGTCTTTGCGGCAGCGGTCATGCTGATGCCGGTTTTCTCGCAGCCGAGCGCGTTTGCGGCCGAAGCCGTCCCGCCGGCAGCCGTTGCGCCTCGTGCCATTACCGTCGTTGCGCCGCCCACAGGCGAAAAAGCCTACGAGATCGCCGCCGGCGATTTTGTCGAGCTATGGACCCGCGTGACGGGCCGTGCTCCTGCGTTGGCGAGTCCTGAGAGCATACCCGTGTCGGGCGATCTGGTCCTGATTGGTTCGGACGCGGTCAATCCTGTCGTGCACGATTTGATTCGTCGCGGCGTCCTGGAATCCCTGGGCCTGCAATACGGCTCGGACAGTTACCGTGTCTTGTCGGTGGACGCCGGGCCTTGCCGCTACCTGCTCGTCGCGGGCGGCAGCGGCCGCTCCACCATATATGCCGTCTACGACTTCTTCCGACGACACGCGGGCGTGGAGTATTTCTGGGATGGCGACGTGGTCCCGCGTCTTCCCGAACTCGATCTCGCCGGGGTGGACATTGCCGAGAAGCCCCGGTTCAGCTACCGGGGCTTGCGGTATTTCGCTCATCGCGGGCTGCACCGTTTCCAGGCCGAGCATTGGAACCTCGAGGACTGGAAACACGAGATCGATTGGCTGCTCAAGAAACGCTTCAACCTGTTCATGATGCGCACGGGTCACGACGACCTCTTTCAAAGAGCCTTTCCGGACGATGTGCCCTATCCGCCCACCGACACACAGGACCCCGACGCGAAAGAGCGCTCGTACGACGACCGCACGTCCTTCTGGCCCCTGCAATACCGCGGCGAACTGCGAAAAGAAGTGCTGCAGTATGCCCGCGATCGGGGATTGCTCCATCCGGAAGACACGGGCACCATCACCCACTGGTACTCGCACACCCCCAGCTCGTTCTACCGAAGCTTCCCCGATTTCCCGGTGGTGACCGACCAAAAGACAGGATACTCTCTACCTACGGCGGCCATTTGGGACATCGACGACGAGCGGGCATGGGACGCTTACTGGAAGCTCACGGAAACCCATATCCGCGAATTCGGGTCCCCGCGGCTCTTTCACACCATCGGCATGGCCGAACGCAGCTTCGGCGAAACCCGGCGCGACAGTCTCCAGAAGAAACTTTACGCCTATCGCAAGACGCAGCAGAAAATTCGCGAACACTACCCCGACGCGCCGTTGCTGATCGCCAGTTGGGACCTGGCGAATCAGTGGGTCGACGAAGAAGTCCGCGTGTTGCTCAACGAATTCGATCCCGAGCGGACGGTCCTTCTGGATTACACCGCCGACGATGCTGCCAAATGCAATTTCCGCGACTGGAACGTGCTCGGGCGATTCCCCTGGATATTCGGCATGTTGCATGGCTACGCCTGGAACAGCGACATCCACGGCGATTACACCCTGCTCGCCGAACGCCTCCGGACGGCTGCCGAAGATCCCATGTGCAAAGGGTATGTGCTGTGGTCGGAGATATCGCATAACGACACGTTCATGCTCGAGTACCTCGCCGATAACGCTTGGCAGCCCGATGATTTGACGGCGCCGGCCGCAACCGTGCGTTTCTGCCGGAGCCGGTACCCGCTTGAATTGGCCGCTCAGATGGAGCCGCTCTGGACGTTGATGCTCGTCATTTCGCAAAGCGAAAACTGGTCCATGCGCGATCCCTCAAGGAATGTGACCTTCTCCTCGCCGCAGTTTCACATGCTTACCAACACGATGTGGGCGAACTTGTCCGCAAAGCGTCAAGACCAGGTGAATGCCGGGTACGAACGCATGGCGGCATGTCTGCGGCCCGCCCCCGAGATGCTGGGCGCTCTGGCCGGCTTGACCGAGACCGCCTGCGGCAATGCCCAGTGGCGGCGCGACGCGCTGGATATGGGGCGCACCACGGCCAACCGGGCCCTTACCGCTACGGTGCTTCATGCCGGCCGGATGGTCCATGCCTGGCGTCAACAGCAAGCCGATGCCGCCTCTATCCGGCAAGTGGCCGAGTTGAACCGCGAGTTGCTTGACGCGCTGTGCGGTCTGCTGGCCCAATCCGACGATTTCTCGATGGCGGCAAGTTTGCGGCAGCTCGAGGAGGCCAAACCCCTGGGCGGCGTTTTGCCTGCGCTGAACCCGCACACGGAACTGACGCTCAAAGGCAATGCCGAGAACGAATATTGTCGCAGCCACCACTTCGAGTTGGCGTATCACGTGTATCGCAAGGAGCTGGCCGCTTT